>Ga0181538_10005958_pt1 | contig 10720 bp, 7 predicted proteins | sample PEATcosm2014_Bin_40_FD_119773 | JGI IMG/M metagenome (GOLD analysis project Ga0181538, IMG submission 119773) | Peatland microbial communities from MTU Mesocosm Facility, Houghton, MI, USA - PEATcosm2014_Bin23_30_metaG | ecosystem: Environmental > Terrestrial > Soil > Wetlands > Peat | place...
AGTTCGCCGGCGCCATTCTCTCACGCCGCGCCGAGCCTCGGTCAAGCCCGTGATTGAGGATTGCAAGGGTTCTGCTGGCTCAGGAGGCGGTGCTGCCAGACCGGCGTGAGACAAGCCAAGAGCGCGCCAGGAGACAGCCAGGATATCAGGATGCAATCCGGAGGGTATCCGGAGGGGCTCCGGTGGGTATCCGGTGGGTATGTGGTTCACCTGGCTGGAGTTTCCCGAGGCGGGCATTAACCCCCTTTTTGTCTTCTCAAAGGCGCGGGCTTTCGGGCAAGGTGCCGGTGGCGGAGAGTTGGCGTGAGATTATGCGCGTATTAATTGGAACAGTAACGGCGGGCGGCGGGCATCTGGCGGCGGCGGCGGCTTTGGATGAAGCATGGCGGGCGCTGCGGCCGGGGGACGTGATCGACCGGGTGGATTTGGGGAAGTTCTTCTCGCCGCTCCATCGGAAGATTGTGTCGGAGGGCTATGTGCAGCTCGTCAACCATGCGCCCGAACTGTGGGGCATGATGTTCGCCAAGACGGACAAGCCGAAGGCGGCGCGGGCCCTGAACAAGGTGCGGGCGATGTTCCCGAGCAATTCGCGCAAACGCTTCGGGCGCTACGTGAAGCAGTTCAGGCCGGACGTGGTGCTGTGCACGCATTACTTTCCGCTGGAGACGCTTCATCATCTGCGCCAGAAGCGAGGCGGGCCGCGGCCGATGGCGGTAAGCGTGGTGACGGATTTCGAGGCGCACGCGCTGTGGATGGATGCGTGCGTGGACTTGTATTGCGTGGCCGCCGAAGAGACGAAGGCGCGGCTGGTAGCGCGGGGCGCGGCGCCGGAGGATGTGGTGGTGACGGGCATACCGATCTCCGCCAGGTTTTCGGCGAAGCTCAACCCGAAAGCAGTGCGCAGGAGTCTCGGGCTGCGGGATGACCAGCCGGTGTTGCTGGTGCCGAGCGGGGGCTTTGGCATGGGGCCTGTGGGGGAGATCCTCGCGCAACTGGATAAGGTGGAGCGCCCGTTCCAATCGGTGGTGGTGACGGGGCGCAACGAGGAGCTGCGGCGCGAGCTGGCGGCGCAGGACCGGAAGCACCCCACGCACGTGCTGGGCTTCGCCACGAACATGCATGAGCTGATGACGGTGGCGGACCTGATCATCACCAAGCCCGGCGGACTGACCTCATCTGAGGCGCTGGCGATGGGCAAGCCACTGTTCATTCTCAACCCGATCCCGGGACAGGAAGCGGCGAATAGCGATTTCCTGCTCGAACACGGCGCGGCGGTGAAGGTGAATCGAGTGGAGGATCTGCCTTACCGGATCGAGCAGTTGCTCGGGTCGAGGAAGCTGGCCGAGATGGGGCGGGCGGCCAGGTCGCTAGGCAGGCCGGATGCCGCGCGCGACGTGTGCCGGGAAGTGGTGAAGCGCGTGGGCCGGGCGGAAGTGCGGGCCGAAAATGCGGGCACGAACCTACTCAAGGCGGGCCTTCCTATCGCCTGATTGCCAGCAATGGCTTCCGGCGCCGGCTGCTTGTGGCGCGCGGACGAGAGTTATCAAACGCCCTCCAAATCGAAATTCGGAATGAAGCTTTCCATCGCCGCGCCGCCTTCCTGGACAAAACCGTTGCTCGCGCCCAGTGAACCGGCATAGTCGAGTAGGGCGCTGTATTCCGTCTGTTCGACCGTCCGGTTGATTTCCGGATGCCTGGCGGCCCGGTACACCGGCGTGTACTGGCTCATCAGGCTGAGATACACCGCGTCGCCGAAAGTCCGGTGGATGTACTCAACCACCCGCTTGGAATCCTCGACCAATCCGGGCAGCAACAGGTGACGGATAATCACTCCGCGCCGCATCAGGCCGTCGTTTCCAAAGACCGGCGGCCCCGCTTGCGCTACCATCGCCTCAATCGCTTTTGCCGCATGGTGAAAATAGTCCGGTGCCGCCGAGTATTTGACAGCAATTTGTGGATCGAAGTATTTCAGGTCCGGCAGGAAGATATCGACATAACCAGCCAGTGCTTTGATCGTCGCCGGCGTTTCGTAGCTGTTGGTATTATAGACCACGGGCAGGGAAAACCCGCGCGCCCGGGCGCTGTCAATCGCCGCGAGGATATGCGGGACGTAAGGCGTCGGAGACACCAGGTTCAAATTGTGCGCGCCGCGCGTTTGCTGTTCGCGGAAGATTTGGCCCAAGCGCTCGATGGGAACCTCCTTGCCGGCGCCTGCCTGGCTGATGGTGTGGTTCTGGCAAAACACACAGCGCAGGTTGCAGCGGCTGAAGAACAACGTACCTGAGCCCCGGTCGCCGGACAGGCACGGTTCCTCCCACTGGTGAAGGGACACCAGGGCGACCCGCGCATCCCGGCCAGCACCGCAAAAACCCGTCTCGCCCGCCAAACGGTCGATGCCGCAACCGCGCGGACAGAGGCCGCAGCGCTTCAGCAAAGACGCCGGCCCCGTCATTTCGCTCTCACTCATCAAGCTCGGATCACTACCAGACGGAGAGCCCGGCGAAAAGAGGCAAGTTTGCCCAAGCCGCCGTGTGGAATTGCGCCAGAGATAGCGCTTGCCAGATTGCTGGTACTTAGGAGCCTTTCCTTATGAATCTGCGACACGACGCGCGCCAGGTAGCGAGCCAGTTCCAAATCTACGGGGAATTCATCAATGCCGGCCCTTATGGCAGCGGGCACATTAATGACACCTATTGCGCTGTCTTCAACCAGGGCGGCACGCCCGTCCGTTACATCTTGCAGCGGATTAACCATCATGTATTCAAGACTCCCGTTGCGCTGATGGAGAATGTCGAGCGTGTGACGACGCACATCAGCAAGAAGGTCGCCGGCCATCCCGATTTCAGCCGTTGCGGACTCACGTTGATACCCGCGCGCGATGGCCGCGCCTGGCACAGCGACGAAGGCGGCAATTACTGGCGAACCTACATTTTCGTTGAAAACGCGCGGACCTACGACGCTGTGGAATCCCCGCAGCAGGCCTTTCAAGCCGCCCGGGCGTTCGGACGCTTCCAGAAGCTGCTGGCGGATTTGCCGGCGCCTCGGCTTCACGACACTATTCCGGGTTTTCACCACACGCCGCAGCGGTTTGCCAAGCTGGAAGCCGCCATCGCCGCAGACCCGGCCAACCGCGCCCGGCTGGCCAAATCCGAAATTGAGTTTGCCCTGAACCACAAAGCCATGGCCGGTGTGCTCTTGGCAGCCGGCCTGCCCGAGCGCGTCACCCACAATGACACCAAGCTCAATAACGTCATGCTCGATGACAAGACCGGTGAGGGCATCTGCGTTATTGACCTCGATACGGTCATGCCCGGCTTGGCGCCCTACGATTTCGGCGATATCGTTCGCACCTCAACCAGCCCCGCGAAGGAGGACGAGCGCGACCTGTCCAAAGTGCAGATGCAATTCCCCATGTTCGAGGCTCTGGCCCGTGGGTATCTCGAGACCGCCGCGGAGTTCCTGACCAAGGCCGAACGGCAGCTTCTCGTCCTCTCGGGCAAGCTCATCACCTTTGAAATCGGCATTCGGTTCCTGACTGACTACCTGGAAGGCGACTCCTACTTCAAGGTGCATCGGGAAGGCCACAATCTCGACCGTTGCCGGACGCAGTTCAAGCTCGTCGAGTCCATCGAGCGGCAGGAGGGTGCCATGAACAAGCTCGTGGAGAAACTGTAAGCCTTGGGCACTCCGCAAATTAGGTGATGGCAGCCTGGCATGCGTCTGCTAAGCTCGCGGGGCCGGTTATGATTCGCCTACCAAACGTATGTTCGCCCCGAAGCTAAGCCAGGCCGAGCTCGCGCGCTCTGCTGTCGCCTGTGCCGGCGCCGAAATGCCTAAGGAGCTTCGTCCGCGTGTCAAAACCCGCTATCGCATGCGAGCTTGGCTCTGGACGACCAGGCGCACCACGGAGCTTCTCGTTACTTGGCTGGCTCCGCTGGTGTGGGTGTTTTCCGCGTCCGGGGCTGAGGTGCGTCCGGCGACTAAGCCTAACCTCGTGTTCATCCTGATTGATGACATGGGGTGGGCGGATGGCGGCTGTTTCGGCAGCAAGTATTACCGGACGCCGAACCTTGACACTCTGGCCGCTGCCGGCATGCGGTTCACTCAGGCCTACGCCGCCTGCGCCGTGTGCTCGCCGACGCGCGCGGCGATTATGACCGGGAAATACCCGGCGCGCCTGCACTTGACGGACTGGATTCCTGGCGAGGAGGCTCCCAAGAACAGCCGCTTCCGCTTGCCCGGCTGGCAACAGCACTTGCCGCTGGAGGAAACCACGCTGGCAGAAGCGCTCAAGCAGCGCGGCTATGCCACGGCCTATATCGGCAAGTGGCATCTGGGCGGCCCCAAGTTCTATCCCCAGCACCAGGGGTTTGATATCAACATTGCCGGCGGCGACATCGGGCACCCGGCTTCATATTTCTGGCCTTACGGAGAGAAAGGCGATTCGCACCGGGTGCCGGGGCTGGCAGAGCAGGGCGGTGGCAAGGGCGAGTATCTTACCGACCGCCTGACTGAAGAGGCACTCAAGTTCATCTCGGCCAACCGCAACCGGCCATTCTACCTCCAGCTCGCCCACTACGCCGTCCACGCGCCCCTCATGGGCAAAGAGGAGGAGGTCGAAGAGTTCCGGCAGATCCCGGGCGCCAACGGCCAGAGCAACGCCGTCTATGCCGCCATGCTGAAAAGCGTGGACGAGAGTGTTGCCCGTGTGCTCAAACAGCTCGAGGAACTCGGCCTCGCTGACCACACCGTAGTAGTCTTCACCTCGGACAACGGCGGCGCGGTGCACTTCGGCCAGCCGCCCGCCACCTCCAACGCCCCGCTCCGCCTGGGCAAAGGCTATGCTTACGAGGGCGGGCTGCGAGTGCCGCTGATCGTCAAGGTGCCAGGCATGACACGCTCCGGCGCCACGTGCGATTGGCCGGTGAGCAGCCAGGACTTTTTCCCCACGCTGCTCGAGTTGGCGGGCGCGGAAAAATCCGCGTCCAGCACCGCAGTGGACGGTGTCAGTTTCGTGCCATTGCTTCGCGGCCAGGCCATGCTCCCGCGCCAGGAGCTCTTCTGGCACTACCCGCATTATTGGAACGGCGGCAAGGTCTCTCCGTACAGCATCACGCGAGTGGGCGACTGGAAGCTGATCCGCTTCTACGAATCCGGGCGGGAAGAGCTTTACAATCTGCGTGACGACTTGAGCGAGCGCAATGATTTGGCGGGATCGCAACCGGAGAAACGCCGCGAGCTGGCGGGGCGGCTTGACGCCTGGCTTAAGGAAGTTGGTGCCCAAATGCCTATTGAGAAGGGAACCGCTTCGCTGCCCCGATGAAACGGAAGCGGCTTACCCGGTTACTGCCCAGGCAAAACGGCCTGGTCTTCAACATTCAGAAATACTCGGTGCATGACGGTCCTGGCATCCGGACGACCGTGTTCCTGAAAGGATGCCCGCTGCATTGCCCGTGGTGTCACAACCCCGAGGGCATTTCACGCCGGCGTGAGCTTGTGGTGCTCGAGAGCCGCTGCCTCGGCTGCGGGCAGTGCCGGCTGGCCTGTCGGTATGGGACGGTCATCCCCGGAGACGGGGCGCTGCCGGCGCGGAGTGAAGTGTGCGAAGTGTGCGGCGCCTGCGTCGAGGCGTGCCCGAACCAGGCGCGGCAGATCTTCGGGCAGGAACTGAGCGTAGGCCAAGTGCTGGAGGCCGTGCTGCAAGACCAGATCTTTTACGAAGAGTCGGGCGGCGGCGTGACCTTCTCCGGCGGCGAACCACTGTCCCAGCCGGACTTCTTACAAAGCTTGTTGGAAGCTTGCCGGGCCCGCGGTGTGCATACGGCAGTGGACACCTGTGGTCTGGCCGAGGCGGAAGACGTGTTGGCGGTCGCCGCGTTGACGGACCTGTTCCTCTATGACCTTAAGTTCATGGATGACGCCAAGCACCGCCACTACACTGGCGTCTCCAACGGCTTGATCCTGGAAAACCTGCAAGCCCTGGGCCGGTCGCACGGGCGGATCTGGCTCCGCGTGCCGATCATCCCCGGCATCAACGACGATCCAGCCGACCTCGAGGCCGCGGCCCGTTTCGCGGCGGCGCTTCCCGGCCTGCAGCAAGTGAACCTGCTTCCGTTTCACCGCACGGGACTGCCCAAATTCCTCCGCCTCGGCAAGGAGAGCGGCCTCGCGGCAGTTCAACCTCCTTCCGCCGCCGCGCTGGACCGTGCGGTGGACATCTTTACAAGGGCCGGCTTGGTGGTGAAGCAAGGAGGATGAGGCTTGAAATAAGTCTTCAATTGAGGACAATCGCTGAGTAGCGACATAAGCCGCGCCGTGTGACGGCGCCGGGCACAAACAATGATGACGCTTTGTATATGAACGACCGCACCAGCCGACTCCGCCGTCAGAGTCTCGATGCCCCTCCCTGTATTTCTGGTGAGCGTGCCCGGCTTATCACCGAGTTCTATCAGGCCAACAATGGCCGTTACTCGGTCCCCGTGATGCGCGCCCGGGCGTTCCATCACCTTTGCCGGGAAAAGACCATCCATCTCGGCGCGGATGAACTGATTGTCGGTGAGCGTGGGCCGGGTCCGAAGGCAGTGCCTACGTTCCCCGAACTGACCTGTCACAGCGTAGAGGACCTTAGGATACTCAATTCGCGGCCCAAGACCTGGTACCGGGTGGATGAGGAGACGGTGCGGCTCTACGAAGAGCAAGTCATTCCTTATTGGTGGGGCCGCTCGATGCGTGACCGCATGTTTGAGGAGCTGCCGCAGGAGTGGAAGGACGCCTATCAGGCCGGCATCTTCACTGAGTTCATGGAACAACGGGCTCCGGGCCATACAGTGCTGGACGGGAAGATCTATTCCAAGGGGCTGTTTGATTTCAAGGCCGACATCGCGCGAGCGTTGGCCGGCCTGGATTTCCTCAATGACGCGGAAGCGTATGAGAAACAGGAGGCCTTGAAGTCGTTTGATCTGAGTTGCGATGCGCTCATCCTCTTCGCCGAACGGCATGCGGCCCTGGCTCGAGAACAGGCTGCGCAGGAAGCCCGTCCGCAACGGCGCGCGGAGCTGTTGCGGATTGCCGAGGTTTGCAGCCACGTGCCCGCGCACGCGCCCCGGGATTTCTACGAAGCGCTCCAATACTACTGGTTCTGCCACCTCGCTGTGATTACCGAGCTGAACGGCTGGGATTCCTTTAACCCCGGCCACCTGGACCAGCACCTGCTTCCGTTTTATGAGCATGGCCTGGCCGAGGGCACGCTGACGCGCGAATCCGCGCGCGAGCTGCTCGAGTGCTTCTTCATCAAGTTCAACAATCACCCGGCGCCGCCCAAGGTCGGCGTGACCGCAGCCGAAAGCGGCACCTACACCGACTTCGCCAACATCAACCTCGGCGGCCTGCTGGCGGACGGGACTAACGGCGCCAACGAAGTTTCGGATCTCCTGCTGGACATCGTGGACGAGATGCACCTGCTCCAGCCGAGCACCAATATCCAGCTCTCGCGCAAGAGTCCAGATGCGTTCTTCAAGCACGCCTTGCGCGTCGTCAGCCGCGGCTATGGATTCCCCTCGGTCTTTAACGCCGACACGGTAGTCCAGGAGCAGCTCCGGCAGGGTAAGACGCTCGAAGACGCCCGCGCCGGGGGCTGCAGCGGCTGCGTCGAGGTGGGGGCCTTTGGCAAAGAGGCTTACATTCTCACGGGCTACTTCAACCTGGTCAAGGTCCTGGAACTAGTTCTGCACGACGGGCTCGATCCGAGGACAGGCAAACAACTTGGATTGCGGACCGGTCGCCCGGAGTCGTTCCAGAACTTCGAAGCCCTGTTCGCTGCCTTCCGAACCCAGTTGCGGCATTTCATCGAGATCAAGGTGCGCGGCAGCCGGCTCATCGAACGGATGTACGCCGACGAGATGCCGGCGCCTTTTCTGAGCGTGCTGATCGATGATTGCATCCTCAAGGGAAAGGATTACAACGCCGGCGGCGCCCGCTACAACAACACCTTCATCCAGATGGTCGGGCTGGGTAGCATCACTGACTGCCTGAGCGCCATAAGGCAGTTTTGCTTTGACGGGGAGCTACTCGGCGAATTTGGACAGTATCATCAATTTCCCCCTCACCCTGTCCCTCTCCCCCTCGGCGGGGGAGAGGGACAGGGTGAGGGGGGCGATGGCAAGATGTGCCCAGAGCGGCCGTCTACTGCGCTGCCTCTGAGCCGACTGGTCGAAGTGCTGGACCGCAACTTCGAGGGGGAGGAGACCCATCGCCAGCGGCTCGTAAACCGCGCCCACAAGTATGGCAACGACGACGCTTACGCCGATGACCTGATGCTGGCCGTCTTCAACGCCTGCTTCGAGGAAGTTGATGGCCGGCCCGACGCCCGCGGCGGCCACTATCGCGTCGAGATGCTGCCCACCACCTGCCACGTCTATTTCGGGAGCGTTACCGGGGCGATGCCGGATGGCCGCCGCGCCGGCCTGCCGGTATCCGAGGGCATCAGCCCCGTGCAGGGCGCGGACCGCCACGGGCCAACCGCGGTCATCAAGAGCGCGGGCAAAATGGACCACGTCAAGACTGGCGGCACGCTGCTCAACCTCAAGTTCAGCCCGGGCCTCGTCGCCACGGAGGAGGGCCTGGATAAGTGGGCGCACCTGGTCCGCAGCTACTTCAAGATGGATGGCCATCACGTCCAGTTCAACGTGGTCACTGCCGCCACGCTGCGCGAAGCCCAGGCCCAGCCGGAGCAGCACCGCGACCTCATCGTCCGCGTCGCCGGCTACAGCGATTACTTCTGCGACCTTTCGACTGAGTTGCAGGAGGAGATTATCACCCGAACCGAACATCCGGACATGTAAGCCGGGACCGCCCTTTGGCTATGATCACACACCGATAACGATTCTGACACGAATATGCGCTATAAACTTCCCGACTCCCAGATGTTCTGCCGTCACCGCGCGAACCTCGCCGGCCTGATGCTCCCCAACTCGCTGGCGGTGGTAAACGCCAACGACATTCTACCTACGAACGCTGATGGCACGCTGGTCATGCGTCCGAACTCGGACCTGTTCTACCTGGCTGGAGTCGAGCAGGAAGAGAGTGTCCTGCTCCTGTATCCCGACGCCCATGAGGAGAACATGCGCGAAATCCTGTTCCTGCGGGAAACCAACGACCTCATCGCGATCTGGGAGGGCCATAAGTTGACCAAGGAGGAAGCGCGTAAAGTCTCGGGCATCAAGCGCGTGGAGTGGCTTTCCGAGTTTCGCCCTCTGTTCCACCGCCTGATGTGCGAATGCGAACACGTCTATCTGAATGCCAACGAACACAAGCGGGCCAACGTCGAGGTCCCCACGCGCGAGGCCCGGTTCGTGGGAGACACCCGAGCCCGCTACCCGCTGCACGATTACCAGCGCCTGGCGCGGTTGATGCACCGCCTGCGCGCGGTCAAGTCTGTGGAGGAGGTCGCGCTCCTCAAACAGGCTTGCGCCATCACCCGAGCCGGGTTCCTGCGGGTCTGCAAGTTCGTGAAGCCTGGCGTCAACGAGACGGAGGTCGAGGCGGAGTTCGCCCATGAATTCATCCGGCGCGGCGGCGGGTTTGCCTACCCGCCCATCATCGCGTCCGGCAAGGACGCCTGCGTGCTGCATTACCTGGTCAACGACCAGGAGTGCCGGAAGGGCGAGTTGCTCCTGCTGGATGTGGCGGCCTCCTACGCCAACTACAACGCTGACCTGACCCGCACCATCCCCGTCAGCGGCCGGTTCACACGCCGGCAGCGCCAAGTGTACAACGCCGTCCTGCGCGTCTTGCGCGCCGTCTCAGAGGCGGCCACGCCCGGCAAGCTGCCGAAGCAATGGCAGAAGGAAGCCGAGGCCTTCGTCGAAAAGGAATTGGTTGACCTCGGCCTGCTGAAGTTGGCCGACATTCGGAAGCAGGACCCGGATAAGCCGGCGCTCAAGAAGTATTTCATGCACGGCGTGGGCCACCCGCTCGGGCTGGACGTGCACGACGTGGCCGACACCACGCAGCCCATCGAGGAAGGCTGGGTGCTCACCGTGGAACCCGCCATCTATATTCCCGCCGAAGGGTTCGCCGTCCGCCTCGAGAACGACATCCTGGTGCAGGCCAGCGGTAACCTGGACCTGATGGCCGATATCCCCATCGAGGCGGGCGAAGTGGAGAAGCTGATGCGGCGTTAAGCGTCGCCCAGGCTCCCCGCCCCCCGCCTTCCGGCCCTCCTCCATGCGTGATTTTCACGAATTCGCTGCATGTTGGATAGATGTTGGATAGGTGTCGGATAGGTACTGGATAGGTGTTGGCTAGGTACTGGATAGGTGTTCGCCAGCTATTCGGTAGGGATACGCCAGGTACTGGCTAGCGAAACCGCCTTCTGATTGCTCAATTCTGCCTTCCGCCTTCCTCGTCTGCTGTGAAATGGGTCCTGAAAACCGGAGATTGGAATTCGAGCTGGGCGCATGGTTCGAGTGACAGATTCTGTCCACCTTTACCGGGTGAAAGTGAGGATGCTTGGATTGGGGAGAGGGGGCGAAGCGGAAAGTGGAGCAGGGACGCGGGGTGGCGGTTACCCAGGGCGTCGGCCTGGGCGGCGTTGCCTTGGGCTGTTATGATGCTGCCCTTTTGGGGCGCGGGACGGACGTTTCGGCGGAACGTCCCTACCACACCGGGCTCGAATCGCGAGCTTGCTGCGGCCCAGCCTGCTTCTTCGCCAGGCGCTTTC
>Ga0181538_10005963_pt1 | contig 10712 bp, 12 predicted proteins | sample PEATcosm2014_Bin_40_FD_119773 | JGI IMG/M metagenome (GOLD analysis project Ga0181538, IMG submission 119773) | Peatland microbial communities from MTU Mesocosm Facility, Houghton, MI, USA - PEATcosm2014_Bin23_30_metaG | ecosystem: Environmental > Terrestrial > Soil > Wetlands > Peat | place...
ACTCAAGCACTGCAACATCACTTAAACGAAGCGAACCCCAAGCAGAGCATCCGCTTGGGGTTCTGGGACGTTGTCTCAATTTAGGTTGATCGACCAGGCGACGGGGGGTGTCGGGGGATGGGGAGCCGCTGGTGGGAAAGCAACCTTTCAGCTTCGCCGATGACTCCAACCCGACGATCCGGTTGACACGCGTTACGATCACCGACGGTCGCAACAGAGCGACACGCGAGTGATCGGAAGGGTGTAGCCGATGACCGACGAGATTGATATCGAAAGGTTAGCCACAACTAGCCCTGCGGCCGAGGTATCGCTCGACGAACACCTGACGTGTGAGCAGTTACTTGCCGATCTTTCCGCGCGCTTCGCCAGCGCTTCAGGCGACCAACTCGAGGCGGAAATCGAGCGCGGGCTGAAGCAGCTCCTTGAGTTCTCTTTGACGACCAGGCCATGACGCTGGCAACCATCGACCGGCTCGTGCACCACGCCACGATCCTGGAGATGAACGTCGAGAGCTATCGCCGGAGGGCCGCGCTCCAACGCAAGCGCGGCAAAACCGTGCAATCATCATAGCGCGACGTTGCAGGGGCTCACGGCGACCACCCCCCGTGCCCCCTCGCGACGGATGCCAAGACTCTGACTTCGCGTCGCTTTCGGGGAACAGCGGACATGGCGCGATTTTCGGCGCCCACCATCTGTAGCGAACGACCCGAATCGGTCCTCAACGTCGCGAGGCAATGCCTCGCACGTTACGCCTGTCTGGGCGGACCGATCAGCGGCGTGCGGACCGGCTTTGCCAAGCCGAAGAAGACCACTACACCGTTGCCGCCGAAGCGAGTGGACAGCGCCGGCTCCGGCACATGCTTGAAGCCTTGCTCAAACAGATCCCAGTTGTTTGGCACCCACACGTTGCCGGCCGGATCGATGGCGACGTCCGTGATGGCATTTGCCAATCCGCCGATGTAGCCGCCGGGAGGTGAAATCGGGTCCCCGGTCTTTTTGCCGGGCGGGCAGTTCTCGGGACGCGCGCCGCAAAGGTGGGTGACCGAGTGGCCCGTCGCATTGGCGACCCATACGTTGTCGTTGCCGTCGATGGCGATGCCCCAAGGCGCAATGATGCTCTTCCCACCATCAAACGGCGGCAGGACGGTGCCGTCCGGCCGCACCATGGAAACGTCGCCGCCGGGATACTTGACCAGAAGATCAACCAGGTTGATCCACATCTGGATTTGGGCGTCGACCTTTGACGCCGAGCTTTCGACGAGGCCCTCAACCTTGGATTTGAGCTTCTCCTCGATCAACGCCAACTTCTCCCGCGTGTCGGGATGGCCGACGGTGTTGGCGACCCAGGCGTTGCCGAGGCTGTCGATGGCCACGGCACGCGGGCCGTAGCCGACCGTGATCTGCTCGGACTTGCCGGGATCACTCGCCGGGAAGCGCGTGACCGTGTTGGCGCCGCCGTTGGTGACCCAAATCCGATCCTGCTGATCCACGGCGAGGTGGAAGGGCCCCTTGACCTGGAGCGTGCCGTCTACGGGCTTGCCATTCACGGTGCGGCCCAGGATGCGACCCTTGGTGGCGTCTCCCTTCGGCAGATAGACGATCTGGTCCTTGTCATTGTCGAGCGCCCAGACGTCGCCATTGGGCGTGACGATGATGCCCTGCATCGAACCCAGTTGTCCGCCGAAGTCATAGCCGGTCTCGGGTGAAAGTGGTCGACCTGTGTTGCGATCGAAGACGGAGATCGTCTTCCCGGCGAGACTGGTGGTCCACACCTTGTCGTCGGCGGAAATGGCGAGGCCGAAGCCGGGACCGTCGACGCCGCCGCCGCGATACCCGACCGTCATCGGTGAAAGCGGCCGGCCATTCGGCGCGATCTTCGAAACCCCGCCGCCAAAGGAGTTGTAGATCGTGGACTGCGCACCCACAAGGAAGTTATCGCCCCCCCACATGTTGCCATCGCCATCAAAGGCGATGCCACCCATCGAGTTCATCCCGGCGCCGGCATAGACCAGCGAAAGGGTCCACGCGCTCGGCGCGAAGCTGAGGTAAGGGATGAAGGGCACTGGACGCCAACGCTTCCCGGCGGGGACGGGATAGAACGCATCCAGCAGCGCGAAGAGTTGCTGCGCTTGATTCGATGGGTTGCGCGCGATGTTCTGCGCCGCCGCCAGCGTGTCGGTGGGCGCAATGCCACCGGGAGGCGTCGCCGCCGCGAAGAACTTGTCGCACGCGTCGCCCTGGACCCGCGTGATACAGCCCGTCAGCAAATTCGCCAGCGTATTGAATGTCGCCAGCGTCGTCGTCTGCGAACTATTGAGCGGATCTTGAATCACCGGGCCTAGCCCGCCCGTTTCGAGGTCCACCAAGTTAGGCACGTTACCGGCCGCGATGCGCAGGCCCAGCGCGTTGCCGCTGAGGGCGATGCCGTTCAGGAACTGCGCGCCCGTCCACGCGGAAGCCACGGACGTGAGCTCATTGATCGTCACGCGCTTCGGCGGCGTCGTTCCCAACGTGGCCATCAGTGTGATCGCGGGATTCGGACCTTTGTCACCTCCCGCCTTCGGCTCGCCGCCCTTGGCGATGAGGTAAAGCACGCGAGCGTCATCCTTTCCGCCAGCGCTCGCCAAGTCAAAGCTGCCGTCGTCCTTCGTCTGCGTCTCGGCGAGTTTTTGCGGGGCACCCGGCCCAGTCGCCCAAAGCGTGACGGTAGCCTTGGCGATGGGGCCGCCGCCGCCCTCAACCTTGCCTCCGATGTTGTCTGGTGAAGCGACGATCCGTTGCGTCTGTGCGAGCACTGGTCCGGACTTGGTCGCCGCAACGGCAATTGCAGCCAACGCGCTGGAGCGGAGCAGATCGCGCTTGGTAAGCATATGAATCTCCATTGAAAAGACGGAGCGACCGCAGAAACGACTTCGCCTCGCGAGTGCGGGACGTTAGTGCCTCGCTGCACGGCCGCGTTGAGGCCGATCAATGGCTGAATGAATTGCGACGGCATCGAAATATCTGTCGCGGCCCCGCGATGCAGTGGCGGTGCTCCTTTGCGGCGACCATGCTGAAAATTGATCTACATCAAAGACCGCATGCCAAGACGAGGCCCCTTGGGAAGGAGCAATCGTCAGTTGTCTGCGCCTTGGGCGGCGCAGTCACGACGCGCGTCAGGAAATTCCCAAACGCGAACTCAGGCGCCAACACAGGAGCGATGCCAGCCATGATGCGAACATCAATGACTTTCGCCTCCCTCAGCCTGCCTTTGTCGCTGATGTTCGCTCCGATGACGGCAGTTCCCGCCGCCGCTCAGGCCGCCGCGAGTATCGTGCTTCCGACCGACCGCACGGTACTGCCGATTCCGGAACCCCAGTATCCGCACAGCACCGTGTTCGATGTCCGCAACGCGACGCCGCCGCCACGGTTCGAGGTCAAGGCGCCGGCCATAGCGCCCAATGTGGTCATCGTGCTGATCGACGACATGGGCTTCGGCCAGTCGAGCGCCTTCGGCGGGCCCATCAACATGCCGACAGTGGAACGGCTGGCGAACGCAGGACTGCGCTACAACGAGTTCCACACCACGGCGCTCTGCTCGCCAACGCGGGCCGCGCTGCTCAGCGGCCGCAACCATCACACGAACAACATGGGCTCCATTACGGAGACCGCCACGGCTTTCCCCGGAAATACCGGCCAGCGGCCCAACAGCGTTGCAACGCTGGCAGAGATGTTGCGGCTCAACGGCTACAGCACGGCGGCGTTTGGCAAGTCGCACGAAACCGCGGCCTGGGAGCTGAGCCCCTCCGGCCCGACCGATCGCTGGCCGACCCGCTCGGGCTTCGACAAGTTCTACGGCTTCATCGGCGGCGAGACCAACCAATGGGCGCCGCTGCTTTACGACGGAATGAACCAGATCGAGCCGTCGCACGATCCGAACTATCACTTCATGACGGACATGACCAACCAGGCGATCGACTGGATGCAGTACCAGAAATCGCTGACGCCGGACAAACCGTTCTTCATCTACTTCGCGCCGGGCGCGACGCACGCGCCGCACCAGGTGCCGAAGGAATGGATCGCCAAGTACAAAGGGAAATTCGACCAGGGCTGGGACGCGCTACGCGCCGAGACGCTGGCGCGCCAGATCAAGCTTGGCGTGGTGCCTCCCGACACGAAGCTCGCGCCCAAACCGGACGCCATCAAGGATTGGGCGGCGCTCTCGGCGGACGAGAAGAAGCTGTTCGCGCGCCAGATGGAGGTGTACGCCGGGTTCGGCGAGTACGCCGACACGGAGATCGGCCGGCTGATCAAGGCGATCGAGGCGACCGGCGAGCTCGACAACACGCTGATCTTCTACATCGTCGGCGACAACGGTGCGAGCGCCGAGGGTGGCATGAATGGGCTGTTCAACGAGATGAGCTACTTCAACGGCGTGCCCGAGACCGTCCAGGACGTGCTCAAGCACTACGACGAGCTCGGCGGTCCGACGACGTATAGTCACTACGCCGCCGGGTGGGCGGTCGCGGGCGACACGCCCTTCACCTGGACCAAGCAGGTTGCCTCCAGCTACGGCGGCACCCGCAACGGGATGGTGGTTCACTGGCCCAAGGGCATCAAGGCGAAGGGCGAGCTGCGCTCGCAGTGGCACCATGTCATCGACATCGCGCCGACGATCCTCGAAGCGGCCGGGTTGCCCGAGCCGAAGAGCGTGCATGGAACGCCGCAGACTCCGATCGAGGGCGTGAGCATGGTCTACACGTTTGCCGATCCAAAGGCGCCGAGCCGGCACACCACGCAATACTTCGAGATCTTCGGCAACCGCGCCATCTACAACGACGGCTGGCTCGCCGGCACGGTGCACCGGGCGCCGTGGGAATCCAAGCCCCGCACGCTGCTCGAGAACGACAAATGGGAGCTTTACGACACACGTTCGGACTTCAGCCTGACAAGCAATTTGGCTGCGACGAATCCCGAGAAGCTGAAGCAAATGCAGGAGCTGTTTCTGAGCGAGGCGGTGAAATATTCCGTGCTCCCCATCGACGATCGGACGCTGGAGCGGCTGAACGCCGCCATGGTCGGACGCCCCGACCTCATGGCCGGGCGCAACACCCTGACGGTCCATGAGGGCATGACCGGCATGTCGGAGAACGTCTTCATCAACCTGAAGAACCGGTCACACACGATCACCGCCGAGGTGAATATCCCCAAGAACGGGGCCAACGGCGTGATCCTCGCTCAAGCCGGGCGGTTCGGCGGCTGGAGCCTTTACGTGAAGGACGGCAGGCCGACCTACACCTACAACTGGCTCGGGTTGCAGCGGTACACCGTGGCCGCCAGGCAGGCATTGCCTGCCGGCAAGGTGACGATCCGCTTCGAGTTCGCCTATGACGGCAACGGCGTCGGGAGGGGCGGCACGGGGACGCTCTTCGTCAACGGCCAGAATGTCGGCAGCGGCCGGATTGACCGCACCCAATGCTGTGCCTTCTCGGCGGACGAAGGCGCCGATGTGGGCGCGGACGAAGGCACGCCGGTGACCGAAGCCTACAAGGTGCCGTTCCGGTTCTCCGGCAGGATCGACAAGGTGACGATCGAGCTGCGGGACATGAAGAAGGCCGATCGCGACGACGCGGAGCAGGCCCGCAAGGCGGCGACGTTGAAGAAGGGACTGTCCGATTAATGTGGGTCGCACTCGGCTATGCGGTGCTCTCGGACGCAAGGTCCACTGTCACCGCCGCGCAGACGGCGAAAACTGGGAGGCATTGCTGCAGCGCATGAGTCGCGTTGTGGCCCATCGCGACATGTTGCACTGCGGCGGCCGAGCGTCGCTAACAGGGCATTGCGGACACGGCTGGTCCTGCAGCTTGCCCCGCCCGGTCGCGATTGACACGCGGCAACCACCAAGTCGGCACCCTCAAAAAGGGCTTGCTCCGGCCCAAGCTCAGCGCGATCATCATGTCGTCACGGCTGCCGGCTTCTCATCCTGATTGCCGCGCCGTTCTCATCCAGATTGTCGCGCTATAAGCACCGCGCGAACTGCCTTGGGCGAACATTTCTCACTGAGGAATCGCCGGGCTTCGCCGCGCAGTTGCTTCTGGTCGTCGGAGAAATCGAAATTCATGTGGGTTTTACTCGTGTTGAGGCTGGCCAGGCGATTGGAGCGTAGCCCAGCAACTCGAAGAACGCTATTTCGGCAACCAGGTCTCAGAGCGCGAAAACGCGGCGCGCGTTGCCGGATAGAAATGCTTCGGATTGCACTTGAGACAAGCCTAGCCCGCTCAATCCTGCGAGGCACTTCTGAGGCGAAAGCATCGGCCAATTCGTGCCGAACATAACGCGGTCCCTGCCCACGCCCTTCATCCAATCGACGAACGCTGGAGGCAGGCGATGCAGCGCGTATGCCGACGTATCAACGTAGAAGTTGGGAAACTTCACGGTGAGCGTCACAAGCTCGTCGAGCCAGGGAAAGCCGACATGACCGCCGACGACGACAAGCTCGGGGAAATCCAGCAGAACGTCTTCGAGGTAGGGAATAAGCCGTCCACACTCCGACCGCTTGAGTGGCCCGGGATGACCGATCTGCGTGCAGAAAGGCACGTTAGCCTCGACGCACGCGGCATAGATTGGATAATAACGCCGATCGTTCGGCGGCAAATCCCAAAGCCAGGGCACGACGCGTACGCCGACAAATGTCTTGCCATCGACCCAGCGGCGAATGTCGCGAACCGCCTGTATCGGACGATAAAGGTTGACGCTTGCGAGGCCGCGGAATCGCTCCGGTGTCGCCGCGATCTGTTGAGACACCTCTTCGTTGCTGATGAGATCCCCTTCGGGGCCATACCACGCCGAAAGCAACGCGATGTCCACATCGCCCGCGTCCATCGCCTGGAGCGTGTTGTCAATGCTCTCCAGTGAGTCTCCCTGTCGCCCCGTCCAGCGCAGCAGGGTCTTGAGCCACGGCCTTTGTGCCATTCGTTCAGTCGTAATTTGCGCCCAAACGTCAATAGCACCCATAAGATCGCCTCCACACAGCTATATCAACCGCCGGCATGTGCACCGCTCATGAGGCAAGGGCCGGTTTTTGTTTCCTTAGAAATGCCGCAAACGCGGCCTTTGCATCCGCACTGCCAGCACAAAAGGTGTCACCTTCCGCCGTTATTGAGTGCAGCTCGAACCTGCGGGTTGCGGCCGGCGATCAGCAAGGCTTCGGCGAGGGACGCGTACATCGCTGCGGTCAGCGCATTCTTTTTGTCAGGCCGGTTCAAGACGAGTTGCGGCACCGAGGCTTGCGAAGTCACCGTCACGCGCTCCGTCATGCGTCAGTCCCTCTTTGCTGCCTGGCCGATCGCGATGATGTTGCCGCCTTTGGTAGCGACGCCGTCGGACAGCGCCGCCAACGTCTCCTCACACCACTCCACGGCGGCACGCTCGTAGCGAAGTCCCATGCGAAGTCCGAGCAGCTTGCCGGTATCCGCAAGTGACTCGGCGCCGTGAGGGAATCGTGTCTTGAGGATGTGTTCGTAGCGAGAAAGACGGTCGCGATGGTACTCGAGCCGCGCCATGACGTCGGTGCGCAGCGGATCGATGTCGACGCTGTCAAGCGCGTAGAGTCGCACGAGCAGATCGTCCTTGATCGAAGACGGGCTGCTCGGTCGCGCCGCCCAATGCCGCAGCGAAGCTCTTCCCTCGGACGTGAGGGTATACACAAGCTTGTTTGGCTTACCCGACTGGGCAACCTCCTCACCCGTAACAAACCCGCGTGCTCTCAGCTTTGCGAGTTCGCGATAGATCTGCTGGTGTTCGGCTTTCCAGAAGAACCCGATCGACACATCGAACGTCTTGGCGAGTTCATAGCCCGTCATCGGACGTTGCGTCAGACATACAAGGATCGCCTCACCGAGCGCCAATTCGCCCTCCGTTCTTCAAGGTCCAGACTTTGCCTTCTTGACATTATGCATAAAGATGCATATGCGTCAATATGCATAGTGAGTGCCTTACGACCTGATTTCGCGCCGGGTCGGGCGATTTTAAAGGAGAACCAGCGGCAATTTCATGAAACGGGCGAGCGCTTAGACTGCACTGCTATCGGCATGGCGATATAGCTCTGAGATCAAATCAATCCGAGAAGAGCCTAAATGACTTCCGAGCCGGACCTACTGAGAAAATTGAGTAGCATCAACCAGTCGGCCGCTTTTAATCGCTGGGCTGGCTTCGAAGTTTCGCGCGCGGTTGCCGGGGAGGCTGACCTTAGCATGGAACGTCGTCCCGAGCACGGACAATACTCGGATTTTCTGCATGTGGGACTAGTCGCGGCTCTGATCGACACGTGTTGTGGATTTGCTGCTGCAACATTGGTCGATCGCGTGCTGGCGTCCCACATATCTGTTGACTGCTTATCGCCGGCGGTGGGTCAATCGTTCCTGGCAAAAGGGCGGGTACTCAAATCCGGCCGCAAGCAGATTTTCACCAACGCAGAACTCTATGCGTTCGACAATGGCCAATCGAAAATCGTTGCGACCGGCACCGCGATTTTGGTTCCCATCGGCGAATTCCACTCCGACATCCGCAACATCGTCCAAATGGAGGCTTAATGAGCTGGACTTGGTACGACGCCGCCTTGGAGACGGCTGGAGATTTCCCATGCAGATGACCGCCCTCGACAGCTGGCTCAACTTCGTAAAAACCCACGACCACGCGGCGCTCTGGGCATTGCTGCATCCCGACGCCGTGTTCGAAAGCCCGGTCGTGCACACGCCGCAGCGTGGGCGCGACATCACGTTCAAGTACTTAGAGAGCGCGGGAAGGGTGCTGGGCGGACCCAGTTTCAGTTACATTGGCGAATGGCGCAACGGCAACAGCGCGGTGTTAGAGTTCAAGAACGAGATCGACGGAATTAGCATTAACGGCGTCGACATCATTACCTTCAATGAAGACGGAACACTAATTACGCATTTCAAGGTCATGCTCCGTCCCCTCAAGGCGATGAACCTAGTGCATCGGCTGATGGGCGAGCAGCTCGCCAAACCTTAGCGCGATGGGGAGCGCGCCTGGACGTTAAGGATCGAGACGGCATTCAAATCGATACCTAACTGTACGGAATCATCAATGCGCGATCGCCTCGTCCAGTTAGCCGGAATACTGGCTCTTTCCGTGTCTATCGCGCACGGGGTGCTCGGAGAGACGAAGGTTTTCGCCCGCGCCCGCATTGAGCCAGAGCAAACCCGACTGTTGATACGACTTGTGTGGCAAGCTGGCGCGGTCGCGTGGATTAGTCTTGCGATTCTGCTCATTGCCGCGCCGAGGCTGGGCTCCGACGCCGCACGCCATTGGATTATTGCGATGAGCATCGTGACGTACGGGTTCGCCGCGATCGCGAATGCATGGGCGATGCAGGCACTCCATTTTGGATGGATTGCCATGATCATCGTGGTCGGTCTCGCCGCATTCGGACTGTGAAGCAGGGTTAATCTGACACCATATCCTCTTTGCTGATGCGGGACGCGGAGGCGCCACAATGCTAAAGACTTTTCGGTTCTTTATCGCGCTATTCGGTGCTGTCTGCTGGTTGATCGCGTTGGCGCATATCATCGCCGGCCCTACCTCCATTCCTGGCGGAGGCCCGGTCACTGCCACAACGGACAGTGAGGAACGATTCTACGCCGCCTTGTTCTTAGGTTTCGGCGCCGCACTGGTGTGGTGTAGCCGAGATGTGCGTGCACGGAGTGAACTGCTCAGCTTTTTGCTCATCATCTTCTTCTTAGGCGGCACCGCGCGTATCATTTCAGTGATCCAGTTTGGGTTCCCCAGTGAGCTGTACACTTTCCTTGGAGTGGTTGAGCTAATATTGCCACCGATATTGTGGTGGTGGCGTAACGAGGTCCTAGCCCGGCAAACGAATTCGCCAGCGGGTGCCAAGTAGCGATACACCGATGCCCCGGCGACGGTTCTGTCGAACCGAGCAGGCGCTCTTGGCAGCAGGTGTGCCCTCGCCGCGTTGCTCGTCGTTGCTCATACGCACGCGCGCGCGAGGCGCGCGCGCCGACAGGCCGAGCGGCCGAGCCGCATCGGCCGCGGCTGCGCCGCGCAGAGCGACCGGCCCGAGCCGGCTGGGCGGTGGTCGACGTCGCCGAATTCTAGTGATTTTCGGTTCGGGGCGAACGCTGGAGCGATCGGCGGCGATGGTGAGGTCGGCGGCGCCGGCGGCGATGGACAGCAATCACGGCGTTAGCCTTTATGGCGCAGACGTCTCGCGCGCGCGTGCGCGAGGGGCGCGGCGCTGATGGCGGCGGCGCGGCGCGAGCTAGTGGGTCGTGTGCGACAGCACCCCGGTTCAACAACTGCGTTGAGGGCGCGTTAACCGTAATGGCGCGGATTTCCCGCGCGCGCGTGCGAGCGACGCGCTCCGCCAGCAGACCGACCTGCTCGAGCCGGCTGGGCGGCGCTTTGCCAATTTAAGGCAATAACAGGAAACAAGGCGACTGCTGACCAATCGCCCTTGCTTAGGCTTTGTCGATGAAGAGCCCCATTCCAAAAGAACGGCTACGCGTCAGCAATTGGATTGTGCAAAGACTCTATAATTATGCAGTCAACGAAACCGTCGAACTCTGATTTCTGGCGGTCTTTCAACATCTAGTTGATCCAACCCGCGTTCGCACCGTCGCGCACAAGAATTCGGCCATAACCCCACTCGACCTTCGCCCAACAGTCGCAGATTAGGTTTTCAAGGGCAATGC
>Ga0181538_10005964_pt1 | contig 10712 bp, 7 predicted proteins | sample PEATcosm2014_Bin_40_FD_119773 | JGI IMG/M metagenome (GOLD analysis project Ga0181538, IMG submission 119773) | Peatland microbial communities from MTU Mesocosm Facility, Houghton, MI, USA - PEATcosm2014_Bin23_30_metaG | ecosystem: Environmental > Terrestrial > Soil > Wetlands > Peat | place...
GCGAAGCTGGGTCTAGGTCAGGCCATTGCTTCTCTGCGCCTTTGCGCCTCTGCGTGAGATCTTTCTTCAATGGATTTCAAATCGATTCGAGCCGGACTACAAGTAAGCGCGGCACCCCGGAAGTTGCGTGATCTCGGAAAATCTTGTCGTAAAAACAAGAAATTGCAGGATATCAACGAAGAATGCCGTTTGCCAATCGCCGATTCAAAGAACCAGGGAATCGGATTCCTGGGTGCGACGCTCATTTGTGGTCCGGCTCGATTCGATTTGAAATCCATTGAAGAAAGATCTCACGCGGAGGCACGGAAGGCTTTGCCTCCGTGGCAAAGGCGCAAAGGCATGACGAATTCGCCGCACCCACCGTTCGTGGGGAAGGTCAGCTTGATCGCGTCCTGGACGGCCGGAAACTCACCGGCACGGCGCAATTCCCTTTTTCTTCCTCGGTTTTTCCGTTGGCCGGACAGTTAGAATGGGATGACCGTGATGGTGGAACAGAGCGACGCTGAATTGCTGAGCCAATATGTGCAAACGCGTTCGGAAGAGGCGTTTGCGGAACTGTCCGCGCGGCATTCCGACTGGGTCTATAGCGCCGCGCGGCGGAGGGTGGGCGATGCCCATTTGGCCCAGGACGTAACCCAGGCGGTTTTTCTGCTCCTGGTCGAAAAGGCCGCCAGACTCACCGGCGTCTCCATTCGGGGCTGGTTGTTCAAGGCGACGCGCTACGCCTCGGCCAATGCCCTCCGGGCTCGCGCGCGCCGGGGAAAATACGAAAAGAAGGCGGCCATGTTGAAAAGCGAATGTTCGCCGGCGGATACCGCGCCGGTGTGGGATGAGGTGGAGCCGCTGCTCGAGGAGACGATGGATCGGCTGCGTTCCAGCGAGCGCGACGCGTTGTTGTCGCGGTTTTATCAGCGCAAGACCCTGGCGGAGGTGGGACAGGCATTAGGCGTTTCCGAGGATGCCGCGCAAAAGCGCGTCGCCGCCGCGGTGGAGCGGCTCGGGGGACTGCTGCGCCGTCGCGGCGCATCAGCGGGCGCGGGGCTGCTGGCGGCGACATTGCTCGCACATACCACCCAGGCTGCTCCGTCCACCCTGCTCATCAGTTCGTCTTCGTCCTCGGCTTCGGCCGGCGCCGCCGGAATTGCCAAAGGAGCTTCAGCCATGATGCTTGTCGCAAAAATCAAAATCGCGGCGGTTGTGATTCTGTTGGGGAGCCTGTTTCCCGCCGGAGCCACGGCGATTCTGCTGAGCAACCGCGACAGCCGTCCGGCCGCCGTGCCGGTGCAGGCGTCAAGTCTCGAACCAAATCGTTTGGTCCAGGGTTCGACCACTGGTCCTGACGAGAGCGACGACCGTGAAAAATGCGCCCACAATCTCAAGCAAATCGGACTTCTCATCATGATCTATGCCGCCAACAACGAGGATCAACTTCCGCCCGACTTGGCGACGGCCGCCAAAACGGCGAGCGATTATCACGTCGCCCTTTTTGTCTGCCCGTCGTCGGGAACGTACATCCCGCCGAACTGGAACACCATGGCCGCAACCGAGAAGGAGGACTGGATTGACAACAAATCCGATTACGCCTACCTGGGCCGCCCGATGTCCCTGAGGAAGATTCGCCATCCGTCCAACACGGTCCTGGTCCATGAGCGTGGCGACAACCCCCACGCCGGCGAGATGAACCTCCTGTTTGTTGACGCACACGTCGAGGCCAAGCCTATCGCCGAGGCGCGTCGCCTCATTGAAGCGAGCAAAGCGGCGTTTGCGCCGTAACGGAAGTTTGTCCATGCGGTCGCATTCATCAGCAGATGCGCTGATTCGCGCCGCGGATCATTGTGGATTAGGAACATAATCCCCGCCGCGGCAATTTTTGAGGTGGTTCAAAGCATGAACTTGGCCGGTCATTTCCAAGTCGTTGCGGTAGACGGGATCATGCCAGCCCTCGATGTCGATCGTGCCCTTGTAGTTGTTCTGGCGGAGGATGCTGATGACGTCGGTCCAGTTGGTATCTCCGAAGCCCGGTGTTCGGTGCCAAACATAGGGTTTGCCGCCGCGAATGCCGGATGTGCGGATGACATCCCAAGCCACGGTTGCATCCTTGCCGTGGACGTGGAAGACTCTTGACGCCCATTTACGAAGTTGGGGAATGGGATCGATGAGGGAGACGAGCTGGTGGCAGGGTTCCCATTCCAGGCCGAGCGCCGGGCTGGGAACTTCGTTGAAGAGGATTTCCCACGCGGCCGGTGCGTGAGCCATGTTCCAGCGGAGCGAATCCCAGGCGCCGCCCATGTCGCAGTTTTCCCAGGCGATGCGGACGCCGTTGTCCTGGGCCCGCTTGGCGAGTTCCGACCAGACCTTTTTGAATTGCGGGATCGAATCGGCAAACGGCTTGCCGTCGATCGCGCCTGTGAAGCCGGAGACGATGTCGCAGTTGAAGAGGCGGCATGTCTCAATACATCGCGCATAATCACGGGCGGCGGGTTCTTTGAGCAGGGGATTGCAGAACATGCCGATCGTGCTGATGACCGCTTTGTCGCCCAGACAATCGAGCACTTCCCGAGCGGTGCGTTCGATGTCGACGTCGCCGATCTTCTCCCAGAAAGTTAAGGAGAAGCTTTCAAAGCCGTGGGGGAGAATCTGCCTGAGATATCCGGCCCCTTTGTCCATGGGGGCCAGGGTGCCGATGCGTATGTCCTTGTGGTGGGTCATAGTGCGCTTCCGGGTTCTTTGATAAACGGCGCTGGCTACAATCCTACCTATCCGCTACGCAGACCGCATCTACCTTGAGGGCTCCGGGTTTCGCCCGCTTTTACTATTCGGCAGTCCATCTCCATGCCAATGGCCATGTCTCATATAATGCTTCTCAGCATGGCCAAGGGATCAGACAAAATCAAAAGACCTCGGGTTCGACGGCTTTTGCTAATCGGGCTGAGCGCGAGCTTTCTGCTGGCGTGCGGAGGTTGTGAGCTTCTTCCGATCGCCACGCTCGGCGCGGTTTTCGGCATCGCCGGCACGGCCGTTTCCACCGGGACGGAGGTGTATTCGGCCGGTAAGCTGGACTCGGCATTCCGGGCCGACGCCGGCGATTGCCGCCGGGCCGTCCGCCGGGCCGCGGCCGATCTTCAACTCCACATCGTCCAGGACTGCCAGAGGAGCGGGGCCAGACAGAGGTGGGATTTCGTGTTTCAGGATGATCGCAAATCAGAAATAATAATCACCGTCGAGCGGCGTTCGCCCATGCTCTGCTGGTGCCGCGTAAACGTGGGGTTATTCGGCTCGGAACCGACGGCCAAGCTCGTGATGCAGGTGATCGTATCGCACCTTCCGCCGGCGGCCACCGAGCCGAGCGCTCGTGGACCATCCGGTCCTTCCGGAATTGCCCTCGCCGCTACGGAGCGATAGGCCCAACCGTTGCTGTTGCACCGCTGCGCGGCCGTTTGCCAACGCCATGGCGAGTATTTCCTTACCCTCGCTTGGCTCTTGATGAGAGTTTTAGGGACAATCGAACGAACCATGAAACCCCAAATCATCCTCTGCATCGCGTTCGTTTTGAGCCTTTTCCCGACTGGTTGCGCCACGGCGCCCTCCGCCGGGTCATCTGCGCCATCCTGCGGTTGTACCGATATTGACAAAGACCTGACCAGGCACGTTGCCGCCATCCTTGCCGAATGTCGGAGCGTTAAGCCCGGAATGACGCGCGCGGAGCTACTGAAAGTTTTCACCATCGAGGGTGGCCTCTCAACTGCCGCGCATCGGACATTTGTCTATCGACGTTGTCCCAACATCAAGATTGACGTTGATTTCGCTCTTTCAAGCCCGAATCAGAAGTTGCTTGAGGAGCGGCCGACAGATTCGATCAGCAACCTCTCCAAGCCGTATTTGCAATGGAGCATTATTGATTGAACGAGGTATCCCGGTCCGCTATTTCGCCCGCATCTCCCCGGTCGGGGATGGGGTTCGGCGGATCGACCGGGTTGGTTCTCTCCCCGTCATCCTCTTCATCGGTGCGGTTCCAGAACTCGTCGTCGGCAAAATCGCGTTCCGCACCGTCGGCCAGCCTCTCGGCGGCCCCGGGGCTTTCGGGAAGGATAAAATCGTCCGACCGGTTGAGCGGCAATCCGCCGAATGCGGCATCGTTCATCGGGGCCGCGTCGAAATTGGAGAAGACATCGGTGTGACGGACCGAGGGAACCGCTAAGCCGTCGGATGCCGCGGGGGGATGGGCCAGGTCAGCGTCAGCGGCGGGATTGATCGCGCGAGTATTTCCGGCTCGGCCGTCGTCCAGGGGACTCTCATAGGTACGCGTGGTGGACGGGAGGGATTTTCGACGCACTTGGGACGCCGACCTTAAGACCGCGTTGCGTGGAATCGCCGTGATCTTGGGCGGTGGCGGCGGGGATTTTGTTTCGACGGATATCGTGGGCTCCGGCGGCGCGGGTTCGATCGGCGCCGATGGCGACGGGGACAACGGCTCAGCGGGCGCTGGCGGGGCCTCTTTCGCGACCGCCGCCGCAGGCTCGGGCGGCGCGGGTTTGATCGGCAGAAACGGCGAGAGGGACGGCGGCTCCGCCGGCGCCGGCGGAGGCAGCAAATCGCGTGGCGGCAACGGGTGCGTCGAAAACGGCCAAGGCGAAGTCCTCTTCAGATCGCCGTGAATTTCTTTGAAACCGTCGGGGCTCGGCGGAAGCGGCGGCAATTCTATAGGCATCCCGCCGAGGAAATGGTCCAGATTGACGGCGCCCGGGCCGAAATAACCCAAGCTGCCGAGGGAATTAATCGGCGCGGGTCGTGCGGGGGGTGACGCCGCAGCGGACGGCGGTGCGGAGGCATCGCTTGCCGGTGCGGTTTTGCCACGTTGCGAACCTTGGCGCCGTGTCGTCGAGTTGTTGGCACTCTCGCTCATATTCCTCATTCATGCCTGATTTTCGCCGCCGCGCCTGCGCGAGAAAAAGAAAGCCTCTAAACGCCTGGATTCCGTGGTATTCGAAGCGTTATCACCACCCACGGTCCACCCAAGCGAGGAGGCGTTTGGAGCGAACTCCAGTACACGCAAAAAGCGGCCTCGACGCAAGCGCCGAATCGAAAAAAAGGCTCCGGCCACGCCGCTGGCGGTCCCGTCCAAAGCCGATGGTCGCCGTGCGGCGTGGTCGCCGTGCGGCGTCTTGCGGGCGTTCGAGGAGATGAGTATCGTCCTAACGTCAATTCTTGCGGGAAGAAGAGGTGTGAATGCGGGAACGAGCCCGGCGGTACCTCATTCTGCTTGTGCTGTTGTTGATTGACATCGGCGTGCTATCGGGCGCGACGTGGTGGGTGCTGAATCCTCGTTCTGAAGCGGGCGGAGCGATTGCTTCGGCTCCGGCAGGACATGGGGCGAGTTCCGCCGGGACGGCGCTGCGCGGGGCTTCCGGTGATGACAATGCCGTACGCGGCGGGCCACAATTTATTGTCAGCGGCGCGGCCGATGCTCAGGGAAACGCCTGGCTTGGAAGTGAGGGACAGGGCGTATGGGTATGCCGGGCCGGCGCATGGCATCAGTTTACCGTGGAGCAGGGGTTGGGAGATGACGATGGATGTGCCCTGGCGTGCGATTGCCTCGGGCGGGTCTGGGTGGGACACGGCGCGCACGGCGTTTCCATTTACAATGGGGAGAAGTGGCGGAACTACGATCGGTTCCAGGGTCCCGGCGGATCGCACGTGTTTTGCATCGCCAATTGTCCGGTCGATGGCGATGTATGGCTTGGCACCGAGACGGGGCTTACGCGGTATTCGTTGAAGGATGATAGCTGGACGACATTTGATCGCACCAGTGGATTGCCCGCGGACCAGGCAAGCGGGATTGCGTTCGACTCGGCGGGGAATATTTACGTGGCGTTGCCGGGAATCGGATTGGCATTCGCCAGGGCGTCGGAGAAGTATGTCAATTGGACGAGCGTGCCGGGGCCGGAGGATATGCCGGGAATACCGGATGGCGCGGGCCTGCCGAGTCGGATCGTTACTGCGATTCTGGTGACGCGCGGGGATATTGTGTACGCGGGGACAACGCGAGGCCTGGCGCGCAGCGTCGACCACGGTGCGACGTGGACCTACGTTCGCGGGGCGAATTGGCGGCTGCTGGCGCGCGGGCGCTATATGGGAACTGGGGCCGATCTTCTGGCGCCGGGGGCATCGCCACTCAAAGAGGACTGGATCACGTCGCTCGCCGAGGACACAGCGGGGGTTTTGTGGGTGGGATTTCGCTCGTCCGGATATGAGGGACTTGCGCCGTCTGGACCGGTGGCGAACCATGCCCGCAAAACGAAGGTGACGGCGATTGTTCCGCTGGCGGGACAAGGGTGCATGATCGGGACCTACGGCGGCGGGACAATCCAATGCGGGTACGTGTTTCAGGGCGGCGCGACTTCGCGGCCGGCGTTGGCGGTTAAGCCGGCGATCTCGGCGGACCAGTTTCCCACCCCCAGCGCGGCACCGTCGCTCGACACGCTTGAATCGCTTCGTCGCCAGGTCGAGGGGCTGCCGCCCGGGAAGATTGGCGTGGAATTTCTTGGGGATGATTGGGAAACGCTCGGAGATTGGGTGGGACATTACGGGAGCGCGACGGCCCGTCTGATGGGGTATCGTTCGTTCCGTGATAGCGCTGGATACTCGGTGGAGGCCACAACGGGACCCTATCGCAAGGCGTTCATGCGATATTACTGGGTGAGTGGAGACAAGGACCCCAACCGCCGCCGTGGATTGCTCAATCCAATCGACAAAACGCGCATTTTCTGCGAGCAGAACGATGAATCCTATAGCTCGCAGATGCATCCGTTGACGCAGGAGGGTCCGGACATTTTTCTGAAGATCACCGTGCCCGCGGGTATCCATCGCGTCAGCCTCTATTTCCGAAATTTCGATGGACACAGCGGAAACAACTGGTTGCGCGAGTATCCGCTGGAAGGCAAACCACCCATCGGCATGGCGAGCGCCGCGACGCAGCCGGCGGATGATCCGGTCATTGACGTCAATGAATCGTCGATGAACGGACGGCTGCAACCGCAGGACACGATTGACGCGGAGTTGGCGCCGACGGTTTGCTGGTCGTACACGCCCCGATTCTGGTGCGGGGTTTACAAACAGTTCTTGATCCGCGGCCAGGGGACGTACTGGATCAAGATCGGCCGGAACCACAGCATGGCCGCCAAAGTGCAGGGGGTTTTCATCGACCGGCTTGATGTGCCAGGCGGCGTCGATACGGGTGGGCAATTCATCTGGCCGCAGCCACCGACCGCGGGGGATTTCACCCGGGCGGACGGGGCGATTGGGGCGGCGGCGAGGTTGTGGACGTCGCTGGACGCCGCGGTTGGGCGCGAGGGGTATTCGGCGATTTGCATTCGGGCGCGAACCGCGGCGTATGTCGCGGCGGCCGCGGCGGGAGCGGATCCAAAACTGCTCGCCAACTGGCGGTGGGCGCTTTGCGCGTGGACGGCGGGAGATCGGGATGCGTTCGATAAGGCCTTTGGAATTGCGGCGGGCGGTGTGCAATAGGCGAAGCCATGAGCGGCATTGAGCGCGGCATCATCGTGGTGGCGGTTCTTCTCAGCCTTTTGTGGGGCATGGGATTGGCGCTGGTTTATGTTTTGCGCGATGACACGGCACAGCCGGCGACGAATCCGGTTGCCGTGGAGGTCGGGCCCGCATCGAACGTGACGCCGGCGGATCCGGGGGCGGGGATTTTCCCGGCGACTGTGGCCGCTGACCGCACTCCGGCGCCGAGCATCGAAGAGAAGCGGAAATATCTGGTTGATTTCTGGGGCCAGGCGGGCTCGGGAAATCGGCCGCATGGTCGGTGGGAGGATCGGACCGGAGATTTGCTGGCGGCGCCGACCGTGGAATCGGCCTCGACCCGGACAACCCAGCCGGCGGCGGGGGTCAACCTGGCTTCGACGCCGGTGTCGATCCACGTGGTGAATCTTCCGGCGCGAACGGCGCTGGCGGCACTGGCGCGCGCGGCGGGGATCAAGATGGCGGTGCTTCCGCGGGGGGCATGGCAGCGGGCGGAGTTTCCATCGACCAGTCTCGACGCGGACGGCAAACCGATGATCGAGGTTTTGAATGAGCTTTGCTGCAAGGTCGGGCTTACGGGGAATACGAACATGGGATGGAACTGGGACATCCCAACGCTGGCGGATCCCGCGGATCGGCTGATGATTTTGCAGATTCAGGCGCCGGATGAGGCCATGGGGCCGTGGATTGTCAGCGGGCCGTTTGGATTTGAAGTGACGCAGGTGGATCACACGGCGGAATTGAATCCCGGAGCCGACGCGGGCGGGACGGTAAACGTCACCATCGGCGTGGAGCACGAACCCAGGGTGGTCCTTGCGGGGCAATCATCGCAGCTCAAGGTGACGGAAGCGGTCGATGACAAGCGTAATGAATTGACGGGATGGTCGCAGGCGGCGAACGAATCCTGGGGCGATGCCAACGGTTCGATTTCGGCCACGCTGACCTGCCCGAAGGACTGTGGGCGAACGATCGCGCGGCTGTCGGGTATCGAGAGGTTTCTGGTGCAGACATCGGCCCAACGGATCGAGTTGCCCATCGGCGCGGATGCTCCCGAGATGAAAGAAACCGTCGGGGGATTGGACCTGACGATCGGCCCCTGGCAACTGAACTTTCCCCAGCAGATTCATTGCGCCGTTACGCTGCAACGCGGCAACATGGACGACGTGCAATGGGCGCGCCAGGCGCGGGCGCTGGCGAATTTGCATCCGGTGCTTTTGGATGCCAGCGGAACCCCCCTGCCGGCGGGGCATCCGATGAACTCTTCAGGCTACGGGCCGTCGGCGACGTGCGACTATATGTGGATACAACAAATGTATAGCGGCAATGAAACACCGCCCCGTCCCGCGACGCTGCGGGTGGACATTCCGACGGAATTTGAGGTTGTGGACGTTCCAGTGCATTTCGAGAATCTGCCGCTTCCGTGAGATGCCGCCATGAAAAAAGGAATTCGATGGATTCTGGCGATGAGCGCGGCGAGCGGGGTTTGGCCGGCGGTTTTGGCGGCGGACGATGCCGCGCCGCAGAACATTGGACCAACGCTGGTCACGGTGCACGCGAAAGCGGCATCGCTGACGGAAGTCGTGAGGCAGATCGCCGAGCAAGCGGGGATGCCGGTCACGACCAACGGCCGACAGAGCGATTCAACCATCACCATCGATGCGGATCGTCAACCATTCTGGAACGTGCTGGGGGAGGTTTGCGACCAGGCGCATGCGACATTGGAAATGGCATGGAACAATCCGCCGCAGGTAATGGTGATGGTGGGGAGCAGTCAACCGGGACGCCGAATCATCAACGGGCCGGTGATGGCGTTATTCCAGCAGATCGATCATCAGAATCGCCTGACGGCGCCGGTTGGTCAGCGGGATTCGTGCAATATCAGCGTGTCGGTGATGTGGGAGCCGCGATTAAATGTGCTGTTCACCGATCCGGTGAGCACGCCGAGCGCGGCGCAGGATGACAATGGGCTGTCGCTGGTTCCGGCGGTCCCGGCGGCCAATGGGCAGATGTTCGGCAGGTATCGGGACCTGAGAATGAACGGTCCCCAGGGGGGATTTCAGTCGCAGTTCAGCGTACCGCTGAATGCCCCGCCATCGGCCGGGCGGAAGATCACGCATCTTCAGGGAATACTCCGTCTGTGGGCAGCCGGGAAAACGGATCACGCGGAGATCGACAATCTGCCGAGCGTGGCGAAGACGGGTTCGTCGTGCGAACTGGGAGACGTGGGAAGCATCAAGGTCAACAAGGGCAACGTGAGCGATCAGATGGTGCAGATTTCATTCACGTTGACAAAGCGCAGCGACGAAAACGATGAGCAGTGGAGCCGCCGGGGAATTCTGTTTCAAGGTCTGCACGCTCGCGTGCTGGATTCACGAGGCAATGTCTGGGGCCAGAACCCGGGAGGCAATGGCTGGGGCTGGGGGCCGAAAGAAATGTCGATTTACGTGAACGTCGGGCGCGCCGATGGGGTCAGCAGTTCGCCGGCGAAACTTGTTTTGGAAGGGACGGCGAGTGCGCAAGAGATTGACGCGGAGTACGATTTGCGGGACCTGCCGCTGCCGTAGGCGTTCGATTGCAGCTCCGTTCCGATTCGGCAGGTTTTACATCAAGTGGGCGATACAGGGCTCGAACCTGTGACCTTACGGGTGTGATCCGTACGCTCTGGCCAACTGAGCTAATCGCCCGCGTTTCTTCGACGCTATCCGATGTTATCGTGGGCGCGCGTTTCCTTCAAGCCGCCGATTGCGCCGTCGAACGATCGGCCAACGCCAGCGCGGCCTCGGCTTCGTGAACCGCGCGCTTTTGCCGCGAACTCATGAACGGGCGCTCGAAGATCAGGAAAAATAGCCACGCGATCCCGATGCAAGCCGGTATCGCAATTGCCAGCAAAGCCACGAATCCGGCCAAGCCGCTCAGGTGCAGCGGATGAATCACCAGTTGCCAGACGATCTGGATCACGGGGGCGTGCAACAGATAGAGGCTGTAGCTGAAGGTGCCGACCAAATAGAGCGGCCCCCATTGCAGGATTGATTTGGTGATTCCGCCGGGTGCGCCCCAGACGATGAGCCACGTCGCCAGCACGGCGCCGGCGAGCATTTCGCTGGGCAGGGCCGGCGTGTCGACGCCGCCCCAGTAATAGCAAAGCCCGATGAAAACCGCGGTTGCCAGCA
>Ga0181538_10005975_pt1 | contig 10698 bp, 8 predicted proteins | sample PEATcosm2014_Bin_40_FD_119773 | JGI IMG/M metagenome (GOLD analysis project Ga0181538, IMG submission 119773) | Peatland microbial communities from MTU Mesocosm Facility, Houghton, MI, USA - PEATcosm2014_Bin23_30_metaG | ecosystem: Environmental > Terrestrial > Soil > Wetlands > Peat | place...
CCCTCGATCGCCTTCGATCTCCAAGGCCGTTTGTGGGTGGCTTATGAAGAAGGCGGGAAGGGCTGGGGCAAGGACTATGGCACCTTTTCCACGCCCGGGATTGCGCTCTATCAGGGGCGCGCCATTAAGCTCCGTGGTCTCGAACCGGACGGACGATTCGTGGCGCTCGACAGCTCACTTGACGCCAAACTGGTGGGGGCGCCAAGCTTCAAAGCGGACCGCACGGGCAGCCAGGCGGAAGCGGAGTCTTTCGATCCGAATCCCGAGAGCGCCTTGAGGCGCTTGCCCGACTCGCCCCCGGCCAATAATCTCCGCGCTTCCAAGAATACCCTGCCGCGTCTGGCCATCGACAACTCAGGACGTTTTTGGCTTGCGTTCCGCACGCCCATCCCATCTGGTGGGGTTCGCTTGGTACGGTGTGGAGCGAAGAGTTGGTTTCCTTTGACGGACGCGACTGGTCGAAGCCGATCTTTATCCATCACTCTGACAATCTTCTCGACAATCGTCCCGCCCTCGTTCCGGCCGCCGATGGCAAGTTGCTGATCGTGAATTCCTCCGATGGCCGCAGGAACTTTCAGGTCGCCCAGGCCATCTCCAATCCTCTCGGCCTGAACCCGGACTTCCCGACCGATCCTTACAACAACGACCTCTGGAGTCACCTCATTGATCTTGGACCGGGTAGGCAGGTTATCCCTGTTGCGGCCTTGACGGCTGCCGAAACCCGTTCCGATCCGCCGACTCTTGATCCTGCCGACGCGGCCGGCATCAGCGCCATCCATGAATTTCGCGGCGGGCCCGACGGCAGCTTCCAAATCGTGCGGGGCGAGTTCCATCGCCACAGCGAGATTTCCATGGACGGCGGCGGCGACGGCACGATCCTTGACCAATGGCGTTATGTTCTCGATGCCGGCGCTTTGGACTGGGTGGGTTGCTGCGACCACGACAACGGAAGCGGCCGTGAGTATTCGTGGTGGATCACGCAGAAACAAACTGACATTTTCCTTGCTCCCGGCAAGTTCACGCCTCTGTTCTCTTACGAGCGCAGCGTCTCCTACCCTGAAGGCCACCGCAACGTCTTGTTTGCCCAACGCGGGGTTCGCCCACTGCCTCGATACGCCATCTCCAATGAGAATGTTTTCGCGCCCGCTACCGACACGCAGATGCTGTACCGGTATTTGCGCGAGTTTAATGGAGTCACGGCGTCCCATACGAGCGCGACGGCCATGGGGACCGATTGGCGTGACAACGATCCCAATGCCGAGCCCGTCGTCGAGATCTTCCAGGGCCTTCGTCAGAACTACGAAGACCCCGAAGCTCCGCGCGCCAACAGCGAAAAGGATTCGATTGGGGGGTGGCGGCCCAAGGGATTCGTCAGTGTAGCTTTGGGCAAAGGCTACAAACTCGGCTTTGAATCCAGCTCCGACCACATCTCGACTCACCAGAGCTACGCCAATATATTTGTAAAAGGCGAGGTGACGTGCACGTCGCTGCTGGATAGCCTTCGCCAGCGCCACGTTTACGCGGCCACCGACAACATCCTGGCGGATGTGGAAAGCGGCTCGCATCTGGCGGGGGATGAATTCTCCACGTCCGAATTGCCCCCGTTGAAAGTCAAACTCAGGGGTACATCTAACTTCGCCAAGGTCGTCATCGTGCGCGACGGCAAATACGTTTACTCCATTTCCCCGAACAGCCAATCCGTAGAGTTCTCCTGGCGCGACAACCAACCCAACAAGGGGAAGACGAGCTACTACTACGTCCGCGCTGAGCAGGATAACGGCGAACTGGTCTGGGTTTCTCCATTCTGGATCACATACACGGGGAATTAGCCTGGATTTCTCGCCACGAGTTTGGAAGGGCGGGGCCTTCAGCCCCGCCGCTAGGGGGCCCTCCTGAATATTCAAGTGTCCCGCGCCCCGCGCAGCTTGCAGCCGCAAGCTGCGCGGGACGCGGGACCGAAAAAGGAGGGAGGTCGCGATTCCGGCGGGACTAAAGCCCCGCCCTTCCAGTGATGGGTCCTTAGAGTTCAAGGGCCGCGAGAGGTCGAGTCACATGAAACAGGAACGGCGCGAACGAGCCGTCTATTACTCCTACGCCGCGGTTGTGGGATTGCTCCTACTCCTGAACTGGACCGGTGTGTTCACGAAGCTGTTCGGAATCGACACCGCTGTCTTCATCACCCTGCTCGCGGGATACAAGACCTTCTACAACTCGCTTTCCTCCCTCCTCGAAAAGCGCATTTCGGCCGACATCGCCTTGTGCGTCGCGGTGATAGCGGCGCTGGCTGCGGGACAGTACTTTGCGGCGGCAGAGGCCATGTTCATCGTGTTGGTCAGAGAAGGGCTTGAGTCCTACGCCGCCGGACGGACGACTGCGGCCATCGAACGATTCGTTGCGCAGTTGCCCCACACCGCCACGTGGATTCGTGAGGGGCGAGAAGAAACGGTCGAGGCCAGTCTGTTGACCATGGGGGATGTCGTACTGGTGCGCAGCGGAGAGCGGCTTCCCGCCGACGGAGTGGTGGAGTCGGGTTTCTCCACCGTGGATGAAAGCTCCATCACTGGAGAACCATTGCCCAAGGATAAGAGCCCGGGTGATGAGGTTTTTTCAGGCACCATAAACCACAACGCTCTGTTGCGCATTCGAGTCTCGCGCAGCGGAACCCATACGACGCTGGCGCGAGTCATCGAACTCGTCAAAGAGGCACAGCAGAAGCGGGCGCCGGTGGAAAGACTCGCCGACCGCTACGCCAAGTATTTCCTGCCGGCCCTGCTGCTCGCGGCCGGGCTGACTTTCTACTTCACGCGCGATTGGCTTCGAACTGTCTCAGTTCTTGTCGTGGCCTGCCCCTGCGCGTTAATTCTCGCGACGCCTGCGGCAATGGTCGCGGCCATGGGGGGACTCGCGCGGCGCGGCATTCTGGTTCGCGGCGCGGCAGTGCTGGAGCGCGCGGCGAATACAGACGTTGTGGTCTTCGACAAAACCGGAACCCTCACCGAAGGCAAAGTGGATATCGTCGGCGTTTTGCCGGTGGAGGAAGAAGATGAGGTGCTGGCTCTGGCAGCGGCAGCCGAGTCTGCTTCCAGCCATCCGCTCGCGCGGGCCATCGTGGCTGAAGCCCTTGGGCGCGGGCTCATGGACAGCCAGCCAGAGAACGCAAAGGTGGTTCCGGGCCGCGGTGCTTCGGCGCGTTTGCATGGACGCGAGGTTCGAGCCGGCAATGCGGAATTCCTTGCCGAAGCGGGCGTCGGAGGGATGGAGCCACTGCTGGCACGCGCGGATGAGATGGGCTCGACGGCCGTTCTGGTCGCCGAAGAAAGCAAGCTCGTGGGGGCCATTCTATTCCGCGACCAGGTCCGCGCCGGAGCCTCAGAAGCGCTCGCGGCCCTCCGTGAGCTCGGCATTGAGGACCAACGGATCTTGACCGGGGATCGCCAGCGCGCGGCCGAGTACGTGGCGCGCGAGGTCGGCGTAAGGCAAGTGGAAGGGGGCCTTCTACCCACTCATAAGGTGGAGCGAATCCAGGCGCTCGTGGCCTCCGGACATAAGCCCGCCATGGTGGGCGATGGGTTGAATGACGCTCCGGCGTTGGCTGGCGCTGACGTGGGCATCGCCGTTTCCGGAGCAAGCGATATCACCGCCGAGGCGGCCTCTGTCGTCTACCTGCCGCACTCGCTCGACCGCCTTCCGGACTTCTTCCGTGTCAGCCGGCGAGCGGTCAACACGGCGTGGCAGAACATCATCCTGTTCGCCGGGGTTCTGAACGCCGCGGCGGTAATCAGTGCGGCCAGCGGAGTGATCGGCCCTGCGGGCGCGGCGCTGACGCACCAGCTTTCGTCGTTCTTCGTGATGATGAATTCCTTGCGGCTCCTGCGGGCGCCGTCAAGCGGCGACTCGCGCCTCCGCGCCTGGCCACGGTCGATCGGTGGCCTCCTGCCCGCTTCGCAAGTTGCCCAGCGGATTCGAACTGGTTTCGCCGAACTGGAGTTCGACTCCCTCACGGAGACGCTCATCGCGCATCTTCCGAGTTGGAAAGAAGCTCTGCGCCCTCTGGTCTGCTCATTGGCCGCTCTCTATGTCCTGAGCGGGATCTACACCTTGAATCCAGATGAATCCGGCGTGATTGAGCGCTTTGGGCGTATACGGCTGCCCTACCAGACGCCCGGCCTTCATTACAAGCTACCTTGGCCCATCGAGCGCCTGACGCGGATCGAGGCACATCGGGTCAGGGTTATTGAAATCGGCTTCCGGTCCAACGTGAGAGGCGCGGAAGCCGAGCCGGCCGCCTACGAGTGGAACGCACAACACCGTACGGGACGCTACCGCAAGGTTCCCGAGGAGTCGCTGATGCTGACGGGCGATCAGAATATGATCGAGCTGACCGCCAGCATTCATTACATTCCCGATCACCCTGACGACTTTCTGCTCCGCCAGTTGGATGGTGATGCCACCGTGCGGGCTGCGGCGGAATCGGTCGTCCAGGCGGTTACTACAACCAGCTCGCTCGATGATGTTCTGACGCTACGCCGCCGCGAGATCGAATCGCGTATCCAGGATGAACTGGAGAAGCGTCTCCGCGATTATGGCGCGGGGGTTCGCGTGCTTGAGGTGAAGCTCGAGGACGTGCATCCCTCGCTGGAAGTTGTCGATGCCTTCCGCCAGGTGTCCGACGCCTTCGAAGAAAAGAACCGATTGGTTAATGAGGCCCAGGGCTATCAATACGAGCAATTGGCGCTGGCGCGCGGCAACGGCGGAGCCATGCTGGAAAACGCGAACGCCTACAGTCCGGGGCGAAAGGCACGGGCCGAGGGCGACGCCAGCCGCTTTCTATCGACGGAGCGAGCCTTTCTCGGCGCTCCCCAAGCTACCAGGTCGCGGCTGTACCTGGAAACGATGGAAGCGGTCTTGCCCGGCAAGAAGAAGCTGATTCTCGACAAGAGCCAGAACAAACGGCACCTGTATCTGCTTCAAGATGGGGTTGAACTGCCCAACGGATTACGGCCTTTGCCGGAGTGAGGAAACATGACAACGAAGAGAAAATACACGCTGGCGGCTGCAGCCTTCGCCCTGCTGCTGGCCTACTTATCGTTGTACAGTGTGCGCGAGACGGAGTTTGCTTTGGTCACCCAGTTTGGCCGTCCGGTGAGGACTGTGGTGAACGCCGGGCTGCACGCCAAGTGGCCGTTCCAGAGCATCCTCTGGTTCGACCGCCGCCTGCGGATCTACGATCCCCGGCCCTCGGAATTCCTCACGCGCGATAAGAAGAACCTGGTGATCGAGAACTACGTGGCTTGGCGAATCGACGACCCGACCCGCTTCGTGCAAAGCGTGGGCGACGTCTCTGCTGCCGAGATGCGCCTGCACGACATCGTTTGGTCGGGACTGTCTGCCGCTTTAGGAACCCAGGACCTCGAATCGCTGGTCTCCGCGATTCCCGGCAAGGCACAGGCTGCGCCCATGCTCGACGTCCTCACCACTCAGGCCGATCGCGCGGCGCTCGAGAAATATGGCATTCGCGTTGTGGACGTTCGGATCAAGCGTCTGAACCTCCCTGAGCAGAACAAGCAGAGCGTGTTCGCCCGCATGCGCGCTGAGCGGGAACGCATCGCCCTGCAATACCGGGCGGAAGGCGAACAGCAGGCCCTCACCATTCGCGCTGGCGCGGACCGCCAGAAGGAAGAGATCGTCTCCGCCGCTTACAAAGACTCCGAACGGATTCGCGGCGAAGGCGACGCCGAAGCCACGCGCATTTACGGCCAGGCGTATTCCAAGAGTCCCGAATTTTACAAGCTGCTGCGCACGCTCGACTCCTATAAGAAAGTCCTCGACGACAAGACCACCATTATTCTCAGCTCCGATTCGGAATTGCTGAAAGTTCTGACGCGCGGGGAGGCAGGTGCAAGATGAGCATACTCATGGGCCCACAACCTGTGGTGGCTGACGCCGATGCGATTTCCACACCGGCTCCGAAACGCCGGCGTCCCCGCATTGGGGCATGGTTGTTGGCTCTCTGGGCCGTCTCCGGCGTCTATATCGTTCCGGCAAACCAGCAGGCGGTGGTGACCAGGTTTGGCGCCGTGGCCAACCCGCGCCTGCTTCCGGGAATCCACTACGCTCTGCACTGGCCCATCGAATCGGTTTACAAACTCAAAGTGCACCAGCTTCAGAGGACCGTTATTGGCGGTGATATCCCCGACGTCGCCCTTGGCCGCATCAACCCGGCGTCGTCCGAATTTCTGAGCGGCGATCAGAACCTGCTCAATGTGCGCGTAGTGGCGCAATACTCGGTTCGCGAGCCCAAGGATTACCTATTCCAAACCTTCAATGTGGAGCACGTGTTGAAGATGGCGGTCGAATCCGAACTCGCGCGGCGGATCGCTCGCACGCCGGTCGATGACATTCTCACCACGGAAAAAGTGGCGATCCAGAATGACGTGCTACAGAACGCCCAGCGCACGCTGGATGGCTACCAGGCGGGGGCCACGATCTCCAGCATCAACATCGAGGACGTCACGCCTCCCGCCGAAGCCGCCGATGCCTTTCGCGCCGTCGCCGGAGCGCGCGCCGATGCCATACGGCTGGTGAACGAGGCGGAAGGATATGCCAACGGTCTGATTCCTCGCGCGCGCGGCGAAGCGGCCCAACTGGGGGAGGAAGCTGAGGCTTATAAGGACGGGAAGATCAACCGGGCCACCGGCGACGCAACGCGCTTCACTGAAGTTGCGGACGAATATGCGAAAGCACCCAAAGTCACCGCCACACGCGCGTACGTCGAAGCCATGGAGCAGATTCTCCCCAAAATAAAAAAGGTCATTCTCGGTTCTAAAGGAAATCTGGATGTTACTCTCGTCCGCCGCGACGACAATGCGGCGCCGAATCCAAACGGAGGCACACCAAAATGAGCCACTGGCGAACTGGCAGACTCCTGGACCCTAAAGCAGTCTTTACGGCGTCATTCATTGTGGCGCTGTTGGTTCTCGTCATTCTCCGTTCGAATAGATGGCGTTTCCCTCGCCCCACCTGGCTTCCGCAAAGCATCTCCTCTGCTCCCGCTACCCCGGAAGATGCAATCTACGGAATGCTCGACGCTGCCCGCGCGGGGGATGCCGGGACCTATCTGGCATCATTCGCCGGACCCATCCGGGACCAACTTCTTCAGGTCGTGAAGGAGCAGTCGGAAGCGAATTTTGCCGCCTATCTCAGATCGCAAAATGCCGCTTTTCAAGGGGTGGCGGTGAGTGTGACCGACCGTCCCAGCGACAACGAGGCGCAGGTTCGAGTGGAGTACGTATGCAGCAAGCGCAATGAAGTGCAAAACGTCTATTTGCGGAAAGAAGCCTCGCGCTGGCGAATCGTAAAAGTTGCCGGCTCGGAACAAATAAAAACGCTGATTCCATACGGCGCCGCGGTCACGGAGTAGTGGGAGCCTCGCAGCAAAACATCGCGAAGAGGGGGGAAGGTAACATGTCGAAGAGTCCGGTATCGCTCGCTGCAGCTTTCACCTTGGTGGTTGGACTGAGCATGCCCGTCCGCGCGCAGATTGGCGTGCGTGTGCTGCTGGGCGTTACAGACGAGGTGGGGACAACTTGGGACGGGTCCGTTTCCGCAGAGGGGGCAAACATTACGCGCCTCGACCCGTGGCGGTTTGGGAAAGAAGATGAGATCGCGAACGACAGCTCGTGGAAAATCGCCACGCGCCCAGTTCTCTCGTTTTTTCACCTCGTGGGGCGGTTGACTCCGCCGGTCGGCGATAACGGCGTCATCGTGTGGCTAAGCGATGACAACCCCGCCGCCGAAGTCAAGGTGAAGACGCAACAGGGGAACTTTGCCTTTCGCCTCAGCGATCTCCCGTACGGCAAGTCTCTGTATGAGCTCGGGGGAAGGGTCGCCTTGGACCGCGTTCCCGCAAACACGCAGCTCACCAGCACGCCGGATGAGGAGGACTACCCCGCGGCGACCGCCGGCGCCAATGGCGAAATCTGGCTCGCCTATCTGCAGTTTCGCCACAATCCGGACCACAACAAGCTGCGAGCACCACTGACCGAGGCCGTTAAGGACTTCTCGCCGTACTCCGCGCCCACCGGGGGAGACGAGGTTTTCGTGAAGCACTTTGCCAACAACCAGTGGAGCGATCCCATTGCAATTACGGCTTCCGGCGGGGACCTCTACCGCCCAGCCATCGCCATCGATGGCAAAGGGAGGGTGTGGGTTTTCTGGTCTGATGATCGGGGGAAAAAAGGGAGTTTTGAACTGCGTGCCCGGGTACTCGAAAATGGCGCGCCGCAGGCAGAAACCGTCATATCGAAGGCTTCGGGCTCGGATGTTTTTGCCGTGGCCACTACAGACGCGCAGGGTCGCATTTGGGTGGCATGGCAGGGATGGCGCAACGGCAAGGCCGCGATCTTCGCCGCCACCGAGCAAGGCGACTCATTCTCCGCGCCGCAAGCCGTTTCCAACTCTTCTGCGAACGAATGGAACCCCGCAATGGCCGCGGATTCCCTAGGACGCGTAACGGTGGCTTGGGATTCCTACCGCAACGGCAGCTATGATGTCTACGCGCGGACCACTAGCGCGCCTGGGGCCTGGGAGCAGGAGATTTCGGTTGCGGCCACCGCCCGTTATGAAGCCTACCCGTCCATTGCCTATGATCCTCAGGGCCGGCTTTGGATTGCCTACGAAGAGGGAACGGAAGGTTGGGGTAAGGATTGGGGAGCTCACACCAGTGCAGGGGTTCCCCTGTATTGGGGACGCGTGATTCGCTTGGTGGGTCTCGACTCTTCCGGCCGATTGATCGCGCCGGGCGTCGATCCGGCCGTGGCACTGCCTGGGATTGGCAGCATCCGCTCCGACCTCTGGGAAGGAAGCCAAGGCCGACCAAACCGGATGGGAGAAGCCTGACCCCGAGCTCTGGAAGCGCCGGGCGCCAAATGCTCATCCCTTCCCTGCGGGCAACCCTCGCAACAGCTTACCGCGATTACAAGTTGACGCTTCGGGGCGCATATGGCTTGCCTTCCGGACGAATGCCCCGACGGTCTGGGGGCCGCTAGGAACCTCGTGGACGGAATACGTGACGTCGTTCGACGGGCAGAAGTGGGTGAAACCCATTTTTCTATTTCGCAGCGACAACATTCTTGACAATCGTCCCGCGCTGGTTTCGCGCCGTCCGGGTGATTTGGTCGTAATTGAATCTTCCGATTCGCGTCGTGAGTCGTAGCGACTCTTGAAGCAAGGCTGGGAGATCAAACAGATGATGGGCTACGGTTACCCCGATCCCTTCAACAACGATCTCTATGCCAATCTGATCTCGCTGCCTCCTGCTCAGGGGCCGGTGGCAGGGCGAGACCTCGGCCCGCCGCCAGCGCCGGCCGTGGTTTCGACGGCCGAGAGCGAGCGGGCCGACGGCAACGCCGTACGCGCCTACCGGATCTCGTCGGCAACCGGCCAGCTCAAGATCGTGCGTGGGGAGTTTCACCGCCACAGCGAGATTTCCATGGATGGAGGCTTGGACGGTAGCCTGCTTGATCAATGGCGTTACATCATCGACGCCGCCGACCTCGATTGGGTCGGCTGCTGCGATCATGACAACGGCGGCGGGCGCGAGTACTCATGGTGAACCACGCAGAAACTTACGGATGTCTTCTATACTCCCGGTAAGTTTGCTCCGCTGTTCAGCTACGAACGCAGCGTGCAATATCCTGAAGGGCATCGCAATGTAGTGTTTGCGCAACGTGGCGTGCGCCCACTCCCGCGTTTGCCGATCTCCGAGGAAAACGCCACAGGACATGCGCCCGACACGCAGTCGTTCTACGCCTATCTGAAGAAGTACGGCGGAGTCACGGCGTCCCAAACCAGCGCTACCGATATGGGAACCGACTGGCGCGATAACGATCCCGATGTCGAACCGGTTGTCGAAACCTATCAGGGCATGCGCCAGAACTACGAGATTCCTGACGGCCCGCGCGCCAACTCGGCCAAAGATTCGATCGGTGGCTGGCGGCCGAAGGGATTCGTCAGCGATGCTCTCCAGAAGGGATACCTTCTGGGCTTTCAGGCGAGTTCCGACCACATCTCGACCCATCAAAGCTACGCCAACGTGTTGGTGACGAGCGACACGCGCGAGGCCCTCATCGATGCGTTGCACAAACGCCACATCTACGCCTCGACTGACAACATCGTCGCTGACGTGCGCAGCGGTCCGCACCTCATGGGCGACGTTTTCCTGACCGACAAGCCCCCGGAACTTACGGTCAAGCTGGTGGGAACTTCGCCCTTTGCCAAAGTCGTCATCGTAAAGGACAACCAATACGTCTACACGGCTCAGCCGGGGACCAAGACGGTGGAGTTCCGCTGGCGCGATTACGCTCCGGAACCCGGCAAGCGGAGCTACTACTATGTTCGCGGAGAGCAGCAGAATGGGGAACTGGTCTGGGCTTCGCCGTTTTGGATCACATACACCGGGAAACGGCTCAGCGCTGGCGAGCAGGCCAACAACTCCAGGTGACGATTACCATTTGTGAGCGCGGCTTATGTGCAATACCCGGAAAACGCTGCCCCGACAGTTCAAGGCCCAGCCACTCCGGGCACCTTGATTCACAGACGCAAGAACCGGTGAGCGGCGACCACCGTTCCCAAGGTAAACAAGGCGATGACCACTTCCCCAATCGCGCCCACCGCGAAGGGACCCAACCCTTGCTTCCG
>Ga0181538_10005976_pt1 | contig 10698 bp, 7 predicted proteins | sample PEATcosm2014_Bin_40_FD_119773 | JGI IMG/M metagenome (GOLD analysis project Ga0181538, IMG submission 119773) | Peatland microbial communities from MTU Mesocosm Facility, Houghton, MI, USA - PEATcosm2014_Bin23_30_metaG | ecosystem: Environmental > Terrestrial > Soil > Wetlands > Peat | place...
GAGCATGGCTGCAGGGCGCCATCGGCCGTCACCACCAGGAAGCGCAGGCCGGCCTTGCAGCCGGGAGTTCCTTGGTTGGCGAAGTAGCGGCGGGTGGCGTCGAGCGTGGTGGGCGCGTTGACAATCCAGTTGGTCTGGTCGCGGCGCGCTTCCACGCGGTCCAGTTGCGCGTTCAATTGCACGAGCTGTTCGGGGGTGTTGAGGAAGTAATCGCGGCAGCCGGTGCGCCGCGCGGAGTAGGCGCTGTAACACAGGTTGACGCCCCACTCGCGGGCCTTGTCCGCAATGGCGCCGATCTCGCCCACGTTTTCGCTGGTGATGCAACTGTTGAGCACGATGTCGTCGTGCCCCAGCTTAGCCAGGCGCGGAACCAGGTCCTCGAGATGGCGGTAGAGGCCAGGATAGCCGCGGAAATCGTCATGGCGCTGGTCGGGGAAATCCAGGCTGACGGAGAACTGGTCGATGCCGGCTTCGCGCAACGCCAGGTACTTCTCCGGGGTCATGAGCGACCAGTTGGAAACCAGGATGGTGTACGGCAGCCTGGAGCCGCCCTTGATGTTTCGGACAATTTCGACCACGTCGTCGCGCAGGAGCGGCTCACCGCCGGAGACCTGCACCACGCAGGGGTGTAGCGCCTCCATGTAGCGGCGGTATTCGGCGGGTTTGAGATTGTGCGATTCATCGCGCGGGCCGCCGTGGTCGCAATGCTTGCAGCAGCACGTGCAGGCGTCCGTGATCTCGAAGGAAACCACGATGGGACGTTCGGCCAGCCAGTTCAGCGAACCACGCCCGATAATCCGCAGCGATTCGATGAAGGGGACCTTGCGCAAATGATGAGCCTCGAAGAAAAACGATGGTAACATGGCGCGCCGCGCGCCCGCGGACGCCACATGGTCCGCTCTGAATTCTCGTCCCGCCGGGAGCAGGAAAGCGCGCGCACTAGCAATTTCAAGTCTTGTTCAATCCGCTACAGTCAAGGTATGACCACGGATGAACGGTTGGACGGGCTGACGGGCATCGTGGAATCCCTGGCCGCCGGCGTAGTTGCGCGCGACGACCAGATCGAAGCGCACACGCGGCAGATCGGGGCTCATCGAGATGGCGGCGACCCACCAGAAGCAGATGGCCAACCTCGAGAAGCAATGACGGGCGTATTCCCGCCGGTTGCCCGCAACTAGCCGTGGCCCGGCTGCTCACCCGCCGTACCGCTCGCAAGATGGCCGCCGCTCGCAAGGTCCACCACGGCGGCCGGCCGCGCAAGCCCACGGCGTGCCCGAAGTGCGGCGCCCCCTGCGACTCGGCTCGGCGAGCGCTGGGGCACTGCTGAAGTGACTGCGTTATTCTCGAAACATGGCGGGAGACGAAGCTCTCATCCAGATTGTGGAGACGGCGATGGCCGAGGCCGCGCGCAAGAGCGGGGCCTGGCTTGTCTGCCGGCCGGGCTGCACCGACTGCTGCAGGGGACCGTTCCCTATCACCCAGCTGGACGCTCAAAGGCTGCGAGAGGGGCTGGCGGAACTTGAACGGCGCGACCGGGAACGCGCCGCCCGCGTGCGCGAACGGGCACGGCAGGCGGTGGCCCGGATGGGTTCCGATTTCCCCGGCGACGCCGCCAGCGGGGTGCTGGGGGAAGACGAAGAGGCCGAGGAACGGTTCGCGGCGCTGGCGGACGACGATCCGTGCCCGGCGCTCGACCCTTCGACTGGAATGTGCGACCTCTACGCAGCGCGGCCCATCACCTGCCGCATCTTCGGCCCGCCGGTGCGCTGCGGCTCGGAGGCGGTGGGCGTGTGCGAGTTATGCTTCCAGGGGGCTAGCGACGAAGAGATTGCCGCTTGCGGAGTGGAAATCGATCCGCAGGGGCTGGAATCCCGGTTGTCGGATGAACTGGAAGAAAGCACCGGCGTGCGCGGCGAAACCTCGGTGGCTTTGGCGCTGGTCACGGCACAATGAGCGTACGGCACGCGCTGGCGATCGCGGGGCTTTGGGCGTTCGCACTGCTGGCGTATTCGAATTCCTTTCGGGCCGGCCTCTCGCTCGACAATGCCTGGGTGATACAGGAAGATTCCCGCATACAAGCCGCCACATCCGAGAACGCGCGGCTGATTCTGACGCAGGATTATGGGTACAAGAACTCATCGAGCGGGCTATATCGCCCGCTGACTACGTTTTCCTACCTGCTGAACTACGCGATTCTCGGTGGTGGTGCCAATCCGGCTGGCTACCATTGGGTCAATTTCGGGTTACATGCCGTGAACATTCTGCTGGTCTACTGGCTGGGACTGCTGCTGTTCGAGGAGATGGAACCGGCATTGGCGATGGCCGCGGTCTGGGCGCTTCATCCGATCCTCACCGAATCGGTCACCAACATCGTGGGGCGCGCCGATCTGCTGGCCGGTTTCGGGGTGCTGGCGGGGCTGCTGTGCCACGCGAAAGGCGCGGCTGCTTCCGGCCGGCGCAAGCTGGCGTGGCTGGCGGCGCTGATGCTGGCCGCCGGTGTGGGAGTGTTTTCGAAGGAAAGTGGCGTGGTGCTGCTGGCGGGGATGGCGATTTACGATGTCACATTGGGAAGAGGAGGAGCGCGCGCCCGCTGGGCCGGATATGTGGCGGCGGGGGTGCCGGTGGCGGTCTTCTTGTATGTGCGGTCGCGGGTTTTTGCGGGGCTGGGCGCGGCGCCGGTTCCGTTCACCGATAACCCGCTGGTCGGTAGCGGGTTCTGGAACGGGCGGCTTACGGCCGTCAAGGTGATCGGCAAGTACCTGGGGCTGCTGGTGTGGCCGCGCGATTTGTCCTGCGATTACTCCTATAACCAGATCCCGGTGGACGGAGGGTTTGCGGCGCTGGCGGTTTGTATAGCCGCCGCGGCGGCTGCCATTTTTTGTTACCGACGGCACAAAGTGGTGTGCTTCTGCATTGCATTCTTTTTCGCGGCTCTGGCGCCTACTTCGAACCTGGTGATTCTGATCGGAAGCATCATGGCCGAGAGATTTCTGTATCTGCCCGCGGTGGGCTTCGCCGGTTGTCTGGTTTGGGCGGTCTATAGGCGGCCGCGCATGGCGCCGGCGGTGCTGGGGGTGATCTGCGCGGCGCTGGCCGTGCGCACTTACGCGCGCAACATCGACTGGCTCGATGACCAGAGCCTGTGGAGCAGCGCCGCCAGGGTGTCCCCGGCCAGTTACAAGACGCGTCTGCACCTGGCGACGGCGCTGATCGGACCCAAAGGGGAAAGGATGAGCCGCGCCATTGGCGAGGTGGACCGGGCACTGGCTATTCTGGACAGCCTGCCCGACGATCGAAACGTGCCTCAGGCCTACGCCGTCGCCGGTTTCATGTACATCATGCAGGGCGATCTGCTGGCAGCGCAGAGCAAGCAGTGGTACCAGAAAGCGCTGGATGTGTTGTTGCGCGGCGAGAGAGTCGATCGCACGGCCGCGGAGCAACTGCGGCGCGAGAACCAATTGCGCGGCATCACGACATCCGCCTCGGGCTGGTATCCTCTGTACCTGGCGCTGGGTGACGCGTACCTTCGCCTGTCGGATCCGCACAAGGCCATGGAAGCGTTCGAGTACGGCCGCACCATCCGCCCGGCGCCGGAGTTTTTCGAGGACATGTCGGCGGCGTGGCGCGCGATGGGAGACCCGCAAAGGGCCGCCATCACGCTGATAGAGGGCCTGCTGGTGGATAAGAGTTACGGCAAGCTGGCTTCCCAACTGGCGGAACTGTACAAGCAGACCGAGCCGGGGAGCTGCGCCCTACGCGATGCGGGCGGCGCACCCAGCCTGGACCCGGCCTGTCCGCTGGTGCACGACCAGATCTGCACGGCTTTCCGGAACGTGAAGCAGCTTTACGTGCGGATGGGGCAAGAGCCCATGGCCGCCGAGACAGGCCGGAAGGCCGTGAGCGAGGCGGGCTGTCCGGCGGAGACAGCGGGCGGAGGGTAGCGCACGGAACGGGTTATTTCGGCGCTTTGCCAGGCTTCCACTTGATATTGCAGCCGATGCTGGGCTTCTGGCGCGGGCTCACCGGCTGGCCGGCAAGTACGGCATCGATGGCGGCCCGCAGATCGCCGCCGGTCACCGGGATCGCGTTTCCCGGACGGCTGTCATCGAGTTGGCCCCGGTAGACCAAGTGGCGCGTCTCGTCGAACAGGTAGAAGTCCGGTGTGCAGGCGGCCCGATAGGCTTTGGCCGTGTCCTGAGCTTCGTCGTAGCAATACGGATAGGCGAGATGAAGCTCTTGGGCCATGGCGCGAAGCCCGTCCGGCGCGTCGTCGGGATATTGGACCGCGTCATTCGACGAAATGGCTACGATACCCAACGGCTTTGCGCCGTAGTCCTTTCCCAGCCGCGACAATTCTTGCTGGATGTGTTTCACGTACGGGCAATGCCGGCAAATGAACATCACCAGCAGCCCTTTCTTGCCGGTGAAAGTCTCCAGGCGCATGGTCTGTCCAGAGACGACATCCGGCAGTTGAAAATCGGGGGCGGGAGTTCCCAGCCCAAGCATGGTGGATTCGATGGCTGCCATAGTTCTTACTCCAGAATATCAGTGGCCTGGTGGGACGGGGAGGGAGGGGTGTGTGCGGGCGCGGAAGCGGGGACGGGAGTGTCAGCGCGGGCGCGGAAGCCGGGACGGACGGGAGTGTGTGGGCGCCAGACCCGGGGCGCGCAAGCCGGGGGACGAAGCCCGGGGGCGGACGGGAGTGTGCGAGTGCCAGTCCCGGGGACAGACGGATCTGTCCGCGCGGCGCAAAAAGGCCCCCAAAGAGGGCGCCCCCTGCGCCTTGGGACAGATTCGTCAGTTCCCTAGTCCCCCTAGCGTGGGTTCCAAAAGGACGTCCCGCACCTTGGCGAGGCGGGAGTGCCCGGGTGCTAGACCCGGGGACAGACGGATCTGTCCGCGCGGCGCAGGGCCCAGAGGGCACCCCCTGCGCCTTGGGACAGATTCGTCAGTCCCCTAGTCCCCTGGCGTAGGTTCTAATAGGACGTCCCGCACCTTGGCGGCAAGTTGAGAGGGGGAGAAGGGCTTGGGGAGATAGGCTACGCCTGGATCGAGCACGCCTTCGTGCGCAATCGTGTTGGCCGCGTATCCCGATGTGTAGAGCGTCCTCAGCGAAGGACGAAGGGCCGAAAGCAGCCGGGCGAGTTCTCTTCCGGTCATTCCCGGCATCACGACATCGGTGATCAGCAGGTGGATTGGGCCGGGGTACCGCTGGCAGAGCGCCAAGGCCTCGATTCCATTGCCGGCTTCGAGGAGCTGATACCCCTGGCTCTCCAACATGGCCAGCGTCAGTCTCCGCACTTCAGGTTGGTCCTCAACCACCAGCACCGTTTCGGTGCCGCGCAGAGTCTCCGCCGCCGCAACCGGCGCCCTCAGCGGCGTGGGAGCGCCGCCAACCCTGGGAAGGTAGACTTTGAACGTCGATCCCCGGCCGGGTTCGCTATAGACCCAGATCCAACCGCCGGCCTGTGCCACGATGCCGTAGACCGTGGAAAGCCCCAGCCCGGTTCCGACCCCCATGCGCTTGGTGGTGTAAAAGGGTTCAAAGATGTGCTGCATGACCTGCTGGGTCATCCCGACTCCCGTATCGGTGACGGTGAGGAGCACGTAAGGCCCGGGTTTCATGCCGGCGTGGTGCGCGGCATAGCCTTCGTCGAGATCGATGTTCGACGTTTCTATCGTGATCCGGCCGCCATCCGGCATGGCATCGCGGGCGTTGATCGCCATGTTCACGAGAACCTGGTTCATCTGGCTCGGATCGATCACCACGGAACCGAGGTCCGGATCGAAGTGCGCGATGATCTGGATGTCTTCGCCGATCACCCGGGATAGCATCTTGCGAGCCTCGGCGACTACGTCGTTGAGGCTGATGACGCGCGGCTCGGCCACCTGCTTTCTGCTGAACGTCAAGAGTTGTTGGGTGAGCGTGGCCGCGCGATTGCCGGCCAGGAGAATCTCGTCCACCGACTCGCGCAGCGGATCGTCGGGGTCCATGTCGTCCAGCAGCATGGCGCAGTAGCCGTTGATCACGGTCAGATGATTGTTGAAGTCGTGGGCGACGCCGCCGGCCAGCCGTCCGACGCTTTCCATCTTTTGCGCTTGCAGCAGTTGGCCCTCCAGATTGCGCCTGTCCTCTTCCGCCTGTTTCTGCCCGGTAATGTCCTCGACGACGGCGACGAAGTGCAGCGGATCACCGGAGGGCGAGCTGTGCAGGGACAGCATAAGGTTTGCCCAAACCACGCCGCCGTCTTTTCGGAGGTAGCGCTTTTCCACGGTGAAATGGCTCAGCTTACCGCTCAGCAGTTGCGCCACGAGGTTCTCGTCCTGAGCGAGATCGTCCGGATGAGTGATGTCGCGGAAGGTCAGGTCAAGCAATTCCTCCCGCGGGTATCCCATAATCTCGCAGAATCGCTGGTTCAACCGGATGAAGCGTGCGTCGAGGGATGCATCAGCCATGCCGACGGCCGCCTGCTCGAAGATGGCGCGAAAACGGGACTCGCTTTCCTGCAGCGCCTGGGCAGCCCGGTCTTCGATCACCCGGTGCTGGATTTCCGCCTGATAGCGCTCGCGGTAGAACTGGAACTGCTCGTGCCGCCACCAGACCACGATGACGGCGCCCCCCGCCAGAATCAGCAAGACCGCACCCAGGCCCAGCATGAGGGAGTGCCGGCGGATGGGGGCCTCCACCTCACCTTTTTCCATCTTGGCGATCAGGTACCACGGCGAATCGGGAACGCGCCGGACAGCGGCAACCAGCGGCACGCCCTCGGCGTCTAGCGCTTCAATGTTGCCTTCCTTCCCGTTCACGGCCTGCACAGCCAGAACGTTCGTCCGGCTCAGAGGAACTCTGAAATTGACCGCGGAATCCTTACGGCTGCGAAGCCGGCTCAAGAACAAGGCGTCGTCGCCATCCCGGCGAACCAACACCGATTCGCCGGTCGTACTGGCGACCGGCCAGGTTTCGAGGAGCGGGTAAAGGTACGTCTCGGGATCTATGCCGAATGCAAGCACCCCGAATGCCGCCGAACCGGGGGCGAGTCTCAGCGGCAGGTTCAGTCCGATATGGACCCGATCGGAAGGTGAATCGCGGAGAAAGTCCCGAAGCATGGCAGCGCCGTTGCGGAGCGCGCCCGCGGCAAGCCGGCGAAGGTGTTCGGCGCTGCCGAATCTCTGTCCTATTGCGAGGGCCGGCTTTCCCCGCGGGTCGAGCAGCAAGACGTCGGCGTAGCGCAGGTTCTTGGAGAGCGCGTCCATCCAGGCAGAAGCCGCGGCCCGCTCGGACGCACTGGCTTCGCCGGCCAGAACACGCCGAAGCAGGGTCAAAGCCATGCGGTCCGCCAGAATGGCGTGCGCTTCGCCCAACTGCATGGTCCGCCATTCGGAGAGTTCCTTGACCTTGATGTCGGCGATGGTAAGAAGCTGGTTGCGGACGTCGCGCTCGACCGTATCCTTTTGTTCGATGTGAAAGCGGTACGCCACCGCGGCGATAGCGACGGCTAAAACAACGAATAAGGCGACAAGCAGGTACGGAATGCGGGGCGGTGAACTAGATCTCATGCCCTGACTCGAATGAGATAACCCTCAAGGGTAGCAGAACCGGGCAGGGGCCGGGCGCGCCAGGGCGGCCCTACGCCACATCCACCCAGGCGCGATTCCGGTGGCTGTCCATCTCGGCCTGGAGGATGGCGAGGGTGCGCAGGCCGTCGGCGAACTGCGGGTAGTCGGGCTCGGAGGCAGGCTCCTCGATGGACCGGTAGAAGCGGCGGAAGACCTGCTTGAAGGTGTCGTCGTAGCCTTCGCTGTGGCCGCCGGGCAGATCGGCGTAGGAGCGGGCGCGCTCTTTCAGCAGCGACGGGTCCTTGATCATGACCTGGTTGCTGGTGTTGCGGTTGCCGATCCACAGCTCGTCGGGGCGTTCCTGATCCCAGGCCACGCCGGCTTTGGTGCCGTAGATCTCGATGTTCAGACGGTTCTTGCGTCCGGCGGAAACCTGGCTGGCGGTGAAGGCGCCGCGGGCGCGGGCGCCCATGCGGAACGCCACGGCGGCGAAATCCTCGGTATCGACGGGCGTTTCGATGTAATCCTCGGGATTCAGCATCTTGTTGGCGAACGTCTCCACCGGTCCCTGGGGACGCTTATGGGTTTGGTGGCAGGTCTGGAGATCGGCGCACACCGAGGTGATGCGCAAGCCGGTGACGTGCTCGGCCATGTCGCACCAGTGGGTGCCGATGTCCGCCAGACAGCGGGAGGGGCCGGCAATCCTGGAATCGAGGCGCCAGTTCCAATCGGTATCGTAGAGCAGCCAGTCCTGGGAATAGGTGCCCTGCACCACCAGGATTTCGCCCAGGTCGCCATCCTCCCTCATGCGGCGCATGTGCTGCACCATGGGGTAGAAGCGCAGATTGTGAAAGGTGCAATTGCGGCGCCGGGTCTCGGCGGCCAGGGCCACCAGGGCGCGCGCCTGCTCCACCGAGGTGGTGAGCGGCTTCTCGCAAATCACGTGCTTGCCGGCCTGGAGCGCATCCTTGGCCATGGGAAAATGCAGGAAGTTGGGTGTGCAGATGTGCACGGCGTCGACGGCGGGGTCTTCGAGAATCCTGCGGTAATCGGAGTCGATTACCGGCACTTGGAATTCGGCGCCGAGGCGCGCGGCCTTCCCGGCCTCGCTTCCGCCGAGGGCATACACCTGGACGCATCCCAGCCGGCGGATGCCCTCCAGATGGACGCGGCCCACGAAGCCGGCGCCGAATACGGCTGCTTTGAATGGTTGCACGATGGCCCCCGTTTTTTCCGAACGTATGATTCCGAACGTATAATCTAGCGCAAAAATTGTTAGATTAGTATCACAGCGTCATGCGGGTTAGGATTCGGTTTGTCAGACATTCCAGGAGCGGCGCGAAGCGCAGGCGAAAACAGCGAGCCGCCCTGGCGGTGGCCGCGCTCCTGACGCCCGGCGCCACCACCGCCGCGGCGCTCGGATTGTGGCGGATCGGCGCCGACCTGGACTGGGCCAATCGCTTTGCCATTTCCTCGGGGATCTTCTCCCATTGGCAGGTATGGCTGGGGGCGGCGGCCGCGCTGCAATTCTGCTCGCACATACTGAACCGGTACGGGAAAGACGCGGACCGCGCCGCCTCCTGAAGGCGGAAACCGTTTTGATATTCTAATTCTAAGAGACCCGCCATGCGATACGCCCGGTACCCGTCCAGAAGTTCCTTTTTCTACGGATACTTTCCCGCTGGAGTCAAGTGGCTGCTGATCGTCAACACGGCGGTTTATATCCTGACTGGTCTGGCGCCGCAGTCCTTCCAGGCCGATATCGCGGTGTTGGCGCTGGCGCCGGTAGCGGTGGTCTACCACCTGGCGTTCTGGCAACTGGTGACGTACCTGTTTCTGCATGGGGGCATCTGGCACCTGCTTTTCAATATGCTCACGCTGTGGATGTTCGGCACGCCGCTGGAGCAGGATTGGGGCACGCGGAAGTTTCTGAAATACTACTTCCTGTGCGGGATCGGGGCGGGCCTTTGCGATGTGGGGCTGCATGCGGCGATCGGCAACTGGGGGACGCGCACGATCGGCGCGTCGGGCGCGATTTTCGGCTTGCTGCTGGCCTTCGGCGTTCTCTATCCGAACCAGATGGTGTTGATGAACTTTCTGTTCCCCATCAAGGCCAAGTACATGGTCATGATCTACGGGGCGATCGAGCTGTGGATGTCGATCGGTCCCAACACCGGGGTGAGCAGCATCGCGCACCTGGGGGGCATGCTGTTCGGGTATGTGTACCTGAAGGGCCGCTGGCCGGCGTTGCGGATGCCGGACGCGGTGGGACGATACCGGCAGTGGAAGCTCCAGCGGGCCAAGCGGAAGTTCCAGGTTTACATGCGAAAGCAGGGCGGGCGCGGGCCGTGGGTCAATTGACGGGCAACGCCAGTGCCGGTGGGCGCGTCTTCTGATATAGTGACACCAGAGAGAGGCACGCCTATGCGACCCTTGAGAACCCTCGTGATGTGCGGCACCGCTCTGCTTGCGGCGGCCGGGTTGTCGATTGGTCAGGAGCAGGGTCCTATGAGAGACCCGAGCACCGCGGTCGCCAAACCCAAGAATGCGGACGCCGGCAACGACGCCGGCGCGGACCTTCCCCCGATTCCATCGCGCCTGAAGAAAGACAAGGTGGACGTCGGCAACCTGCCGACCTTCAGGAGCAACGTGGACATGGTCACGGTGGACGTGGCGGTGTTGGACAACAGGGGCCACTTCATTCCGGGCATTCCGCCGGCAAACTTCCGCGTGCTGGAAGACAACGTGCCTCAGCAGATCAGCGGGGTCAATATGGGCGAAGCGCCCATGACCGTGGCCATGGTGATCGAGTTCAGCAACCGGTTTCAGCGGTATTGGGGACCGGCCTGGTACCAGACGCTGCAACTGGCGTGGGGCTTTGCGTCGACCCTGAAGCCGCAGGATTACGTGGCGGTGGTGGCTTATGACATGCGGACGCAAATCCTGACGGATTTCACTACCGACAGGGGCAAGGTGCAGGAAGCGCTGAACCAGCTTCAGATGGCCGCGTTCTCCGAGTGCAACCTGTTCGATGCGATCACCGATACGGCGGACCGCATGTCGGGGATCGAAGGGCGCAAAGCCATCGTGCTGATCGCTTCGGGCATCGACACCTTCAGCAAGATGACCTTCGACCAGTGC
>Ga0181538_10005977_pt1 | contig 10697 bp, 3 predicted proteins | sample PEATcosm2014_Bin_40_FD_119773 | JGI IMG/M metagenome (GOLD analysis project Ga0181538, IMG submission 119773) | Peatland microbial communities from MTU Mesocosm Facility, Houghton, MI, USA - PEATcosm2014_Bin23_30_metaG | ecosystem: Environmental > Terrestrial > Soil > Wetlands > Peat | place...
CAGCCTTTGAGCTGGCTGAGAATCGGCGTCAGACGCTGATAGAGCACCGCCTTGTATTTGAGCGCGTCGCCGTAGCACTTCGCCGGCGGCCGGGTTTCGCTGTTACTGCGGTTCTTTCGCTGGCGTTGGGAATCGGCGTCACCACCGCCATCTTCACGGTGCTGAACGCCGTCGCACTACGGCCCTTGCCATACGCGGATGCCGAGAAGCTAATCTGGATGACGACAATCCTCAAGAAGAACAGCACGGACGAGGTGACGTTGACGGGGCACTTTCTGGAGTGGCGTCGCCAGAACCAGTCATTTACGGACCTGGCCGGCTACAACTACCAAACCCGCAACCTCACAGGACTCGACGAGCCAACGCAATTGCCCTCGGCAAAGGCTTCCGCTTCCCTGCTCCCCTTGCTCGGGATTCAGCCAGTCTTGGGCCGTAATTTTCTCAAGCAAGAAGACTATAAAGGACGGGACCAGGTGGCCCTGCTTGCAAACGGATTGTGGCAACAGCGTTTTGGAGGAGATCCGAAAATCGTCGGTCGGACGATCACTCTTGATGGAAGCCCCTTCACCGTCGTCGGTATCCTGCCGCCGGATTTCGTGTTTCCCGGGCCCGATCAGGTGCAACTGATCACGCCTTTGGGAAAAGACGAGGCCGCCGAGTTGCAGCATAAAATTGGATCCATAATTGTCAACGTAATCGGCCGCCTCAAGCCTGGAGTAACCTTCGAGCAGGCAAGGGCCGAACTTACCGTGATTCAGTCGCGATTGCCGGTTCCGCCTTTCCGCCCCACGATCACATTAAAGATGATGCCCCTGCGCGCCTTTCTGTTCGGGGATGTGAAGACCGCCAGCCTGATACTGTGGGCCGCGGCCGGGTTCCTGCTGCTCGTCGCGTGTGCCAACGTCAGCAATCTGCTCATGGCCCGATGGATGCAGCGCGACCGGGAGTTGGCGGTCCGCTCTGCGCTGGGCGGTTCGCGCGGGCGCCTGGTTTGCCACTTACTCACTGAGAGTGCGCTGCTGGGCGCGTTGGCCTGTGCCATCGGCCTTGCCTTAGCATTTGCGGCCCGCCGCGCGCTTCTCGTGTTGAGCCCATACCGCCCTTCCGCCCTTCGCAATCTGCCCTTTGACGCTCGGGTGCTCGGGTTTGGGGTTGCACTGGGAATGTTGACCACTTTGTTTTTCGGACTCATGCCGGCCTTTCGCGTCACCAAAGTCCACCTTGCGCAAGCTATGAAAATCGGAGAAGCGGCCGCTGCGGGTGGCCGAGGCTCCCGGCGCATGCTTTCCGCGCTCGCAGCCGCAGAGATCGCGATTACTTTGATCCTCTCGACCGCTGCTGGCCTGATGCTCCAGAGCTTTTGGAAACTGCGGTACACAAATCTCGGGTTTCAGCCGGGCCGCCTGGTGGTGGCGACGCTGAATATCCCCGGCTCTGCGTATCGTGAGCCTGCGCGGCGCTCTGGGTTCATCACGGAACTTCTGGGGCGCGCTCAGAGCCTTCCAGGCGTTGAACTGGCAGCTATCGCGGCAGCCGGTGACATCCCGCCGGGAGGTGGTCATGCCACCAACACCTTCGCCATCGAGGGACGCGATCAGCCGCTCGGCGGGCCCCGGCCCATTGCCAGATATCCGGCGGTCAGCCCGGGTTATTTCGCCATCCTGGGAATCCCTCTTCTCGAAGGTCGGTTGCTGCAGGATTCCGATGGCCTGGAGGCTCCGCCCGTGACGGTCGTGAATCGTGCGCTCGTGCGCCGCTATTTCGAGCGGGAGAATCCGATCGGGAAGCGGATTCGTACGGGGTCAAACGACCAACCGTGGCGGACTATCGTGGGCGTGGTGGGAGACGTCAAGGGCTCCGGGCTTGCCGCTCCCGCTGAACCAACCATCTACCTTCCTTATCGTCAGGCGGATGCCGGTCAGGAGATCGGCTTGGTCATGCGCTCTCCCTTGAAGGCCGGAACTGTTGCCTCAGAAGTTCGCAAAATGATCGCCAGCCTGGATCCGAACCAGCCCGTTGCCGACGTGCAAGCGATGAGCGACCGCCTCAGTGAATCAGTATCGGGGCCGCGCTATACCGCGGGGCTGCTGCTCGCTTTTGCCGGCCTCGCTATAGCGCTCGGCTTGGTTGGTGTTTATGGCGTGATGGATTGCCGCATTCGCTGGCAACTGCGGGAACTCGCCGTGCGGCAGGCCCTGGGCGCGCAGCAGCGCGATGTAATCTGGCACGTGGTCCGTCAAGGGCTCGCCATTGTTCTCGTGGGATTGCTTGCCGGCGTATCAGGCGCGCTGGGACTGAGCCGGTTGTTGTCCGGCCTGCTGTACCAGGTATCCGCGCACGACCCGCTCACCTTCACCCTCGTGCCTGCAGGCTTGGTGAGCGTAGCTCTACTGGCTTGTTGCATACCGGCCATGCGTGTCGCCAAGTCAGACCCGGCGCAATTGCTGCGCCACGAATGAGTCGCGGCGTGTAGGGGTAAGGCTTGCCCTACCCCGGTGCCGATCAGGGGACGGCAAGCCGTCCCCCTACAACACGCTCCGGGACTTCGCTCGGGAGGTGCGGTGATTAACCGACTCTTGTTTCGAGTCCGAACTTGGTTGGTACGCACATCCAAGGAAGAAGACCTTGACGAGGAAGTCCAGAGTCACCTTCGAATGGCGGCGCAGGATCGCATGAAGGAAGGCGAGAGCAGCGAGGAAGCTCGGATGTCAGCAGTTCGTGAATTCGGCAATGTCGGACTCGTGAAGGACGCGACGCGAGACATGTGGGGCTGGCGCTGGCTCGAATCCTTGCAGCAAGACGTTCGCTTCGCCCTACGCATGTTACGCCGCAGTCCCGGCTTCACCGCCGTCGGCGTGCTCTCGTTAGCGCTGGGAATTGGCGCCAATACGGGCGTCTTCAGCCTGATTAACACACTGATGTTGCGCTTGCTTCCAGTGCAAGACCCCGCGAGCCTCGTAGAACTGCTGCACCAATATCCTGGGGAGCCTCGCATGAATGGCTACTCGTGGCAGAGCTACGAGCATTTTCGTGATCGCAATCACGTCTTCTCCAGCCTCATTGGCTTCAGCCCCTCCCGTTTCGATTTGCGGGGTGAAGGCTTGGGCGCCCAGACCGTGGATGGCGAATACGTTGTAGGGGATTTCTTTCCGGCCCTCGGAGTCAAGCCCGCGATTGGCCGCCTGATTGGCCCCGAGGACGACCACGTGGGTGCTGCGAAGTCGGCAGTGGCCGTGGTGAGTTGGTCTTTCTGGAAAAGCCGCTTTAATCTGGATCCGCGAATTTTGGGTAAGCGCATCACATTGCAAAATGTGCCAGTCACGGTAATCGGAGTGGCTCCGCGTGAATTCTTTGGGCTGGAAATCTGGTCGAGGCCGGAAGTTTGGGTGCCTACGGGGCTGGAGCCGGTGATTGACCACTCCGGCCGCCCGATCTTCGGTGCGCCGCTGGCCTTGATTGGGCGCCTAAAGCCCGGCGTCTCCATCGGCCAAGCGCGCGCGGAAATGAGCGTTCTGTTTCAGTTCGCTCTCGATGAAATGAGCAAGGGGAACAAGAATCCTCTCATTCGCAAAATCAAATTGGATATCGTGCCTGCGGGCGCCGGCCTCGCGTTCCTGCGCGACCAATTCACGCAGCCTTTGCTCGTCTTGATGGCGCTGGTGGGTCTGCTCCTCCTGATTGCTTGCACCAGCATCGCCACTCTATTGCTGGCGCGTGGGGCAGCTCGTGAGCACGAGATGGCGTTGCGGATTTCCCTCGGCGCCGGCAAGATGCGCCTTTTGCGGCAGGTGATGACCGAATCGCTGTTGCTTTCCGGCGCGGGCAGCCTGCTGGGAATCCTGGCGGCCTATTTCGGCGCGCGCTCGTTGGTTCGAATTCTCCTTTCCGGGCGGCCTATTGTGGGGTTACCGCCTCATTTCGCCTTCGAGGTTCAGCCGGATGCGCACGTGCTTCTCTTCACCCTCGGAGCGGCGCTCGTGACGGGCGTACTCTTCGGATTGATCCCTGCTCTGCGGGCCGTGGCGACGGCGCCGGCGTCGATGTTGCAAGCCGCTGTAAGGCCCACGCAGACTCGGGCGACACGCTTTTTCGGCAAGAGTCTCGTCGCAGCCCAGGTGGCCCTGTCCGTCGTCGTATTGAGCCTCGCGGGCGTGTTTACTCGCCATTTGTCCGACCTGCGGAATCAGCTCGGATTTGAGCGTGACCACCTTCTGCTCGTGAGCCTCGATACGGCCCACAGCGGATATTCGGCAGAACAGCTTTCCCTCTTATATCGGGAATTGCTGGGGCGCCTGGATGCTCTTCCCGGCGTGCGTTCGGCAACGATCGCTTCGCCCACTCCGATCTCAGGCGCAGGAGCGTCGAGCTTCGTAGACGTGGAAGGCTTCCAGCAGAAGCCTGAAGACCGCCGCTACGTGGCGATATCATGGATCGCGCCGAAGTATTTCCAGACGCTCGGCACGCCGTTGCTGGCAGGCCGCGATTTCACGATTCAGGACGAAGGCGGACCGCGCGTCGCGATCATCAATCAGGTCATGGCGCGATACTACTTCGCCGACGCCAACCCAATCGGAAAGCATTTCACAATCGAGAACGACTGGAAAAACATCGGCGGCCCAGACAAGCCGTATGAAATCGTCGGCGTGGTGGGGGATGCGAAATACGACGATGCACACGGGACGCCGCCGCGCACGATCTACATGCCCGCGTTCGGCGACGGCAGATTGTTCGCGAGCGATTTCATCCTTCGCACCAGCATTCCCCCGGACGCTGTGACCGGTGAAGTGCGGCGGAGCATCGCCGAAATACTGAAAGGCGTTGAGGTGCGACATATCACAACCATGTCCGAGCAAGTGGATGCGGCCATCGTTCCGGAGCGACTCATCGCCATGCTCTCCGGCTCTTTCGGCACGCTGGGGTTAATCCTCGCTGCGATCGGCCTCTATGGATTGCTGGCGTACACAGCCGCACGGCGCACTAAAGAGATTGGCGTCCGCATGGCGCTCGGCGCAACACGTGCAGTTGTGACCTGGATGGTCCTGCGAGACGCGCTGCTGATGGTCTTGGCCGGGCTGGTAGTGGGAATTCCGGTGGCCCTTTGGTCCAGGAAATTCGCCGGCAGCCTGATTGAGGGCTTGCCTGCCTCCAGCACACTACCCATTTTCTTCGCCGCCCTCGGAGTAATTGCCGTGGCGCTTCTGGCCAGCTACGTCCCCGCGCGGCGGGCGACAAAAGTGGATCCAATGGAGGCGCTGAGGTACGAGTGATTCTGGATTCTCGATTGTCGATGGTCGATTGAAGAAGCTGTCAGCTTTCAGCCATCAGCTATCAGCAAGAGTTCTCGCTGGCTGCTCAACGCCTGATCAGAGTGTCATCCTGAGCGCAGCGAAGGATCCCTGCAGTTCGTGGTGGTCAGTAGAAATCAAGCAACTGCTGAGATCCTTCGCTGCGCTCAGGATGACAGATTATCAAGTCTTTTGGCGACCTGTTCGTTGATAGCTGACGGCTGAGAGCTAACGGAGGCCCTGATGATAAGCAAGCTATTGTATCTCCTCAGAGCGTTGTTCCGGCGCAAGTCGTTGGAGACGTCGCTCGACGAGGAAGTCCAGGGCCATTTGCAGATGGCCACACAGGAGCGCATAGAACGGGGTGAATCCGCCGAGCGGGCTCGAGCCGCGGCGCTCCGCGAATTCGGCAACGTCGGACTGGTCGAAGTAGTCACGCGCGACATGTGGGGCTGGAGCTGGCTTGAAACCCTGCTGCAGGACTTACGCTACGGACTGCGCATTCTGGGGAAGAATCCCGGCTTCACCGCCGTGGCCGTACTCACTCTTGCCCTCGGCATCGGCGCCAACACTGCCGTCTTCAGCCTTGTGAACACAATTCTGCTGCGACCGCTGCCGTATCGCAATCCCTCGGAGCTGGTTGTGGTGTCGGAGACCGTGCCGCAGATGGGAGGCGACCTCGAAGTTGGTGTGGCGGCTGGGGAATACTTGGACTATCGCGACCGCAACCGTAGCTTCGTCCAGACCGGAGCTTATGAAGACGCGGGATTCAATCTGACAGGGGAAGGGAATCCGCTGCGCATAAATGCCGCTGCGGTTACCGCTTCGGTATTTCAGCTCCTCGGGGTTCCGCCCCATCTGGGACGTGTCTTCACCGCGGAGGAGGAGCGGAATGGAGGCGCAGCGGTGGCGGTGCTTTCCTACTCGCTGTGGCAGCGCCATTACGGAAGAGACGCACTCATCTTGGGTAAGACGATCAAGCTGGATGAAAAACCTTACCTGGTGCTGGGCGTCATGCCGCCCTCATTTCACTTTCCCTCGGACGGAGCTCCTCTCTCCGAGCGGCCCGACCTGTGGGTTCCGGAGGTGTTCGCTCCGGACCGCTTGAAGGATCGCCTGATGGAATTTGGCGTCAATTTCATCGGACGCCTGAAGCCGGGCGTTAACGAACAGCAGGCTAGTGCAGATGTCAGGTCCGTAGCTGCCGGATTTATGCAGCAGCTTCCGGAATTCTACTCCGGCAACATCCGTGTGGCTCCTCATGTGCACAAGTTCGCCGCCTATGCAGTGCAAAAGGCCCGGCCGTTGATGATTCTTCTGATGACCGCTGTCTCGAGCGTTCTCTTGATCGCCTGCGCCAACGTCGCGAACCTTCTGCTGGCGCGCGGCAGTTATCGCACTCACGAAATGGCGGTTCGGAGTGCGATCGGCGCAGTGCGATCACGTTTGGTTCGGCAGTGTCTGGTAGAAAGCCTTCTGCTCTCGCTTCTCGGGGCCGGCGGCGGGTTTGCTCTGGCTTTCATGCTGGTAAAGGGAGTACGCACCTTTGGCCCTTCGGACGTGCCTCGCCTCGAGGAGGTTGCGATCGAGCCCATGGCCCTGGTCTTTACAGTTGTGCTGTTGCTCGTGACCACTGTGCTGTTTGGATTTGTGCCTGCGTGGCGACTCTCTCACGTTGCACCGCACGACTGCCTCAAGGAAGCGTCCCAGGCGCGTGGCGCCCGCGGAACAGAGCGTCTTCAGAATTTCGTGGTCGCCGCTGAAATCGCCGCCACACTGGTTCTCTTGATCGGCGGCGGCCTGCTGGTTCGAAGTTTCCTGCGAGTCTTGAATGTTCCTCTGGGCTTCCGTCCCCAGGGCGTATACATCGTGCGTACCCTGTTTGACGAGGCTCGCTATCCCAACGCCGAGAAGAGAGAAGTCGTGCAGAAGGAATTAATCGATCGCCTCGCGCATCTTCCCGGTGTACAGAGGGTGGCGGCCGCGAGCCACTTGCCTCTGAGCGACAGCCGCCAGATCGGGTTCCGCCTCGAGCACGCCGCGCCCGACGATTTTCACTGGGCGGAAAACTCGCTGGTGACCCCGGGCTATTTCCCTGCAATGGGGATATCGATTCTGCGCGGCCGGAACTTCACAGACCAGCAGGATCGCCCTAACACACCTTTGGCCGCCATCATAAATGAAGCTATGGCGCGCCAGTATTTTCCCGGGCAGGATCCCATCGGTCAACGGTTCCACTGGGGAGACCGCGACCTGTTCGCGATTATCGGTATCGCGCGGGATGTGCGTATTTCGGCCCTCGACGCCGACCCTCCGCCCATGATCTACCACTCGATGTTCCAACTCGAGACCCATACGGGCGATCGGACGGCCCTGATCCTCCGCACCGACGGCAGCGCACAGGGCAAGGACCTCTTCGCGCGCACCCAGCAAGAGATCTGGTCGCTCGATCGCGACCTTCCCATTTATAGCTTTGCGTCGCTCGGCACGCTGATTTCCGAATCGTTGGCCCAGCGTCGTTTCACCACGCTCCTGACGTTGTCGTTCGGCCTGATCGCTCTGGCCCTGGCGCTCATCGGACTGTTTGGTGTGATGTCGTATCTCGTGGCCCAACGACAGAGGGAATTGGCCATACGGATGGCGCTGGGCGCAAACCAAACCGGACTTTGGTGGATGGTGATGAAACGCGGCGCCGTGCTGGCCATCACAGGCTGCGCAATCGGCTTTGTTGTTTTTCCCCTTGCCGGACGCCTGATCCGCGCCACGCTTTTCGAGACCAGCGCGTACGATCCGCTGACGCTATTCCTCGTCCCTCTCCTCCTGTTCTCCGTCGCTCTGGTTGCGAGCTACCTGCCCGCTCGCCACGCCACGAAAGTCGATCCCATGGCGGCGCTAAGATACGAATGACCGATCATTTGCGATTTGTGATTGGTGATTTCTGATTGATTCGAATTGAGGGTAGCCGTAGATCACTGCGCGTGTCGGCAGAAACCGGTTGCACCGTAAAGTCGCCTGCTTTCTCCCCAGATCGTCTCTGTGAAAATCCCATTAAGCCTGTCATTCCGAGCGCAGCGAGGAATCTTGCTCTGAGTGTTTTCAAGGCAGTCGCTCATGCCCGTCGGCTGACGGGCGCCCGGAAACCATGAAAATGGTTCCCCTCCTTTATAAGGAGGGGTCAGGGGTGGTTGACCGCTCGGCTCACCACCCCCTACCCCCTCCTCAACTGAGGAGGGGAGTGATTTTCAAAGCAGGGCGAGATTCCTCGGCGCAGGCGGCTCCTCTGCATAACACAGGTCTTTCTTCTCAGAACGCCGTTCGCACGTCCACAGTCGTCGATCACCAATCACAAATCGCAAATCAGTAATGACACGTTGTCCTCTTGACAACCTAGAGGAAGAGCGTATCCTCATCTTGACCGTCGAGAGGAGAGAACATGAAATCCAGCGAGCTGGTCCAGGGCACTCTGGATATGCTCATTTTGAAAACTCTGGCGCTTGAACCCTTGCATGGCTATGGCATTTCCCTTCGCATCGAGCAGATCAGCAAGGGAGTGTTTCGCGTTAACCCAGGCTCATTGTTTCCTGCCTTCCGGCGCCTGGAGCGGGCGGGATGGATCAAACCGGAATGGCGCCCCACGGAGAACAATCGTCGCGCCAAATTCTACCAACTCACCTCGGTTGGCCGGAAGCAACTGAAAGCCGAGACGGCGGAATGGTCGAAACAACTTGCGGCCATCACGCGCATTTTGGAAGCCGGGGCCACGGGTGGTATGTGACCGGCGGTTTACGCTTCACCGGGTTTGGGGTCCGCGGCTTGCGCTCAGATTTGGGGGAAGAGCCGCAGACCCCAAACCCGGGGGTCTGCGCTACCTAACAGCCGAAGGAGAATCGCTATGTTCGGCATTCAAAGCCTCGTTGCAGGCCTGCGAGCGCTGCTTCGAAAGAAGCAAGTGGAACAGGAAATGGACGAAGAGTTGCGTGCTTACCTTGACGATGCGGCGAAGGCGAAGATGCGCCTCGGGATGGATCCGGTGGAGGCGTGGCGGGCAGCACGCGTCGAGATGGGCAGCATTGACGGGGTGAAAGAAGAAATCCGCAGCGCCGGCTGGGAATCAACACTCGAGACCCTCTGGCACGATTTGCGTTTTGGCATCCGCATGCTGCGCCGGAGTCCCGGCTTCAAAGCCGTGGCCGCGATCACGCTAGCGCTCGGTATCGGTGGAACTGCCGTGGTATTCAGCCTGCTTGACGCGGTCTTGCTGCGCCCTCTGCCCTATCCTCATTCGGAGCGGCTTTTCAGACTGTTTCCGCTTGAAGGCAAGAGAAAACGCGGCGTCGAGCAGGCGTCATACGCGGACTTCCGTGACTGGCAGCGTCAAACCCGCACGTTCGATTCCCTGGCGGCCTATCAAGGTTCATCCATGAACCTGACGGGCACGGCGGAACCCGAGAGCCTCGAGGGTACGACCGTCACACCCCGATTTTTTGCGACCTTGGGCGTCATTCCTGCGCTCGGGCGCGAGTTCAGGACCGATGACACAGAGAACGTGGCCATCTTGAGTTACGCTCTGTGGCAAAGGCGATTCGGCGGCGACCGAGGAATCATCGGCAAACCCATCCACCTCGAGGGGCAAGTGTACACGGTCGTCGGTGTGCTGCCACCCCAGGTCCGCTTTCGTTCGCACCCTTGGGCGACACCGGTCTCCGAGATTTTTGTACCTGTTGTTCCTAACCCGGCGCGTGATTGGCATAGCGTGCGCGTCGTGGGGCGCCTTGCCTCGGGTGTAAGCAAGGAGCAGGCGCTGGCGGAGATGAACGGCATCGCCGCTCGTGTTGCGCGAGCCCATCCTGAGTCGGATGCATTGGGAATCGGTCTCGAATCGCTCGCGCAATACGTCGTTTCGGACGCCAGCCAGACTGCGTGGCTTTTGTTGGGCGCGGTCGCCTTCGTGCTTCTTATCTCCTGCTCGAACGTGGCAAACCTACTCTTATCCCAAGGCGCGGCGCGCGGGCGCGAGATGGCGATCCGCACCGCCGTGGGAGCAAGCCGCGGGCGCATTTTGCGCCAACTGTTAACCGAAAGCCTGCTGCTGGCGGGCTCGGGCGGCGCAATCGGCGTCGCGCTCGCCTATTGGGCAATACCGCTGGTGGGGCGCATCGCGCCACCGTTCAGTTCACTCTTCTCGCGCCTTGAAGATGCCCATCTCCACCTCAATTGGACGGTGCTGGTCTTCAGCGCACTCTTGTCGGCGCTCTCGAGCGTTATGTTTGGCGTTTTGCCTGCTTGGAGAGCTACCCGGCCCGCGCAAAGCTCCTTCGCTGCCGGTCACGCGGGCGGGATGCGTGGGGGACTGATCGCGCTCGAAGTTGCCTTGTCCCTCGTCTTGCTGGTGGGCGCCGGGCTGATGATGAA
>Ga0181538_10005980_pt1 | contig 10693 bp, 10 predicted proteins | sample PEATcosm2014_Bin_40_FD_119773 | JGI IMG/M metagenome (GOLD analysis project Ga0181538, IMG submission 119773) | Peatland microbial communities from MTU Mesocosm Facility, Houghton, MI, USA - PEATcosm2014_Bin23_30_metaG | ecosystem: Environmental > Terrestrial > Soil > Wetlands > Peat | place...
ACGCACCAACCCGATCGCTTGCCGGTCCCTCTATCCGTACCGACAACGTTGCCGATCGCTTTGTGTATTTTCTTTTGAACACGATTCGCTGGCGCCGTATCCTCATGCCGGTTCGCGGGTATCCTATAAATTGATTCGGAAATCACGCATGCCTAACCCGCACCACTACGGCCTGATTCTCGCGGGCGGCCGTGGCACGCGCTTCTGGCCGCGCAGCCGGCGGCGTTCCGCCAAACAAGTGCTCAACGTGGTGGGGTCCCGTTCGCTGATCCAAAACACGGTCGACCGCCTGCGTCCGGTTATTCCCGGGGAGCGGCTGTGGGTGCTGACCAACGATTATCTGCGCGACGAAATCGTGCGCCAGCTTCCGGAGGTCCCCGCACGGCAGATTCTGGCGGAGCCCGCGCAACGCAACACGGCGCCGGCCATCGGCCTGGCCGCGGGCATCCTGCAATCGATCGATGCGGATGCGGTAATGGGAGTTTTCCCCGCCGACCACATCATCGCCAAGGAAGGCCGGTACCGGCAATTGGTGCGTGGCGCGTTTCGCGCCGCGGAGCGCGGGCAAATGGTGGTGCTCGGGATTCCGCCGCGCTGGGCCGAGACGGGGTACGGCTATATCGAGTTCCCGCGCGGTACCGAGCCTGGAACGAAGCCTGTCGCCATTCGCGCCTTCCACGAGAAACCGGACGCCCGCACGGCGCGGCGGTACGTGGCGTCCGGCCGGTTCTTCTGGAATGCGGGCATGTTTTTTTGGCGCGCGGGCGTGCTGCTCGACGAATTACGCAGGAACCTGCCGCGCACCGCGAGCATCCTGGCCGCGCTACCGGCTTTCCACGACGCCGGGTTCCCCGCCAAGCTGCGCGAGGCGTTCCCCCTTTGCGAGAATATTTCCATCGATTACGGCGTGATGGAGAAAGCCAGCGGCGTGGCCGGCATCGCCTGTCCCGAGTTCGGCTGGAACGACGTGGGAAGCTGGAACGCCGTCTATGAGCTGCTGCCGCACGACAGCGACGGCAACGTGCTGTTGCAGGATGCCATCTGCGAAGCGGCGCGGGGCAATTACGTGGACGCGGGCGGGAAGATGGTGGCGCTGGTGGGCGTTTCGAACCTGATCGTCGTCGACACTCCCGATGCGCTGCTGGTCGCCGGCCGCGACAGCGCCCAGCAGGTGGGCGACGTGGTCAAGATCCTGGAGAAGCGGAAGCGCGACGATTTGCTATAGGGGCGGGATGCGCTGGATTTTCGACCATTTGCTTTGGGACACCGCTGGCACCGCGCGCGAGGGTTTCTGGAAATGGGTGTGGGCGGCACGGAAAGTCTTCGGCGCGCTTGCGGGATCGGCTTTGCTGGATCGGCTGGAATGGATAGAGCACCATCCTCCGCAGATGGTGGTAGTGGCGCTCATACATTTCGTGTTGGTATTGGCTGCAATTGCGCTGTTTGTTCCCATCGGGCAATGGTTCAGGCGCGCCGATAACAGTTCGCCCAGCCGGTAGCCAGAAGGCGCCGTCCACCTCTTACCGCCGGTGCGGGATGATGTGGGACGGACTTTTAGTCCGCGCGGAGCTCTCGCCTCCGCATTGCCACAATCCTCCTCTTAGATTGAGTGCGGTGTTGCGCCGGAAAGCAATAAAGACCTGCCTGGTTTGTTCCCGAAATCGCTCAGGATCGGATGGCGCGGGCCGCCAGCGCCACTACGGCGCCTCCCCACGAGCAGGAAAGGAAAAGGCCCAGCGGCTCGGTCTTTTCAATCTGGTGGGCGGTGCGGCTTGCCAGATCGAGCGCAACCCGGGCCGGCCTGGGTGTGATATGTCCCTTCAGAGATTCTGCATTTTGGCACGATATCCTCCCGGAGGCCCGATACCATGGGTGCGCGAAGCGATAGGCCCAAAAGAAAAAAGGCTCCGCACATGGCGGAGCCCTCTAGACTTAATAGGAGAGTGTTCGGTCAGACTTGCAGCTAACTCTTACGCGATCTCCGGCGCAACAGGCCCAGGCCCAGCAGTCCGGATCCCAACAAGACCATGCTGATCGGCTCGGGAATGGTCCCGAAGGTCTGGGTGAACTCAGTCAACTGCGCGTTGCTACTGGTACCTGTGTTGAGATCCTTGAAAATGTAAACGGGACTAGTGGTGTTGAAACTTGCAAGCTCTTCGGCTTGTTGTGACAAAACCGTAATTTGGCCGAGGAGCTCGTTAGGGGCGCACACGCCGACTCCAACAGTCCCTTGGCCGAAGGGGACCGAGCAAGCCGACTCTTCAACCGAAGCACCTTGGCCACCGACGGTCATGTCGATCGAACTGATGCCGCCCACGACCGCGAACAGAAACTCGTCGTCCATTCCCACCTGCAGGTTGGGATTGAACTCCAGGAACGCCACGCCCGACCCCGTATCGAAATACGAGGTGGCAAGCACATCGATCAGACCAGGATTTGGAGTTGCAGTGTTACTGGTCGGATTCAGGACAGAGAAATCATCAAACGTCAGCGTGCCGCACGTTACCACTGTGGCGCTGCTGACCGGGGTGTTAAAGGTCGTTCCGCTGATCGTGCACGGTATTTGAGATGCGCTCGCAAGGCTGATCGAGAGCATGGTGAATGCTAACAAAACCAAGAGTTTCTTCATAACGTTTCCTCCGAATCGCTTTCCTACAGGTTCCGATCCGCGTGCCCGCCGAGTTGAGAGCGGAACGGCTGAATCAGGAGCACTTCTGAAGAATACAGTACTCGCCGCAAAAATGCAAGGTTCTTTCCTGAGATTTTTGTTTTTTTTTGATGACTAGTTTCCAATCCCTGTACTACAACAGACGCACGGTTATAGTACCTCTTCGGACAAGGCATCCAGCGAAACTCTTAGCGTAACGATTCCTAGGGTCAAGTTTCCCGTCGCATACCATATGTAGTATCTATTCCAAAGGCGCATATGCTGGTACTTTTTCCCGGTTTCGGTAATGTTGAAATACGCATCGCATCAGACCGAGGAATCCGGCACTCCGGCGGAGGTTTCTTCGAAACGGACCCCATGATCCTGAAGAATCCGCCGCCAACCTATTGATTCCATTCGATTGTGAGAAGCTGGTTCTGGCTCTTAGGGGCTCCGGCTGCCGCTATGGGAGTCCTGCCCCACGAAGAACCACTTGCCTTTAGTGTACACGTCCGCGTGCCAGCGCTTCCGCTGGCGCGGGGGATTCCAGCTCCGGCCCCGATTCAGGCGCCTTGCGCGGCCGCACATCCAGATGAGAGGCCAGGAACGCCTGGCGGCTCCGGTTGTATTTCGGCGTGCCTGGCTGCCCTTCCAGGGCTCCCCATTCCGAGGGCGCGACCTCCTGCATCGCCGGCAGGTACTTTTGCAGGTAATTTCTTATGCGCTCCTGCACCACCCTCTCCGCCGAATTGCTCAGGAGAAAGACCATCTCGCCGGCCGGCGCGTCCGTCAGGATCTGGTAGACATGCGAAGGCTTCTTCACGCGCGCCGCTTTCAACGCCTGCTCCAGTTTCCGGGCGCGCGGCTCCAGATTTCGCATCTGGTCGATCTCCGCCTTAGGTATCTCGACGGCTTTGATCAGGCCGCTTTTTTCCTTGGGGGTCAACTTGGCCGTAAGGGCTAGCAGAAAGGCCCCGAACTGGGGCGCCACCACAATGTTGGCGGATTCCACCAGCCTGGCGGCTTTCTCCAGGCGCGTCAGGACATGCAAGTTCAGCCCGGATCCGGCGAGCGCCGGTGAAAACACCGCCAGCAAGCCATCCTGATTGAGCGCCTGCAGTACTTCGACCGGGCTGGGCTCCGCCGCGATGTGCCTCAATTCCTCGAGCAGGGTGCGCGGCGGAATCAGAGCCTCCATGTGGGACGCGCGGGCATTGTCATACTGCATGCGCGTGCGCTCCTCTACGGTGAACGACAGCCTGACCCGCAAGCGAACCAGCCGGAGCAGCCGCGCCGGGTCGTCGTAGAACACGTACGGATGCGTGCTGCGCATCTCGTGCCGGCCCAGGTCGGCCAAGCCGTTGGTGGGGTCGAGCAGCAGGCCGCGGGAGGCCCGGTTCAAAGAAAGCGCCATGGCGTTGACTGTGAAATCGCGCCCGCGGAGATCGTCCTGGATGGTGGCGGGCGTCACCTGGGGCTTGGCGCCCGTCTTGGCATAGCGCTCCGTCCGGGACATGGCCACTTGGGCGGTCACCCCACTGGCGAAAACCAGCTCCGTGCTGCTGCGATTCTCGTCCACCGCCAGCGTGCGCGCCCCCTGCTCCTCCAGCGTCTGCGCCACTTTCAGAGCGTGGCCTTCCACGCTAAAGTCCAGATCGCGAATCCGGAATCCGCCCAGCATGTCCCGCATCCCGCCGCCGGTGAGAAACAGGTTGACGCCCGCCGCGCCCGCCGCCGCCTGGACATGTTCCAGCACGCGGTTCTGGTCCGCGCTCAGGCGGCTCTCCAGCATGAACATGTAGTCGCTCATCGCGTTTCCTGTCAGGCCCTGGGATGGTGCTCGTCCACCGTCTTCCGCAGCCGGGAGCGCATCACGTGGGTGTAGATCTGGGTGGTCGAGATATCCGCGTGCCCCAGCATGGTCTGCACGCTGCGCAAGTCCGCGCCTCCCTCCAGCAGGTGAGTGGCGAAGCTGTGCCGGATCACGTGCGGGGTCAAATGATGAAAAACGCCGGCCTTCCGTCCATGACCGCGCAGCAGTTTCCAGAACGCCTGGCGGGTCATCGGCCCGCCGCGCGCCGTTACGAAAAGATACCGGCTGGGACGGCCTTTCAAGATTGCGGGACGCCCGGATTCCAGGTATGCCCGCACGGCGGCCAGCGCGGCTTTGCCCACCGGTATCATGCGCTGTTTCCTGCCTTTGCCGGTGGCCCGCAGCACGCCCAAGTCCAGGTTCAGGTCGCCGACGCCCAAACTGCACAGCTCGGAAACGCGGAGACCGGTGGCATACAGCAGTTCGATCATGGCGTGGTCCCGCACGCCCGTGGTGCGTTTGGCGTCCGGAGACTCGGACAGGCGTTCGATTTCCTCCAGATTGAGGAACTTAGGGATGGTCTGCCATTGCCGCGGAGCGCCCAGATGTGCGGTCGGATCGCAGGCGATGCGGCCTTCCCGCAGCAGAAAGGCATAGAAACTGCGCAAGGTGGACAAGTGCCGGGCAACCGACCGGCTGCCCAGCCCAGCCCGATATAGAGCATCCAGGTAGTGGCGAACGGCTTCCACATCCGGAATCGCGCCGCCGGACTCGCGATCCGCGAAGCGGACAAACTTCTGCAAATCCGCCTGGTAGGCTTCCAGGGAATTGGCGGCTAACCCCTTTTCGATTCTGCAAAAATTGAGAAACGAGGCGGCCTCGCCCTGCAGGGGGCCCGGCACTGGCGCGGACGCTTCATCCATCGTACCCATCCGTGCCAATGATACAATAACCCCGACCCATGTTTAAAACAATGTTTCGATTCAGGGGTTGATTTGGCCGGCTCGACCTCAAAAAAAGTCCGGATCAGCCGCTTCGAGCGGGAACCGCTGCTCGGGTTTGTAAACCCGCTGACGTATCTCCGGCCCGCCGGGGTGGAACTGCTGACCCCGGACGGTAACTACTCGGTGGTGCCATACGATGAGGTAAAAGCCGTTCAATTTGTGAAGGATTTCGAGCCGCCGGACCCCTCCGCCGAGCGCAAAGTGTTCAACACCCGGCCCAAGATGGACGGACTTTGGGTGCGGGTGAAGTTCCGGGATGGCGAAGTGATGGACGGCATCCTCGCCAACAACCTGCTTCTGATGGAATCTCACGGGTTCACGGTCGTGCCGCCGGACCCATACTCCAACAACCAACGGGTGTTCCTCCCGCGCGCCGCACTCACCGAGTTGCAGGTACTGGGAGTAGTGGGAAGCCCGCTGCGCCGGCCGAAGCCGAAGCCGGTCCCGAAGGAACAGATCGGATTGTTCGACTGAGGCGCCCAGCGCGGCGGCTTTGAGACCGGCTCGCAGCTCCGCATTGGCAGGGCCGTGGAAGTCCCGTGGCGGGACTGCGAGCCTGCCCCACCCTACAATGGCCGCCGGATGCGGTGGTCCGTCACCATCATTTGCGCCGCATCCTGCGCCTGGCGCTTGGGCATGTGGCAGCGCGTGCAATCCAGCGCCGCGCCATTGTGCATGGCAGGGTGGCAACCGCGGCAGACCATGCGGTATTCCGCCGGCGTCTTGGAAAAACTGTGCGCCGGGTGACACGTGGTGCAAGTCAGCTTACCGGCCGCGCCACGATAGCAGCGCGATTCGAGCAGCCGGTAACCCGCGCTGTTCAATTCGAACTGGTCGTCGCCCTTATCGGTGCCCGCAGCCTTAGCATCGCTCGCGGCGCCGGTTCCGTGAACGGAATTCGGCCCGCTAGCCTCCAGATGGCACCGCAGGCACGCCGCCTGCCCGGGCTTGCCCGATCCGGCCGCGGCGTGGCAGCTCGCGCAGCCGAACGCGGCCGGCCGATCGCCGTTCTGGCGGGCATGGCAAACCAGGCAATTCGCCGAGAAACCAAAACCGGGGCCGGCCGCATACCGCCCGCCGTCTGCACTGTACCAGGCGAGCGGCAGTTCCATCCAGCCGCCGTCCGCGGTCCGGCTCAACAGGACGCGCGCGTGCCGGCCGGAGCCGATTGCGGCATCGATGCCGCTTTGCCGGACATGCCCCTCGGCGTCGCGGTGCTGCAGATAGTAGCGGCCGTCCTTCGGCAGCACGCTGTACGGGACGCCATCGAGCGGCGTCAGCTCCGGCGCCTCGGAAAAGGTGCGCGCCATGCCTGTGGCGGCGAACGACTGCGCCGGATCGGACGGCGCATGCAGTTGCGCCAGCTTCTCCTTGATCTGGCCCGCTTCCGGCGAATCCGGGTGATACTGCAGAAACTCTTCCAGCTCCCCCGCCGCCGCGGCCCGGTCCTGCCGGCGCAGGTAGATTTCCGCCAGCATCAGTTGCGGATGCGAAAAATGCGCGGGGTCGAGCCGTTTGGCGGCGGTGAGATACTTATGCGCAAGGTCCAGCTTACCTAAGTAGAAGTAACTCATCCCAAGCTGGGAGTTAGCCAGCGCGTCATTGGGCCGGGCAAGTGCCGCGTATAAGTTGTATTGCAGGGCTTGCTCGAACTTACTGAGATTGATCGACACGCCGCCCAGGTTGACCAGCGGCTGAAAGTCGGCGGGGTCGGCCTGCAGGGCCTTGCGGAAGCAACTCTCCGCGCGGGTGTAATCGCGGGCCTGATAAGCGATGGTGCCCAGATGGTTCCAGGCCTCCGAGAATTGGGGCGCCAGCTCGACCGCGCGGTCTAAATGCGCGACGGCGCCTTCCACGTCGCGGCGGGCAAGCCTCTTTTCGGCTTCCTCATACTCGCGGTGGGCGCGCTCCGGAATGGCCAGCTCCCGAGCGGAGACGATAGCGCCGCGACGCAAAATGCCGCGCGATTCGAACTCCCCATCGCGCATCTCCACGGTCAGCTCGATACGTTTCCTGGCGTCGGCGTGGCTGGGCCCCACCTCGATGGTGCGGCGCATCTCGCCGCGCCCCGGCACGAACGCGCCCAGCGTGTAAGTGCCGGCCAGCAGGCCGCGGAAGCGGAAGTGCCCGTCGTCGTCTGCCAGGGTGCTTTCCTCGAAAGGCGCGGTGGCGCCATCCAGCCACACCGACGCGCGCGTGGCGGGAAGCAAACGGCCCCGCAGCTCGTAGCGGTCCGTCTCTCCCCACGCGCACAGGATGGCGAACATCAGCAGCAGAGCGAAACGCATCAACCCATTAGTGATATCGCAATGGCAGCCATCGGAGCAAGGCGCGCCGCACGCCGTGGCGCACGCTTTAGCGGGGGTGCCCTTTGGGCCCGGCGAACTTCAGTTCGCCCTGCGGGACGTTAGTCCCGCTAGATCGGTGACTTGCGCAATGGTTCTCTGGAGAGTGCCCCATGGCCCTGCGGGCCACCAAAAGATGATGAAGACGCGCCTTTGTGGGGCGGGCGCCCTCGCCCGCGGACCGGCGCCCTCGCCGGTCCATCGGACGCAGGCCGGCGGGCAAGAGGTGCGTCTTCAACGGAGAGCGTGCCGCTGTCGGGCCCAGAGGGTACCCCCGCTAAAGCGTGCGCCACAGCGCGGCCGACTCGCCCAACCATAAATATGGTACGCCGCAATCGGACAGCCAGCGCTCCAGAACGCGCGCCCATGCGAAAGGTCCCATGATCCGCTCTTCGTCCGGGAAGCGCGCGGAGAGCTCACTGGCGGGCTCCGGTTGATTGGTGGCCGGGTACAACCCAAGCAGCGGATCGCGCGTGCCCAGATTGTCATAGGGATTGAGTTCGAGCATTTGCTCGAAAGTGGCAATTTGGCGTCTGCCAGCCGGCCCTCTGCGGTTAGCAACTCCCCCAACTCCCGCTTCGCGCGCATGAACGGCCGCGTCGGCGGCGTAGTCCAGAAGCGGCCTGTACACTCCCGCATAAAGCTCTCGCTCATATTGCTCTTGGCTTTGTCCACGGTTTCGCGCGTGCAATCGGGATCTGATTTCAGGGCTTTCATGGAGCAGGCGCAACCTCCACCGGGTCGCTGGCTTCTTGAGCGTCGTAAGCCAACTCATGCGCCCGCCACTTGGGATCGTCCCGCTTCCATGCGTTCGCCTTCTCCTGCAGCCTGCCTCCGCGCGTCAGTTCCGCCAGTTTGGCCTTGAGATCGGCAGCGCTGTCGAATTCCTGTCCTTCCAGCAGCGCATGGACTGTCCGCATGGCTCGCTCGGCGGCAAAACGAGGCGGCAGCGCTGGCAGTGGGGGACATCCGGCGGAGAAGGTCCGCCTTGACCTAGCCGCTCAACGTGCCGCGCGCGGCGGATGCGGCCGCGGCGAAGTTTGGCTTTGTGGAGATCGCGCCGGGTGCCGCTTATGGAATCCGCCCAGTATATCTGGGTGCGCGCGCGGAGATCGGCGCGCCGGCCTGTCACGGTCCGCGCCAGGTTGCGGGCCAGCCTGTACAATGAACGCATGGAACGCCCGGCCAGCAAACGCCCCACCCAATGCGCACCCTGACCCGGTGACCGTGTGACGCTGGCGGCGGACCTGTAAGGGAGGACCATGGATCGCCGAGAGTTTCTCGCTACGATGGCGGCCCCGGCTGGCTGGAGTGTCGCGTCACGCCTGGCAGCCCAAGCCGCACTGGAAAATCCCAAAGCCGACATATCGCTGCGCATCTCGCCGGTAGAGATAGAAATCGCTCCGCGCCGGACGATTAAGACCACCGGATATAACGGTTCGGCGCCGGGGCCGGTCCTGCGCTTGCGCGAGGGCCAGCCCGTCACGGTGGATGTACACAATGAAACGCCCACCCCGGAGATTGTCCATTGGCACGGCCTGTTCATCCCTCCCGAGGTCGACGGCTCCGAGGAAGAGGGAACGCCCCTCGTCCCGGCACATGGCTCCCGGCGGTACGCATTCGTGCCCCGGCCGTCGGGAACGCGCTGGTATCACACGCACGTCTCCGCCGGCCGGAATCTGAAGCGAGCCACCTACACCGGGCAATTCGGGTTTTTGTATGTGGAGCCAACCAGCGAGCCCGGCAGGTATGACGCGGAAGTCTTCCTTGCGCTGCATGGATGGGAACCCTACCTGGGAACGATGGGCGCCGACGAAGGCACGCTCGACGTGATCTATCGGAGCTTTTCCGTCAACAGCCACTCGCTGGGCTACGGCGATCCGATCCGCGTGAGAGCGGGTCGGAAGATAATGTTCCGCATCTTGAACGCCAACGCCACCATGTTGCATCGCCTGGCGCTCGCCGGCCACAAGTTCGAAGTAGTCGCCCTCGACGGGAACCGGGTGCCCGCGCCCCGCGAAGTGGAGGTGCTCGAGCTCGGCCCGGCGGAGAGAGTCGACGCGATCGTCACCATGAGCCAGCCGGGCGTCTGGATTCTCGGCGAGGTGGACGACCGCGTGCGGAACGCCGGCCTGGGAGTGGTGGTGGAATACGCAGACCGCAAAGGTCCGGCGCAGTGGGCCGCACCCTCCGCCGCCCGTTGGGACTACACCATCTTCGGACGGCCGGGGGACACGCTTGCGCGGGACGTGGAGGTGGTGCCGCTGGTTTTCCGGCAGAAGTTTGCGGGGAACCGCTGGGTGGATCACTGGACCATCAACGGGAAGTCCTTTCCCAAGACCGACCCGATTCTGGTGCAGGCGAACAGGCGGTACCGGCTCCGATTCGATAACCAAAGCGACGAATCCCACCCGATACACTTGCATCGTCACTCCTTCGAGCTGACTCAGTTCGCGGGGATAGCCACATCGGGAGTCGTCAAGGATGTTGTGATGGTGCCGGCGCGCCGCCAGGTGGATGTGGATTTCGTAGCGGATAATCCAGGTCCGTCGCTGTTTCACTGCCATATGCAGCTTCATATGGACTACGGCTTCATGACGCTGGTTCAGTACGCCGATAACCCCCCGGCTGCGCCTGCACGCCACGGGCACGATGGTTAGGGACATTAGGGATCGTGGCGCACGCTTTAGCGTGCAGGGGCGAACTTCAGTTCGCCCTGCGGGACGTTAGTCCCGCTAGATCGGTGACTTGCGCAGTGCGCCACGCTCTCCAGAAACCCACTGCCGCGATTACGCAGCTTCAATGACTTGCAGGCCAAGCTCCGCTGCTTTTCTGTGCAGCATGCGCAACTGAATCTGTCGATACCTCTGTTCGTAGAATTCCT
>Ga0181538_10005981_pt1 | contig 10693 bp, 4 predicted proteins | sample PEATcosm2014_Bin_40_FD_119773 | JGI IMG/M metagenome (GOLD analysis project Ga0181538, IMG submission 119773) | Peatland microbial communities from MTU Mesocosm Facility, Houghton, MI, USA - PEATcosm2014_Bin23_30_metaG | ecosystem: Environmental > Terrestrial > Soil > Wetlands > Peat | place...
CCAATAGCCCGGTCGGCGGCGCGGTTGGGTAGCTGAGCGCTCCGAATCCAGTCTGAGTCGACGGCTTGCCCGGAATACCCGCATATCCCAAGACCGGCAGGCCGAAATTCGGGTGGTTGAAGAGGTTGAAGAATTGGCCATCGATGCGCAGTTTCAGCCGCTCGCTCAACTGGAACCACTTCGTCAGGTACAGGTCGCTCCAGATGAAATCGGGTCCGCGCAACGCGTTCCGGCCGAGATTGCCGAATTGGCAGTTCGCCGGGCTGCTCCCACCTGCACAGGCGCCGGTGCTCGGATCGACGGTCGAAATGAAGGCATCCGGATTCAGCCACTGAATCGTACCGGGCTGAGTGACGTCGGGAATCGGGTTGTGTTCATACAGAGGTACGCCGGGAACCACGCTGGCATACTGCGGGCCGCTGCCCTGCACAATGCCGTTGCCGCTGGCGGAATAGGCCGCGCTCAATACCGAGAAGGGCAAGCCACTATGCCAAAACGCGGTTCCCGAGACCTGCCATCCGTTTAGCGCTCGGCCCAGTACGTGATTCCGGAACTTCATCGGCAACTGATAAACGTATTGCACCGTGAGGTTCTGGCGGACGTCGTAATCGCAGGGGCCGTATTGCCGGCCCAGTTCACCCGGCAGAGGTGAGAGAATGGCTCCGGCGGCAAATGGAAGGAATCCCCCGTTCGAGTCCGTGTCCATGCAACGGCTCCATGTGTAGTTGGCCTGGATCTGAATGCCGTGCGCCAGCCGCTTGTCGGCCGTTAGCTGGAGACCATCGTAATGGCTGTTTGCGCCTGTGCTCAGTTGCGTCACGGGCCCGAAGCGGGGATCGGTGGGCTTGTCGTAAGGAAACGGCGCGAAACAGCCCTCGCAGACGGTCTGATACCCATTCACCTGCGTTTCGTACGGCTGGTTCACCGCGCGCGTACCCACGTACTGAGCCCGCAGGTTGAGTTCGTTGCCGACCTGGTGCTCCAGGGCAAAACTCCACTGCATGAAGTAAGGAGCGTGGAGCTTGCCGTCCGGAACCGCGGTGATGGAAACCGGAGGAACGCAGGAACTCGGATTCGCCAGAGCCGAGGCGCAGGAAAGCTCGCCCTGAGCGAAGCCGGAGTTGAATTGCTGATTCGCCGCCGAAGTCGCATCGATAGCGCTGTTCGGTACGCCCGGCGCAATGGCCGCTCCACCCACCGTGCCCAGCAGTCCGCCCTGGAATGTCTTCGAGTATGGAGGATTCGTTCCCACGGTGTCGACGACGCTGCCCGGTAAGATGTCGCTGAACAGACCGAACCCGGTGCGCATCACCGTCTTCGGCTCAATCTGCCACGCTATAGCAGTTCTGGGCTGGAGGATCGCGGCGGGTGTGGCGGCGAAAATCGTCCCCTGCCGCGTCTGAATGACCTGGTTCAGTGGCTGATTCACATCGTGGGAAATGGAGTCGAACGATCCGGCGAGGCGCGCCACGGCGTCATGTGGATTCAGCGGATTTGAATTGTACGTATCGCGTACGCCGAAAGTCCAGGTCAACTTTCGCGTGACCTTCCAGGTGTCCTGCGCATAGAAGTCCGCATTGAAGAAGTTGTACGGCTGCGAATCGGCCAACGGGAAGGTTTCCACGGCCGTCGACGCCACGCCATATATGAATTGCGGCAGGGTCGTGTAAGTGACGAGCGGCACCGAACCTTCACCGAAATCGTAATCGTTCAGGTGGAGGATCCGGATGTTGGTTCCGAACCGGAATTCGTGCGCGCCCATCGTCCAGGCCAGGTTGTCATTGATGAAGAAGCGACTGGCGCGGCGCCCCTGCACCCAGGTATTGTCGAGCCCTCCCAGCGTGGTGAACGGTGCATTCGCGCCGTTACCCTGGAGGACGATTGGAAACCCCGCCAGCGTCTTCTCGAAGTCGGCGGGTCCGAACAGGCTTTCGTACCACGAGAACGCCGGATTGAAGTAGTTCGCCAGACGCCCGGAGAACACATGCGTGTAGCCCGCTGCGAATGAGTAAAGGGGCTGCGGAGAGATGGCGTCGAACAGTGAATTGATGGGATCGGTGTAAGCGGCCTGAAGTCCGGTGTCGGATTGCAACCGCACCCAGGCGATGTTCTGCGGATCGACGTTGTAATCGATGCGGGCCGTTTGCACCTGCTCGTGATCGTCGCTGGAATGGGAAACGCTCTGGCGGTTCGCGCAACCGTTTCCGTTGGGCGGATTGCCACCCGCGGCGCTGCCATCGCTGTTGAACGGACAGCCGAGAACCGCGAGCGGTGTCCCCGCCGTATTGCCGTACAGGGAAAAAAGCCTCTGATAGAATGGCGCCAGTTGCGGCGCCGGCTGATAAGCCGATCCGGTTACGGAGTCCACACCGCCGCGCGGCAATTGCTGCAGGACATAGTCCTGAAACGCCGGCGTTGGCACGGTAGTGGCAGTAACGATCGGGAGCGCAATCCGCACCCATTCGGAATCGAAGAAGAAGAACAGCTTGTCGCGCCGGATCGGGCCTCCGAGACTGCCTCCGAAGTGGTTCACCGTGGAGCGCGGTTTGTGGTTGTCCGGCGTCGAGTTCGTAAAGAAGTCAGCCGCGCTGAACCGCGAGCCGTCCCAGAGTTCGTACAGATTTCCGTGCATCTGATTCGTTCCGGACTTGGTGACGTAATTGACTTGCGAAGCTCCATAGCGCCCTTGGTCCACCGCATAGGAGACCGTGTTCACGGTCACCTCCGCGATCGAATTCAAGCCCAGCACCAGGTTGGTCGAAAGGCCGCTGTTCAGGTTCGTCAACGGGTCGTTCATCTCCAGGCCATCAACGATATAGCCGTTTGACAGAGACGGCAGGCCATTGAACTCCACGTTTCCATAACCGTTCGTACCGCCGACGAAATCGTTGCCGCTGCCCGCGGTATTGATCAGAGCGCCAGCGGCGAACTGCAGCGGATACGTCATATCGCCGCCGGGGTTCGGAAGATCCTCGATGGATCGGGCAGTCAGAGTCGTCGAGGTATTCGGGTTCTCCGGGTTGACTAGCGGCGCTCGCTCCGTGACGAGAATCGTTTCTCTTGAGGATGCGATGCCGAGCTTGAAATCGACCGTTTGCTTCTGTCCAAGCCCGGCGGCGACCGAGCTGTTCTGCCGTATCTCAAAGCCGTCCGCTTGCGCTTTCACTGAGTATGTACCAGGCTTAAGCTGCGGAAAGCTAAACCGTCCGGATTGGTCCGTTTTCACGGATCGTTTGAGGCCGTTTTCCGCGCTCGTGACGGTGACGGTGGCGCCGGCGATCGCCGCACCGGACTGATCGGTGACCGACCCGACGATCGCGCTCGTCGTCTCCCCCTGTGCCAGCGCCGGAACCTGCATTCCCAGAGCGGAGATCAGGAACGCCAGGGGCGGCCCCAGGCGGATCGAATTGCGCATCCAGGATTTAGTCATGACTAAATAATAACGCTTCGCTTGTCCTACGGTCAAGCGCTCATGGCCGGAGCCATCGATCCGGACCGATTGCATATGCGCAGTGACGAGAGTAATCTAAGATTTAGTGCCACCTAGAGTTCACGGACCGCGCACCACGGAATCGGTGGACGATTATCTGAAAGCGATACTGGAACTGGGCGGCCCCCAACAGGAACGGGTGACCAGCAACGCCCTTGCTCAGCGTCTTGGTGTCCGTGCCGCTTCCGTAACCGGAATGCTCCAAAAGCTCGCGGCACAGAAGCCACCGTTTGTGAAATACGAGAAGCACCACGGCGCGCGTCTGACTGCACCGGGGGAAGTGCGCGCTCTGGAGGTTCTTCGCCGTCACCGTTTGCTGGAGCGTTTCCTCCGTGATTTCCTCGACTATTCGTGGGATGAGGTTCACGATGAGGCAGAACGGCTGGAGCACTTCATTTCGGAGCGGTTTGAAGATCGGATCGCCGCGAAATTGGGAGATCCACAAACCGATCCGCACGGCCACCCGATTCCCGAGCGAAATGGCGCAGTTCCGGTTCGTTCGGAGGTGCCGTTGTCGAAATGGGCTCGTGGCGTCCCTGCCGTGATTAGCAGCGTGTCCGACCGCGACCCCGCGGCTTTGCGCGAAATGACACGCCTCGGTTTGAGGCCGGGTGTGGCAATCGTGGTTGAAGCCGGAGGACGCGGTGCCGCTTTGCGCGTCCGGGTTGCCGACCGTTCCGATTCCGTGCGCCTGAGTCAGATTCTCAGCTCCGGGATTTCCGTAGTCGCCCCTGAAAATCACCGTGGTTGACCCTGAAGCGGCGCCTTGATGAACGCGGTTCACGCGAGCGATATTCGCTATACCGGGTATGCACTTGACTCAGGTAGCCCCAAGATCTGGTGGTTGCCGGCGGACCGAGGCTCGCGACAGTGTCCAGGGACCGCGCCGGCCGTGTGTGTGGGAGGCGTTCGGCGGCCGATTAGGCCGACGGTGACGGTCTTCCGGGCGCCAAGCCGTCGGGGCGGCGCCCGATGGACCGATGCGCGCTGCTGCGCACAATTTCGGAGGGGCCGGTCGGCGATCGCAACCGCAACCTATGGTGGCTACCTGAGTCAAGTGCATACCCAGTTTCGCTATTATCGGACACTGTTTTCTGGTAACGAAACACCAGCGATGCGCAGGCGTGCAGCGGAGGCCGACGGCTCGGCCGAGTCCGGAGCTCGGCCACATCCGCGGTTAGCGTGTTTTTCGGCCAGTTGACGTGAGCCGGACAATTGCAGTACTCGCGCTTCGGCTACGTGCCGGCGGCGCCATGGCAATGAGACGCTGCTTCGCTTATGCGCAATTACTTAGGACGCTCTGTTTAGTGAATCTGGTTCACCGTGCCCGCCACTATGGTGTAGGCCGTGTTGGGGAAGCCGTCGCCGAAGCGGAAAGTGTACGATCCGGGGAGCAGCTGCATCATGTTGGTGAACGGCAGCCACGACCCGGCGTAGTAGCTCACGCAGGTGGCCGATTGCACCGCGCCGGTTTGGAATGTGACCGCCGGCGCCGCGGAGAGATTCTGGCTTTGCTGCGTGCGTCCGCCAGAGTAAGTCATGGCGAAGCTGTATGAGGTCGGCAGCAGCTCCATGCTGACCTGGCCGCCGAACGGGCCATCTTGGTTCCTCCTTAACTTGGTGGAATTTCGATTTAGGACTTTCCGGTCCCATTCAGTATAAACCGAACCGCCGTCCTTTGATCCCGCAAGTTGCATTCTTTCTTCCGGGAGCCGTCCTCGGTGGCGCGTTGCTGCTCAGCTCGATTTCCGGCCTTCTCTTAGGCCGCGCCATGGTCGGGCTGCCGCGGTGGAACCCGCAATTGGCGGCGCTACATGAGCGGGAACTGGCGCGCGGAAATCGCAACCGGGCGACTCTGGCGGTAGCGCGCAAGCTGGTGGCGTATTTGTTGGCGGTCGACAAATCCGGCCAGCCGTTCGCGGTGCGCAGTGCGCCGGCGGCCGAAACGGAGGTTCAGGCAGTGGCGTAACAGGAAGCTCCAAGCTCACCAGCGGGAAAGGTCGTTTTCCCGCCCAAGCCGCCGTCGGGAAATCTCCAATGCCAGAACGGTCCACGGTCAAGGGTTCGCTACGCCGCGCCAAAACCAGGCGCTCTTGACCGCTGCGGGCCGTTCCGCCGGGAGAATCAATGCGACGGGCGGCTCTGGCGGGAAAACAACCACAGCCTGCCGTGTGCGGCACAACTACGATTTGCCAGCGATCCACCGGCCGTTCCTCGCCTTTCCCGTGACTGCGCCAGGGAGGTTTATTTCCCCATGCAACCTGCGGCGTGTTTCGAGGCCGGCCGGTTTACTCAAAGTCAATCTTCATGGACGGCGCTTTGCTGTTTCCGCAAATGGATGTCTGGTCGCGCTGATGCGTTGGCCCAATCCGCAACAGATCGAAAAAGGCAAATTGTTCAGCAACTCGTCGGACCTACCGCGGCGCTTCAGGAAACTCTTCCAAGTGCAGGGGAAGTTCTGTTTTCGCTTGACAAGCCCTATCATGGATGTCACGGGAGTGAACTCGCCCGCCGCCGAAGCTTCCCTGAAGTTCCCTCTTGGTCGCTTTCTCTAAGGGAGCTTGAGAGCTTTCTTCCAATCTACCTTAGCGGCGTCAGCCTGCCCCAGAGCGAGCAGCCGAGGAATCGCCGTGACGTCAGCCTCGTCGATGTCTGCCCACAGAGCGCTGTCGAACGCTGCGACCAGCCGTGGCCACTGGCGATTCGCTGCCTGCAATGCAATCGTCTCGCTAGAGGAAACCAACGAGCTGGTGACCCAGGAAATCTCAGAAAGCAGTCCAGCGGGGGGCGGAGGCATCGCGGCAGGTTGGTAGTAGCCGGTTCCTAACGAGACGACCAGCGCATCCCCTGGGTCAATAGAGCCATAGCATTTGTTTGGGCCGTTGAGGGCTTCCGCCATGGTTTCATAGACCGGATCTGCCAGGGATACCGTGCCCCCGTCTGCGAAGTAGCCGAACCCCGGAATCAACCAGGGGGCGTGGTATGTCGTGGCACACGCCGAGGCAACTGCCGCGTCTAGTAACGGCGCCTTCCCGGTCGTCTGTGCGTTTGTAGGCGCATCTTTAACGAAGTACCAAGGCACGCCCATCTGGTCGCCGGCGGTGACCATGACGCCGATTGGCGAATCATTCATCGTCATGGTCGTACCACCGAGCGCGTCCGACGCGACCCGGTAGAGCACTTTATTGTCGAATTGGTGACCGGTGGCCACCAGCCTCGCATCACGTTCCAGCGTGTTCGTAGGGCTAAATATCTCGGGCCCCTTCTCCGTGTAGACTGCAAGAGCCGCGGAAGCCGGTACGCCGGCAATTATGCTGGCTGTGAGTAAAGCGCCCGTCGATGTGCCGCCGACAAAGTCGATCACATCGCGCGTCAGCGCGCCAGTTTGCCGCTCTAATTCGACCAAGTGACAGCATGGAATAATGCCCCGAATACCGCCACCTTTGATACTGACAATTCGTTTCATGATCGCTCCTCTGAGGTTTTTCCCCTTCAGTTTATCTCAGTCCCCCCCGCAAATCTCTCCTTTTTCCTCCTGGGCGGGACCTGTTCTATCAAGCAGGCCAGGGCCTCGAAGACTGGGTATCACGAGATGAACGCTTTAGCTGCTTCCCAATGCCGAGGGACTTCTCGGTTGCGCCAGCGGCGCCCTGTGCGCCAACACTGCGAGCCGCCGGGCACGTGCGGCAGACCGCGGCAACGGCATGCGGATGGATTCTGGGCGCACGAACTGCGCAGAGCACACACGCCCCGCGCTGTGGTGCCGCCGGCGGCCCGGTCAGGCGAACCAGCGGCGCGCCTCGCGCGAGCGACCACGTGCGACAAGCCGGTGTTGCGTCCGGCGCCGCCGGCACGTAGCGCCGAAACGCGAGCGCTGCGATTGTCCGGCTCACGTCAACTGGCCGGAAAACGCGCGTTGCTGACATTTGCTTGGGCACAGCGGGATAGATCCCTTTACGCCGTAGTGTAGAGCGGCGTGCCCTTGTTTCAGGATTTCACGCAAGAGATGTCCGGTGTTATCGGCCACTGTTCTACGGCAGGGAAGCTCTCGACCGAGGCCTGCGCACGGGGCAGCTCCACGCGCCGACTTTACGGACAACGCTGCGACGTCAGGGCGGATCTATCCCGATCCCTGGTGCTAAGGATTTATCGCCAAGTGTACTACCCCGCCAGAGGGCTACTCGTACGCACCCACTTTCTTGAAGTCGCCGCCTTTGACGATGGAGATGGCGGCCGGATCGACGTGGCGCTGGAACGCCTCGTTCACCTGCTGCGGCGTCAGCGCGGCCACAGCCGCCTCCAGCTTGGCGTCCCATTGCAGGGTGCGGCCCCAGCGCTCGCGGCTGATCAGCAGACCGGCGATGGAGGACTCTTCGGCACGCGCCACAGAGCGTTCGTCCAGCCACGTTTTCTTGGCCTTCTCCACCTCGTCGGCGGTAAAGCCTTCTTTCAGTGCGCGCGCCATTTCCTGGTTGAAGTCAGCCTCCACTTTGGGCATATTCTGCGGCGCAGCGATAGCCGAACCGAAGAGCCTGCCCCCGTCTTCCTTGGTGGGCATGTAGAACCCCGCTGAAGCGCCGTAGCTCAAGCCGTCCTTGACGCGGATGCGTTGGAACAGGCGGGAGTTGGGGGAACCGCCGAGGACCATGCCGGCGATGGTGAGGGCCGCGTAGTCGGGATCCTCGTCGGTCATTTTCATGGGCATCCCCACCAGGAGAATCGAGTTCTGCTTGTCGGGCGTTTCGATCTTGTGGTTGATCGGTTCCACTTTGTCGTAGGGGTTGCTGATGAGCTCGTAGTGACTGGCGCTCTTCCAATCGCCGAACAGCTCGCCGACGAGCTTTTGCACCTGTACTGGATCAAACTGGCCGCCGATGACGATCTCTCCCTCGCCCACGCCGTAAAACTGCGCGTAAAACTGGCGCACTTCGTCCAGCGTCACCTTCTTCAGATCCTCGATCTGTTCATCGATGGTCGAGACGTACCGCACGTCGCCGCGAGGGTAGCGGGCGTTGAAGTGCCGGCTCATCTCCAGCGGGGCCAGGCTGTTCGGTTCGGTCTTGGCGCTTTCCGCGCCGGCGATGTGTTGCTGGCGTATCTGTTCGAATTCGGCCTCGGGGAATGAGGGCTCGCGCAGCAGTTCCCTGGCGAAGCGCAGGCAATCGGCCAGGTTCGCCTCCAGCGTGCGGATGTTCGCCGAAGCGAAGTCGCCGCTGCCAAACACGCTGACCTGTGCTTTCAGGCGGTCGGTTTCATCCTGGATCTGCTGTCGGTTTTTGTTCTTGGTGCCGCGCATCAGCAGCGCGCCGGCCATAGTGGCCGCTGTGGATTTGCCGAACAGCGACTTCTCGTCGCCGAACCGGACGTTCAGCACAGCCACCACCGTGCCGCCGCGGGTCTTCTTCGGGAACATCACCAGCTTCAACCCGTTTGGCAGAGTGGCGCGGATCACGCGGGCTTCGATGTTCTGAGGAGTTGGATCGAACGCCTCGCCCGGTTGAATGGTCGCACCGCCCTTGTAATCCTTGAACCGTGCAGCCGGATCCGGCGTGGCGGGAATTTCGGCGCGATCGGGGGCAGTGGTCGGAATGAACTCGCCCAGCGTGCGGTTGGAGGATTTCAGGTAGGCCTTCGCCACGCGCGTCACGTCGGCCGTCGTGACTTTGTTCACCTCGTCGCGGGTGAGGAAGAAGGAGCGCCAGTCGCCGCCGCCCGCGTATCCACCAAGCATCATGCCAACCGTCTGGGTATTCGTCAGGGCGAGTTCGATGTTCTTCAGGATGCGGGCCTTGCCACGGTCGACCTCCTCCTGCGATGGCGGCTCATTGGCCAGACCCTCGACAGTCTTCAGCAGGATCTGCTGCGCCTCGTCGATGGATTGATCGGGCTTGAGCTGCGCGTATACCAGCGCAAACCCCGGATCGTGCATCCCCCCGGCGCTCATACTGGTTGCAACAGCTTTCTTGTTATCGACAAGCGCCTTGTACAGGCGGCCCGTCTGGGGAGCGCCCAGCACCTGAGCCATCACCTGCAGAGCCGCGAGATCGGGATGCAGCGCTGCCGGAACGTGATAGACCGCTACAATCCCCTGAATATTTCCGACCCGGCGCAGAATGACGGAGCGCTCCCCTTCCTGCGTCGGCTCGACCGTGTACGGCTGGGTCAGCACGCGCTGCGGCTTGGGGATTGAGCCGAAGGTTTCGGCTACGAATGCCAGGGCTTTCGACTCGTCGAATTCTCCCGCGATGACGAGATCGGCATTATCGGGCTGGTAATATTTCTGGTAGAAAACCGCCAGGTTGGCGATGGGCACTCTTTCGACGTCGGTGCGGTTGCCGATGACGGTCTTCCCATAGTTGTGGAAGTTGTAGGCCGCCGCCAGAACGCGTTCCCGGAGGACATTCAGCGGGTTGTTCTCGCCGGATTCCATCTCGTTCCGGACCACCGTCATTTCGGTATCCAGGTCCTTCTTGAGCATGGTCATGTTGACCATGCGGTCGGCTTCCAGTCCCAGTGCCCAGCGCAGGTTCTCGTCGCTTGCGTTGAAGGTTTCGAAGTACATCGTCTGGTCGTAGTTCGTGGTGCCGTTGAAGTTGCCACCCGTGCGGTCGGTGAGTTCCCTGAACAGCTCTCTACCCGACTTGGAGGCCTTGAACGTCATGTGCTCCAAGAGGTGCGCCATGCCGGTCTCGCCGTAGCCTTCGTTGCGCGAGCCGACCAGGTAAACGACGTTGACCGTGATCTTGGGTTTGGAGTTGTCGGGAAACAACAGAACATGCAGACCATTTGGAAAAGCGTACTCCGTGACTCCTTCGATGGAGGTCACCTTCTGAACGCCTGGCGGCAAAGTTTGAGCCAGGGCCACGGCAGTCAGGACAATGGTTGCTGCAGTAATTGCGATGAGCCTTTTCACGCGCATGTCTTCACACCTCTTTTAACGTTCCGGGTCTGATTATACCTAGTGTAGTGTCCAACAAATAACTAGACAGGTGGGCTTGATTCGCGTAATCCTTGAGGCGTGGGTAAGTCGTGTCAGCTTTCCGAAGCGGAGCGGGAGAAACTCCACCAGAATTTCGCTGGTCCGCAGCCTGAACAGGGTGTGGGGCCCGATTCCGAGTACGCCGTGATCCGGCCGGAATCGGCGAACACGCTGAATTGCCATGACCTGGCACCTCGGCTCAAACGCGTGCCGACTGGGATATA
>Ga0181538_10005987_pt1 | contig 10687 bp, 15 predicted proteins | sample PEATcosm2014_Bin_40_FD_119773 | JGI IMG/M metagenome (GOLD analysis project Ga0181538, IMG submission 119773) | Peatland microbial communities from MTU Mesocosm Facility, Houghton, MI, USA - PEATcosm2014_Bin23_30_metaG | ecosystem: Environmental > Terrestrial > Soil > Wetlands > Peat | place...
CCGTTCCATGGCTTGTTGAGAGCGATACGTCTGAGCAACATCGATGATCGCACTCAGCAGAACAATGACGCCAATGATTCCCGCGTCGACCGCCTCACCCATGAAGGCCGAGATGACCGCGGCAATGACCAGGATCAGCACCAGCGGATTCGAAAACGCATGTAAGAAATCAGAGAAAAGGGAATGGCGGCGTGTCGCCGTCGGCTCGTTCGGCCCGAACTGATCCAGCCGTGCCGCGGCTTCCTGTGGCGTCAAGCCGAAAATCTTGATTTCGGTTTGATTACTATTCGGCGACATGGCTAATAACCTATTTCATCGACGCGCTTGAAGCCCTCGAAAAATCTTCCGGTAACCGCTCCGAAGATGAAGCCTCCAACGTGCGCTGCATAAGCAACGCCGCCACCCTGCACACTCGCCACAGCACCGACCTGATCGAAGATCTGGATGAGAAACCAGAACCCGATCAAGAGCGCTGCCGGAATAAAAGTGACACGGGTCCACCAGCCGAGTAGAAGCAGGGCGCGTATTCGGTCCTGGGGGAAGGTGACCAGAAAGGCGCCCATCACTCCTGCGATCGCGCCACTGGCACCGAGATTAGGAACGGTGGAATGGGGCGTGATGGCAGTTTGAGCAAGCGAGGCTGCCAGACCGCTAAGCAGGTAAAACGCCAAGTACCGCCCTGGCCCCATGGCATCTTCGATCTCTGGGCCAAATGCCCAGAGGAAGACCATATTGCCGATAATATGCAGCCAGCCGGCGTGCATGAACATGGCCGTCAGGATAGTGATCCAGTGGTGGCCGGAGATGATATCGACGGGGATTTCCGACCAACGCATTACAAACGCCTCACCGCCCGACAGTTCCGCGACAAAGACTAAGGCGTTCACGATAATGATTCCAATCGTGACAGCGGGGAAATGCTCGGGGCGTCGAGTTGCATCGCCCAAGGGGATCATGCCTCCCATTGTGTTCCTCCGTCGCGTGAGATTAACACGTGCTCGAAGCATAAAGCCTAGACCCACATTGGACCGTGAGTCCACGGCTTGTCTGTTGGCAGCCTTCACACAGTTGCGGGCCTGCAAATCGATGCTAGCTTCACTGCGAGCGCTGGGCGTCCAGACTCAACGGCCCCGATCCGAACTGAGTGATGAGCAAGGCTCCGCCGAGAATCGCCAAATTCTTCATGAACATGACCATTTGCATTTGCGCCATCACCGGATCGTGCAGGGTCCAGAACTGGTGCATCATTGGTGTGACGGGAACCAGGAACAGCACAATCAGCCAAGCGCCAATTTTGGCGCGATATCCGAGCAGGATGCTCAATCCGCCGGCCAGCGCAATGATTCCGGAGAGCGGGACGGCGACGGACGCAAGCGGCACCCCCTGCGCCGCCGCGTAGGCGATCGTCTTTTCGGAGAAGTGATTGGGCGCCGCCATTAGGAAAATCAACACATAGAGAAAACGTCCGAGAAGCACTGTGGCCGCTTGCGGAACGCTTTTAGCTTTGAAACTGTACGGGATTGGCGTACCTGTTGCCATTTTGTTTCCCTCCCTGTTCATGTGCAGTTTAATGTACCCAAATCGTCGCTCGGTTGCAGCCCCTTAATACAATTCGTCACCGAGAGATTGCTCGGCAACTTCGTCGCCCCTTATGTCACATCTTGTGGAGGCCCATTGCCAGCATAATCCAGGCCCAACCGAAGAAAACCAGATCGATTCCAACGAAAAGGCCGATCACCCAAAGGCCTGATGCCGGCCATCCGGCCGCGACAAGAACACCCAAAGTCGCTGTGACGACCCCGCTCAGTGCCTGCCACCCCCAACCCGGCAGGTGAGCCCACAACGAAGCAATCAATTGATACAGTCCCGCGATCAGGAAAAACATCGACATCAGCAATGTCAATGCCTCCGCGCTCATGACCGGCCTGGTCAGCATGAGGATCCCGGTTATACCGAACACAATCGCCACCAGCACGTGTAGGAAGAACCCTGCCCAATTCCCAACCATAAACGCAGCGACAAACTGAAAGATGCTGCCAAAAATCAGCAGCCAGCCGAAATAGATCATCGAAGCCACAGTCGCTGCGACTGACCGTACAATTGCCGCGATGCCCAGCGCCAGCAGCACGATGCCAAAGGCCAAGAACCATCCCCAGTGATGAATCATCTCTGGGGTAACACCAAATATCAACACATCAGTCATTGTCAGTTCTCGTTTTCTGAATTCTGGGCTGATGCCCGCTCGTCGTCCGAGCGCGCTGAGTCTATAGTTGGCGTGAACGCCGCAATCGTCACAAACACCGCCGACAGAGCAAACATCCACTCCCAGTTTTTGAGATCCATGATGCCCCTCCTCTGATTCCCCCTCCGAGGGAGGCAGATTCTTCGATTCAACGACAAGCCCTACCCGCAGCTTCGCACCTCAGCCTGCCTTGGCCTTGGATTTAGCATCCTTCAACAGCTTCTTGAAATGTTCGATGTGTGCCTCGAGATCGGACTTCGCCTGTTCCCACCTGTCTCCGCCCAACTTCTTCAGTGCCTTCAGCTCAAGCTGAAGCGCTCTCTTCCTGGCCGCCAGTTCGGCAACTACCTTAATTTCGGCGTCCGCTTTAGCAGATTCAGCTTGGGCTTTGACCATGTCCAGGTTCGCCTCAGCGATTTTGATTTGGGTCTCGAACTTGTCATGGATTGCCTGTTTCAGCATGTTTACGTCTGCGCACATTCTGTTCCCCTTTGCCTCTCCCCACTGCGTTCTTGCGTGATTGTGTTGAGAGCGCACTCTTTCATAGAGCAATGTGCAGGCCAGAGCTAATCCATTGAAAAGGCGGGAGTTCACGGATCAGAAAGGCAGGATTCCCTCGCGAATTCGCGAACTTCGCGAATGGCGGGTTGCATGGCGGGCGTGCCGACCGCTTTGGCCGATTAGTCTTTCCGTCACTCACTTCAGGCTCTGGCCGCGCGGGGGGCGACCGACTCCCACTGCGGCGGGCGAGACGACCGCACCGCGACGGCATGGTCTGTCACAATTGCAAGTTTTCCCGGGAGATTACTGGCGCACACTTGGCAAGATGCAGTTGGCTGGAAGGTGCTTTATTCTCGTCATTCTTACTTGGTATTGGACCGTCACAGCGATGCACTGAGGAGCGAGGGGATCCGGTTCGACGTGGCACAAATGTCTACCGGAAGGCGGCAAGCTCCGCCTCGCTTAAACGCCCCTCGACGTAATCCAGCGCTCCCGACTTCATGGCTTCCTCATAGCAGCCCCTGTTGTAAGAGCGCGCCAGCTCGACTTCCATGGCCGTCATCAGCACTTGCCGCCCCTCAGACCTGCTGCTGCCTTGCTGCATTTTATGGAGCATGGCTCCGTAGCTCTGCACAGTCTTGTCGAGCTTATCAAAGCAACGCAAGGAGCGACTTTGAGCTTGCGAGTCGCCGACGGGCACGCCGCAAGCGAGCTTTCAATGTATTCTCGCTGACTCCACAGCTCTGTGCGGCTTCTCGAGTAGACAACCCTTGCATATAGCGCAGGCGCACAGCCGATTGCATTTCGGGGCTCAGTCCATCGATGCTCCGAGTCAGAACTCGGCGGCGTTCCCTCATCAGGCAGAGTTGCTCAGGGTTGGGATGGGAGTCCACGATCCAGTCGGCCCTGCGTGACGCCATACCTTCGAGAGCCTCATCCAATGAGGCTGCTGTGTGCGTTCGCTGGCTCCGCAGGCGCATTAGTGCTGCATTTATTGCGATCCGCGTAAGCCAGGTTGAGATCCCCGATCGTCCTTCGAAGCGGCGGATATTCCTGAAAGCCGACAGTAAGCCTTCCTGGAGGGCATCCTCTGCATCCTCGGGGTTTCGCACAATTCCTAGAACTCGGCGGTAGAGCGTCCGAGAATGGTAAGCGTAAAGCCCATCCCAGTCGGCTTCGGGATATTCTGCGATTGAGGGCTCGCCGTTATCGATTTGCGGGTGAGCTGTTGATCCCACAACCTCCTCCTTCAGTGATGAACACGCTTAAGCCGGCCGCAGGCCGCGTAATTGGAGGCCCGCACTACCCGTGCGCATGCAGCGCTTTACATCAAGCGTGAACTGCAAACACCGGACAAGGGCCTAGCTGGATCACGCGATGAGTGGTTGAGCCAAATACGGCGAGGTCCAGAGCATTCCGGCCACGGACCCCCATAATCACGGCGTCCGTTTTGGCTTCCGCAGCTTCTTGGATGATCTCCATGTAGGGTTTGCCGATGCGCACCTTGGGCTTAACGGTGGAACGCCAGCGCACCTCCGCTGGGAGTGCTTCCTCGAGCCGCGCCAGCAGTGGTTGCGTGGCGCTCCGAAAATCCTTCGATGCGGGCATTTCCTCCAGAACATGGAGTAGGCTCAGCTCGGCATGATACTCGGCTGCTATGGAGATCGCGTGCTCCAGGGCCGCCTTTGAGCATTCAGAGAAGTCCGTACAGACGAGAATCCTGTGCAACTGGACCGGGTCTTGCCCATTTCCAGGGCTGATAAAATCGTGATCCGGACTTCGGACCACCAGTACTGAACAACACGCTTTGCGCAACACCTTTTCGGTCGCCGATCCTAGTGAGATACGGTCTGCCCCTTGGAGCCCATGACTCCCTATTACAATAAGGTTGACCGCTTGCACTCCCGCGAAGCCGAGGATAGTGTTCGCCGGCGCACCCTCGTGCAAGATGCGTTCGGGTGGTACGCCGTAATCGTCAGGGCGCCTGGCGAATTCTTGCAACTGCACCATTGCGTCATTGCGGACCTGCTGTAATTGTTCGATCATGTAGGCGGCGGGAACGTAGTACGCGTAGACGGGATGATTGAATTCGACCACATGCTGAAGGAAGAGCTTGGCCTGGTAATACCGAGCCAGCGACTGCGCATAGTCGTATGCCCTTGCCGAAAACACCGAAAAATCAACCGGGCAAAGAATGCGTTCAATCCGTAACATAGTTGGCCTCCTCAATCGAAGTGAACTACCAGAACCGGACAGGGGCCTAACTGCACCACTCTATAGGTCGTCGAGCCGAACACGGCTAGATCTAAGGCATGCCGCCCCCGCACACCCATAACGATCAAGTCGGCTTGTGACTCCAAAGCAAGCTGGATGATCTGTTGATAGGCTTTGCCGATTCGTACTACCGGCTTGATCATGACGTTCTTATGTGCCCAGGGCGAGGTCTGTTTCTGCACGCGCTCTAGCGCCTCCCTCGTGTCCTTTTCGATATCGGATAAGCCCGAGATGTCATCCAACACATGAAGCAAGGCAAGTTCGGCGCGGTACTCCGCGGCCAAGGACACGGCATGCTCCCAAGCTTGCCCCGAAGGTTCGGAAAAATCCGTACAGCAGACTATCCGATGTACCTCGACGAGGTGCGGCACCGCTGTCTGCGCGGTAGACTCGTGGGCTGGCTTGCGCACGGCCAGCACCGGGCAGCGGGCCTTCCGCAACACTTTTTCCGTTACTGATCCCAGCGTTAGATGGTCAATCCCTCGCAAACCGTGGGTTCCCATTACGATCAAGTCCACCGCTCTGTCTTCGGCAACTTCGAAAATGAGGGCCGTCACGTCGCCGTCCTGCACGGTGCATTGGGTATGCACGCCGCCGCAATTATGTGTTTTGACAAACCCCTGAAGCTGCTGCACGGCATTGGCGCGTAGCTTTTGGCAGATTTCATCGTAGTCATCCGGAAAAGCATGGTAAGGGTAGTAGGGCCTCAGCGAATCGACGACATGTTGCAACAACAAAGGAGCTTTGTAATGAGCGGCGACCGACTGCGCATAGTCAAAAGCCAACACCGAATATTCTGAGAAATCAATCGGACAAAGGACGCGTTTAATTGAGGGCATGGCGTGTAACTCCTCTGCTATCTCACTCCCAAAGGCTGGCGACTTCCTTTGGCAGGATCAATCCGACGTTGGGGCCCTAACGGCCTGATCTTTTGCGTTGTGCCGCAATCCCAACCGGTTAAGCCCAAAATGGCGTGTCGGCCTCTTGGAACGCCCGTGACGTGCCGTTCGATTTTCCAGTCGATCTTTGATCGCGAGGGACAACATAGCGAACCCAAACAAGATGGCACCTCCTGCGAATGCGATAACGATGCACGTTACGCATTCGGATAGGGCGTACATAAATCACCTCTCTAGATTAGGTAAGGTAAAATTCGGTCATTCCAGCGCGATTCGTCAACCAGTTCGACACGCGCCGGAGTGGCTTCAACGGAAGATCGGCGGGTACCCGCGTGTTTTCAGGGGCAACGCATTTCTCGAATACCGCCGATCTTCCGACATCTCAGATATCGGCCCTATGCCGCGAAGCGTCCGTACGACACGGTAAGGAGGTTCTCAACTTGAGTGACCCCGGGCGCGGCCCAGGCAGCGTTCGCGGCCTCGTCCAGCTCGGCCCAGGAGCGCACGCTGCCGGTCAGGGTGACCTTGCTCCCCTCGGCTTTCACGTTAATCTCCTGCGCATCCAGCATCGCGTTGCGCTTGAGAGCCGCTTCGATTTTTCCCTTTACGTCGGCCAGCGCTACCTTCGGCTTAATCGTGATCTGGTTGCTCACCCCCTTAACCCCTGTCAGATGATGCACCGCTCGCTCGGCAGCCGACCGCTGAAATTGCCGGTCAACCTCCCCTTCCAGTGTTAGGAAGCCCTTCTCGACGGTCACCTTGATCCGGTTACGGGGCACCAAGATATCCCACTGCAAAGCGTCCTCGGCGGCGCCGGCAATATCCGCGTCGGTCCGCTCACTGAAGCCGGGCAGCTTCACCTCGAGCTCGACGGCAAGGCCCTTAACGTTGGGCAACCGTTTTACCGCCCTCTCAGCAGCCCATTTTTCAGCATAGCTATCCACCGTACCTTCGAGTGTGACTACGCCGTCCTTCACCGTGACGCCGATGTCTGTGGCGTTGACGCTCGGCTCCCACCGGAGTTCATCAAGAACATCCAACTGAATTTCCCTGTCACTCTTCATGGTTCCTCTCCTTTGGTTTGGCACGTTCTCCATTCCTGACTTCGGTTCGTGCAATGCAAGTACCATTCTCAAGCTGTTCAAAATGCTTAAGTTCGTGCACCAAAGCTTGTAGACTCTTCACGAATTCGCGAACTTCGCAAAAAGTTGTGCAGTGACGAGTTGGCTCGTCACTCGTATAAAGATCCTTTGGCCTCGATGGGCCGTGATTTGGACCCGTACCTCAGTTGGTGGGAAATCGTTTGTGTCGCAAAGTTCTTTCTCGGCGTTCTCTGTGGCAGGCGAAATCAGCGGACTGTGAGTACCGGGCAGTGGGCGGTGCAGACCACCTCGTAAGCAGTGTCAGTTTCCGGAAGGTGAGCGGCTATGACGGGGTCCAAACGCCGCACGCTCATCACGATCAAGTCCACGCCGCGGTCCGAGGCGAATTTGAGAATGCCTTCTGCCGCACGGCCGAAGCCGAGCTCAAAACTGGTGCGCTCGCGTAAAACTGACGCTGCCGGAACGTGATCGTCCATCCAATGCCTTACAGGCTCGCGGATTTGGGCTTTCAGCTCAGGAGAAGCAATTGTCTCCTCAAGGATTTTAATGAACGTAAGCTTGGCGCGGTATTCCTCGGCCAGCGAAACAGCGTAGGCTGCGGCATGGCTGGTATCAGGCACGAAGTCTACGGCGTAAAGGACGTGACTTGGTTGGATGTCCACCGAAAACGTTTCCGAGGTCTTCGGACCAACCGTGAGCACCGGACAAGGCGCCATTCGAAGCACCTCCTCCGCGACCGAGCCTAGGCGTAGCTTTTTCAAGCCTCGACGTCCGTGAGTTCCCACGATAGTAAGGTCGATGCCGTTTTTGTGGATCATTTCGGAAAGAACGTTCCAGACCGTACCCTCTCCAATTAAAGGCTGGCACGAAATGCCTTTTTGACGAGCTGCCTCAAGCAAGTGCTTCAGTTCCCGTTCCGTGAATTCGCGGGCCTGCTGCAGCTTCGCCGCCCTCTCCTCTGGTGGAGGAAAATCCGGGTAATCGAGAGAGATAACGTGGGCAAAACAGAGGTTGGACCCATAGTGGCCTGCCAAGGAAATGGCGTACGGCAGCGCTGCCTCTGAAGCGGGGGAGAAGTCTGTGGCGAACAAGATTTTCTTCGGCGCAACTTGACTCGTTGGATCTGGTGGTTTCATCTCTACAACTCCCTGTTCGAGGCGGGATTCCTGGACGCTCCCCAGGTTGCCTTCGAGGGTTTCATTGTATACCTTGGCTGCTGGAGACGGACTTTTCCTTCCTATCGGCAAGGCGTGCTTCGCCTCCGCGTCTTTGCTTGGGTCTGTACCATATGAAATAGACCAGGGCTCCGATGCCGGCTATCACCACCACTGAAATCAGGACATAGAACGCGGTCCGGTAGTGACGCGAGAAGAAACCGATCATCTGCTGCCCGTAGACCCTGCCCAGAAACGCCACGGCAAGAAAACGTGCACCACGCCCAGCCAAAAGTGCGGAGAAGAACTTCTGGCGCGGATACTGCATCACTCCAGCGGCCATGACGAGAGAAGAAAAAGGAAAGGGCGGAGGCAGGATGGAGCCGGTGAGCACCGTCAGGTATCCGCGTTTCTCGAATCGTTCGTAGATTTTTTCTGCGCGCGCTCTCCCTACCTTCTTTTCAAAGGTCTCCCGGCCGCCTTTTGCGGCCAGCCGGTAGCCCAAATATCCGCCGAGCACCTCCCCCACCGTAGCCATGAAGGAGTAATAGACCCACCACTGGGGATGATGTGCCGAAAGCAGAATGAGGAATACGTCCTCGCTTCCTGGCGGGGCGGAGACGAAAGGGACGTTGTCAGCCAGGCCGAGCAAGATCAATCCAAGTCCCCCCAGCCCCTGGATCCACGTCCACACCGAGTCGGGAATTACGACCAAGCCAAGCAGGATCACTCCAAGTCGGACTACTCCGAGTCGCCCCAGCCCGTGGATCCACGCCCACACCGACTCGGGAATTACGAATTGTGCAGGGATAGGCATACGTGACTCACGGTGTTACCCCTCTCGGTTTCATTCGATGGAGGGGAGCATGATGTGCAGCCCGTGAGTGCAAATCAGAACGGGCCTGCAATAACTGCATGAGATGCGAGCGGGAGACAATCCCTTGCAGAGTGCCAATCGCGACCACCGGCAGTTGGTTGACATCGTTGCCGGCCATGAGTTTCAGGGCATCCAGAACCTGCGTGTCGGGAGTGATCATGTGCAACTCCTCCAGCCGTCGCATGGCTTCGCGTACAGTGGTCTGGTCCCAACGGTCGCGGGGGACGGCGCCAATGTCCCGTAAAGTAATGAGGCCCTCCAAGCGGCCGCCGTCCTCGACGGCGAAACAGCGCTGGCCGGTCCTCAAAACGCAGGTATCCACAAACTCCTGCAGGCTCATACCGCGGTTGACGACGGCGCAGTCCCGTGACATCACCTCGGAGACGCGCATGCCGCGGAAGGCGGCCGCATCGTCCACGTGAGTGTAGCTAGCTTGGGCCGCGTCCATCAGGAACCAGCCGATGAAGGCGATCCACAGCCCGTTAAAGCCGGCACCGCCAAAAAACCTCCATAACCCATCGAGAATGAAAAGAAAGGCCACGACTTGGCCAAGGCGCGCGGCGATGCGGGTGGAGCGGTCGGCGTTCTTGCTAATCGCCCACACGATGGCGCGGAACACGCGGCCACCATCCAGCGGAAACCCGGGAATCATATTGAAAATCCCGAGGCCCACGTTGATATATCCCAGCCAAACGAGGACCGCAGTCACCGCCGTGCGCGGCTCGGTCGGAGGATGCCACCCCAGTCCGGCCGCGATGGCGATACAGCCGAATCCAATAGCCAGGCTGGCGAGGGGTCCGGCGATCGCGACCCAGAATTCTGTTTTCGCGTCCTTGGCATCCTCCTCGATTTGGGAAACACCGCCGAGTGCGAAAAGGGTGATCGACTTCACCTTCAATCCGCGCGCCTGGGCCACCAGCGAATGGGAGAGTTCGTGCAATAGCAAGGTGACAAAGAACAGAAGTGCGGTGAGCAACGCCGCGTTCCAGACTCGGCCTGTGCTCCAACTGGGGTTGACGTGATGAAAACGGTCCCCGAGAGAGAACGCGATCAGAGCAGCAATGATGAACCAACTGTAGTGAAGCCCGATCTCGATTCCCGCGATTTTTCCCAGCTTAAGGTTAGATTTCATCGGTGAACCTCCGCTTGTGGGGGTGGCCCTCGGACTAATCTCAGACTGAGGTTTTCATACACACCCTTGTGGCCCGCATTGGGAACAACTCCAAGGGTCGCCCCCTATGCCGCTACAGCTCAATGTGTTTCTCCGCCGCCTTCGCTTTTGCCGCTGCCGCCTTTGCCTGGAGTAATTCGACTTTAGCCTGGGCCTCGCGCTGCGCAGCCTCGCGTCGTTCTTTGGCCTTTTGCAACTCCGCCTGAAGCTTCGAGCCGAGCCGGTTGATTTCTTCCTGGAGCCTTACCCTCGAAAGTTTCCCGTCCGTGCTGCGCGGTGCGCGGGCGGCGCCAACGCGCCGTTCTTGGGCGCGTCGGCGCTTGTCTGATTCGAAAGAGTGCATACATCCCGACGAAAAGCGTCGGGACGTATGTTCCACCCACCACGACGCAGTGGCTTGGGCAAGCGACTATGCGCTTGGCAAGCTCCGAATGGCGGCGCCGAAAGCCATCAGCGCTCCGCCGTC
>Ga0181538_10005988_pt1 | contig 10685 bp, 16 predicted proteins | sample PEATcosm2014_Bin_40_FD_119773 | JGI IMG/M metagenome (GOLD analysis project Ga0181538, IMG submission 119773) | Peatland microbial communities from MTU Mesocosm Facility, Houghton, MI, USA - PEATcosm2014_Bin23_30_metaG | ecosystem: Environmental > Terrestrial > Soil > Wetlands > Peat | place...
TCCGCCTCGTAAACCTCGCCGCACAGACTGCAACGCAGACGTTCTAACTCGTAGACTCGGGCCGCCATCGGCGCCTGCCCCACCACCCGGATGCGCAGCCCAGGGTCTTTCTGCAGGTACACCTTTCCCTTCCAACATTCCGGACAGTGATCTCCGGACTTCAAAGAGCCGTGCGGGATTTTGATTCGCTCAGCGCCCCGATAGGCCTGGGCGCCGTTTCGCCCGTGCCCCGGCTTGGGTTGCTTATTTTCGTTCGGGTTCGCAGGGGGACTATTTCTCGGAGGGGCCTGGATCCCAGCTTGCTCCAGGACCTTGCTCGTTTTCTCGGTACTCGGCTTCGTCAACAGGGCGCGCAGTTGGCTGATGGTGGTGTTCTTCTCCCCGATCATTTCGGTCAGGACCCGGAAGGCTCGCAGCGCCGCTTGGAGTTTCTGATAACCCGCCTCGTCCAGGGGTTCCTGACGCGCCCGCTTCAGCAGCGTTTCCCACTCTTCCAGATTCACCTCAATCACCTCGCTCGCGGGCTTCATCCTAAACCTCCGCCAGCAACTCCCGAAAGTGCGGCGTGAGCGGATACCCCAGCACCTCCTTGATCGAACGGTTGGGCCGCTTGTTCGGGCAGTTTTTTCCCCGCCCCGTCGTCCGCCCCAGCACCACCCAGTTCGCGGCCCGATAGCAGGTGCCCCGATAGCGTTCGGGATCAACAAAGGTCTCCAGAAAATATATCGGATGCCCGTAGACGCGCTCCCAGTCTCCCGCGATGCGCCGTGCCATCTGACCCAGCACGTGCGAGGCCAGGTGTCGGACGCGGACCCAAGGCAAAATAAGATAACGCGGATTGTAGGCAAGGAAGCGGATATTCTGATGGCGAGCTTCTGCCGACCAACCGATGAAGCGATCGCGGGCGCCCAAATGCCGCGGGGCCGAGGACCACGCCAGGCAGGCGATCGGACGCCCCGCGGCATACACTACGTACTTCAGGTGTTCACCCACCGGCCGTATATAACCCAGCGGATGGTATTGGGCCACAAGGTAGTTGAAGAGCGGCTCCTCCGGCGTGCGCCGCACTTGCTCAAATGCCAAGGGCCGTAGCGCCTGTAGTGGCGCCTCCAGGAGAGTGGTATCCAACAGGAGCGGAACCAGGGTGTTGTCCCCGTGCGTGGCACGCCGGGCTGAGGGGTTGCAATGCAGTTGCCGCGCGGGCGGCAACTCCAGGCGCCCAGCCCGCTGCAGTTGCAGGAGTAGTCCGCGGCAGACCATATCGCGGGGAGCACCATTGGCCTGCTTCCACCCCCACGCCTCGCATAATCGCAGCGAAATCTGCCGCCGGTTGGTGCCGGGATGCTGGGCAATGAATAGCCGGATGAACTCCACTTCCGCTGCCGTGATGAGCCGCCCCCGATAGCGAAAATCTCCTTCCATGCCTCGCAGCGTAGCAGAGATGAAATCAGAACGCAAGCCCTGGCGCCATTTTTTCTCAACTCACCACGCTCACCGGCCGCCACGCCGGCGCCGCCTGGATGCGGGTCGGGTCGCCCGCTGCCAACAACACTTGCAGTTGATGCGCCGCCAGACTCCGCGCCACCTCGCCCGGACTCCGGCCTTCCGGCCACCAGCGAAAACGCCCCTTGGATAATCGCTTCTGCGCGAGCCAGAATCCCTGGCCATCATAGACGAGTATGCGAATCGCCGTGCCGCGCCGGCTGCGGAAAACGAACAGCCAGCCGGAGAAAGGGTCGGCTTCAAGCTTCTCCTGACACAGGCGCGCTAGCGAGTCGATGCCTTTACGACCGTCCACGGCTTCCACCGCCACCAGGATGCGCATCTGGGGAGTGATCTGAAGCATGCCTCACCTCAGCCTATCGGGCTTCGCTGTCCCACAAGGCGCGGCTCAGGGCCACCAGTTCCGCCGTGGCGAGGCCTTTGAATTCGACCCTCATCCTCCCGCGCGGGCCCTCCAACTCCACCCGGCATTCTGGCGAACCGCCAGGCCGCGGCGCGAGTAATTCCACAAACGTCGGCGGTCGTGGCCGTGATCGAGTGCGGCGCGAAACCGCTGCCCGCACCTTCGCCGCCGGAACCGCCTCTTCCACCCGTTGCTTCAGCTTCCCATATTCGAGACGCAGAGCCTTCGCCGTGGGGAAAACCCCGTGCTCCCGTGCCAGCTCCGTCGCCGCAGCCCACAAGCGCTCCGGAATCGGCAAGCGCCCGGTGTGTGCGCTCCTCCACCGTTCGAAACGGCGGTAAAGCCTCCGCATGTTATGGGGAATATCAGATAACTCGCTGGCCATCGTCCGTCCTCCTCACCCCGTAGGGGATAAAGACAGACATTAGCAACTTCAGTCAGGCGAAGTCATGCAGGGCTGCCGAAGCCTCACGAATCTCACTGCCGAGGACTGTATCAAACACCGATAGCTGTCTGATTCCCAGGAAATCTAAAATACCGGCCTCGTGCCAGGGATGGCGTCACGTTCCACGCCTTGCGATACCGAAGTGGAGAAGCAACGGGCGAGGGTCTCGGTGAAGAGGGATGAAACGGCGGTCAGATCCCCCTGCGCACGGCATAACAAGATTGCGAAATGCAGAAAACCTCAGGCAAATAGGAATTCGCCAGGGACACGCTGAATCAGAGGCGTATCCGTGAGCCGCGGATCCGGATGCACACACCTAGCACACAAATCATCCCTGATCCCGCTTCAAGTCACACTAAGCACGACGCCCTTCAGGACTTCTGCCACTGATCGCGCGAATCAGTGGCGGCAATGCGGATTCTGGGGTAAGGCGTTCGCGGTTACGAAATCATTTAAATCAGGTTGGCCACAGGAACAAACTGGCCTGTTGCGGGATTTCGGAATCTCAGAGGTTTGGCTTCGTCTTGCCGTTTGGCCTCTGGCGAGACCCGTAATTGACACTACCCAGAGATGGGGCCTTCGGGTCTCTCATATCGCTCATGCGCCCAAGCCCTAGTCATTCTCAACCAGCCCGTTCTCCCGAGCGCCTTTCCCTCTCGAAGTAATCGAGTCACCGCCGTTGCAGAAACACCAGGAAACGCGACGCTCTCCTCGCTTACTTCGTACCCATTACCCTGCAGTCGAAGGATCTCCAACCGCTGGCCGTCGTAACGCCAGACCTCCGGAACGCCGAATACTTTAAACAGCACGAGTTTGTTAATCGAGGGATTTGTGATATCAATCTCGACCACCAAGTCAGGTGGGGGATCAGTGCTGAGATCAACCCGCTCCTTGTTGCGGATCTTGTCAACATTCTGCACGTAGAAACACGAATCGGCCTCGAACCCGCGCTCCAGATCTTCCCGCGTAAACGTAGACGCCCCGAGCCCCTCCGCTTCAAGATTCATTGCATCCGCTATTACCCCGATCAAATCGGCGATCCGTAGGTTGTGACGTTCGTGTTCAGCGGATGGGCTCATGATTTCTAGAACTCCACGGTCAAAAGTGAAGCGAGGTGAACTGACCTCACCGTGTTCTGAAAGCAGGCGTCGGTAAGTCTCCCAGGACAAGTTACGCAGCGTTATTCTCTGATCAGGAGGGCTTAAAATCAGGGTCATAGCTAACTGCCTCTACATGGCCTCAGCGGCCGAATTCGAGTGTACTCTAGAAATGTACCACCTTCCATACATGAGCGTCACCTGGATTTCAGCTCGCGCCTGCAATATCTCGGAGGCGTCGTCACAATTTTCAATACCGACTTCGAGAAATGATTATTGACAGCCCCTCACATAGTTGCCGAGTCCGTCCTCGTCAAACATCAACTGCTGATCCTCAATCGCTCGCGCCAGCTCGCTCCCAATCTCCGCCTCTCGGATCGCATCGTCGCCGGTTGCCACGCTCTATTTGTGCGGCCGTCCCGGCTGATCCGTTAGGCCATCGTTCTGAGAGGAATCGAAGCATGGCTAGGAGTTATAATAGAACTGCGGCGGGAGGGAACAGCGATGTTATTGATTTTCCAGTCGGCCAGGGTTTTGGCGAACTACAGGGTGGAGCGGACGGATCTGCCGCTCGCATGGGGCCGAAACGAACCACGCTGCTCGCCCGCATGAAAAGGCTCGGGATTGACCCGCGGAAGTTTGCATGAAGGGCCGGCGGTCTCCGCGGCTGGCGCATCGCGTCGATGCGGATCGCACTACCGGACCCTGGACATAACGGCCCGCAGGATGTGATTGATACGGGTGGAATAGCCCTCTCCAAATTTCCTTAGCCAGTCGTAGACGTCGCGGTCCAGGCGAGCCGCCACCAGTACTTTAGGAGTGCGGCGGAATTGCGCCAATTGCTCGTCCGTCAGCGGAGGAATATCAGAATAGTCCAGCCTGGAATCGTCTCCGGCAGCCTGACGCTTCGCGATCCGGCTCAACACTGTGCTTTGCCGCTTATTCAGCGGCCTGCTGAATATAGACTCGGCGCTCACGCTGATTCGCTTCCCTCCCCGAGATGATGCGTATGATTTCTTCACCATTGTCCTGGCCCTCGTGATAGGTATGTACGACTTAGCGGAGAGCGTCTGACACGGCTCCGATCGCGTGCCATCGCTGTTCACCCTCCACGACGCGGTCCTCCACCAGAATTACTTTCGGATCGTTAAATACGCGAGCCGCAGTTTCAAAGTCCAAGCCGCTGTGCTTCGTCTGGTTGATTCGATTCTTGCCTGCATCCCATTCGAAGCGCATCGTAATACAGAATGTATAACATCATGCGGCAGCAGGTCAACCTGTTTATGGCGAATTACTAATTCCTGAGGTCTTCTGCGTTTCGCAATCTTGCTATTCCACGCGCACGCCGACCTGACCACCGGTTCATCCATCTTCATAGGAACCCTCCCCAGTGGCATTCTGCGCTTCGCCGTCGCGATTCTTGCAACCCGACGCCAGCCATGCCACGAAGCTGGTGTGGTAGGTTGCTTGGGAATCAGGCAGCTTTCGGCGTGTGATACAGGCCTCGACAATGAGACTGCCATCGATAAGACCGGAAGGTTGCGGCCGCGCACGGGGTTGCTCCGTCCGGGGGTTGCCCCTCCCGTGCGGCGTGCTTCCGAGGGTGGTTGAAGTAGGTTTTGAAATCCCTGAGCTTGTTTTCAAGATCCGCGGTTGTCCAGAACAGCGTTCGATCCAAGCACGCCCGGCGGTGGGTGCCGATCGACCGCTCCACCAAGGGGTGGGACAAAGGAACGTAGGGCACGGTCTTGATTTCGGCCACCTCCGGGATTCGCAGGTGGGCTTGCCATTGATGAAAACGATAAAGCGGATCATGGTCGGAGCTGAGGTATTTCGGGATTGAGTGCTGGCCTGGAATGGCGTGGTTGAACATTCGGCAAAGGGCGATACCGTCGACCGCGCCGGCCTGCAGGCCAAACCCGATGATCCGGCGAGTGCACTGATCCATGACGACCAGTATCCAGGGGGTCCGCAACCCAGCCGATTCGCAGCGAAAGAGATCCACGCTCCAGAGACAGTCCTTCCGGTGGCCGAGGAAAGTCAGCCAAGACGGCCCGCTGGCGTCCCGGGTGGGCTGGTAAGGCTTGGCCAGGACGCGCCGAACGACATCGATATTGGGACAGCAATCGAAGACCTGCTGTTAATTTGGGCTGCGTCGAGTATTGAAGAGTGGCGTGACACAATCGGGTACATACCAAATGCGGGGGTCGAGTTGCTGCCGGAGGTAAATGTGGCTGACCCCACTCGACAACAAGTTCGATCCGCTCACGGGCCCAGCGCCCCAGGGTGGGCTGCAAGGGTCAAGATCGCAACTGTTTAATCAAATCGATGTCGTCCATGACGACAATTCCGAGCGTATGAAGGAACACCGAAGCGGGCGGTTGGAAGAAATCCCGGTCCGTTGTGCAAATTACGTCCGCTTCGCCGATAACGGCTGTTTGCAAAACAATAATGTCGTTTACGTCTCGGATGGGTGCTGTAAACACCGGGTTAAGCGGAATTATCTCTGCAGTCTCCCGCAGGAATTCGACGAAATCGTATATCCTCGTTTCCGGCAAGCCGTGGATAGCCATCACACGCGGGTAGCGCAACACCGTGGCAAGTTCATGAAGAATTTCGTTCGAGAGGATTAACGGATGATTGGCGGTGATGATGGCGAGAAGCAGTTCACGAGCCGGTCCATGCGGACTTGCGCCTGCCCGAACGAGGATCGTGGTATCGAGAACAACTCTCACTGGCGGGGTGCGTAATGCGGACGCGTGCTACGCATGGCCTCAGTAATAGCCTCTTCCGCTTCTTCAGCGGAAAGCGATCTGCTGTTAGCATCGACTTGCGCAAAATAGCGTTTAAGTGATTCGACGATTTCCTGTCGCCGTTTGTCTGAGAGGACCGGAGGCTCGAATGCACGTACACTCACGGCCTCGCCTTCGAGTATTTGGCGTCCGAGCAGGCTTTCGACAGCCGCCTTCTGGTCAGGGGAGAGATCCTTTGCCTTGTGTATCATAGAGTCGCCTTCTCACTGTACCCTCACCCTAAGCTTACGATTTTCATGGGGGATTGTCACGCGGAACGTACGGTCAACCGTGGGCCGAGTTGGCACACCTGAGTTGTCACTGATTACCTCGGGGACTACCGCACCAACGTACTCTTGCGACCAAGAGAAGCCCTGCTATCTTCTCGGGTGTAAAGAACTCCTAGAATGGGGTGGCCAACCGGCGTGGTGGCTGCCCCTTTTTGTTTCCGCCCGCGCACCCCAATTGCATTCCGAACCAGACGGCCTTATAATCCGAATTGGACGGCACCTTAGTCCGAATTAGACGGAGGCTTTGACTCACGTGGCGGACGCCAGCCAGGCACTTTTCCCCCGCTTTGCCGCCGAGCTCGTCACCATCGCGCTTAGGGACACGCCGGTTGTCATGGTCACCGGTCCGCGGCAAAGCGGCAAAACCACGCTGGTCCGCGATCTGATCGAAAGCCATCGCCAGTTCATCACCATGGATGACGAGACGACGTTGGCGGCAGCACGGAGCGATCCAACCGGGTTGGTGCGTGGTCTCGACCGAACCACGATTGACGAAGTACAGCGCGTACCCGATCTACTTCGCGCCATTAAGAAGTCGGTGGACGAAGACCGCCGGCCTGGCCGGTTTCTGTTGACGGGATCCGCCAATATCCTGACTCTGCCTCAAGTCTCGGAGAGTTTGGCTGGCCGCATGGAGATCGTGAACCTGCTGCCTCTTGCGCAGGCCGAAATCCGACATAGAAAGCCAGCTTTTCTGAGGGCTGTATTCGCCGGCCAAATCAGGAAACCTAGGCAAATGACGATTGGAGAAGACTTGGTAGAAGCCGTGCTCATTGGCGGCTACCCCGAAATGCTACGACGTGGGGATCCGAAGCGACGCGAAGCCTGGGCGCGTGACTACGTAAAAGCCATCGTTCAACGTGATGTGCGCGAGCTCGCGGATGTGGAAAAACTCGATCAGATGCCGCATCTATTCCGCTCGCTTGCGCATCATTCCGGCCAGCTAACCAACTTCACCCAACTGGGCGCACAGATCGGGTTGGATGACAAGACATCCAGGAAGTATGTTGGCATTCTGGAACATTTGTTTTTGGTTCGGCGGGTGGAACCGTGGTTTCGGAATCAATTGAAGCGCCTAGTAAAGGCTCCGAAGCTGCACTTCCTGGATTCTGGTCTGCTCGGCGCGGCGTTGGGGGCTAGCACCGAACGGGTTGCGGGCAATCGCTCCGCCTTCGGATCCTTGCTGGAGACATTTGTGTTCTCTGAATTGGCGAAACAGGCGCCTTTGTCTGGAGAAGGCTGCTCTCTATATCACTACCGAGACAAGGATAAGGACGAAGTGGACTTCGTGATTGAAACGGCAAGTGGCGCGTTGATCGGTATCGAAGTGAAGGCTAGCGCTACGGTGGATTCGGTTGACTTCAAAGGGCTCCGGAAACTCGCAGCCGCCTGCGGCGATGAGTTCAAGCTGGGACTGGTCCTCTATGACAGTGAAACGACCGTGCCCTTCGGCAGCCGTCTTTTTGCGGCTCCGCTGTCCTGTTTGTGGGGGTGATGGGCACTTCTGAGTACGAGTGCGCCCCGCCATTACAGTTCTCGGCTAACAGAGAGCTGCGCGTCCAGGTCTACGATGGTCATCAGAAACACTTGTGCAGGCGGTCCGAGCGGACTCAGCTGGGCAGAAATCAGAATGTTGGTGTCGAGGACAACCCGGATCATTGCTCCGTGGGCTGCTGGCGATTGCGCCGTGCCTTCCGCGCGGCATCGATTTCCGCATCAATCTCTTGCGTAGAGAGCCGGTCCAGCCCTAGCTGCTTCGCGCTCTCCCAGGACTTTTGGAGCCATTCCGGGGCAGACACGGACGCCATTGTGCGAATGCCAGGGCCAACAAGATAGTGCCGGGTGTTGTAGAGGACCGAGATATGAGCCGGCCGTGCAGGAAGTGCGGGTCAACAAGACTCGATCCGATGAGGGGTCCTTTCCTACTCTACTGGCTTGCCAGAGCCTTCGGCTTGCAGTTGTGCGCATGCGGAGGATGTCATCGCTTCCGCCTCGCCCGCAGATCAAAGTTTAGAGATCTTGAGGACTGAGATCATTTCGGATAAACCCCACCAACACAAAAGTAGGACACTGCTCCGGAAACGACTGGCTCTACTTCGGAAGCAGCGGCAGGAGTCCAATCGGGATCACTGACGAGCTCCAGCGGGATCGGCGCTCGGGAGGAAGTTGTCGATAGTAGTTGTTGATCTGTGCGCTGAACTCCTCGTTTGGGATGGCATCTGGGATTTGCCGAAACTCGTGGATCAGAGGGCACAGTGAGGCCTGCCACGCCTACTTTGACGTGCTTTGGTGAGATTCGAGCCGCAATCATTGGTATAATGGCCGAGCTAGAAAGGAGGGTTTATGAGTCGTCTCGTGGACGTCCTGACTGGCCTCGCAGTACTGGCGCTGCTCGTAGCCGTAGGGTTCCGCTTTTTTTCGCCGAATCTGGGTTTCAGCCTTTTACAGAGCTTTGTGACCCCCTTGTTCCTCTGGCGGGTGGCGATGGGGTTGCTAGCCATAGCGGTGGTGCTTGTGTTGAGGCAGATTCGAGACAAGTAAGAACGAACAGCGTGGAAGTCCGGTAACAACACTTCGCTTCTGAAGTACCGCTTCGCGTCTTCCCAGGACAAGGGAATGAGCATGTCGGGCATAGGCTCTTTGTCGGCGTCCTCGAAGTAGGTCAATGATTTCAGCCCGTGCACCAAGTTGCGGTTCAGCTCAGCGTATCTCTGCTTGAACCATTCGAGCAATTGGGCAAGGCCGTACAGCTTCGCCAGCGCGTACAGATCGACGAAATCCCGCTTCGTTCCCCGGCTGGCGACCGCGCCCAGCTTCATGCCGGCGATGTCACGGGGATCGGCGACGTTCACGCCCTGGAACGCCGCCATCGGAAAAAGCACCGGATACGAATAAGCGAGGAAGCTGACTTTGACGCCCTGTACGGTCACGCGCAGCGTGTCTGGGGCTTGCGCCGCAAGCGCGAACCTGGCGAGGGATTTCATCCTCCGAATCAGCGCTTCCGGATCTACCGAGTCGCGGCTGAAGAAATCGAGATCCTGGGAGCGGCGGTGTCCGAGATGGAGCGCGAGGCCTGTGCCCTCGGCGAGGTAGCACCGGTCAAGCGCCCCGAGCGCTTGAAGTTCGTGCAGCGTGCGCCCCAGCTGCGGTTTGATCACTTCCCGATGCCATGGGTGTTCGTTGCTTTCCATCGCAATCACCTCCTTAGCGTACCAAGCATGAGAGAAGGATCAAGGGACCGACCGGAGCGCCGCCACGTCATTAGGGGCTATCCCGTACACCAACGCCCAGAAGTTGGCCGACTTTCTCGAAAGGCGGCGTTCCGTGGAAATAACCTGCCTGACCTCCGCTTCGGAAAAGGTCGCTTTCATCCATTTGACAGCGTTTTCGTCTCCGAGTTCCAAAACGCGGGCTATGGCGTAGTCGGGATAAGCCGCAGAGTTGAAGTTGTCAAGCTTCACGTCCCAGAACAAAGGATGTAAGTGTCGTGGGATCATAGAGTTACATTGTACCGCATCTAGGTCAAGAGTTCAATGTCTCAGACGCTCCGGACGAGGTGTGGGGAAGCCAAAAGCGCGGTAAGGCGTTAGCCGCCGTTGCCCGGGTCGTAGGAGCCCGTTTTGTCTCTTCGCACGCTCGCTCCCGGGGATCCCATCATCACTGCTTCCGTCCTCTGTTTCCGCCAGCCCCAGCGACACCTTCACCAGGAACCTTAGTCTCTGGGACGAAGGGAACGATGTTGGAGCCCTCTAGGAGTATCTGCATCGATCTTACACATGCCGTCCTGGCGCACCTCAAACATCTGGCAACGTTGCCGGTACGCTTCCCCCAGTCCGCGTGCTCCCCCATGACCGACCACTGTCCCGGGCGGCCGTTAATTCAAGCGCCTTCCCGCAGGTGCTCCGTACCCATAACTTGCCTCGCATGCCTCAGCTGTGACTATGATTCTCGGGTCAAGTTCCGTACTCAGGAACGCCGAGCGAACTGCGCATGTGGACAGCATCAACGCTGATTGCCGCAGAAATTCAGGGCAAGCTGGAACGCTGGCTCTGGCTCCCAGGCAACGCCGCACGCCTCGAGCCAATTTGCCTCAGCGTCCGTGATCCGTATGCCCGGCCTTCCGGGGTAGGGCAGAGGGAGCGGGCGGTCAATCGA
>Ga0181538_10005989_pt1 | contig 10685 bp, 5 predicted proteins | sample PEATcosm2014_Bin_40_FD_119773 | JGI IMG/M metagenome (GOLD analysis project Ga0181538, IMG submission 119773) | Peatland microbial communities from MTU Mesocosm Facility, Houghton, MI, USA - PEATcosm2014_Bin23_30_metaG | ecosystem: Environmental > Terrestrial > Soil > Wetlands > Peat | place...
CCGATTCGCGTTTGCGCTTTGCCGTAAAGGACTCGGGCGCGACCGTTCTCGTGGGCCGAGCCGAGCTTCTCGATCGCCTCCAAGTGAAAGCGCACGGAATCGATCCCAGTCGTGACGCAGCCGCGATTGCTACCGCTCCTAGTGCAGCACGCAGAACCGTCGAGGCGGAGAGCCTTGCCTATGTGATCTACACCTCGGGGTCCACTGGAGTCCCCAAAGGGGTGGAGATCACACATGCAAACCTGTGCCACTTAGTTCGATGGCACATAGATGCTTTTGGGGTCACGCAGCGAGATCGCGCGAGTCATCTGGCAGGTCTTGGGTTTGACGCGGCTGTCTGGGAAATTTGGCCACATCTTGCCGCGGGAGCGACCCTGTGCCTGGCGGATGATACAGTGCGCTCTTCACCGGAGTTGTTGCGCCAGTGGCTGGTCCGCGAGCGCGTGACGATTGCGTTCGTCCCGACCGTCTATGCCACGACCATGATCGCGACGGAATGGCCAGCGACGACAGCACTTCGCCTTCTGCTCACTGGTGGAGACCAGCTGCACCGCGCACCAGCCGTCGAGCTACCGTTCGAAGTCGTCAACAACTATGGACCCACCGAATGCACTGTCGTTGCCACATCAGGCGTACTCAAACCTGGGTTACACGGGGCACCACCTATCGGTCGACCGATAGCCGGCGCGAGCATCTATCTGCTGAACGAGCACGGTGAACCGGTTCCCGATGGCAGCTCTGGCGAGATTTACATCGGCGGCGGCGGCGTCGGGCGCGGGTATCGCAACCTCGCTGATGCCACCAAGCGAGGCTTTCTGCCTGATCCTTTTGCAGGAACACCCGATGCCCGCATGTATCGCACGGGCGATCGGGGTGTCCGACGGCCGGACGGGCAAATCGAGTTTCGCGGACGACTCGACCGTCAGACCAAGATCCGCGGACAACGAGTGGAACTGGATGAGATCGGCAGCGTGCTCACGCACCATCCGAGCATCGATTTTGCCACGGCAATCGCCTGCACCTCGCAGGAGGGAGAGAACCAAATCGTCGCGCACGTTCTCCCGAAAAGGAATGCTCCCGTTCCCACTGCGCAGGAACTACGTAAGCATCTGCTGCGCAGCTTGCCGGACTACATGATGCCTGCTGCCTTTGTGCGATTGCATGCGCTCCCCGTATCACCCAATGGGAAACTTGATCTGAAGATGCTTGCGCAGCCAACGGACGCGAATCAGCTCGAAGGAAAGGCTGCAAAGACTTCCGCCAGATCGGTGGAAGAAAAACTGTTGACCCTGGTGCAGGAGCTTCTCAAAACCGATGGAGTGACGGCAGAAGACAACTTTTTTTTGGCGGGAGGACACTCTTTATTGGGTATGCAGCTCGTGATGAGCCTGCGCAAGACGTTCGGTGTGGATCTGTCATTGCGTCAGCTCCTGGAAGCTCCCACGGTCAAACACCTGGCCTTGTTGGTGGAGACTATGCTGAAGGAAGAGGGCCTCGCTGGAAGGCCCGCCGTTCACCAGCGCGCGGAACTCGCACCGAGAAAGACGAAAGGTAAACCCGTTCTGCCGGATGGAGTTCTTGCGCTACAACCTTGTGAAACTCGCCACAATCTCTTCTGGGTCCACCACAATTTAAGTGTAGGCTTGGCCGAGCTCATCGGGAACCATCTACCGTTTCTTTCTGTCCTGCTTACCGCAGAGGACTTCTCATTTCTGGGCAAAACACCCAGTCTGCAAGACTTTGCCGAGTGCCTGCTCCGCAAGATCCAGGCGGTGCAAACCGAGGGCCCGTACACCATTGGGGGTTTTTGTCTCGGTGGACTACTTGCCTACGAAATCGCGTCCCAACTGCGGGCGGCTGGACACGAGGTGTCGCTCGTGGCAATGGTGGACGCGCCGAACCCTTCCTGCCTAGACTCGTGCGACTCTCTGAAAAGTAAGGTGAAGTACGCACGGTACCTCCTGAAAAGAGCAACTCGGCTTGGCCCGCAGACAAGCTTTGCCTACCTATTTGAGCGTTTCGTCGGTACGGAGAGAACAGAGTCCACCGAAAATGACCTGCTTCAGGCAGCGGCCCTGGCGTATCGACCAGAGAAATACGAAGGAAAGGTTCTCCTGATTCTGGCCTCTGAGCGCCCTCCTCATGTGAACTTCGTTCCCGGATGGCAGAAGGTGGTTCCCGAGAACCTGCATGCACGGTATGTGGGCGCACATCACCGTGATTTTCAAAAGGAAAAAATCTTGCGGAGCGTCGCGGACGTCATTCTCTCCCATCTCCCGTCCGCAACCCACGACATGCCTTTATCTTTCGGCATCGACATTCCTGAGTTAGCGGCTCCGGTGCGAACGCGGACCCTGACTAGAGCATGTGCCTGACCAGGATGAAGGCTGCACCAACATTGACCAGCCGGAAACACGCAATGCGGGTTTCCCTCGCTACTTACCAACTCGCTCTCGGTCAAAGGCGGCCTTGCACTCGCGGCGTAACCGCTGGCCGGTTGGCGTGTCGGGGCAGCGGCGCCCCAAGGCTTTCGCAAGGACTTGCTCGAATCTGAGATTGGGATTTTGGAACGCGGCGTCAACGAACTGGCTAACGATCGCTAGTTCCTCGACGGTAAGAGGCGGCTTGTTGGCGGAGCGTTTCTGCATTTCAGGTGCTCTCTGACGCTAGACGGTCTAAAACTTGGCGCTGTCATCGTCCGTTAACGGAGCAATGGAACACCGCGAAAGGGGTGAAGGTAGGTATTTCAGATTTACCTCTGTTTACGGTTCGATGAAAACGGCGTGAACACTTATCGGCAAGGCAGAGCACGGCTTTTGTATCGAGTGCGCAGGTTTTAGCTCCCGTATCGCCTATCGAACCTACTTGGCAACCTCAACGGCGCCAATTTTGTTGACACCGCTGCTGGTGAAGTAGACCCGGCTGTCGGGAGTAGCCGTCACATCGTGAACTGCGCCAGTGGCGAACGGAATCGGCGCGCGCGCAAAGGTGGAGAGTCTAGGATCGAAGCGAATAATGTTGTTGGGTTGAGTGCCCGTTTCGGTGTACCACACCATTCCGTCGGGCGTAATCGTAAGGCCGTAAGGGTTGGAGTCAGGTCCGCCGGGGGAGGAAAACAGAACCAAGGCACCGATGGAAACATCGAGCTTGCCGAGATTCCCGCTGACGAAGTCCGTGAAATAGAGTGTGTTCTCGTCCGCTGCGATCACGAGGCGGCGGGAACGTGAGCCCGGGGGAAGAGGAAACTCCCGGATGGTAAAGGTATCCGGGGTAACAAAGCCGATTTTGCTGGTGCCAGCTTCGCTGAAGACAGGAACGCCTCGTTTGAGGACTAAAATGCCATTGGGCCGGGCGTTTTCCGTGGGGACTGGCTTCAGCGTGATTGCGGCCAACGTCGGGTCGAGTTTGCCAACCATGTTAGAGGTGGGCAGCGTAAACCAGAGAGTGCCTTTCGAATCGAAGGCCAAGCTGTCCGGGTCTTTAGCCTTGGGATCAGGCATTTTGAAGACAGTGACCTTGCCTGTGTTCGGCTCCAGCTTTCCGATGTACCCCCCAGAACTAGCTGTGTACCAGATACTGCCATCGTGGCCGGCGGCGATGCCATGGGGACCGGCGCTTTTGTCCTCGGTGAGAGAATATTCTTTGAATTCGCCGGTTTTGGGATTCAGGCAGCCAATTTTATTGGCCATTTCTTCCGTGAACCAGATCAAGCCATCTGGCGTGGCCACTGTTGCGTAGGGCTTAGCATCATTTGTGGGCACGTTCCACTCATGGATGGTGGCTTTGAGTTCCGCGACCTCGGCCGTTCCGGACCCAACCAGAGGCCAAACGACAGCTGCAGCCAAGAGAACTCCGGCAATTATCTTAACCAGTAGTGACAAGGCATCCTCCATCGATGAGAAGGCTGAAACGCCATAGGTTAATCGATAGAGACGGATGCAATTGTTACCGTGATTTGACGGTTGCGTGAAAGATCGAGAATTGCCGATTAGAAGGAGAGGGCGGCTTTTTGAGCCACCCTCCGTTCCTTTCGTCGTCAGACGGATCCGCGTTGTCAGTTGGCCTTGTTGATCAGCCCGGTGATGTTGCTGAAGTCAGAACAGAAGTCGATATTCACCTGCTTCAGAGTATTCGCGCCGCCCAAGTCCCCGCCGTACTCAGCCAGCGCGCCCGGAGCGGGGCAAAGGTCCCCCGGTATGTTGATGGTGTTACCGAGAGAGGCTACGCCGCTGCCGGTGACCGGGAGGTAATAGTGGGAATGCCACACTTGCAGGCTGGCCGTGTCGACGAAGTTGTGCTGACTGACATTAAGCTGCTGGGCCGCCGTGACCAAATTCGTGACGCCGATGGGAGTCGGTACTTGACTGATGATGCGAAGCACCGACCAGATGGGATAGTCACCGGCATTCAGCCAGTTGAACGTGACGTTGGACAATGGGTGGGCGGAGTCGACGCCCGGCAGTACCCCGTCTGTGTATTGATTCTGGAGAGGGTCGACGCCGTTCACCGTCAAATATTTGCCATTCGCTGTGGTGAATGTACTGGCGTTGGCGGCGCTCCAGTAGAAGTAGCCGAGGCGCTGATCACCTGATGTCCCTGCCTGAATCTGGGAAATCATTTCGTTGGTTCCGAGGACGCGCACCCGAAACGCAGGGATTTGGCCGTTGGTCGACTGCAGGTTCATGGCGTTGGCATAGACGCCGCCATCGCCGTCGCAATTATTGTCGTCCTGCGACGTGTGGAATTGCGAACTGTTCGGCACGCTGTACTCCATGACGTTGTAGGGGCCGGAAAATGGCTCGTTGATGAGCGTCGTGATGGGGGCTGTCTCGGTTGGCCCGATGAGATCGGTGCTCCGTCCCAGGATGCCCTCCTCGAACAGAGCTAACGTGAACGAGGTAATGTCCGTGGCAGCGCCAATGCCCGTGCCGCCGGCGGGACTTACCGCAACCAGGATGGGCTTGGCCCCGAGCGTTGTAAGGCTGTACTGGGGAACCGGAAAAGTCGTAATGATCGGGTCATTTCCGGTGAAGTTGAAGTCCAGCGTATTGTAAGAGAAGACTCTGAAACCGCTGAGAACGGGGACGCCAACCGTCGCAATCGTGCCCTGATACCCGAGACCGTAGGTCTGCCGGAGGCCCTGGTCAAACGGCTGGCGCCAAATCGTCTGGCCGCAGGGAGTAAACATGCGCATCAGCGAGAATTTGGCGTCTTCGGGGAGAATATCCGTGCCCGCGGCAAACCAATGGCGTCCCTGCAGCGCGGTGATGATCGCTTGCGGGAGCGGCGTATCAGGACCGAAAGGACAGGGACTGACGTTATTGCAGAGCAAGTTGCTACCCGCAGTGCCCGCAGGCGACGCCAGGTACTGTTTGCAGCCGGGGTCGCCCTGCAAGTCGTCGATCTCAAAGTAGCAGCGGTCACCCAAGACAGAATCCAGAGAGGTGTAGGCGTAAATGTTGTAGTTTCCGGCGGGCGCCGCGCATGTCCCACCTTGGCCGGGACTCCAAGTAATCCAGATATCGCCATAATCATCCACCGGCAGAGTCGGTGGGAATGATACCCCTGATATCGTCCGACTATCTGTCGCCCCTGCGTCGTTAAACAGGCTGGAGTGGGTCCACACGCAAGGTGTGTTGGTGACTGGCGAAGACTGCGCCGCCTGTCCCAATTCCAGGAACATCGCGGACGAGCCGCCGCCCAGGAACATGACGTAGGCGCCGGGCGTTTCGACGCCGAGGGTCACCGGGAAGCTTGTGATGCCGTTGTAGCTAGCCGTGATGGACGTGTAACCCGTGCCCAGTGTGGACGCGAGACCTGTTACGCCGATTGTGGCGACGCTCGGGTTCGAAGAAGCCCAGGTAGCGAGATTCGTTATATTGATGGTGCTGCCATCGGAGTAGTTCCCCGCAGCGGTGTATTGCTGTGTGTTCCCACCCAAGATCAGCGTTTGGTTTGCCGGAGTAACAGCAATGGAAACCAGCCTTGGCGGGGACTGGAGGTTTGCGGCAGCGGCATTAGGATTGCCGGCCAGAGCGGCTTGAAGGAGCACGAGCAAGAGGACGGCAACAACCGGGCGGCAGCCGGCGGCTACCCGGATGATTTTGATTCGATCTCGCTTTGTAGGTTCTGAAACTTGGGTTTGGAGAGCTGGTTGCTTTAGCGCAGTCCGCAGGCCGGGGAAAAACGTCATATTCCGTCTCCATCGTACTGGGGATTTCCGATAGTACTAGCTCCGCAAATGTAGCAGCCTGAATCGATGGCCGTCATTAACCAGGAGTGAATTGAGAATCAGACTTGAGTGAAAATTCGGTGAATTTGGCGAACATCACGCCGAGGGTTCTTGAAATTTTCTGCGCGTCTAATCGCGTTTGCGATTCATGCGCGTTTCCAACGTACCCGAAAGGGAACGGCCTCCATTTCGGATTTCTAGATACCTGTGTTCTGCAATTGCAAGAATCCTATGCCAGGCGCGGTTGCGTCGGACCCGAGCAGCAGACAGGAGTTGACGTCTACGACGTAACAGACTGAATGCAAGGTAGTGATTTGCGGCGCCGGCTGTCCGGTTGCAGGGGTGATTGTGAGCGTCACTGGGACGCGTCCACCGTTTGACGCCTGGAAAGATCCGTTCAGAGTTGCGCTCGAAGATGGCGTGCCGATCGGCGGTGCGGCGGTGGTATCAAACGAAGTCACGTCTCCTGTCCCCGAGAGTGTGGACACACCATCTGAAACAATCTGCGCCGCGTATGCCTCGGAACCGAGGGCAGTGCTGGCCGTAAAATTCGATCCGTAGGCACCGGCAGTGAAGGCCGGGCCCAAGGTCTGCAGCAGCGCCACACCGGCGCCGGAAGGACCGGAAGTTCCGGCATTGCCGCCATCGAGTTCAATTAAATAAAGCCCTTGGTCAGAAGTCGGGTATGCCGCGAATTGGCTTATACCAGCAGTGACTGCACCGGAGATTCCGACTAAGCCCCGCCCGTTCGCCGGGGCCGAGCAGGCTGCGTTGATTGCCTGATCGTTGAGTGCCGAGCCAGCGAGCGGAACGACATCCAGTACCCCCGTCGAACCGCAAGTGAAGATTCCTCCCGCCACCTGCGGCTGCGCCGCAGTCGTCGCACCCGCTTCGGTAAATGCATACGTGCCGGAGATGGAGGGCGAAGAGGGCTGAATCGTCATATAGCCAGAGACAATCACCGGGGGACTGCCAGCGTAAGAATCCACCACGTCTGTCACGACAAAATGCGTGGCATCGATAAACCAAGCATTGAGATTGAATTTCGTTGGCAAGCCCAGATTCAGAGAATTGAAAGACACGTAATATCCCGCCCCTGGGAAATTCAAGTTTGGCGAGACCGTGGTGAAGGGTGCGCTTGTAATTACTCCATTATCGGACTGGTCTGCAGTATAAGAGTAGGAATTTGCCGAGAAATCAAGCGAGAGTGCGCTCGCCACGAAAAAGTTCGGATGGGGAAGTGCGGTCTCGACGCCGGACAGCTTCAGTGCATACATTCCATTCGTCCAGGCACCTTGTTGGAACGCGGTGAAATCGGCGGCGTTTTGCAGGTCAAGCGTCCCTGTTGCGGTTCCGAAGTTGTCCGTCTCACTGAGTAAAGCATGCGTAGGGCTTACAAAAACGACACTCAAATCGACCTCTCCCGAGCCACCCACGCCGAAACCGGTATTGAGAAGTGCAGGATTGATCAGCAACTGAATCTGACCGCGCCCGTCGGCTCCGATCGAATATGTACTTGGAAACAGCGGGTTGTACGCCGAGGCGTTTCCCCTCCCATCCACCAAGTCCACGTGGCCGTCAGTGATGTTTCCGGCCCCATCGCCAACGATGATTCCGCCGAGCGTATAGGGACCGTTTTGCGAATTCGTGGCACTCAACAACAGCACCGAATTCCCCAGCAATAATTGCAAGGGAGGCGTTCCGTTGGTGATCGTCACCGTCTGCATGGCGGTTTGGTTCGGTTGCGTGTGGGAAGCCGCAGTGATCGTAACGGTGCCACCGGTTGGCGGGGACGCCGGGGAAGTGTAAATGGTTGCAGCTCCGCTGGCGGTATGTGCTGGGGTGAAAGAGCCGCAGGCACCAAGGTTGGCGCAAGCGACGGTCCAGTCCACGCCAGCATTGGCAGGGTCGTTGCTGACGGTGGCCACGAGGGATGCCGTGCTATTTATCGCGATGGTGCCGCCTGGCACCCCAGTGCTGAGGGTGACCGAAATCGGCGCGACGATCGTAACATTCGCCGTCGCGTAGACGTTGGTTCCCGCCGCCGTGGCATACGCTGTGATCGTGACGACAGGGTTCGGAGTGGGAACCGTGGATGGAGCAGTGAAGGTTGCCGAGGCTCCGCTAGGCGTCTGAGCAGGAGAAACAGTACCGCAGGTGAAGTTTGAACAACTCACCACCCAAGTCACGCCTGCGTTCGTATTGTCGTTGGCAACTGCCGCCGTAACCGTCGCAATGGCGCTTGGCGACAGCGAGGTCGGAGGCACCTGCGTAATCGTTACAGAAATGGATGCGGTCACCATAAAAGTCGTCACGGCACTGAAACTGTGGTCAGCTGTCGCATAAGCCGTTAGAGTTACCGTCGAACCGACGATCGTAGGAATCATGGCTGGACTGGGAATAATAAAGGTGGTGGCCGCACCCGAGGCTGAATGAAATCCAGGTGGAGTACAGTTGATTCCGCCACAGTTTGCTGTCCAATCGACGCCCAAGTTGGCAGGGTCGCCGGTGACGGTGGCGGCTACCGTAACGAAACCGGAGGCGGGAGCGCTAGCAGGCGGAGCCTGCGTGATCGTTATACCCGTGACGGTGGACATGATTGTGACAGCGGCTGACGAGTATTTACTGTGATCGGTGGAAGACAAGGCGCTGATGGTGACGGCGCCCTTGGGAGGAACGGCGAAAGGAGCTGTGAATGTGGTTGTGCCTCCACTCGGCGTGTGCGGCGGCGAAAACGATCCGCAATTGAGACCACCGTTGCATGCTGCGTACCAATCCACACCGGCGTTGGCCAGATCGTTATTCACTGAGGCTGAGAGGGTGGCGGTGCCACCGACGATCAACGAGGGAGGTGGCACTTGGGTCATGACCAGAGAGATGAGGGGAGTCTGCGAGTCGCCGTTGGCTGATTTGGCCGAACCCGACGAACATGCCGTCATGCCCCAGAGAGCGGCGAGGAGAAGCCCAAGTTGCAGTGCTGTGCGGAAGATGGTCGGGAGGTTTTGCTTGGTGATCCGCGAATTCCCGATAGCTCCTCCCCGCAGATCTGTTTGCGCAAGTGAGCCCAACGCGTTGCCACTCCGATGCAGACGATTCATGATTGCCTCAGACCCCTTCAAAAAAGTGACTCTCCGCTTGTGCCGACAGACTTTCGCCCTGCCCTGCGCCGGGTGCTTTCCCACGGGAGGAATGGGTGGTTAGCCGCGTCCGTTCGGGTGGCTCTCCGAACTGATTGTAGAGACCCTCTATTAATGAGCGAACAATTCCAGGTAACGGGGCGTTTACAATTGGGCGGGATTTCCACAGGCAGGGACGAGAGCGAAGCGTACTTCCGGCAAAGGCCGGATTCTTGAGCTTCCTTAAACACCAATTTTTAACATTCTATTGTCAGTCCATCAATCTCTTGGACCCTATATATTTAACCGAAGAATTGTATATGCACCGTGCACGATCGAGCCGAGAGCGAATTGATGATGAACAGTGAACCCAGCGAGCGTTCCAGTCTGAAGAATTTTGTAAAGAGCATCCCCGTTCTTGGGCCGACAGCGGGCAAACTCGCGCAGCTCCCCGTCTTTGCTCGTGTGCGTGGTCTGCGCTTTCCGGGATCAGCATCGTTCTGGGAGAGCGTGTACCGCCAAGATGGCACGTCGGGACCCGGCTCTTACGGCCGCTTGGCGCAATTCAAGGCCGAGGTCCTAAACGAATTTGTTCGCGCAAAAGCCATTTGCACGGTCATCGACTTCGGCTGCGGGGATGGGGCGCAATTGCAGCTGGCCCGATATCCGGAATACGTCGGCGTGGACGTGGCCCGTGGCTCGATCGAGCGGTGTACCGCTTTGTTTGCGAACGACTCGACGAAGCGCTTTTATCTTGCCGATAAGCTTCAGCGGCACATCGGAAAGTTCGATTTGGCGCTCTCTTTGGACGTCGTATACCATCTCGTGGAAAACACCGTATTCGACGCGTACATGCGGAGGCTGTTCGATGCCTCGCAACGTCATGTCATCATCTACTCCAGCAACTATGATGCGCTGACCAACGCTCTCCACGTCCGGCACCGCCATTTCACAAGCTGGATTGATAAGAATGCGCCGGATTGGCGCGCGGACGGATTTGTTCCGAATCGATTCCCGTTTGACCCAAAACAGCCGGACGACGAAACTTCTCACGCCGACTTCTATTTCTTCACTCGCAAAGACCGATAGCCGCCAGGCCGTATACGGCGTGCGCACCTGAGCGCCAACTTCGGCTTACTGGCCGCTCACAGCCACGGCCTCGGGCTTCTGGGAGCTCAGCTGCTGCTTGATCCAACCAGATAAGCCGCTGGTTTTCCATGCTTTAAAGAGAGCCTCGTCGTTTTCGTATTTTACGACTTGGTCTCGATTCGGGACCGCAGCGGCGAGGCGCTCCTTGGCCTTTAGCGGAGTAGTGGCATCGCTGATGGTTTGTTGCA
>Ga0181538_10005996_pt1 | contig 10676 bp, 8 predicted proteins | sample PEATcosm2014_Bin_40_FD_119773 | JGI IMG/M metagenome (GOLD analysis project Ga0181538, IMG submission 119773) | Peatland microbial communities from MTU Mesocosm Facility, Houghton, MI, USA - PEATcosm2014_Bin23_30_metaG | ecosystem: Environmental > Terrestrial > Soil > Wetlands > Peat | place...
AGCAAACGATGACGTCAGAATACGGATTATCGCGAAGGCGCGAAGCACGCGAAGTTGCGCGAAGTCAAAATGGCGGCATTCCTTCGCGTTTCCTTCGCGTTCTTCGCGCCTTCGCGGTTTATCTTCTCGGGGGAGTGGAGCAAGACAGGGGTGCCATGCAAAGCCGAACGCGGCTGAATTCAATTTCGTATTCCGTATGCGTGTGCATCTGTTTAATTGGATGGATGGCGCCGGCGCGGGCGGTCACCACCTCGCACTGGGTGCACGAGAATGAAGCCGATTTCAAGGCCGGGACCCTGCATGACGTGGTGGTGACCAACCAGGGGGACGTGAAGCTGTCGCGCGCGGTGAAGACGATCCGGGAACAGGATGCCAACGTCACCACGGTCAACGCGATCGTGCAGGGTCCGGACGGGGTGATTTACGCGGGGACGGGTCCGCGGGGGATTCTGCTGGCGGTGAAGGACGATAAAGTAACCACGGCGGCGAAGATCGACGACGCGGTGAACGTTTTGTCGCTGATGGTGGATTCCAAGGGCGGGATCGTGCTGGGAACCGGGGGCGAAAAGGGCCGCGTGCTGCGGATTGCCAAGCCCGGGGACAAGCCGACGGAGATTTTTTCGGACCAGGACGTGCAATACGTCTGGGCATTGCAGCAGACGGCGGATGGGAACATTTACGCCGCGACGGGTCCGAACGGGCAGGTGTTCGAGATCAAGCCGGATGGATCGCACAGCGAATTGTACAAAAGCTCGGAGGACAACCTCACGAGCATGATCAGCGACGGGAAGGACCTGTTGTATCTGGGCACGGATCCGGACGGATTGGTGATCCGGTTGAACCGCAAGACGAAGGAGCCGTTCATCGTTTACAACGCCGGGGAGACGGAAATCACGGCACTGGCGCTGGATGGGGCGGGGAATATATACGCGGCGACGGGCCAAGTGAGCGAACACCAGACGGCCCAGCAGCCCGAGGCGGAGGAGAAGGCGTCGGGCCGGCCGGAACAGCCGGGTTCGCCGGCGCCGATTCCGTCGAATCCCGCGCCCGCGCCGCCGCAGCCGCCGCCGCTTCCGAATCCGAATCCCGGCGAGCCGGCGCCGATTCCCAAGGGCCACGCGATGCGGTCGTCGCCGGCGAACGCGCCGAAGCTGATGGCGATCATTCCGACGGATGGCGGGGACGAACCGGGCGGCGGAGGCGGGGACGAGCCGGGCCCAAACGCGCCGGGAGGGCCGGGACAGAATCCCGCGGCTCCGCAACCGGCGCAGACCCATCCGAACGCCAACGCCAATCCCGCGCCAAGTGCGCCCGAGGCCCAACCGCAGGGGCCGGAGGGCAACGCCATTTACAAAATCGACGCGGATGGATTCGTCACCGAGATCTTCCGCCAGGACGCGGTGATTTATTCCATGATCCGACAGGGGGACGTGCTGATCGTGGGGACGGGCGAGGACGGGGATATTTACCAGGTGAACCCCGCGACCGAGGAGACCGAGGTGCTGGCGAAGGTGGATGCCAAGCAGGTCATGTGCCTGTTGCCCGTGAGGGACGGGCGGATTTTCATGGGGTTGGCCAATACCGGGGGCGTCGCGGTCATGACCGGAGGGTATGCGTCGGCGGGAACGTATCTGAGTCCAGTCCTGGATGCGACGCAGGTGAGCCGATTTGGAAAGATCCAGCTTCACGGACTGTTGCCGAGGGGCGCGCGGCTCCAGGTGGCGACGCGCAGCGGAAACGTGAAGGACGCGGATTCGCCGGGATGGTCGGCCTGGTCGGCGGACGTCGACGCGGCGGAATTTCTGCCGATCAAATCGCCCTCGGCGCGTTTCCTGCAATACCGCCTGACGTTCAGCACGTCCGACCCGTTGCAATCGGCGATGGTGGATCGCGTGGACGTGGCGTACCAGATTCCGAACATGGCGCCGGTGATCAAGTCGGTCCGCATCGGCGCGGGCACGGACACGGGACAAGCCGAGGGCGGCAACGGACCCCCGGACGCAAACGCCGTCGCACCCGGCGCACCGGGCGCTGGCCACGCCGCCGACAATGCGGCCAAACCCCCCGGCGGCACCGGCACGCAGGCGATTACCTGGGACGCTTCGGATCCGAACAACGATGCGTTGACGTATACCCTCTATTTCCGCCGCGGGCGGCAGGCGCCGTGGGTGCTGCTCAGGGATGGGCTTACCCAAACCAGTTTTGAATGGGACACGCGCACCGTGGCCGACGGGGAATATCAGGTGAAGGTCGTGGCATCCGATGAGCTGGCGAATCCGCCGGGTGACGGCAAAACCGCCAGCCGGGTCAGCGATTATGTCGTCGTGGACAATACTCCCCCCACCATCGGCGATCTGGATTACAAGGTCGCGGGCGGCGCGGCGACCATATCCCTCCGCGTCCAGGTCCAGATCAGCACCGTGGCCAGCGTGGAATACACGCTGGATTCGGCTGACGAGTGGCAGACCGTGTTGCCGCTGGACGGGATATTCGATAGCCCGGACGAACAGGTGAAATTTTCGGTCAACGGGTTGACGCCGGGCGAGCATCAGGTGACGATCCGCGCCACCGATAGCCATGGCAACCAGGCCCTTCACAGCATCGTGATCAAGGTGGAATCGGCAACGGCCCGCGGTCAATGACTAAAACCAACAGGAAGCGCAAACATGCATTACCCACATAAGAGCAGCAACATCAAGCGTGCCCGCAACATCGGATTCCGGCGCCGGATGAGGACGAAAAAGGGACGGCAGACGATCAACCGCAAGCGGCGCGCGGGAAGGCGCGTGCAGGTGGTGTGAGGAACTGGCTTGCGGCGCTTCCCACGGAGCAAGCTCCGTGGGCTTTGGGGTGTCGGCAGTGGCCCTTCATGCGCGCACTCGCTCATAGCACCCGATTGAAAACGGGAGGATTCAATGGCGACCGCGGCGGAAACATCGGGCAAGCCGCTGACCCCGGCGGCGCGGGAGGAGTTGCAAACGGCGCAGGACCTGTTCATTCGGCGCTGGGGGGAAATGGGCCAGACCTGGGGAATCAACCGGACGATGGCGGAAATTCACGCCCTGCTGTACGTGGTGGCCGAGCCGCTGTCCACGGATGACGTGATGGAGCGATTGAACATCAGCCGGGGCAATGCCAGCATGTCGCTGCGGGCGTTGTGCGATTGGGGCATCGTCCATCGGCTTCACAAGCGCGGCCAGCGGCGGGAATATTTCCAAAGCCTGTCGGACGTGTGGGAGATGTTCAGCCTGATCGCCGCGGAGCGCAAGCGGCGCGAGATGGACCCGGTTTTGGAAACGATCAAGCAATGCCGGAAAATGCTGGACGAGCAATCCCTCGGCAAGCAGGCCGCACGCAATCAGTCCGTTCAACTGACGCGCCAGCGGCTGGCTGGGATGGAAGAATTCATGGAAGTGACGAACAGAATCTTCCAGCAGTTCATCGGCAACGCGAAGTCCGGCCTGACCCGCGTGGTGCGCGTGTTGTTGAAGGCGTTTTGAGACATCGGGCTTTCGCGGGGCGATCGACCTCATTTTTGGCGATGATCGACCCGGCCATATTGGCGCGGCCAGGGAGCCTCCGCGCCCAACTCGGCGGCGGCGTGAAGCGGCCAATAGGGATCGCGGAGCAGTTGGCGAGCCAGGAAAACGGCATCCGCCTTATTCTCGACGATGATTTGCTCCGCCTGTTCGGCGCGGGTAATCAGCCCCACCGCGCCGGTGGCAATAGCGGCGTCGCGTCGAATGGCCTGGGCAAATGGGACTTGGTAGCCGGGCTCCAGGGGAACGCGCGCCGTGGGCGAAGTTCCTCCGCTGGAGCAATCGATCAGATCGACGCCGATCCGCTTGAATTCTCGGGCAAGAGCGATCGACTGGGCAAGGTCCCAGCCGCCGTCCACCCAATCGGTGGCGGATATGCGCACGAACAGCGGCAAATGCGATGGCCAGGCCGCCCGAACTTCGCGGGCCACGCGCAGAGGCAACCGCATACGATTGGCCAGCGATCCGCCAAATTCGTCCGTGCGTTGATTGGAAAGCGGCGAGAGGAATTCGTGCAGGAGATATCCGTGAGCCATGTGAAGCTCAAGCAATTCGAAGCCTGCGGCGTCGGCGCGGCCGGCCGCCTGTACGAACTGGCCCACCACGGCGTCAATGTCATCGCCCGACATTTGACGCGGCGTCGGCGACGCCGCTGAGAAGGCAATCGGACTGGGAGCGATCGGCTGCCATCCCCCCTTGGCCGGGCCAACCGCCCCGCCGCCGTTCCACGGAGCATCGGTCGAGGCCTTTCGGCCGGCATGGGCAATCTGAATCCCGGGAATGGCGCCTTGCTGCTTTATGAAATGAACGATCGGAGCAAATGCCTCCACGTGCGCATCGGACCAGATGCCGCTGTCGAACGGAGAGATTCGCCCGACCGGCGAAACGGCGGTCGCTTCCACCATCACCAGCCCCGCCCCGCCGACCGCCCGGCTGCCGAGATGCACGAGATGCCAATCGGTGGCCATGCCTTCATCGCTGCTGTATTGGCACATTGGGGAAACGAATACTCGGTTGCGGAACGTGATTTCGCGAATCTTCAGTGGCGTAAATAATTTGCTCATCAGAACACCTCAATTATGGAATGGGAGCACCAGGATTCGAACCTGGGACCAAGGGTTTATGAGACCCCTGAATGATGGACGCAACGACCTGCGGAATCAACAACTTGCGCCAACCGAGGAAAATCGCTTGTCACCTGACTTGTCACCCGCCGCGCACCAAGACGCTGACCTGACTACGGTGACCGCAGCTTGGCCGACATTGGCCATTGACGTGCGTAAAATGATCGTCGGCGTGGTGCAAGCTACGCGAAAGGTGGAATAAGACATCGTTCATTGAACCCCCGCAAGCGATCCTGTCGCGAGAAGGATGAAGCTGCCGACGGCATCTTGATCCAACATGGTCGTAACTCGTGAGCCAACCGCTTTAGGTTTCATTGCGGCTAGGAGCTTGCTGAATTGATCGTTGACCGCCGCCATCATGGCGTTTTGCTGCGGGTTGACTCCCTTTTCATCCGCGGAGCTTTCCTTGATCTTCTCACGCCAGTTCGCGAAGCCAGCATTCATGTAATCTGAGAGGGTATCGGCTGACTTGGCATCCGCGCATTGAAAACTCCAAGCGACGGACCCCTTCGGTGAGATACAGAGAGAAATCGAAGTCACTGATATGGAAATCAAAGGCGAGTTGGAAGGAGCATCGCCGAGCGGAGATTCGCCGGTCATCATGCAATAAATAAAACCGGACGGAGTCCAATTCAGCGGATTTCCCGGAAGGGCAGCACGAAATGCCGCGCTTCTGCCAGGGCCCAAGGCGTCGGCCCATTCGGGCCGTGGGTGAGCCAACGGATTGTCCGTTTTTTCCGACCCGGACCACGAAAAGACCAAAGATTTTCCCACGAGCGTACTCTGCTGCGGGATCGACACCCATTCGAGCGAGTTGAATGCACGGATCGTCTTCTCCAATTCGTCGGGATTGGTGCCGTCAAGCGGAACAATCACCTCGTCCAATTCAATCTGTCCATTCCAACCTCCAATCACAGCGAAAACATCTTTGCCGCCTGCAGCCTTAAAACTGGAGGTCCACTTGCTGAGCTGTGCGATGCGATTCTTCGCGAGCTTCTGCTGGCGATCGCGAGATTCAGGGTTTGGAATGCACGACAATGTCGCTGCCGCGCACACATTTACCTGATCCATATTCATCGAGGAAAAGTCAAAATGGATAAGTCCACGTGGTTGAGAATCGGGAGACGGAGCAGGAGCAAGAGGAGGCGGCGGCGGAGGCGGCGGAGAAGATAAATCGGCGGTGCGTTGGGCTGTCGCCAACGCGCCAAGAATTGTCACCAACAACATTGCAAGGATCAGTTGACGCATGAAAACATCTCCTCGCTTTACATTCGCGATTTGCCCGGCGGCGCAAGCAAATCGCTCGCCGGAGTGTACCGCGCGTTACATCGATTCCGTGACGATCCATATCAAAATCACAAGCGCCACAACGGCTGCGCCGCCGATGATGACTGCTTTTCTGACGTTGAACCCAAGGGATGCCTTGTGTCCAACCTGTTCCTGTTCTAATCGTGCGATGTTAGCAGAGTGCTCATCGACTTGCCGTTGGATTTCATTCCGCTGTCGGTAGAAGCCGGCAAGCCGGTGTTCGGCAAGATTTGCCGCCAGCACGCGAGTTCCCAAGTCTTTCAAAATCGCGTCCAAATCGTGCTGTTGACGGCGCAAAGTGGCATCGGTCGCCTTGATCCAGGCTGTCAATTCAGTGGCCTTTGTGGAATCCGCCTTCGCATCAATTCGCCCTAACTCCTCTACCGCCGCATCGTGCTGCGATTGGCTTTCTTTCATCCTTTGTCGCGCATCCAGAGCTTTCTGGCGGAGCGCTTGAAGCGTCGAGTCCGAGAAAACTGAGACGTCGGCTGCGGCCGCGCCGCATTCAAGTGCGAGTTGATCCAACTGCTTCTTACATGCGCTAACAGCCGATTTCTCATAATGCAGACGTACCTCAACCTTACCTGCTTCAACGGCCTCTGCAGCCTTGGCTTCGGCTGTTTCGACGAATTGTATTGTGCGAGTCTTAATCGAATCCCATGTCCCACCGGCGTGTGTAGATGTATCGGCGCTCGCGGAATGTTCTGACAACTGTCCGGCCGTGGTTGCGGACGACATCGGCCGGTCTGCCAGCGTCGTGGGCGCGTTACAAGTGAACCGGGCGGCAATCGCCAGGCATAAAGCGGTGCCCGATAGCGCGAAACCCAAGTCGAACCATGCAGTTTTGTGAATCGTGGCGATCATCCGCTCCAACGAGGCTCGCTGCGTATCCTGCATCGACGCGGCGCTCGCTCCCCAAGCTCGCGCAAGATCGGCCCCCATAGCTGAGGCAATCTGCGCTTGGTTGTTTGCGGTATCCGTCTTGAGTTGCGCGATCGTCTTTTCCCACTGTGCGTTCTGATCTTTCACTGCTTGCTCGGAACTGAAGCCGCTTATCCCGTAGATGATGAACAGAATTACCACCAGACCGACAGCGCAGTCCCGAAGGTCACGACCGACTCGAGCGCCGAGTGAATTGATTTGCGCCGTGCGGATACCGCTGATAAATGCGATGGCCGCCAGCGCCGACAGAAAAACCACGCCCAGGAATGCCGGGTTGGTGTAATCTTGTGGTTTTGGCATATTCTGATCCGCACCCTGGCGAATACTCTGGGCGGCGTCGACGAGCTTTTGGTAATCCGCGTCGAACATCCCCTTCACATGCGTATACGGAGTCGTACCCAATGTGAGATTCAATCCGGTGAGAGCGGATTGATACGCCTGCGAGTCGATTCGGCACTGCGGCAGGAAGAACAGACCTGCCACGGCGGCAAGCAGAATCACGTTGATAAAGCAAATTGATTTCTGAAGATTTGACATGGTTCGTCTCCCAATGAAGAGCGAGTTGTTCACTGATCGTGCCTTTTGAGGGTGACGACGGATTGCAGGGGACCAAAGCCAGGAGGACATTGGATTGTGCCATCTGGCATCAAAGTGAGGTCGAGGGTAGTTATTGCGAGGTGCAGTTTGTTTCCATTCACCATATACGCGGAGCCCATTACGCTTCCCTGACCGCTGAGCACCCAAGCGATGCCCGGGTTTCGATCAAAGTCGATGGAATACCCAAGTCCGGGGTCGGCAGAAACGTAACTTCCATGGAGAATAGTTTGCCCGACGGTGGGTGTGGCAGGGACAACCGATGATTTCTTCAGCACCACCATCCCAACGGCGCCCAGCATCACCAGAATGAGTATTGTAATAATCAAATATCGCATAAGAATTCCTCCGCAATTCCAGACAATTTCTGCTGGTTCATGGTTAGTTTAATAGTCACTCGTTTTCCTCGTCAGATTCCCATTGCATTGCCCCGCTCCTGGGACCAGGCATCCGACGCAGCGCCAAAGGCTCAAGGGCTGGTTAGGCGACCCATAAAAAGAATCGCGCCGCTCTGGTTGTGCCGAATCAGAAATAAAAATGGATGGTCTGCCCTAAAAACAACCGGCGGAGGAGGAGGCGCTAGTATCCCCATCATCTCGCCTACGGCGGTGGCCGCAGCGGCTTCTGTTCCTTCCTCATCAACATTAACGTACGCCTTGTGAAGGACAAATCCGATGTAAAGGGACGGCAAACTGCTCATGCCGGAGAAATCTGCTTGTGGCGAAAAGGCCTGAGTCATTCCCATGGCCTGGAGTGTGCTGGCAAGATTGAACTCGCTGGTGAGCTTGAATTTTGGCAGAAACACGTTGACTTGGCGGGACTGCATTTGGCCCAGAAGCTGACTGACGCGGGCGGGGCTCAGGGACCGCTCCAGCTTCGAAAGGCCATCGACTTGCTTGGGCAACAATATGACCAATGACATCTGGCGCGCAAAATACGGCAGTTCTAGGATTTGAAGGTCTTGCGCCTCGGCGTAGCCGAAGTCATCCTGCACATCCATTATGCTCGCGGGAGTGCTTTGGTTGGAACCCGCATAGAACAGTGCGTCCTGGGTTTTGGATTTATCGAATTCCACGTGCCAATGACCCTTAAAGTAAATGGCATCGGCCAGAACGAGTCGGGTGGAGGAATCGATCGCATTCGGACGCACGAGGTTTTCGATTTTGTTCTGGGTCTGTCGGCCGACCCAGGCGTTGATTTGCTGGCGCGCCGATTCAGCGTCGGTTGCGAAGTCAACTTGGTTCAGACCTGCGCCGTACTGGTCATGCGCGACTTTCAGAAAGTCATCGTGGAATGGATAGCCTTGCTGGCACCACAGAGAATTGGCCACGAATAGCTGGTATGGGATTCCCTCCTTCAAAACGTCATGCAGTGATTCCTCCGTGGAACGCTGGCCGGCGTTCAAGTTTTCGATCAGGGCGGCGAATCCGCCATGGATGGCGTCCGGCGCCCCGCGTAAATGCAGAACTTGACTCATCTGCTGGGCCGTTTGTCCCCTGGCGCCCGCCCAAGTCATGGCCAACACGGACTCGATTGAATAAGGCGAGAAAAATAGGTTGCCGGGCTGATTTGCCAAACGCGAATAAAGATCCAATGCGAATGCATTGTTCGCCATTACCACGTCGCTCGTTTCACTTCCCGCGTTTCCTTCAGCGGGGGTTTGCCCGCAACAGGTTAACGCAGAAGCGAGCAAAACCGCCCAAGCTACCAGTAACTGCCCCATCGAACGGTCGTTCAACATAATCTGTTCCTTGTCGCTAGCCCTGGCGGCAACCGCTCATCACGAATTCAAACAAAGCCACATACGTCACGACCAAAGTAAATGAGCGAAGATGAGATTGACGGAATTCCGTCGCTGTCCATGGCTACCAGCGAGTACCACCCTTCTCCGCTCAGCGAAAGATCATCGAAAGTGGCAATGCCGTTCACCACGACCGCGGTCAGCGTGCCGGTCAATACATCGTTCTTTGGATGAGCGCCCAGCGACAGCGTCACGCTGGATGTATCGTTGGTCGCCAGGTTGCCGTATCTATCGAAGAGCGCTACCTGTACCTTGAAGGTTTTGCCGTTTGAATCGCACGACGGGATGTCAAAGAAGACCATGCGAACGGCCGCAGCCGGAGTTACGGCGAAGCTGGTAGATGTTGCCGATGACAGACAATGATCGGTTGCCTTCAGTGCATATTCGCCAGCCTTGTCCAGCGACAAGTTGGCAAATGTGGCTAGGCCATCTTGCACCTTCACGCTGAGAGTGTGATGGAACCCATTCGCACACCGTCCGTTCCAGTCAGAATCGCGAATCGGACCGAAACCGCGCGACAAGAAACTGGATAGGAGGACGTTGTCATCCCCGTCTGTAGAACCTCCGGCACCGACCCGCAGGGTCACATATGAGTTATCAGTGGTCACGACGTTGCCGAATTGATCCTCCACGGCGACAGTCACTGCCGGGCTGATCACGTTGCCGGCAGTCGTGTTGGTCGGCTGTTGGATGAAGGCGAGCTGCGCCGCAGCCGCAGGGCTGATTGCGATCGGCGTCGAGGGCGCGCTAGCAGCCAGGCCGTCGGTTGGGTCCGCGACCACGAAACTGAAATTACCACTGGTGTCCAATGTTAGATTTGTGAAGGTAGCGACGCCGTTGACGGCCGTAACAGTCGTCGTGCCGTTCAGGATGGGATCAGGAGCAAGGGACAAGGTAATCTGGGTGAAACTGTCATTAGTCAAGACATTGCCGTTCTGGTCTTCAATAACGGCCGTCACGTCAAATGCTTGTCCTGCGGTGATCGTGTTCGGATGGGACGTTACGGCCACTTTGGGCGACCAATTTACCAGGTAATTGACGAGAAGGTTTGCGAGCGGCGTGCCAAGACCTGTTTCTGCATTGTAACCCTGATATGCCTCGTCGCCTGAGGGAGCACCGTTGAGATAGAAATCCTGCGCGGGGGCAGAATACAGCGCCTCCTGCACCTGCTGAGAAATACTCGCAGAGGCATCCGAGCTAAAAGGATCGAGACCCTTCTGGGCCCGACCCTGATTAGCCAGCGCGATTAGCGCGGCCCATTGCGGCGTTCCCGCGCTAGTCCCGGCTTGCTCAACCCAACCTGATCCAGAATTTGTTGTTACATACGTTGCGTATCCCGCCAGATCGCCGGCGATATTGCCATCGGCG
>Ga0181538_10005998_pt1 | contig 10673 bp, 5 predicted proteins | sample PEATcosm2014_Bin_40_FD_119773 | JGI IMG/M metagenome (GOLD analysis project Ga0181538, IMG submission 119773) | Peatland microbial communities from MTU Mesocosm Facility, Houghton, MI, USA - PEATcosm2014_Bin23_30_metaG | ecosystem: Environmental > Terrestrial > Soil > Wetlands > Peat | place...
CGTCGTTTTCCGTGAGCGAGGTAAACTGCGGGTAAGGCAAAAGGAGTTGGCCCACTGTGGTGGTGCTCTTGCTTAGAGATCCCACGGCGATCAGTGGGTAGAAAGGATTGGAAGCGCTGCCGTTGTTCACATTCAGGCCCGTAGCTAAGTACGTACTGCGCGCCGAATTGATTTCGGCCACGGGGACGAAGTCGAGCTGTTGGTTGACCGGCAGAAAAGACGAGAGCGTGCCGGCATACTCGGCATCGATTAGGATCCGACCCGGCAATTCGCGCTGGATGCCGAACTGGTACTGCTGCGCTCGCGGCATCCGCCGCTTGACATCCACGTAGTTCACGTTCTGCCCGACCAGCGTCATGAGCCCGAGACTGGAGCCGCTCGGGCTCACCAAGCCGCTCGGGAAAGGGCTGCTAATAGTAGAGGAGGCCGTCAGACCGCCGTTTAGTGAGTCCACATACGGCGTCGTAACGCTGAATCCGTTGGTGGGCTCGTTGTAATTCAAAGTGGTGGTCGGACCGTAGAAGATCCCGTAGCCCCCGCGGAGCACGGTTTTGGGCGTCAGACTGAAGGCCGCGCCGACTCGCGGCGCCACGTTATCCCAGCCGATGTCGGTCATCGCGCGAGGCTGCCCGCCCACGCCAGCGAACAGCAGGCCGCCCTTGACGGCGAACTGCGACGCGGACAACTCGGGAATCGGGCTGAGGGCGTAGTTTGCCTCGGCTTGCGTGGCGAGTGGGCTGTTATCCTGGAAGTCAAAACCACGGTTGAGACGGTTGTACCGCTCTGTGTAGCCCCCTTCCCATTCATAACGCAGGCCCAAGTTCAAACTCAGACGCGAGTTCACACGGAAATCGTCCTGGAAATACAAACCGTAATACGGAGCCTGCCGTGCCACCGCCGCAGTGTTCGAGGTGCTCCCGCTGGTAGCCATGCCCAGAAGAAGCGAAGCGAGCCCACTGCCGCCGATGATCGTGGCGGCCTGCGGATTCGGGCCCTGCGTGAAAGTGGAGTCGAAGCTAAATTCCCCCGCTGCGTCGACTCCCTCGGTGCCAACATACGAGCGCATCACGCGGGCCTCACCTCCGAACCGCAAGTTGTGGCGGCCGACGACCTTGGTGAGGGCGCCGCCAACTGTGTAAATATCTTCCGCGGTCGTACTCCTCTTTGTCGTATTACTGATACTCTGATAACTAGTAATGTTTATTTCCGGGACCGCCTGCACCACTAACGCCTGAGTAAACGACGCCGGGAACCCAAGCTGGCTCATGTTGTATCCGAGATCGCCAGCAACAGTCGGATCCCAGTAACGTGAAACTCCAAGGTGGAAGTTAAGGAGCGTAGTGGGACTGAAAACGTAAGTGTCGCCGAACCCAAACCCGGCCGCGTTCCGGTGCTCTATGCTCTCAGTAAGCGAGTCCTCGAAGTTGCCCCGGCTGGGGTTGGTTTGGTGACGCCAAAAGTAACGGAGAAAAATCGAATGGTTGTCATTGAAGCGGTGGTCTATTCTGGCGACGAAGCCCCTCTGCATGATAAGATCCTTAAAATCGAGAATAAGGTTGTTGGCTCCAGTAACCGAATCGCCAGCTACATTCGGCGCGGGGTATAGTTTTAACAGGTTCACCGCCACGGGATCGAAGCGTGACGCGGGGATAATGTTTCCGGGAAAAGGAGACCGGGTATAACTGCTGCCGACGGTTGCGAGGGTAGCCGGGTCGTAAATGGTCACAAGTGATGACCCTCCGGTAGGCAGATGAACATCAGTTTGGGAGAAGTTGCCCTGAAGCTGGAGTGCCGTGGGTACACTACTGACAAAAGTACGGGGCTGGAGGTTGGGCTCGCCTTCCAGATTGAAGAAGAAGAACGTCCGGTTCTTGCCCTTGTAGATTTTCGGAATTTGCACCGGACCCCCGATGGCGCCTCCGTACAGGTTGTATCCAAACTGGGGTATCGAGGTTGCAAAGAAATCTCGCGCATTGAACCGCGAATTGCGCACGAACTCATAAAGGCTCCCATGGACCTGATTGGTTCCAGACTTGGTGGTGGTGTTAATCACGCCTCCAGTGAAGCGGCCGAACCCCGCGTCGAAGGTATCCGTCTGAATCTTAAACTCCGTTACCGCATCGACTGAAGGAATGAACTGGACGGTCCCGTTGGCGCCCGTATCCGGAATTCCATCGATTAGCGTCTCCGACGCGCGCGACTGGGTGCCCGATAGCTGAAGGCCAGAGATTGAAAGGTTGGAAGTAGTGGTTACAAAATACATGCCCTGCCCGAGGTTTGTGAAAACCACGGCGGGAGCCAAGACCGCGAGTGCAAAGGGATTGCGGCCATTCAGTGGAATATCCATCACAGTCCTACCGCTGATGACCTCACCCGACGAGGCGGTCGCGGTTTCCAGTGGCGACGTGTCCGCGGAAACCGTGATGCTCGTCGAAATTTCGCCGGGTTCGAGCCTCACGTCCATTGTCGACCGTTCCTCGATCTGCAACGTGATACCTTCGCGTATGTAGCTGCGGAACCCAGTCGATTGCACCTCGATCTTGTAATGGCCGGGCGGAAGGGACGTCACCAGGTAGTCGCCGCTACCACCGGACCGGGATTTAGTGACAGCGCCCGTCTCGGTGTTCGTGGCGGTGATTTCAGCGCCGGGGACGGCAGCGCCGGACGAATCCAGCACACGACCCACAATGGACGCACGAAATTCCTGCGATTGAAGTAGGGGCTCGGCTAGCAAGGCAAGCACCAACATAGCGAAAAAGATCCGTGTTTTCTTCATGTTCAACCTCCAGTTTGCAGTCTTTCGTACCTGATTTGCCCCCGTAAGCCCTTCTTTAACTAAGGACTTCCTCACGGCCAAAGAGTTCATCTAGCCGAGGCTGATATGACAGGATTATATGCTCACAATTCGGGGTTGTCAAGCCAAAAATCTCAGCCAAAAAAGGATTTAGGAATTGCCGCGGGCTGCCCTTGATCCCTGAGATCCACAGACCGCGCGCTCAGGCATCCACCACGCCCCGGCATGCGGTCCGGACAAGTCGATCTCCAGGTCGCGCGGCGTCCAGTCGGTTTATGGCACCGATTGAAATTGCCCATTCTGGACATCGCCTGAGATCTCCCAGGGTTAAGATTACAGCGCGCTATTCCTCCTGTCCATGAGAACTTGTTCACCTGACTTGAGGAATTTCACCGCTGAGCGCCGGTGCTGATGCAGCGCGCGATAGCGACTGGGCGGCATACCCTCTTTCCTCCGAAAGACCGTGCTCATATACTCCACGTGCGCGAAACCGATCCGCTCCGCGATCTGCTCCAGGGTGAGTCGCGATTCCCGCATCAGGGTCTTGCCCTGGTCGAGTTGCACCCGCAGAATCTCCGCGTGCGGCGTGCGCCCGACTGCCTTCAGAAACCGGCTCTCCAATACCCGGCGCGACAGCGGAACCGATTTGAGAACGTCCTTGACGCTGATGCCTTCGCAGGCGTGTTCCCGGATGAAGCGGACGGCCAGGGCCAGATCGTGGTCTTCCATCGCCAGCGTGTCCGTCGATCGCCTGGCGGCCAAGCCAAGCGGGGGAAACAGGTGTCCCTCGCCGTGAATTCGTTCCCCGGCCATCATCCGGTCTAGCAGCGCGGCCGCCGCATAGCCTGTTCGGTATGTATCGAGCACGATACTCGACATCGACGGGGCGGCCAAGGCGCAGAAGACCTCGTCGTTGTCCACGCCGACTACCGCCACCTCATCCGGGACCTGGATAGCCCGATGGCGGCAGGCGTCCAGAACGTGTTTGCCCAACGGGTCGTACGCCGCCATGATCCCGACCGGCCGGGGCAAGCGCGCAATCCACGCGCCGGTCTTTTCGACGGACGCCTCGCGCTGTGGCGTGGGGAGGGTCGAGCAGTGGCGCACGGAGCAGTCGTAGCCCGACTCCTGGACCAATTGCACGAAAGTCAGCTCACGGCCGCGGGACCATCTGAAGGCGTTGTCCCCGGCGAAGGCGAAGTGTCGGAATCCGCGCTCCATGAGATGTTGCGCCGCCAGACGCGCAATCGCGACGTCATCGGTCTCCACCCACGGCAGAGACGGAATCAGGCGGGCGGCGCTCATATCGACGGTTGGCGCCTTTAGCTTCCGCACGGTCGCCGCGATCGAAGCGTTTTCGATTCGCGCGATCACGCCATCTCCTTTCCATCGGTTCAGCCACGCCGGCAGCGGCTGTCCGCGACTGTGCTCCGCCAGGTAAATGGACCAGGGCCGGTGTTCGTGAATGTAAGAAACGATGCCCTGCAACAGCCCCCGCGCGTAGGTATTCGAGGTTTCCACCAACAAAGCGATCTTGGGTGTGGCTGCCATGGGATAAGCTTCATTCCTCCCGCGAGACTTGTACGGGGGCTCTGAAGCCCCTTGCGTGCCCCGCCGCAACAATCGTGTCAAGAAGCCCCTGCTGCACCGGCGCCGGACGGGCCGCCAGATGGCCGGCTTCATTCATTCACGGTAGCAGACAGGGCCAGTCTCCGGGGAGGCGGTAAGTCTATGCCGATTTCGCCAGCACACCGCTCACTTTCGGTTGCAGCCCAGCCTTCGCTGCAATCGCGTACGTCACGAATCCCGTGATGAAACTGTACAGTACCGCCGGCTGCAAGTAGGGCTTTAGGTCAGGCGGCAGCGGTAGGAATGGCAAAGTGCCTACCAAAAACCCGATGGCCCAAGCAATGTAGCCAGCCAGGTTCACGCCTTCGCGCGGGCCGGCCCACCGCCTGCCGGAGAGCAGGTAGTCGGCCGCCATGGCGCCGCAGATCGGCCCAAAGGAAGCGCCCACGATCGTGAAGAACGATACCAAGTTGGCAGCGACACCGGTGACCCCTAGAATAACCCCCACGGCACAGCCTGCCATGCTGGAAGCTACCCGCGGGACCCCCGGGATCATAGTAGAGAAGCTGTTGCCCACGATAAATGCGCAGAAGCAGGTCGCAGGGATGGAGGCAATGGCAAAGAGAAAGAACATGGCGGTGGCAGTGGGTCCGCCGATAGCCTGCATGACGCCGTCGTAGTCCCATCCCTGCGTCAGATTCGCGCCGTGCGCGCCGGCTACGGAAGCTAGCGACAGACCGCCGGCGATCAACGCGGCCAGCGTGATGCCCACCAGTCCACCCCACCGCACGTCGCTCTCGTTGCGTGAGTTCATGCCGAAATCCGCTCCGGCTGCCCCGGCGGTTGCGAAGAAGCCGATCACAACCGCGAGCGTCGCCGTGAAACCCACGTACGGGCTGTCCTGTCCCGCCGGAACCTGATACTTGCCGATGCCGCCCGCGGTTCGAAAGAAAACGACCAACAGCATGATTAAAGGAATCGTGTTCAAGAACAGCGACACCCGTGACACGTATCGAATCCCTTTGGCACCTACCCAAGCCATGGCGCCGCCCCACAGCACTCCCCCAACAACGAACGGCACGGTCATGGGCTCGGCTTTCATGCCAAGTCCTTTCAGAAGAAAATCGGTAGCTACAAATGTCGCCACTGCAAACCAGGCAACCTGCAAGAGGCCCATTAGCAACCCCGGCATGATGTAGCCGCCTTTGGCGCCGAAAGTGGAACTCCCAACTACGTAGAGCGGGTAGCCTGTCTGCATTCCCAGCAGGGCGGACACGCGGTAATAAAGGGCATAACAGAGCACCCCGGCTGTGGCCAGTGCCAGAAGGCAGACGCCCAGGCCGGCGTGTGCCAGGGTATTTCCAGCTATCTGTTGATAGAACACGATCCAGAGAAAGATTCCAGCGTAGCTTGGCGCGGTATTGGCATACCACGGCGCCCGCTTGCCTTCAGCGATGGGTACGGCTTTTGTAAGGTAGTCCGGCAACATGGCGATTTCCTATCCAGAAGCAGCCAGCATAGCATAGCTCGTTTTTCATGGGTAGCTTAGTTTGAAGTTTAAGTCAAATGAAGTCACTTTACTGCCTGGCGCCAACATCGGAACGAAGGAATCCCGCGGTTCACCGCCTTCTCCGCCGCCATCAGCTTCGCATGATGCAACGGCATTCCGTGGAGGAGAAAGTCGTCCTCACAAACCGTCGGATACACTCGATCGTGGCGTCCTGTTACCGGATTACTTCGTTTCCTTCACCGTCAGGACTTGGTCCGCCGTGGTCCTTTCCGGCCTCTGCACCGTGCCGCTCGGCCAGGTCACGCGGTCCGCAGAGGGACCGCTGGCGCCGCTGCACCAGCGGTCTTGTCGCGAGGCCGCTCAGGCCAGCACGTCCTTGCAGAACTTCAAGCACTTGGTGACTTCGGCGATGACGTTGGAACCCTCGGGAACCGGGTACTCTAGTTCAATGTTTCCCGGGAAGGGGTATTTCTCCTTCTTCATCAGGAGAAGGATCTCCTTCAGCGGCGTGTCTCCCTGGCCCCAGGGAACGTTCGGACCGTGGTCCCGCTTCCGGTCCTTCAGATGCAGGTTCGTGATGCGGGAGTGGTGCTCCCTGATAAACGCGATGGCATCGTAATCGGAGGCCGTGAAGTGGCCCACATCCAGATTGACGCCGTTGTACTTGGAATACGAAAAGGCCGTGGCGTAGCTCTCCAGGGTGGCGAACTGGTTGGAATCGGAGGTCTGGTCGTGGCCGTGGTAACCTACCAGGATCTTGTGCTTGTCGGCCAGCGGGGCGATGCGCTTTGACATGCTCACCGTGGTCGAGGTGGTCATCGCCTTGGCACCGAGCGTCTTGCACATCCGGAACGCGTAGTCCACTTCGTCGTCGGTTATGCTGTCCTGCATATTGAAGCAGAGCAGCGCCAGGTCGATGCCCGCGTCGTCGAACTTCTTGCGGACTTCCTTGAACTTGTCGTTCGGAGCGGACATGCGCCACTTGCGCAGTTCCTCCTGCCGGGCGCGCATTTCGGCCTGCTGCTCCGGGGTCAACGGCATGCGTCCGCCAGCCGGTCCGCGTCCCTGTCTACCACCCGGCTCCCCGCGGCCGCCCGCGCCGCGTGCCCGCCCCCCGCCCGCGGAAGCCTGGCTCGGCGCCCCCGCGTAGGCTTCGACACTGTTCGACATGAGTTCGGCCTCGCCCAGGCCGATCCCGACCATCGCCTTGATGATGTCGTCCACGTCGGTCGACAGCTCGCGGAAGCTGTACGTGATGGCGCCGATTTGTACGCCGCCGAACCTGGAGTTCACTGCGCCGAACGCCTTGGCCATGGGCAGGGCGGCGGCCGCAATTCTCGCTATGTCCCGTCTGGTGTAAAGCATGCTCGTGCCTTTCTCTGCAAAATGCCAACCATTGCGAGCTTGGGCCGGAATTTCCATTTTGGACTACCGGCTGAGCCCGCTACCGCGCCGGCAGTGGCTCGTAGACCACGTAGGCGAATTTCTTCGAGTCGGGCGACCAGGAATTCACGTTGACGCTGCCTTGTCCACCGAAAAACTTCGTCAGAACCTCCAGTTTCGCAGGCTTCAACTTCTTGCCCGGGGTGGGCATCAGGCGCAATACCACGCCGTCCAGCCGCGGGTTGTGGGTCGCCGTACCCTTCGGGAAGGAGAACACCAGCATCAACTTCCCGTTAGGGGAGATGTGCGGGAACCAGTCCTCCAACTCGTCGTTGGTCACCTGCTCAGCCTTGGCGTCACCCGGCCCAGCGCCCGACGCGGGCATCCGCCAGATATCCCAGCCGCCGGTGCGGTTCGAGTTGAAGTAGATCCACTTGCCGTCAGGGGTGTATTCGGGCCCGTCGTCATACCCGCCCTTCGAAGTCAGGCGCTCCTCAGGGCCGCCGGTGGCCGCCACGCGGTAAAGCTCGGTCTTGCCCTCACGCCGGCCCACAAATGCCAGCCAGTGGCCGTCGGGCGACCAGCCGTGAAACCAGCTCGGCGAGGCCGGAGTCAGCAGCTTGGCTCCGGTGCCATCGGCCTGCGCCAGGTAGACCTGTGAGTCGCGCGAGGATGGGGTCAAGGCCGAAAAGCCGAGCATCTTGCCGTCCCAGGAGAAGGCTTTGTCGTTATTGCAGCGATAGCCGCCTGCGCCGAGATCGATCTTCTCCAGCTTGGCCTCGCCGGGCGCCTCGAGGGGCAGGCGGTAGAGGTCGCCCCCGGTATTCACCAGCAGGAATTTGCCGTCGTGGGACCAGTTCGGCGCCTCGATGACAGTATCGGCCTTGTATGCCACTTTGGAAGACTTGGTTTGTAGATCGTAAACCACGATGCTGCTGCGGTAGCGCTGCTGAGGCGGCGCGGGCGGGCCCTGCTCCAGCCGGACATTCGAGAACACCGCCGTTTCCAGGATGTTGGCGTCGTGCGAGCAAACGCCGATGCCGACGTAAATCGGATCGGTCAGCTCGACGGTTTGCGGGCCGGAGGGGACCAACGCCTCGCCGGGCTTGCCCACGCGGATCGTGAAGCGGTTCCCGGCACGCTCCAGGCGGATGCGCGTGGGAGCATCGATGGTGGAGCGGATCTCCTGGGTCTGCGCGCCCGGCGTGAGCCGGTATTGCAAGGAAGTCAGTCCGGCGCCGTGGAGCGCGACATCGGCATACACGGAGCCGGCGGTCAGGTCCTGGCGCGCGATCAATATGGCTTTGCGATGCGGGATAGCACCGCTGCCAATGAAATGCACATCCGCTGTGAGCGTGAAGTCGCCCGAGAGCCGTTTCCAAACGAACCGAAACGCGTCCTCGGCCCCCCACAGGTTTGCTCCCCCGCCCGTCACCCGGTATTCGCCGGTGGCGGCATTGTACTCCATCGACCCGGCTTTCGGAGTCACTCCGACATCGCCCTGTGAATCAAAGAGGTTGCCGGTGCCTGGAGTCTGCGCAGCCGCGACGCCAACCAGCACCGTGATCCCGCAAAGCACCTTCGCGAGGGTCTGGCACGTATCTCTATTTGACATAAAATCTCCCTCTTCCGGCAGCAAGTCAGGCTCCGCTCCCGGAAACTGCGACCTTCACTTCGCCGCCCAGTAGGCGGCGTTGCCCACGTATCCCATGTCCGGCAGGTTTGCCAGAATGGCGCGGCGTAACGCCAGCAAGTGCACTTCGCCCGTTTCCTCGTAGATGACCTTGCCATCGGGAGCGAGCACGATGGTGAACGGCACGCCGGAGTCCCACTTCGGGTCGAAGGCCGCCTGCATGGCGTAGGTATCTTCAGAGGCGAATTGCAGGTTGCGCGTAGTGGCGTGCTCCTGCTGGAGCACTTTCATGACCGCCGGGGTCTCGTCGGGCAGGTTGACCGACACGGTGACGAATTCGAAGTCGCGGCTGCGGTACCAGCGGTAAGTGGTCTCCAAGTCGTGAAACTCTTCCACGCACGGCGCACACCAGGTGGCCCAGAAGGTCACCATCAACACGTGTCCGGTAGGGTTGGCGCGTAGCTTCTTGAGATCTTCGGCAGTGGCCATCTCCAGGTTCACCGGATCGGCTTCCAGCCGCTGCAGCTCCCGCTGCTTCATCTCGCTCTGCTCTTTCCACTTGGTGACGCAACCGAAGACGGGAGTGTGCGGAACCTCGATCGGGCGCCTGGCCAACATCGCGTCGAGCGCCGCGCGGGCGTCATAGGTCTTCACCAGGGACTCCCGCTGGTTGTCGTCGATGCGACCTTCATAGCGGAGCTTGCGCTCCCCGTCGAAGAGAAAGATGTGGGGCGTGGCCTTTGGCCCGTAGGACTGTGCCACCGACTGCGTGTCGCCGTCGTAGAGGTAGGGAAAGTTGAAGTGCCGGTAATTGGCGCGGATGATCATCCCGTCCAACGTGTCGTCCACGTCCGTGTAGTTCTTCTCGTGAAGCGAAGCCGCGGCGGGGGCGTTGGGCTGGATGGCCACGAAAGCGACGCCCTTGGGCTGGTAGTCCTCCACCAGCTTCTTGATGCGGCCCTCGTAGAGTTGCGCGGTCGGGCAGTGGTCGCAGGTGAACACGATGGCCAGCAGCGGGCTGTCCTTGTAATCGCCAAGCCTGTGCCGTTTGCCGTCCACGCCGGCCAAAAAAAAGTCCGGGGCCACAGAGCCGATGGCCAGCGTCGGGTGTGCGATGGCCGCCTGGTCCACCTGCGCGATCACGACCGGGTTGCGTCCTTGCGTTTGGCCCACGGCGGGAACGCAAAGAATCAGAACTGCAAAAACGAATGCGAAGACCTTCCTGCTTTCATGTAATCGACTCATGCTTGTATTCCCTTCCTTACGCGCCCCTGACCCCACCAGTCGAGACTGACGCGAGCGCCGTTGTCATGCACTTCGAGCCTGATCTAACCGGCGCGTCCGACGGGACTAGAGGCGACACAATATGACATCATTATAGGATTAGCGGTATACTCCGTCAAGCCGATTTTGTGCGGTCGGTTTCTGCCCTTACCCCCAATGCCCCAAGCCACACAGTATGCCCACTCCGCACGGCTCCTCCGGTTCACGCCGGTTCCCCGACCGCCTTTCGCGACACTTCAACCGTTCGTCCCGTCCGCGCCGATTCCAGCCCCGCGTCCAGGACCTCCATCTCTTTCACGCCATCCACGAAATTCGGTTCCACCTTCGTCCCCGAACCGATGGCTTTCAGGAAATCCGCCATGGCGTGGACGAACGTGTGCTCGTATCCGATGATGTGTCCCGGAGGCCACCACGCGTTCAGGTAGGGGTGAACGGGCTCGGTCACCAGGATGGTTCGGAAGCCCTGGGCGCATGCCGGGTCTTCGGCCGAGAAATAGTTC
>Ga0181538_10006000_pt1 | contig 10672 bp, 11 predicted proteins | sample PEATcosm2014_Bin_40_FD_119773 | JGI IMG/M metagenome (GOLD analysis project Ga0181538, IMG submission 119773) | Peatland microbial communities from MTU Mesocosm Facility, Houghton, MI, USA - PEATcosm2014_Bin23_30_metaG | ecosystem: Environmental > Terrestrial > Soil > Wetlands > Peat | place...
AAAATCGCGGCCGTCGTTCTCAGCCGTCCGTTGGGCATTGGCTGGCTTGCGGGCTTTACACTGACTTTCAGCCTCGTCATGGTGCTCTTCGGTTCGCTGGCCTGGCTCATCGTCAAGGGCGTGGGAATTTGGGGCATCAATATTCCGATCGGTTGGGGCTTTGCCATCGTCAATTTCGTCTGGTGGATCGGTATTGGCCACGCCGGCACTCTCATTTCCGCGATTCTTTTTCTGCTCAATCAGAAATGGCGCACTTCCATCAACCGCTTCGCCGAAGCTATGACGCTTTTCGCCGTCGCCTGCGCCGGCATCTTCCCGTTGATCCACACCGGCCGTCCCTGGATGGCCTACTACATGATGCCGTACCCCAGCACCATGGGCATCTGGCCGCAGTTTCGCAGCCCGCTCATCTGGGACGTTTTCGCGGTTTCCACCTACGGCACAGTCTCCCTCATGTTCTGGTTTGTCGGACTGCTGCCAGACCTCGCCACGCTTCGTGATCGCGCTAAGAATCGCATTCAGCAGGTGATCTATGGGGTGCTGGCCCTCGGCTGGCGCGGTTCGGCACATCACTGGCACCGCTATCAGTCCGCGTATTTGCTTCTGGCGGGTCTTGCCACGCCGCTCGTGCTTTCCGTGCATACCGTGGTGAGCTTCGATTTCGCCGTTGCCATCGTGCCCGGCTGGCACACCACGATTTTCCCTCCCTACTTCGTTGCCGGCGCCATCTATTCCGGTTTCGCCATGGTTCTCACGCTGGCGATTCCCCTGCGCAAAGCTTACGGCCTGGAAGATTTCATCACCATGCGTCACCTGGACAACATGGCCAAGGTGATGCTCGCTACCGGCTTGATCGTGGCCTATGGCTACTTCGTCGAGTTCTTCATGGCCTTCTACAGCGGCAACAAGTTCGACGTCTTCCTGGCCCAGCAACGCCTCCATGGGCCTTACTCCCATTACTATTTCGCACTCATCCTCTGCAACATCCTTACTCCTCAATTGCTCTGGTTTGAAAAGGTGCGCCGCAATGTCGCCGCCCTCTTCGTAATGTCACTGGTCATTAACACCGGCATGTGGCTGGAGCGCTTCGTCATCGTCGTGATTTCGCTGACCCGCGACTTCGTGCCTTCCGCCTGGGGCCGTTATCAGCCCACCTTCTGGGATTTCAGTACGTTTATCGGCACCCTCGGTCTGTTCGTGATGCTGATCTTTTTGTTTGTGCGAGGCTTGCCGGCCATCGCCATCGCGGAAATGCGGGAGCTTGTCGCGCACCAATCGCACTCCGGCGGGGATCACAAATGAAAGATCACCGCTCACAACTCTTTGGCGTGATGGGCGAGTTCGCGACGCCGGAACAGATCCTTAGCGCCGCAAGAAAGGCGCGCGAGGCGGGCTACAAGCACATTACTGCCTACACTCCCTTTCCCGTTGACGGCCTCGCCCACGCCGTGGGCTTCCGCTGGACTGCCGTACCGCTGATTACCCTGATTGGCGGTCTTGGCGGCGGCTTGACCGGTTTTGGTCTGCAATATTGGGTTGCCGCAATCACTTACCCCATGAATATTGGTGGTAGGCCCTTGAACAGTTGGCCTGCCTTCATTCCTGTCACTTTTGAACTGACCGTCCTTGGCGCCTCCATCTTTGCCGTGGTGGGAATGCTCGCCTTGAACAAACTGCCGCAACCGTATCACCCGGTGTTTAGCGTCGAACGCTTCGCGCGCGCGTCCACCGATCGCTTCTTCCTTTGCATCGAGGCGCGCGATCCAAAATTTAACCTGGCGGAGACCTCCCGGTTCCTGCAAAGTGTCTCTGCCGAGCACGTCAGCGAGGTGAAGGATGAAGACTAACTCCTCGCTTCGTGCGGCTCTGCTCATCCTTTCATCAACGATTGCCTTGGCTGGTTGCGACTACACCTTGCGCCAAGATATGGCCAATCAGCCACGCCAGAACACGCTTTCGCCTTCTAGCCTCTTTGCCGATGGCCGTTCGGAGCGCCAGTTACTCGATAATACCGTCCCACGCGGCTCCGTCGAAGAAGACGCTCTGTTTGTGCCCAAGGATTCCAATGCGTTTCCTCTCCCCGTCACGCAACAACTGCTCGAGCGCGGCCAGGAGCGCTACAACATTTTCTGCACGCCTTGCCACGGAATCCAGGGCGATGGCTTGGGAATGGTGGCCATGCGCGGCATGAAGCACCCGCCCAGCTATCACCAGGATCGCCTCCGGCAGGAGCCTAACGGTTACATCTATGACGTGATTACCAACGGTTTTGGCGCCATGTACGGCTATTCCGCGCAGATTCCGCCGCGTGACCGCTGGGCCATCATTGCCTATGTGCGCGCCCTGCAGTTAAGCAGAAACGCCCATGTGGCCGATCTGCCCGCCAGTGTACGGGAGAAACTCATGGCTCAAGGAGCCGCGAAGTGAACGTGCAAGAATACAAAGCGCCCGATAGCGTGGGTCGCGTCCAGACCGCTGGACTGGCAATTGGCGGCGTGGCATTAGTCGCAACTATTTTTGCCGCGGTCTCCTCGCCCAAAGATTTTTATTTGTCTTACCTCTTCAGTTTTTTGCTCGTGTTGGGTCTCACCTTGGGCTCGCTCGGTCTGCTCATGTTGCAACATTTGACTGGCGGCCATTGGGGCATCATCATCCGTCGTCCCCTGGAAGCCGCTTCACGGAATATTTGGCTCGTCCTGCTGATGTTCGTGCCCATCATATTCGGCATGAAGACGCTCTACATTGCCTGGCTCGATCCGGATAAACTTAAGGCCACGCCCCTTTCCGCATATCAGCAGACGTACCTGACAACCGGCGGCTTCCTGGGTCGCGCTTTCCTCTATTTCGCCATCTGGGGCGCGTTGGTTTGGCTTTTCAATAGCTGGTCGCGCGAGCAGGATCAGAACCCCGAAGATCGCGCCCTCCGCCGTCGTTTCAAACTTATGGCCGGTCCGGGAATCATCCTGTACATCCTGGCCATGACCTTTGCCGCAATCGATTGGGTCATGTCCCTCTCGCCCCATTGGGCTTCCACAATTTATGGATTCATCTTTGTCGGCGCTCAGGCCATCACCGCGATGTCATTCATGATCATTGTCGTGGCGGCCCTCTCAAGCTCCACGCCCTACTCGGAAATCATTCAGAAACGTCACCTCCACGATCTCGGAAAACTGCTTTTCGCCTTCAACATGCTCTGGGCCTATTTCGATTTTTCGCAACTCCTGATCATTTGGTCCGGCAACCAGCCCGAAGAGATTTCCTTTTATCGCACGCGTTTGTACGGCGGCTGGGGCGTCGTTGCGGTCATCGTTCTGCTCTTCAGTTTCGCCCTGCCATTCCTTGTCCTTTTGTCGCGCGACGTCAAGCGCAGCGCTGGTCTCATTACCAAGGTTGCCATCTGGATGATCGTGTTCCGCCTCGTGGATCTCTTCTGGATGACCCGGCCGGAATTTACCGCCAATGCCATGCCCAACTGGCGCGACATCGTCGTTCCCATCGCCCTGATCGGACTTTGGGTGGGATTCTTCGCCTTCAATCTGAAGCAGCAGCCGCTGCTTCCCCTGGGCGACCCGAAACTTGCGGAGGCCATTGCGCATCATGAGCACTGAGCCCCTCAAAAACGGCCACGGCGCGCCCGAAAGGCCGCTGCACGACGACGTTTCCTTTGAAGCGCGCGACGTCAGCACCAGCCCCATCCTGAAATTCTTGATGTATCTCGGCATCGCCATTGTTTTGTCTTACGGCCTTACGCTTGTCGTCTATCGCGGGCTTACGCGCTACTGGCAAAGCACCTACACGCCACCCCCTCCTTCACGCGGAAACGCTGGCGCCACCATGCCTCCGGAACCGCGCATGCAGGGCATGCCCGGCCATTTGACCGATCCGCAGAGCGATATGCGCAACAAAGTCCAAGCCGATACCGAAGCCAACAACCAGTTCCTCTGGATTGATAAGAACAGCGGCATCGCACAGATTCCGGTGAGCGAGGCCATGAAGATCATCGCTGAAAAGGGATTGCCGGCAGTGCCCGTGGCTCCGGCAGAAAAGAAGAAGTAGAGAAATGAAAGCACTTCGTTATTTCGTGGCTGCACTGGCGCTGCTGCTAGGCCTCACGGCTTGCCGCGCCCAGATGATTCCTGACAATGTTGGCCAGTCTTCCAATGGCTTGCCCCCGGCCCTCGCGAATGTGGGATTCGATCCGCAACTGAACGCACAAATCCCGCTCGATGCCGCGTTTACCGACGAGATGGGCACCCGCGTAAGGCTCCGCGATTATTCCGGTAAGAAACCCATCGTGCTTGTCTTCGTCTATTTCAACTGCCCTATGCTCTGCAGCCAGGTGGAACAATCCGTCGTCGGCACCTTGAAGATGATTTCCTTCAATCCTGGAACCGACTACCAGGTGGTGTTCCTCAGTTTCGATCCGTCAGACACGCCCGATGCCGCCCTCACGAAGAAACATGAAGCGATGTCGCGTTTTGCGCGCCCCGCCACCCAGGCGGGCTGGCATTTTCTCACCGGCAGCAAGGAATCCATTGATGCGGTAACAAAGGCCGCCAATTTCCGCTTCAGCTACGACGAGAAGACCAAAGTCTTCGCCCACGCCAGCGGCATCCTCCTGTTGACGCCTGATGGTCGCATCTCCCGCTATTTCTTTGGCGTCGAGTATCCGCCGAGCAACGTCCGTTTGGGACTCGTGGATGCCTCCGCGGGAAAAATCGGCTCGCCCGTCGATCATTTCCTGCTGTTCTGTTATCAGTACGACCCCACGAAAGCCCGCTACAGCGCCACCATTCTCACGGTCATTCGCATGGGCGCTGTCGCCACGCTGCTCTGCATCGCCATCGGTTTCGTGATTTTCCGCCGGCGTGATCTTCACACCGGTGCGGATTCCAACGCAGCACCGGAATTGCCGAAGCAAGGAGCACATTAGAGCCGTGCCGTCACCGCTGCCATTTTTCCCGGAGCAGGCCTCCAGTTTCGCTGGACACGTGGATGCCCTCTTCTCGTATATCCTCGTCACTTCGATCTTCTTCACGGTGCTGGTGACTCTGGTTGTCGCATTTATGGCTTTCCGCTTCCGTCGCAGGAGCGCCAGCGAAATTGGCGCTGAAATCCATGGCAATACCGCGCTCGAAATCGGCTGGACCCTGATTCCCCTCATTCTGGCTCTCGGCATGTTCGCCTGGGGCGCCGTGATTTACGTCCACTATCGCACTGCACCGAAAGATACTTTGGACATCTACGTCGTTGGCAAGCAGTGGATGTGGAAGCTGCAGCAGCCCACTGGCCGCAAGGAAATCAACGAGCTGCACATCCCCGTAAATCGCGATATTAAGCTCATCCTTGGCAGCGAAGATGTCATTCACGATTTTTATGTCCCGGCCTTCCGCGTCAAAATGGATGTCGTCCCGGGACGATATAACACCATGTGGTTCCGTGCCACCAAGGTCGGCAAGTACCACTTCTTCTGCTCGCAGTATTGCGGCACGAATCACGCCATGATGGGCGGCTGGGTAACCGTGATGGATCCCGCCGAATACGCCGCCTGGCTTTCCGACGAGGGCGGAGACGTCACTCCGACCTCCGCGGGTGAAAAACTCTTTACACAACTCGCTTGTGTCACTTGCCATATCTCCAATGGCACTGGCCGCGGCCCATCTCTTAACGGCGTGTACGACGCCAAAGTGCTCCTCGCCGATGGTTCCACGGTAACCGCCGACGAAGCCTACATCCGTGAATCCATTCTTCAACCCAAAGCTAAAATTGTGGCCGGGTATCAGCCCGTCATGCCCACCTTCCAGGGCTTGGTTTCCGAGGAGCAGATTCTGAACCTCACGGCCTACATCAAGTCCCTGCAGTCGCAGCCTGTGCCTGCAAAGGGCGCCGGCGTCGCTCCAGCATCAATGGGGAAGAAATAGTTATGAGCACCACCGCAGCAACACCGGCCAAAACATTGCCGGAGCATCACTATCTGAACGCCACCTACGGCATTCGCTCGTGGCTGCTTACCGTGGACCACAAGCGCATCGCTTTGCTCTATCTCATTTCCGTCACCTTCTTTTTCTTCATCGGCGGCTTCTTCGCCATGATGATCCGCTTGCACCTCCTGACCCCCAGCGGCTACCTGCTCAGCGCGGACACCTACAACCGCATGTTCACGATGCATGGCGTGGCCATGATTTTCTTCTTCCTCATTCCTTCCATCCCCGCCGTGTTGGGTAATTTCTTTATCCCGTTGATGATTGGCGCGAAGGACCTCGCCTTCCCGAAGATTAATCTCTTGAGCTGGTACATCTACGTCGTCGGCGCTCTCTTTACGCTCTATTCCATGATCTCCGGCGGCTTGGACACCGGCTGGACCTTCTACACACCATTAAGCACCGTCTACTCGAACTCGGCGGTCGCGCCCGCGGTCATCGGCGTTTTCATCACCGGCTTCTCTTCCATCCTCACCGGTTTGAACTTCCTCGTCACCATTCACACCATGCGTGCCCCGGGCATGACCTGGTTCCGCCTGCCACTCTTTGTCTGGGCGCATTACGCAACTTCCATCGTAATGATTCTCGGTACCCCGGTTGTCGCCATCACGCTCGCCCTCGCTGGCATGGAGCGCCTCTTCGGCCTCGGCTTCTTCAACCCCGCCATGGGCGGCGACCCCATCCTCTTCCAGCATCTCTTCTGGTTCTATTCTCATCCCGCCGTTTACATCATGATTCTGCCCGCAATGGGCGTGATCAGCGAACTCATTCCCACCTTCGCGCGCAAACAGCTTTTCGGCTACCACTTCGTTGCAGCGGCCAGCTTGGCGATCGCCGTCATCGGCTTCTTGGTTTGGGCCCACCACATGTTCGTCACCGGCCAGTCCACCTACGCCGCGCTGGCGTTTTCTTTCTTAACTTTTCTCGTCGCCATTCCTTCCGCGGTAAAAGTTTTTAACTGGGCGGCCACTCTCTATGGCGGTTCCATTTCCTTTGACACGCCGATGCTGTACGCCTTCGGTTTCCTCGGACTGTTCCTCATCGGCGGTCTCACCGGACTTTTCCTCGGCTGCCTGGGAACAGACATCCACATTCACGATACCTACTTCGTCGTCGCCCATTTCCACTACATCATGGTCGGCGGCGCCATCATGGGTTACCTCGGTGGCTTGCATTTCTGGTGGCCGAAAATGACCGGCCGCATGTACCCGGAATGGCTGGCGCGCATTGCCGCTCTGATCCTCTTTGTTGGGTTCAACCTGACCTTCTTCCCGCAATTCCTACTCGGCTATCTGGGCATGCCGCGCCGCTATCATGTCTATCCGCCGGAATTCCAGGTTTACAACGTCATGTCCACCGCTGGCGCTTCGATTCTCGCCATTGGATATCTCATGCCAATGATCTATCTCACTTGGGCCGCCTTCTACGGCAAAGTCGCGGGCGACAATCCCTGGCCCGCCACCGGTCTGGAATGGAAAACTCCATCGCCTCCACCCACGGAGAATTTTCCGGTTACTCCCATCGTCACCTGGGAGGCTTACGATTTTCATAATCGCCCGGATTTGGGTCTGGATCCTGTTTCAACTCACGAGATTATGCCGGCTCATGGAGACGACTGACGGAATGGCTGGGGGCTTTGACCCCACGCCAGGCGCGCTCTTGGCGCCTGAAACTTACGGATAGAGGAGTGCGGAGTGCATCGCACCGGAGAACTGTACGGACAATTCAAGACCCTCGAGCAGCAGAAGGAATCTGCTTCGCTCGGGATGTGGATCTTCCTCATCACCGAAGTTATGTTCTTCGGCGGCATCATGCTCGCCTACACTCTCAATCGCCACGTCTACTTCCCGGCCTTTGCTGCCGGCAGCAACACCCTCAGCCTGAAACTCGGTACCATCAACACCGGTGTCCTCTTGGCCAGCAGCTTCACGATGGTTATGGCCGTATGGGCCGCTCAAGTCGGCAGAAAAACCCTCATCACCGTGTTCTTGCTGTTGACCATCGGTCTTGGCTTCATCTTTCTAGGCATTAAATACGTCGAGTACAGCCAGAAATTCGAGCACCATCTCGTTCCCGGCAAGAAGTTCGACATCTTCTTCTGCGTCAACAACCCGTCCAGTTGCCCCGACGTGGCTCCCGACGAACTCATGGAAGAGAGCAAGTTGCTCGATGAAGCCAAGGCCGCTGACCCTGACCTCGAATCTCACGCCCAGCTGTACTATTCCGCCTATTTCGGCATGACTGGCCTGCACGCCCTCCACATGATCATCGGCGCAGGCCTTCTTTTCTGGCTGCTCAAGGGTTCGCTGGCCGGTAAATTCACGCCGCAATGGAACACGCCCGTGGATATTGTGGGTCTCTATTGGCACTTCGTCGATATCGTGTGGATCTATCTGTTTCCGTTGTTATATCTGATCGACCGGCATAAGTAGGGAGCGAAGCGTGTCTGAACAAGAACATCAAGAACATCACGAACACATCGTTCCGCCAACCACGTACCTGGTGATCATTCTCACGCTGCTCTTCCTAACCGCCACCACGGTCTGGGCGGCCTTCGTGAATCTCGGCCGCTTCAACATCGTCGTCGCGCTAGCAATCGCCACCCTCAAGGCCACCCTCGTCGTCCTCTTCTTCATGCACGCCAAGTACAGCCCCAAACGCACCAAGCTCATCATCCTCGCCGGTATCTTCTGGCTCGCCATTCTCCTCTTCATGACCCTCAGCGATTACATCTCTCGCGTAGACTATCGCGGCGTGCGCTTCCCGATGACGCAGGTTACCCAGCAAGTCCCCGCGCTGCGCGCCTGATCTTCGCGCAAACAAGCTTCTGCCGGCGTCCTGCCTTCACAATGATGCAGTACGTCACTCACAATGTAAGCCATATTGGAAATTGACTTACACTTTGGCCGACGGTATACTTATTTCAAATTTCACGCCTTGGAGTTTGCATGAAGACCGAAATCTCCACCGTCACCACCAAAGGCCAACTCGTCATCCCTTCCAAGCTTCGCCGTAAGTATGCGATTAAGCAGGGAACGCAAGTGGCGTTTCTGGAGCAAGACAACCGCTTGGTGCTGCAGCCCCTCACGCCGGAGTTCGTCCGCAGCCTTCGCGGCTCTCTCAAGGGCGAACCGTCCGCGCTGAAAGCTCTGCTGGAAGACCGCAAGCGGGAACGCGAGCTATGAAGCGTATCGTGCTCGATGCCAGCGCGCTCATGACTTTCTTTGAAGATCGCCCTGGGGCCGCCAAAGTCGAGGAAGTGATTGCCTTGGGTGTCGAAGGCAAACGCCAGTTGCTGATGTCCGTGGTGAATTGGGGCGAAGTCTACTACTCCACGTGGCGTGCCAAAGGGCCCGGCGTTGCGCGGAAAGTCCTGGAAGACATCGCACAACTCCCGCTGGAAATCGTGGACGCCGACCTCGAATTGACACGCACCGCAGCCGAACTCCGCGCCGAACACAAAGTGCCTTATGCCGATTGTTTCGCCGCCGCCCTCGCCACCAGTCGCAGAGCCTCTCTCGCCACCAGCGACAAAGACTTCGCTAGCCTCGGGAAAAACCTGGACATCCTCTGGACGATCGCGCCGTGAACAAATGAAGACCCTTGCCAATCACGAATTCGTGATTCGAGCAGTATTTCTGCTGGGTGCCAACATGCTTCTGCCGCTTGGTCTGGTAATACAAGATGGTTTGTAGCGTGAGTGCGATTTACGAGTGAAGGAAATCGCGGAACATCAGAAGTGAGGGGAAGAACGAACCGGCCCAGCCCTCAATCCCCTAAAGGGATCCTCGGCTCGCCTCCCCCACGGCTTCTGGGGGTGCACGCTGCTCGCCAATATAACCACCTTAATTTTCAATGCGTTAAAGTCAGGCCCCGGGTAAAAATGCACTACCCCCGGGGAAAAATTTACGCTGAAGCCCACCCGGAAAAACTTTTCCGCGTAATTTCTCTTCCTCTTCGCCCATCCCATCCGCTCTGCCTTGACCGCCACTCTCCCGAATTGCTATGGTGAATGATTATGCTGGGCCCAGTCTACCCACTGGGTGCCGGCATCTCCTGTGGGGGAGCACTTTCGAATTATGGGACTTACGAAACTGGTTGTGCGCGGCGCTCGCCAGCACAACTTGAAGAACATCAACATCGAAATCCCGCGAAACACCCTCACGGTCATCACCGGTCTTTCCGGTTCCGGTAAATCGTCTCTCGCCTTCGACACAATCTATGCGGAAGGCCAGCGCCGCTATGTCGAATCTCTTTCCGCCTACGCCCGCCAATTCCTCGATCAGATGGAACGTCCCGATGTGGATGTCATCGAAGGCCTCTCGCCTTCCATTGCCATCGAACAGAAAACGACGACGCGTTCGCCGCGTTCCACCGTCGGCACCATCACAGAAATTTACGACTATCTTCGCGTCGTTTACAGTTCCGTGGGCGTGCCTCACTGCCCGAATTGTGGCAAACCCATCACTCGGCAATCCAGCGAGCAGATTGTTCAGGCCATCCTTCAGGGAGAGCTCTGCAAGCCCGATGATCGCATCATGATCCTCGCGCCGATCGTTCGCGGCAGGAAAGGCGCGTACCGCAAGGAGCTTGAAAAACTCGCCCAGGACGGTTTCGTTCGTGTGCGCATCAATGGGGAACTGCTCCCACTGGACGAAACGCCCGTCCTTGACAAACGCAAGAATCACACC
>Ga0181538_10006001_pt1 | contig 10671 bp, 7 predicted proteins | sample PEATcosm2014_Bin_40_FD_119773 | JGI IMG/M metagenome (GOLD analysis project Ga0181538, IMG submission 119773) | Peatland microbial communities from MTU Mesocosm Facility, Houghton, MI, USA - PEATcosm2014_Bin23_30_metaG | ecosystem: Environmental > Terrestrial > Soil > Wetlands > Peat | place...
CAACCTGGCGAGCTATGTCGGCGCGACGCAGGTACGCCGAATGGTGCTGGGCGACGACGACCGCGCGCCGAACACGGCGGAGTTGGAGCGCATGAAGGCCCTGGTGCGCGAGGCCATGCGCGATGGCGCGGTGGGCGTCTCGACCGCGCTTCAATACGCGCCCGCACCGTACGCGTCCACCGAAGAGTTGATCGCGCTAGCCGCGGAGGCTGCCAAGTCCGGCGGCATCTATGCCACGCACATGCGCAGCGAAGCAGACGCCATCATCCCCGCCGTGGATGAAGCCGTCCGCATCGGCCGCGAGGCCCGCATTCCGGTGGAAATCTGGCATCTGAAAACAGCCGGCAAAGCCAACTGGGGCCGTATGCCGGAAGTGATCGCGCACATTCAGCGAGCGCGCGATTCGGGCGTGGACATCACGGCGGATACTTACGCCTACCCCGCGGGGTTCAACACGTTTTCGGCGATTATCCCGCCGTGGGCGCACGATGGCGGCGACGCCAGGCTGATCGAGCGGCTGAAGGATCCGGCCATCCGCGCGCGCATTCGCAAGGAGATGGAGACGCCGGGCGGCAATTGGGAGAACGAATGGCAGGAGGTGACCGGCCCGGAATCCTTCCTGGTGGGCGCTGTGGCGAACCCGAAGCTGCTGCCGTTCGAAGGCAAGACCATCGCGGAGATCGCCAAGCTGTGGGGCAAAGATCCTTTCGACACCATCTTCGACCTGTTGATTGAAGACCAGGCTTACACCAGCGTGGCGATCTTCATGATGTCGGAGCCGGACATCGCGCTGGCGCTCGCGCAGCCGTGGGTTTCGATCTGCAACGATTCGCAAGGAACCGCGCCCGATGGACTGCTGGGCAAGGAGCACCCGCATCCGCGCGCCTATGGGACATTCCCGCGCATCCTGCGCAAGTACGTGCGCGAAGAGAAGAAGCTGACCCTTCCGGATGCCATTCGCAAGTTCAGCGCGTTGCCCGCCCAGCGCATGCGGCTGGCGGATCGCGGCGTGTTGAAAGAAGGCATGTGGGCCGACGTGGTGGTCTTCGATCCGGAGACCATTCGCGACCGCGCCACCTTCGAGAATCCGAATCAGCTCTCGGAGGGCATGCGCTTCGTGCTGGTGAACGGCGTGCCGGTGATCGACGAAGGGAAGATGACCAATGCGCTGCCGGGGAAGGTGCTGCGCGGGGGTGGGGCAGGCTCTCAGCCTGCGCGGGACTCCCAGTCCCGCCTGGACCTCTCCCGGTAGGCTCGCCATTTCATGTCAAATACACCCGTAAATGTCTTGATAAGGGATCGCCGTCGTTGCCTCGCGCCGCGCCGGGAGGCGACGCGGAGTACATCGGGAACCTGCCCTCCTATGCGGCCATCGCTTGGCATTACGAGAAGATCACGCACAAGGGGCGGGATGAAAAGACGTTCCTCGACGAGGTGCGGGCGTTCGCGCGCGGCGCTTACGCGGAAGCCATGGCACAGGGTCAGAATCTGTCGCAGGCGCAGGTGGACGCAATGCCCGCCAAGCTGGCGGGCTATACCGGGCTGAGTGTGCAGTACCTTAAGGAAGCCAATCTGCGGGTGAGTCCGAGCCGCTTCCGTAAAGAGCTGCTGCGGGACCAGCGGATGATTCTGGGACGATACGATGCGCGGTTCGAAGGAACCGATGCCGACGCGGCCGGCGAGAACCCCGGCTACGATCCGTCGAGCTCCGGCATCACCGGGGCGTTTGTATCCGCGTTCCACGATTATCTGGACCGCGAGCTCAAATACACGGCCAAGGAGACTTACTTCCCCAGAGGTCCGAAAGTGAACGAGGAATGGGATGAGACGCACCACCCGCCGGGAGCGGGTGGACCCGGCCCGCAAGGGCGTGGGCTCCGGGAACCTTATGTGGCGGGAGATCTGGCGGATGCGATGCGGAAGAATCCACGGCTGAAAGTGTTTTCCGCAAACGGATTGTTCGATCTGGCGACACCATTCTTCATCACCGAATACGATCTGGCGCATATGGAACTGGAGCCGAAGCTGCGTGGGAATATCGAGTTCGCGTATTACCACCCGGGTCACATGATTTATCTGAACGTGGATGCGCTGAAGCAGTTGAAATCGGACCTGGCGGGCTTTTATTCGCGCGCGGCGGCAGGGGATTAAGGGCGCTTTTTGTTCCACGCGCAAAATCACAGGTGGTAGCCGCGCCCGGCGTCAGTCTGCACGGAGCGTGCGCATCGGGTCGACCCGCAGCACGCGCGCCGTCGCCGTCCAGACTGCCACGGCCGCCGTGATGGCCAGCAGCAGCGCGGCCGAAGCGCAAGTCCGGGCGTCCAGAGGCTCGACCGCATCCATCAGATATTGCAAGAACCTTCCCAAGGCGACCGCGCCTGCTACTCCCGCCGTCATGCCCACGGCGACCGGCAACATGCTTTGCCGTAACAGTGCGAACCGCAGACGTCCGGGAGAGGCGCCGACCGCAATCCGCACACCGATCTCGTGCGTGCGCTGGGAGATGGAGTACGATGCCACGCCGTAGATTCCAATGAGCGCCAGCAGCATGGCGAAGCCACCGAGAAACAAAACAGCCGTGGTGTAGAAGCGCGGTTTGGCCACAGCTTCGTCCAGCTTTTGGCTGAGCGTCATGGTGTTATACACCGGGATTTGCGGGTCGACCTCCTGAATCGTGTCGCGGAGGAGTGGAAGATAGGGTCTGGTGTCTCCGTGCACGCGCGCCACAAAGGTGAAAAACAAAGGAGGCCGCTGTGCAGCCGCTAGATAGAACTGCCCGCCCACGGACGCCGCGGGCGCGAATCGCATGCTTCGGACCACTCCCACAATCTTGAGCGGTTTCGGGTCAAAGTAGGTGGTCATGGTTCTTCCCAGCAGGCGGGCGCTGTCGCCGATCTTATGGGCAAATTCTTCGTCGACAATCGCCACCCGTTCCGCGCCGTCCCGATCTGCATCCGTAAAGTCTCTGCCTTCCACAATCCTGGTCCCAATGCTGCGGAAGTAATCGGGCGTAATGGTGGTCCGCACCGCTCCTGCCTGAGGGCCGGAATCCAGCTTGGCCATAACCCGCATGAACCCCTGGTTGGTGAGAGGCATGTAATCCACGCCGCCGGCGGATTCCACGCCGGGCAGGGCGCGTAAGCGATCAAGAACCTGGCCGTAATACGACTGCGCCTGGCGATTGGATTCGTAACGCGAGCCGGAGATTGACACCGTCGCAGTAGCGACGTTCTGCGTGCGGAAACCCAGGTCGGTCCCCATCAGTTTCAGGAAACTCCGGCCCATGGTGAGCGCGCCGGCCACCAGGACGACCGTGAATACAGCCTGCATGGCGACCAGGGCCGAGCGCATGCGGCGCACTCCCCAGCTTTGCGTGCCAGCCTGCGAGCGGACGGAATCGGCGGTGGGCTGTGTGCGGCCGATCAGCCAGGCGGGAAGAACTCCAAAGAGGACGCCCGTTAGAAGGGCCACCGCCACCGCGAATCCGAGCACCCGCCAATCCAGAATCGAATAACCCTGCGCGGCCAGTTGCGCGGGCTGGACGCTGGCTACCAGGCGCGAAGCCCAAAACGCCACCGCCAGCCCCGCCCCGGCCGCAGCTATCGTCAGCATGATGCTTTCCGTGATCAACTGCCGCACCAGACGGGCGCGGCTGGCGCCCAGAGCGGCACGCATGGCCATTTCCTGGCGCCGCTCGGTGATGCGCGCGAGCAGGAGTTGCGCCACGTTGGCGCAGGCGATCAGCAGCACGAAAGCCACGACCGCCAGCAGCGCCAGCGACGCCTGCCGCATCGGACCTGCAAGCTGGTCCTGCAGCGAGATCAAGCGGGGGGCCGGTGGGTTCCCTTTGGCATCGAGATTCTCGCGGCTTAGTTCCGCTTGGACGATGCCGTTGGCCTGCGCCAGAGATACCCCGGGTTTCAGCCGTCCGATCGTATGGGGCATGATAACGCCGATGTTTCCCAACCGCTCGGGGTCTAAAAGAGTAGGAGTCCAAACCGCGCTCCTGGCCGGGTAATCGAAATTCCGCGGCGCGACGCCAACTACTGTCAGGGGCGCGAAGTTCAAGTGGATGGTGGCGCCCAGGACGTGCGAATCGCCGCCGAACATCTGTTGCCAGAGGCCGTATCCGATCACGGCGACTCCGTCCTTACCGGGTACATCCTCATCCGCCCGGAAAGCTCTGCCAAATGCCGGTTCTGCGCCCAGCAGCGCGAAAAAGTTGGCGGTGGTTTCGGTGACGTGCACGCGGGCAGCCTGGCCTGAGCGGCTCAGGTTCATATCCGCCGAGTTGTACGTGGCGGCATCGAATCCTGTGTTTGCCGGAAAAAGCAGCCGCATCTCCCCGGTTGGCGAGAAGGCAACTCTGGCAGGAACGTCCACGAGACGCTGGGGATCGCGGAACGGCAGGCTGCGAATCAGCAGCGCGTTGAGCACACTGAAGACGCCGGTGGCCCCGCCGATGGCCAGAGCCAGCGCGGTGAGCGCCAGCATGGTGACCAGCGCGCGCCGACGGTACACTCTGGCCCCGTAGGCCAAGTCTTGCCGCAACTCGCGCACGAACTCCGTGGGAATCGAGACGGCCAGATCCCAGAGCGCCCGCAACCAAAACAGACATCGCGCCCAAAGGCCTCGCGCTTCGCAGTACTCATCGCGGAACTGGCGCTCCAACGGCGCCTCGTACTCTTCGCGGAAGCGGGCGGGATACAGCTTCAACAGAAAGCGGTAGATATGTTTTGGATCGGCCATGGCGAACCTCACGCAATGCTGGGAAGCCCCAATCGATCTTCCGCCAGACGGACCAACTGGCGCATGCGCACGGCCTCGGCCTGCGCCACCCGCTTGCCGAGCGGCGTGATCCGGTAGTAGCGGCGGCGTTCGTCATCCAGGTGCGCGTCGGGCCGCTCTTCCGATTCTTCGATCAGCCCTTGCTCCAACATCTTGTTAATGGAGCCGTAGAGCGCGCCGGAGCCCAGGTTCAGCTTTCCGCCGGTGCGCTGCAGGATCTCGCGCTTCAGCGCGTAGCCGTGGCGTTCGCCTTCGCCGAGCGCCAGCAGCAGGTGGAAAATGGTGGGCGGCAGGGGAAGCAAGGATTCGATTTGAGACTGGCTTGCCTTCGTCATACTATGTCACCATTTGACATAGTATATCCAAAGGCCGCACTGTGTCAAGGGGAATTGCGCGATTCAATGGTTGTACGATGATGCGAGGGCCTCGGAGGGCATACATGACCGCTACTGAAACCGCCGTTCGCACTGTGAAATTCTACACAAACGGAAACTGGGAAGATGCGCCGGGGCGCACGCTGCATCCGATCGCCAACCCGGCCACCGGGCAGGTGATCGCGCAGGTTCCCTACGCCATCGCCGACGATGTAGACCGCGCCGCCCGCGCCGCGCACGCGGCCTTTCTGAAGTGGCGGGAAGTGCCGGTGGTCGAGCGGGTGCAGGTGTTCTATCGTTACAAAGATCTGCTGGAGAAGCACGCCGGGGAGATCGCCCGCATCCTTTCGGCTGAGAACGGCAAGACCGTGGACGATGCCACCGGGAGCGTGCGCCGCGCCATACAAATGGTCGAAGTGGCCTGCGGGATGCCCAGCCTGATGATGGGCCAGTCGCTGGAAAATGTCTCGAAGGGGATCGATTGCCAGACCATCCGCCAGCCGCTGGGCGTCTGCGCCGGCATCACGCCGTTCAACTTTCCGGCCATGGTGCCGATGTGGATGTTTCCCTTCGCCATTGCCTGCGGCAACACGTTCATCCTGAAGCCGTCGGAGAAGGTGCCGCTGACCCCCACGCGCACCGCCGAGCTGCTGCACGATGCCGGGCTTCCCGCGGGCGCGTACAACCTGCTGCACGGCACGCGCGAAGCGGTGGACGCCTTGCTGGCGCACCCGCTGGTGCGTGCGATTTCGTTTGTCGGGTCGAGTTCCGTGGCCAAGTAGGTGTACCAGACGGCTGCCGCGCATGGCAAGCGCGTGCAGGCGTTGGGCGGCGCCAAGAACCACCTGGTAGTGATGCCGGATGCCCACGTGGAGAAGAGCGTCGAAGCCATCATGGGGTCCGCGTTTGGCGCGGCCGGCGAGCGCTGTCTGGCGGGCAGCGTCCTGGTGGCCGTGGGCGAATCGCGGCCGTTGCTGGATGCGCTGTTACGAAAAGTGCGCAATCTGCGCATTGGCGACGGCGCAGCGCCGGGCACCGAAATGGGGCCGCTGGTCACGGCGGAACACCGCGCGCGCGTGCTCGGCTACATCGAGAAGGGCGTCGCGGAGGGCGCCCAGCTCCTGGTGGATGGGCGCGAGCGCATGCGTAGCGATCACGGCGGCTGTAGCGCTGGCTATTTCATGGGGCCCACTGTTTTCGATGGCGTTGCGCCCGATATGACCATCGCGCGCGAAGAGATCTTCGGGCCGGTACTGAGCGTGATTCGGGTGAAGGATCTGGATGAAGCCATCGCGCTGGTGAATGGCTCAGCCTTTGGCAACACCACGTCGATCTTCACGTCGGATGGCAAGAGCGCGCGCGAATATGCGTCGCGCATTGAAGTGGGGATGGTAGGCGTCAACGTGGGAGTCGCGGCGCCGATGGCTTTCTTTCCGTTCTCGGGCTGGAAGAATTCGTTTTATGGCGATTTGCACGCGCACGGGAGAGACGCGGTGTCTTTTTACAGGGAGCAGAAGGTGATCATGAGCCGGTGGTTTTAGCGACGCCGCTTGAGAGACAATAAAGACGTGGTGCAAGCGATCGCAAGAGATCCTGAGACGATGCACGGCGTTGCCGTGTTCCGAGGGACGCGCGTGCCGGTCCAGACTCTGTTCGATTACCTGGAGGGCGGCGACACGCTGGAGGATTTCCTGGACGGATTCCCGACAGTTCCCCGCGCTCTAGCATTGCAAGCGTTGGAAGAAGCCAAACAACTACTGCTGGCGCGCGGCTGATGCGGGTTCTGTTCGACGAGTGTGTTGACGAGCGCCTACGGCTGCTGTTTCCAGGCTACGACTGCCAGACGGCCCGCTTTGCCAATCTGGCGGGACTAAAGAACGGCCAGCTCCTGGACGGCCGAGGCCGCCGGCTTCGACATTCTCATTACCGTCGACCAGAACATTCCCGATCAGCAGAGCCTCGCCGGACGGGGAATTTCCTTGATAATTCTCTGCGGACCTACGAACCGGCTGCTCCATTTGGAGCCATTGGTGCCCGCCGCGATAGCCGCGCTACGTTTAATTGGCCGTGGCGACGTCGTGCGAATCGGGTAGCGCCTCTTATTCGTACCGTAGCGCGATGAGCGGATCTACACGCGACGCGCGGCGCGCGGGCAGATAGCCTGACGCGATGGCGACCACGATCATGATTCCAAGTGCGGCCGCCAGCGTCACGGGATCGGCAGGTTTCAGGCCAAACAGCTTGCTTTGGATGAGGCGCGCACAGGCCAGGCTGGCTGGCACTCCGGCCGCCAGTCCGATGGCGATGAGCACCGCCGTCTCGCGCAAAACCATCCGCACCACCGTACCCCGCTCCGCCCCCAACGCCATGCGAATGCCGATTTCATTGGTCCGCTGCGCCACCGCGTAAGAAAGCACGCCGTACAGGCCGATCGCGGCGAGCAGCAGAGCCACGCCGCCGAAGACCGTGGAGAGCTGCGCGATGATGCGCTCCTGCCGCAGATTATCGTCCAGCATCTCGACGAAGGGTTGCACCCTGCCGATCGGAATGGCCGGGTCGTACGCCAGAATCGCCTTGCGCGCCGCCTGGATCACGGCGCCTGGCTTGCCAAAGGTCCGGATCTCGTAATTCATGTCCGGCGGGAAGGCGCCCAAGGGCTGCATCGCGGAGAGATAGAAGCGGCGAAAGATTTCCCGCCGCAAGCTGTGGTCCCGTGCGTCGCGCGCCACGCCCACGATCATGAACGTCTTGTGCGTGTCCGGAAACTCGTCGGTCACGTGCTTGCCGATGGGGTTCTGTGTGCCGAAGTAAAACTTGGCGAAAGCCTCGTTCACCACGCAGACGGATTCCGCCGACTCCACATCCTGCGGCCCGATATCGCGCCCGAGCAGGATGGGGATGCCCACCGTGGCAAAGTAACCCGGACCGGCTTGGTCGAAGCGCGCGTGCAGGTCCTGCGGCTTTTGCGACTTGTAACCCTCCACGCTGATCTTATCGCCGGACTCGCTGCCGCTAAAAAGGCCATTCGAGGAATACGCCACGCCGCGCACGCCGGGGATGCGCGCCAGCCGCTCGCGCACCTCGTTATAAGCGATGGGAAGCCGCTTGCCCGAGTAGCCGCCCGAAAGAAAGTCGACGTCCACCAGCGCCAACTTCTCCCGCTGGTAGCCCAAGTCTACGTTCTCCAGGTTGCGCAGCGTGCGGATGAACCATCCTGCGCCGATCAGCAGCATTACGGACAGCGCGATCTGGCCAATCACCAGGATTTTGCCCGCGCCGATTTTGGCGCTGCTGCCGGTCATCCCGCGCCCGGCCTCTTTCAATGTGCTGCTGACATTGACGCGCACGGACCTCCAGGCGGGCGCCAGGCCGAAGACCAGGCCCGTGAGCAGGGAGACCCCTATGGTGAAAAAGAGGACGCGCAGATCCGGCCGCGCATCCAGCGCCACCGAACCGGGGCGGTCTCCAACCAAGGCAACGAGCAACTGCACGCCATACACCGCCAGCAGGCTGCCGAGCACTCCGCCGGCTACGGAAAGCATCAGGCTTTCGGTGAGAAACTGCCGGATGATGCGCGCCCGGCCCGCGCCCAGCGCCAGGCGCACGCCCATTTCCTTCTGCCGCGCGGTGGCGCGCGCCAGCAGCAGGTTCGCGACATTGGCGCAGGCGATCACCAGCACCAGCGCGACCACAGCCATCAGCACATACAGCGGGTCGGCCATATTGCCGCGCAGGTTGGAGACGCCGGCGCCGGCATCGTGCAGCACCAGATTCTGCTTCAGGATATCCGGCTGGCTCTGGCTGAGTTTCGAGAACTCCTCGGCTACCACCTGCTTGAAAACGACGTCCACGTTGGCCTGCGCCTGCTTGCGCGAGACGCCGGGCTTCAAGCGGCCGATCACGTGCAGCCACATGACCTTCTCCGCGATGTGCGCGGGATCGTCTTCCAGCCACATGCGGCCGGGCATGATCTGCGGCTGCATGTCGAGCGGAATCCACAGATCGGGCGCATCGCCTACGTTCTCGCCGAGGAAATGGGGCTGCGCCACGCCGATGATGGTTAAGTCGGCTTTGGCAATGTGGACGCGGGAACTTAGCACGGAGGGCGATCCGCCGAAGCGCCGCTGCCAGAATTCATAGCTGATCACGGCATAAGGCGCGCTGCCGGGACCGCGTTCGTCCGCGGCCTTGAACGCGCGGCCGATTGAGGTTGTGGCGCCAAGGACCGTGAAATAGCCGGTGCTGACAAGCCGGGTGCGCAGTTCTTCGGGCGCCTTGCTGTCGATGCTGGCGTTGTTCCTGGCCAACTCGCTCTGCACAGCGAACATGCCGGAAAACGATTGCGTGCGGTCGCGCAAGGCTTCGAATTCGCGATTCGAGAGGATACTGCGCTCGCCGGTGGAGGTGCCGATGCTCACGCCCCCGGAGGTTGGATCGGTGAGGGCGACCAGTTGTTGCGGGTCCTTGACCGGCAGCATCTTCAATAGCACCGAGTCGATCAGGCTGAAGATGGCGGTATTGGCGCCGATGCCGAGCGCCAGCGAAAGCACCGCGACCGACGTGAAACCAGGGCTCTTGGCCAGCAGGCGAGCGCCATAGACGAAGTCCTGGCGCAATTCTGCGATTCCGGGCATATGCCTTGGACGAACGCCGACGGTATCCGGTTAGCAGCGGGACTGAAGTGTGTGCCCTAAAGGGGCAGATTACCAGTGGGGGAAGGACCCACTCGAATAGTTGATGGTTAGATTCGATAGCTGGCGAGCGGTTTGGTCGGGAAACTGGCCGGGCCGGAACCTCGCGACAAAGTCCACGGAAAGGTGGGCGAGCAACTTGGCAGGCCGTAACGCGTGTGAAGCTGGAGCAGGCCTCGAAAGACGCAATGTGGATGCCGACCCGGCGCTTTAGCGGGGAAGGCTGAGCCAATCCGGAAGAACCCGGCGCGGGAGCGCGCTAAACCGATAACCATCGGCACGGGTTGGGCCACCGGGGTAGTGAGCACAGCATGCCAAGAAGGTAGTCTGCGGTCAGTAGGGGAGGCCCGGGGTGGTCGCAGGGTCGCGACCTGTGAACGGGATCGGAAAGGATCCCGGACCATCTGGGCGTCGGAGAGGGTCAGAGGTACCGGTGAAGCCGGGTAATGCCGGTGGAGGGAAGGACCCTTGCTTCTGGTGAGCTTGCAAAGGAGGAAAGGAGCGGTGATTGGCGATGAGCCTAGCCACGCCGGATAAAATCCGGGACCTGCAGATTAAGCTGTATCGCAAGGCGAAGGACGAAAGGCGGCATAAGGTGTCTTCGCAAGGCACCCGCCAATTCCCTGCGGAACGGGTGTATGGGACCTTGGGGGTGTTTCGGCTCCCAGGGCCACGGGCCGCGCGTCCGTGAGTCTACGATGAAACCAGTCGGAAAGCCGGATGCTCGAAATGGGCACGTCCGGTTTGATGAGCGGGGATGGGAAACGGGGCGGCGCCTTCGGCGTCAGTACCCGCGCTCATCCTCGACTCTACCCCGC
>Ga0181538_10006002_pt1 | contig 10670 bp, 3 predicted proteins | sample PEATcosm2014_Bin_40_FD_119773 | JGI IMG/M metagenome (GOLD analysis project Ga0181538, IMG submission 119773) | Peatland microbial communities from MTU Mesocosm Facility, Houghton, MI, USA - PEATcosm2014_Bin23_30_metaG | ecosystem: Environmental > Terrestrial > Soil > Wetlands > Peat | place...
CGGTTTGTGGGAACGCTGGATCAAACCACCGTCGCGGGAAAATGCCGAAACTGATTTGGATGAAGCCCCGCCAAGCGAAACGATTGATTCATTCACCATCATCACGCGGGCGGCGAACGCGGCGATTGCGCCGCTGCACGACCGGATGCCGGTCATCATCGCGCCGAGTCATTTTGGCTGGTGGCTGAAAGACGACGATGTGCGTAGCGAGTCGCACAAAATGGCGCTGGAGCGAGCGCCGGATGATGCGTTGAAAATTTATCCCGTCAGTGATTTGGTCAATAGCCCCAAAACGGATGATCCTCGTTGCATCGAGCCGGTGCGAATTGACCGGGATTTTTTCGAGCGGCAATGGTGGGGAGACGGGTAAAAATCTGTTCACTCAATGCCGTTACCAGCTAACCAGAATCAAAAGCCGTAAAGTTTCTGACGCCGTTTGAAAGCTTTTGCGCCGCCTTCCAAGATCGTGCAGGATACGTCCCTTGTGGTCTTCGTATCAATCGAGCCACGATCCCGGACGACCGAATTTTCACTTTGTCCACGGAGGGGAATAATCAATTCAGCGTCACCCAACACGGCGATATTAGCGTTGTGGGTGACGACAATTACCTGGCGTTTTTCCTTAATGGCTCGCAAAGATCGAACCAGTGTCGTGTAAACAAATTCGCTATCCAGATTATCCTCGGGTTGGTCTATGATAAGGGGAGCGGTGCTTTGAGAAAATAACAAGATAGTGAGCAAGATTGATTGCTGCTGCCCTAATGACAGCTTGGAGAAATCCTTGAAAATGGGAATGGGCCTCCCTCCAGCACGAGACACCATCTTCGTAACTTTAATGGCGGGCCGATCATCAAACGGACAACGCTGAATTGCACAGTAGTTTCCCCATTCCAAAAGCTTGAGTATTATTTCATTTGCCTCTTTTGCTGAGAAAACAGCATTGTTACCTTCGTCCTTGAGGGCCATCAAAGGCACTACGTTTTTCTTGTCCAGCACGGCGAGAAGATTAACTGGCGAAAACTTTGCTGCTATAATTGCCGCCTTGGGAACTTGCGAAGTCCTCCAGCCCATTGCCGTTTTAATGAGATCTTCAAACTCAGCCGACATTGCACCCTCGGAAAATTTCAGATTGACAGAATAGTCGGCAACGCTGGTAGCAAGGTTCCTATTCATCAAAGTCGCGAAACTCGAACGCAACATGAATATGCGGGACTTCAATTCACGACGCTCCTTCATCAAAGCGGACCGCACGCCGTAAGCGGTTTTCTGTTTCGGAATGCTCTTGTTCAGTTCAATGAGCTTTGCAGCGTAATTGCTCGCGTCAGTGGTGACTTTCCGAATAAACGCCATGTCGAGTTTGATTTTCTGCTTTTCCAATTCTCGGCGTAATTCTTCAATTTGCTCTTTCGTTTTCTTTTGCTCAGTCACCCACACAGCAAGCTGGGCATTTATGGCATTCACAGCCTCGTTCACCTTGTTTTGAGCGCCGGTGGAAATTCGAGTCATCGTAACGATCAAATCATCCGTGATTTTTTTTACTGCCTCAAATTGCGCCTTTCCAACCGCGAGGGTGCTGCCGTCAATACTTTCCATTGTCTGTTTGAGTTCGTCCGTGTTTAATCCCGTAACTACGGCAGTTGGGAGTAGGCTCATAGACTCCCGGAGTTTGTCTCGAAAAATGCGCTCGACCGCGAGTTTTTCTTCAAGCTGCACAACTTCAGCGGCTTTCTGCGTTTTCAAAGTGGCAACTTGCCCGTCCGCTACCTTTTTCAAGGACTCAACCTCTTTGATCCTGTTAATATCTTGTTGTAGCTTCTCAATTTCAGTTTGATTGGTGAGCAATTCGTCTCGAATCTCCTCGTCCCGCGTTTTCAAATCATCAAGGGCCACGAAAGTATCGAGAAAGGTCAACAGGACAGCAGGATCTTTGTCACAATTTTTGATGGTCGAGGCCGTGTCACCCTGGCCGTAGCTTTCGATGGAAATCCAAGTTGGGCCATCAGGTGATGGATTGGTCACTTCGCCGAGTTTGCTGCGTGTAAGTGTGTGCCGCGCTCCAGCTTCATCTTCAAAAATTAGAGATATGCAGTCGGGCCAGACATCCGAATCAACGATTTCTTTTTCCGTTCCATTACCAGAGCCGACCCTCAGCGATTCCAACATAGTTGATTTGCCTGCCCCGCGACCGCCAATAATGCAGGTAAGATTTTTATTGAAATGAATGATTTGGTCCTTGAGAAAACCGCCCTCAAGTTTCATCCCGATAAAATGTGGGATAGTGGGTGGGATTAAATCCTCTAGTCGCACCCTTGCAGCGCAATCCAAAAATGCTACTTTGAGAGCATCAAAGGAAAGCGTCTCCATTTTGAATCGCGTAAGACGTTTTTGATTGTTGGCATTCCTTCCCACAGCGGCAAGCGTGTGAGAATCAGACCCCATCACTTTTGCGAGAGACACTTCAGTTTCCTGTCCAAGTTGTTGGCGGCGCGCATTTGCGCAGTTCTTACGGTCGGAGTTGGGATCAATGTGTGAGAACCAATCGGAATTCGCCGCCTGAGTGATTTCCAATCCAAGCAAATTGTCGCAGTTCAAAATCTCCTGCTTGAATGCGTCATATTTAGGATGGGCTTTTTCGAGTCCTGAATCACTATCAACGTGTGCGCAGACACCAAAACCGCCGAACTCGGCTGCGTATTTGAGGCATTGTGCCATCGTTTCCATACAGGATTGTTTGTTGCCGGAAATTTTGAGCTTCCCGTAAAAGCCCTCTAGCATGTCCGGAGTGGGACAATAAACTAGCAAGTGTCCGTTGGGGGTGCTCAGCTCTATGCCGGGGACCACCAGTATATCTTTCCCAGCGGCATACTGCACCGCGTCGCGGACGTTACCAATGACGTTGTGGTCTGTGATTGCAATGACCTTCAAATTTTCAGCGATTGCCAGGTCAACGATTGCCGTCGGCGTCATCGTGTTGTCCTTGACGTCGTATGACCCGCCTCCCCCAAACGAATGAATATGCAAATCGGCGCGCAAGAAATGTGCCCCGTTCGATTCTGCAATCAATTCGTCTTGAAGAGCCATAATTATTTTTGCTGCTTAACCTGCTCAACGAAACTTTGGAAAGATACGCCCTGCGTAAGCCAGACTCCCTGCTTTATCCGAATCTTCACGCTGCTCTCATTGATTTCAATTCCGACAACCCCGCCATCATCAGGCTTCAAATCGGCTTCGTGATCCTTCAGTCCCTTTGCATCGCTCACTTTGGCTTCCACCATCGGACCAATTCCAAACACGAAGCTCGCCTTTTGTCGCACGGTTTGCTCGTTGATGATACCTCCGGAGACATCCACCACACACAACGCATAGTTGTTGCGGTTCTCCGGCTTTACCGATTCCTCTCCTTGCCTCAAGGTCATTCTCACGAACGTCGCCGAAGTGGATTTCACTTCCAATAAATATCGGTTTACCTTCAAGATTTGTTCCCGTCCGTTCTCGACGAAATCGGTTTCTACTTCAAAATCGCTACCCACACCTGTTCTCTCAACACGAATGCCCGTGCTACTCAGTTCGTGTTTCAAAAGTTGCTCCACTAGCTTCCCCACTTCGTGATTACGAGCAACCTTTTCCTTTTCATGTTTCTTATCTAGGACAGCCTGCTTGATGTCTGGGTTATCCAGAACTGCCTCAATACTCTCCATAGTTAAATCATCCGCCGAGCCATAAATTCGAGCCGAAAGCTGGTCAAGTTGGAATCTCTTTTCTTCTGGCACTCCGATTCTGACCAGATCGCTGATGCCAATTCCAATTTTCAATAAAAACTGGGCGCAGTCCGGGTCATTGAAGATCGAGTTTTTAAGCTCATCATCCAATTTTAATAAAGCTGCGATGTTTTCCGCTGACGGCTTTTCTGCTTCGCCTCGTCTTCCCACCGAAACCCACGGACGGGTTTTCACTAGAAACATCCAAGCAGGACAGACTTGGTGCTGATTACCACAAACACAATCAACCAAGGAACCTTGCGTCCATGTTCTGTCTGACTTTATGACGTATTGAAACAAATATTTTAAGAACTGCTTCCCTTTCGATTTGCTTTTCCTCAAGCCTTCAAGCAATCCGTCGTCTCCTTTCATAAAGGCAATCTGCGAAATCTTTGTGGGCGCGGTCGGCTTGTGCTCGTTGTCATCAGGCAAATTGTCTTGCTCAAACGAATCAAGTGACTCGGTAACAAATAATGAGCACAGAACAAAACCCTTTTCTTCCAAGTATCGCCAATGTTTTTCTAATAGCGACACCGCATAATGTTCGGTTAGCTGACGATCCGCCGGAAACAGGTCGGAAAATGGTTGTGCTCCTGACTCCCATAAAGATACGGGTTTCAGCAATGGTTTGTTCGCGCGCAATTCGCTCCTGCCTGTTCCGCAGAGCATAGGATAGCCTGCAAGTTCTTCTTTTCGGTCATGCTCAATCAACCAATGGAGGAGTTGCGTATTTGCTTCGGCGTATGCCCCACCTTTGTCCTCAGCGGACGGCTCTTTTATTTTTTTAAGCGCCCATTCAATACAATTCTCGTTTGAAAGTGTCTTTCCCTTCTCGCCCTCGAAAAGCTGAATAACTGATTTGGACACTCTATTGTTAAGCAACTGGGAACGGATGTCCGCGCCGAGTTTATCGCAAATGTCCTTGATGCCGTCTTCAATTCCACCATCTAATTGCAAATCGCCGGACTTTTTCAATTGCCCTTTTTGGTTCGGAAGAATTGATCGGGTTTGGACAAAAGCTCTCAAACCCTCCGGTAGCACGCAGCCATACAAGCAATTGAGCCATTTTAACGCGCCAACTACCTCCCCAGAAGTAAGGCGTGCAGCAAGGTCGTCCAAACTCGTGCAGGGCGTAATCTTTATTGCCAATTTTTCGGCCGTCAATGATTCATCGAATTGTTCGGCATTTTTTCCCAAAACTGCCGCCCAGCCCTCCAGAATGTTTGCCCAGTCATCCGCGATTTGTAATACCGGAAGCTGGTCTTTGATGGCAATAAGTTCTGCCGCAAGTGTGTAAATCTCGTGGCTCGAATCTTTAATAGGAATCAATGCGTCAACAACGCGGATGAATTTATCACCGTTATACACAAAGCCAGGCGCTTGATCATTTCGCAGAAAACCAATCGCTTTTGATAACACTTCCGCTACGAGACTTTTTGAATCAAGCCATTCTTTTGTCGGGACTTTTTCAAATTTCGCGAGTTTATGAGGCACTAACCAATGTTCACGGAAGCAAACTTCAATCAGCGTCTTGTAAATCATTGGCACTTGGCGAAGTAGCATCCAATTCTTTTCAGTCGGCTTGTCTATTCCGTCAGCAAGCCCGGCCAAAATCCCATTACGTTCCTCGCGCGGTTCAAATCCATCACTTGCGATAGCAAAGGGCACAGGCATTTCATGAGTATCAACCAGCGGAAGCGGGTAAAATAGACGTGGTGTTGAATCCTCCACTACAACTTCCCATTGTTCACCTGTTTGGCGTAGAAGGACTGCCAGCGCGACGTTATTCGCGTGATCGCCAACAACAGCGACACGCATGACTTCTGAAAGCCCTTCGGAGTCATCACTTGCTACTTCAGTTATTGTTAGTTCTCCGTCGTGCTTTCGATCCCGTCTGCGCCATGACTTTGTGCCACTTGGCGTGCTTACAGTTACCTCATCCAACTCATCAACAAACGCTAAAACATACGGCACAGTTCTCGCAAGGTCGGTCAAACCGGATTCCACTACAATGCCAGCATCTAAATCTAAATCACATTCAAAAATGGTAGTAAACTCTCCATTTCCATTGCGGCGGGCTTTTCCCAAGGACTGCATAAAGCAGCCCCAAGCAATTTCCATCTTCTCCTGAATCCCTTGCGGTGCTTCTCCACTTCTATCAAGAAAGAACTCAAAGTCTTGGCGGGTTCCATCTTTTTCTAAAACGCCTAGTATTCTGACTTTGTGAGACACTAAGTGAATTGTCAGGAATCCGCTGCCAAACTTACCGCGCTTGCTCTCGTCCCCTTGTTTTGATGAACCATGATAAATCAGGTGAGAAATTTCACGCGGGCTAAATGCAGACCCGCAATGACTGAAACTTAGCTTTTCCTTATCGGCATTTATTCGCACCCGGTTTTTCCCGGTGGTTGCATCGGTCGCATCGGCAGCGTTTTGAAGTAATTCCCAAATCCATCTTCTCCGATGAACTGTATGAAAAGCACCGAGCTTTCGGAGGTTCTCAAATATAGCTTGCGCGTTGGTTTCGACGAGGGTTTCGTTACGAGCGGCTTCAAGCGATTGATCTACTTGTTCGGAAAGTGCCATATTAGCCTTCGATGATGGTTTCAAGATAACTTTTGCCATCTTCATCCCCGAAAAGAACATGGGCTTCTGCATACCTGGCTCTGTCCCATACCGACCCGTGCCGCTTTCGCAAATCATCGTAGGGGGTGGCCGAAATGATGAACGAGTCGAGCATCAGATTTTTGTTTTTGGATTTCTTTCTGGCGTCTGCAAGTTGTGTTTGCAATTTCTTGTGCAAATCAATCTTCGCGTTCTTATCGGGATGATCTTCATTCAACATCCCGTGTGGCTCAATGAAAACAAGTCGTTGCTCATAGCCTTCTGTCACCCACAGGATGAAGTCGGGGTAAAATCCGCTGTCCTCAAAAAAACCAATTCCCTTCCCGCGACTCAAGTTGCGTAGCAGGAAAAGTTCTTTTCCTTTCAGCACCGTGGGCGCGGATTTGCAGAATTGTTTCAAATCCTCGACAAACTTTCGCTCGCTATCGTTCAGCGGCGGCGGGATGGATTTTGTCTGGTTTCCCTTGGCTACCAAAAGCGGCTGATATAGATGCCTGTCAAAATGAATGTTCGGCAAATCCGACCGCAGAAGTTTTTGAAATTTCTTCCATTCCTCAATGGCTTCGTGAATGGATTTCAAAAAGTCTTTGTCACTTCGCGGCACTTTGACGACGTAGTTCTGGAAATTCTCGTCGTCTTTTTTCAACGGCGCGTAAATCATCTTGGACGAATCCCAACGCTGCTGCCGTTTGCGGTAAAAACTTTCGACATACTTATTTAGCACGCTGGTCATCGCGGCTTGCAACTGCGCGCCCTGCTCGGCGCGTGACGGGATCAAAAGCCGTTCGTCGCAAATCAGTCCGTAAAGCTTTGGGTCGCTGGCTTCAAGAATTTGGCGCGGGTGTTCCGGCCTGATGAGGAGATTATGAAAACCGCGCTCCTCTTTGTGTTCAAGCATGGCGAGATAAAGGCGTTCCCAATCAAGCCAGCGAAATTGCGCCGGTTGCAACCATCGCTTCGTTCCGCCAACGAATGATGCCGTTTGAAATTTTCCCGCCGCGCTCCCGATGCTTTCCACCCGCACCGACATATCCAGCGTCACTTCCGCCGCTGAATCCGGTTCAAGCATGATGCGCTCGCTGATTGCAAAACGGCTTTCCTTCGGCAAACGCGGTGCTATCAAACCCTTTTTTAGAAAGTCGTCGTTGCTTTTGATGGGCAGGTGCAATTCCACTTCGCCAAACGGCTCGACGCCCTCGCGCTCAAGGTAATCGCGGAATTGCGTCATGTAATTCGCGCGGATGGCGAAAATGTTCAACCGCTCCAATAAATCAATTCCCGCCGGGTGTTCCATGCCGGGCATTGCCGAACTGCGTTTCAAACTCCGGTTCAATCCCTGCAAGCGCACGCCGCGCCCGAATAGCTGGATGATTTCCGAGCCTTCGCTGCGGCCGATATTCAGCAAGCCCATGTTGGACACACGCCAGCTATCCCAACCCTGCATGAATTTCTTTGCGCCGATGAGAATGTTGATGCGCGAATCCGGCTTCTTGATGTTCTCGAACAAACCTTCCGCGATCTGGTCGTCCTCAACCTCCACGTCGGGACATTGTTCTTCGGTCAATGACTTAAATGCCGCCGTGTCGCCGATGTAAACGAGGCCGAAATAATTTTCCGAGCCGCTGACTTTCAAACCAAGCTCGCCCGCCTTGCCTTTGATGTCGCCGACGTGCAACCGTCCGTTGCCGGTTGCATGGAAAACGCGCTTCAATATATCGCGATGAATCGCGTCCCCGTCCTTGCTCCAGGATTTCAATTTCTTGAATCGTGAGGCAAAAACATCATGCCCGCCTTCGTCCTCAATCCCGCTTTCACCGTCCAGAATTTTTTTGATGGCCTTTTGCACCCAGCCGCGTTCGTTGCGCAGAAACGAATCAAGAAACTTTACGACGGTCAAAACATCTGAACCCTCGGCCTGTTTATTCGTATTGACCGTGCTGCCAACGAAAATCCATAAAGGGTCGGCGAGGTGATAACGCGCCATTGCTTCTGATTTCGAGTGAAACGCCCGTTTCTGCTCATGGAACGCCAACAGGTTTGCCAGCAAGAGCGTCCGCGTCTGCTCGTCATTCGTTTCGTGCGTCAGGTTCAGCAGTTCAAAGTCCTTCCCGAAACCGTCGCCGTAAAAATACTTGTAGCCGTAATCAACGAGAATCGCCTTGCCATATTCCTTGGTCATCACGTCGTCTCTTGCGGCGGTCATCGCCTGGACAAACGTCGCACTGTATTCAAACGTGAAGCCGTTTTCCGCCAGCTTGTCGCGGTTGCCAATCCATTTGCCCGCCTCGCTGCTCGCTCCCTTGTGGCCTTCGTCCACGAAAATGAGATTGTTCCCCTCGAACGCCTCCACCGGCACGCTTACGCCTGAACCTTTCTTTTCCCCGACCAGCTTTGTGATTTCAATCACGCGCACCGTGTTTTTTCTCACCGCTTCAAAGCCGCTGTCCTCCAGCGAAAAACGCGCACAAGGGATGCCTACTGCCTGCATGTTTTCCAAGTGCTGCTGCGAAAGCCCCTCGTCCGGCGTGACGAGCAAGATATTGTCGAGCGGCTTCGTATTGTATTGAAGAAACTGCCGGTAGTGAAAGTGCATCAAGATGGTTTTGCCGCTTCCCGTTGCCATGAGAAACGCCAGCTTGTTCAAATCTTCGTCCGCGAACTCCGGGTCTTGCACGTCGCCCGGCCCGCGCCGGCTGTTTCGCAGGGCGACAAACTGGTTCAACTCCTTTCGCAACGCGGCCTCGTGATTGAAACGCCGGTCAAGAAACAACTCCGTGATGAGCAATGAAAGATGCTGGAAATAGCGCAAGGTCAGCCGCTCCTTACGGTGCTTGTTGAAATAATTCAGGTGCGCCCGGATGTTCGCGTCGTAACGCTCCATATCCTCGCGTGCAACTTTGCATTTTGATCCGCGTGCGGCGATGGCCTGCACCAGAAACGAACCGCCCTTGCCGTCGTAGCCTTCATCCACGTCGCGCAGATTTTGGAGCATCGCCTTGTTCGACTCGTAACCGAGCTTATGGCAGACCCAATCCACCAGCACCAGCCGTTGCTCAAGTTTGATGTATTCGCTGGAAGCCATCGGCTAATCCTCGTTGAACATTTTCTTTTTGAAAACCGGGTCAAGCGAACGCGCGCCTTCAATGAAACTGTCCGTGTTCACGAAAATGTCTTCCGCGCCTTCCGTCAATTTCTGCTTCGCCACGAAATCACGGTCGGCCTCGAACTGCTCTTTTTTCCAGCCGTGAGTCGCGCGCCAAAGAATTGCCGTCTCCCGTCCGTCGACCTTGCCGCGATAAACGAGGTAGCGCACGCCCTTGTTCTCATGCACGCGGCGCGACGCGACGTGAAGGCCGATGAGATAATTGAACGTCTCCGGCAAATCCACCGGCAACGGTTCGTCCTTGCCGTGGCGACGCAGTTTGTAATCGAACGGTGCGTCCAGTTTGGCGACGTTCAGCAATGTCTCGCTCTGTTTCGTCTCGAAGTCGAGCATGTAGCTCAAGACGTAATCCTCAAGTTGAAACATCGCCTGCGCGTCTGCCGCCTCGAACGAAATGTTGTCCAGCGCGTCTTCGTAAGATTCGAGGCGAAGGTATTTGAATAAATGGCTAATGCCTGAATCCCGTGATTCTGGCTTTCCATCTTTCCACTCTTTGGAATAAATCACTTTTTGGATGCGCGGCTTGAGCACCGTGTCGAAATGTTCACCGACTTCAACCAGAATATATTTTCGTTTGGATTTCTCTTCACGATTAAGCGCGATTGTTGCGTGTCCGTTTGTTCCTGAACCTGCAAAGAAATCCAAAACAATCGCTTTGCTACTTGGAGCGCCAGCGCCGAGAAGCTCGATGTAAAGTGAAACGGGATGACAGTATGGAAATTCTAACCCAAGTTTCTCTACGTCGGCTTTACCACGCCCGCCATCTTGAATGACTGAAGAAATCTGGCGTTGCGAATCAGCAGTCAGAAAAACTTTCCGGCGAGGTTGAACTGTTTCGTCCTCACCGAAAATAATTTCATCTTTCGCCATCAAGTCTTTTAAGGTTTCAGGAGTGCGTGAAAATCCGCTCTCTGGCACGGGACATGGTTTTTTTGTTTTCGGGTGAAGTAACGGCTCGTGGAATTTGGGATCTTTGCGAGGTTCTGGCGCGCCTAGTCCTACGCGAGGCTGTGTGAAAACTCCGGCGCGGCGCGAGTCGTAGGCGGAGAAAAAGTTTGACCGGCGGTCCGAAAGTTCAGATCGCCGGTTTTGGTTTTCCAGAGATTCGGTTCGTCCGGATAGCC
>Ga0181538_10006006_pt1 | contig 10666 bp, 10 predicted proteins | sample PEATcosm2014_Bin_40_FD_119773 | JGI IMG/M metagenome (GOLD analysis project Ga0181538, IMG submission 119773) | Peatland microbial communities from MTU Mesocosm Facility, Houghton, MI, USA - PEATcosm2014_Bin23_30_metaG | ecosystem: Environmental > Terrestrial > Soil > Wetlands > Peat | place...
GCCGCAAAGTGTTTGATGGTTGCGACGACTTTTTGCGCTTGCGTCGCACGGGTGCGCGCCGCGATCAGCTCTCCCGCAAGCAGGGGATCTTCGCCGAGGAACTCAAAAGTACGACCACTTCTCGGTTCCCTCGCGAGATTGATTCCGCCTCCCAAGCCTTCGGCAAATCCTATCGCCCGGAGCTCTTTAGCGATGAGTGTTCCGTACTGGCTCGCCAGATCTAAATCCCAACTCGCTGCCACCGCAAGCGTGTTGGGCAGGGGCGTGACCCCTTTGCCCTCGATATTGACTCCCGAGCCGGAATCTGCCGAATTGAAGTCCGGAATTCCGAGCTGAGGGATTCCTGGAATGTAGCTTGCTCCTCCGATGGGAGAGGATTGGAACCCTGTGCCATGAACGAGCTGAATCTTTTCGTCGAGCGTCATCTGTTCCAACAGGTGATGCGCGCGGGTCTCAGTCTTCTGATCTGTCGTTGCAGACTGTGCGAAGAGCTGTAAATTGCAGAGCGAAAGGGCTGCTGCCAGGCAGATCGCCTTCCGCCTACTAAAGGTCAGACCCATGATTCGACCTCCCTGCTCGAGCATCGTAGATCCGATTAACCCTCGGCTGGATGAACCAGACACCTAAAGGGAAAAAGAACAAGAAAAGAAAAAACGTGCCTGCATACTCGGGGAGTGCCCTGGGCTCGCCCGTCTCGGCCATGGCCAAGGCTTTCGACACAAAGTTGATATCGTAGATCGAGCAAACCAAAGCGAAAAGCCCGAGAGCAACGAACACTACGAACGGCCACGTATTACCAATCAGACTGAACGAAGCGGCCGCGAATACCAGAACCATCGGATAAATGATCGCTACGCGAAAGAACGAAAGTGGCGATTGCAGGTCCGGTCGCGTCACAGAGCAAAGAAATGACCCCACAGACCACAGGTATGTCAAAAACACGAGCGCTAGGAGGCCACCCAGCAGCGCGAGTCCTACAAGCGCTAGTCCCGATACCTCGGGAGACGGCGACGCCACCATGATGGCGATCGAACCCACGAACCGCCCGACGGACACAATAAAAAGCAAAAGAAACATTTTCCAGTGCTTTGCTCGGAGAAAGAAATGTGAGAGCCGGTTCATATAGGATTCGAGTCAACAACCGGGCATGTATACCATGCTTACCGGACGTTAGACTCTGCAAACCAGCGCAGCGCGGAGCCTGCGACCTCGGAGCCTGTGCTAGTATCGAACGCTTATGCAAACGGGAATTATCGGCCTGCCACAGGTAGGGAAGACGAGCTTGTTCCGCATTCTCACGAAGGCGCGCGTCGACGCGCGGAGCGCGCCGAACCAGGCGCACGTGGGAATCGCTCGGGTGCCAGACGAGCGCGTGGTGAAGCTCGCGGAAGTGTTCAAACCGAAGAAGGTGACCTACGCGACGATAGAGTACGTCGACATCGGCGGACTCCAAAAGGACCGCGAGAAAAACTCGGCGTCGCTGGTTCCGCTGCGCGAAGCGGACGCGCTCGCGCACGTCGTGCGGCTTTTCGAGGATCCCTCCGTGCCGCACGAAGGCGGCACGCTCGACCCGATGCGCGACATCGAGAGCGTCGAAATCGAACTGATGCTCACCGACCTTGAGCAGGCGGCGAAACGAATCGAACGCGTTGAGAAGGACCTGAAGAAGAAGAAAGAGCCGCTCCTTGAAGCGGAATTGCAGCTCCTCACGCGTTGCCGGCTGGCGCTGGAATCGGAAAAGCCGTTGCGCGAGCTCGAATTCAAGCCCGAGGAGCTGAAAATGCTCCACGGCTTCAAATTCCTCACGCAGAAACCGATGCTGTACGTGTTGAATCTCGGCGACGAGGAAGCGGCTGACATCGATCGCGTGATCGAGAAGCATCACCTGGAGAAGCTGGCGTCCAAGTCGCACACGGCGGTGGTTCCCTTCTGCGGCAAGATCGAGGCGGAGCTAGCCGATCTGGACGACGCCGAAGCTGCGGAAATGATGCGCGCGTACGGCCTGGCGGAATCGGGCCGAGACCGTCTGATTCAGGCGAGCTACAAGCTGCTCGGATTGATTTCGTTTCTCACGTGCGGCGAGCCGGAGGTCCGTGCGTGGACCATCGAGCGCGGCATGAGCGCGCAAAAGGCTGCCGGCGCAATTCACAGCGATATCGAGCGCGGGTTCATCAAGGCGGAAGTAGTGAACTGGGAAGACTTGCTCAAAACGGGAAGTTTCCCAGCCGCGCGCGAGCGCGGGCAACAGCGCCTGGAAGGCAAAGAGTACATCGTGCAAGAAGGCGACGTGATTCTGTTCCGCCATTCGAGCTAATGGCGATGCCGAGTGGGGGCGTAACTCGCGTGCTGCTGGCCGTCTTACTGGGTCTGACGGCGGCGGCGGCGAATCTGCTGGGCGGTTCGCTGGTGGCGCATCGCGAGTGGTCGCACCGTTACCTGAAGTACTTCATCGCGCTGGGCGCCGGCTTCATGCTGGCCACGTCGCTGCTCGAAATGATTCCGGAGTCGATCAAGCTGCGGGTCGATTCGCAGCAGACGCTCTTCGGCGACACCAGCGTAGTTTTCGTGTTCGTTCTTGCGGGCTACCTGCTGGTGCATTTTTTCGAGCACACGGTGGCGCCGCATTTTCATTTCGGCGAGGAAACACACCACGAAGAAATCTCGCACGCGCATGCAAGCTACGCCGCGCTGCTGGGGCTCGTGATCCACACGTTTTTTGACGGCGTCGCGATCGCATCGGGCTTCCTCGTTTCCACATGGCTCGGTGGCGTAATTTTCGTAGCGATTTTCCTTCACAAGATTCCCGAGGGATTCACGGTGGCGTCGCTGATGATTGCGAGCGGCCAGAGCCGGCGCATCGCCTTCATCTCGTCGGCAATTCTGGGGGCGGCGACGCTGGCCGGCATGGGCCTGATGTTCGCGCTGCGAAGCACCCTCGTGGATGCCTTGCCGCTGGCCTCCGGCGTGACGCTATATGTGGCTGCCTCCGACCTGATTCCTGAAGTGAACCGCGAGCCTGGGATTGCGATGGCGGTTTTGGTCTTTCTGGGCGTGGCAATCATGTTCGCGTTCAAGCTCCTGTTCCAACTCTAGTGGCGGACCGGCCGGCCGGATGGCGCGGTCGTTCGCTCACGCAGTAACCAGTTTGTTTGCAGCAACTTGTGCGGGTCGCGAGTGATGTACTCAAGAAGGCCATAGCTCATACCGCAACCACCTGAGGCCCGCAACTTTATGAGGGCCAATGTGTTAGATAGAATGTGGAGGCCATGACCAGGTCTGACGTCCAATTGATGCTGGACGTGAAGGCTGGGGACGATGAGTCCTTCAACCTTCTACTGCGGCGGTATCGCACGCCGCTGGTCAACTTCCTATTTCGTATGGTACGCGATTCGGCGACGGCGGAAGACTTGGCGCAGGAAGTTTTTCTCCGGGTGTACCGCGCCCGGAAGCAGTATTCTCCGAGCGCGAAGTTCACCACGTGGATGTTCCGCATCGCCACGAATCTGGCGCTGAACTCGATCCGCGACAACCGGCACCGCCAGATGGAAACCTCGATCGACGCGCCGGTGAGCGATGAAGATTCGGCGCCGCGGGAACTTCCGGCACGCGAGATGAGAATAGACGAGCATATGGTGGAACGCGACCGCTCCGAATTCATTCGCCGCGCGATTACTTCGCTGCCGGAAAAGCAGCGAGTCGCGGTCTTGCTTCACAAGTATGAGGAGATGGACTACGGCGAGATCGCCGGAATTTTGGATTGCTCGGAAAGCGCGCTGAAGTCGCTCTTGTTCCGCGCTTACGAGACCCTGCGGGTAGAGCTGGCACGACTCGTCACCCAGCCAGTGCGAACCAGCGCGGGGGAAGGAAGGGCGTCATGAAGTGTGAAGATGTTTCGAAAGAACTGATTGCGTATCTCGATCGCCGAGCCAATTCAGCGGAGCGGCGAGACGTGGAAGGGCACCTCGTTAAGTGCGAGCCGTGCCGGACACGCGCAGAGGAATTTCGCAAATTGTGGACCGTGCTCGACGAGGTTCCGGTGACGGAACCGTCGTTCGGATTCGACGCGCGGTTGCGGCAGCGGATCGCCGCTGAACCGAAGCCAACCTGGTTCCGGTGGCTGGTCCCGCAGCCGCGGCTGGCCTTCTCCATGGCGTTGCTGCTGGCGTTGAGCATGTGGATCGCCGGGCCGCTGCGCGACAAATCCGCGAGTGCGCCAACAGAAGACGAGAAATTTCAGATGATCGAGCATCTAGATGTGCTCGAGAACTACGACTTGCTGAGCAAGTCGGATGTGCTCGCCGAGGTGCCGTCGGCGCCGGCGCCGCAGCCCGATGACCAGCAGAAACAGCAAGCGCCCGATGATGGCGGAGGCAGCCTCTAAGATGCGTCCTGGCAGGCTCATTTTCGCGTTCGCACTCGTGCCGATGATGGCGATTGCGGCGCAGCCTGCCTCCGCGCAACGATATGCCCAGCAGTTCAGGCCTCCCAAGGCGCCGCCACCAAAGGCGCAAGGCCAAAAGCCGAAGGGGAACCCGAACAAGTCTGCGGCAAAGCCTGGCAATGCGAACGCGCCGCATCCGAATGCGGATGGAGGCAGCTCCAACACGAACGGCGCCAACGGGCAACGTAACCCGAACCCAATTAACGCCAATAACAGCGGGCAGCCTGTAGCGCATCCACCGAACCAGGAGACGTTCCGGCCCAATCCCAACGTTGCGCATCCGGAAGGTACGAATTTGCCGGCCGGGGCAGAGCAGCGGCTCCGCGACATGTCTCCGCAGGAGCAAGAGCGTTTCTTGCAGAACAACCAGCGCTTCCAGAGCCTGCCGCCGGAACGGCAGGCCCAGATTCGACGCAATCTGCAAAAATGGAACAACCTTTCCCCCGCCGAGAAGGATCGTCTGAGCCACGCCGGTGACCGTTGGGAGCAGATGACTCCGCAGCAGCGGGATCTGTACCAGAATCACATCCTTCCCAAGTGGCAGCAGATGTCGCCTGACCGGCGGCAACTGATCAACGGTCGGCTGCACACGCTCCAGGCGATGCCTCCCGCTGCGCAAGAGCGTGCGCTGAACGATCCGCGGTTCATGCAGGGCCTCTCGCCCGACGAGCAAGGCGTGCTGCGCAACCTGGTCTCCTTACGCAACCCGAATCCGTAGCGGCTGCCCGCGCGTGTTTACTCTTACAAAACAAAATTGGGTCTCGGAAGCAATAAAACAACAAGCTGTCGTGAGAGCCGCAGGGCGGTCTACAACTAATTGTGGTTGGTCTCGTTCGAGTGCCGGTGTGAAACAAGTTTTCCCCTCTTGTAAAATAAAAAATCTTTTCCCTGAGTGACGAATTCCTCTTGACATGCGCAAGAACAGGCCTACAATCGCGGTCCAAGTGGGAGAAAGTGGCGCAAAGTGGTAAACAGTGAAGGGAAGTGGCGGAGGCGAACCAGCGAGTGATTCCCATCGCAGACACGCCGGTGGAAGTCCTCAAGGTCATTCATGCTGCGCGGCAACTATCTGGCGACGGTGGACGAGAAGGGCCGATTGAAAATTCCGGCCGACTTCCTGGCCGAGCTTCGCAAGATGGGCAAGAAGTTCTACGTCACCAGCGCGAAGGGCGATCACGCTCGCGTGTACCCGATGAAAGAGTGGGAAGCGATCGAGAAGAAGCTGGCGAAGCTTTCCTCCTACGAACCCACGAAACGCAAGTTTCTGGAACGCACGAACTATTTCGGCCAGGTAGTGGAGGTGGATGGGCAGGGGCGCATTCTGGTTCCACCTGTACTGCGGGAAGCGGCGGAGATGAAGGGCGAAGTGGATGTCCAGGGACAGCTCACGTACCTGGAAATCTGGAATCACACCCGATTCCTCAGCCGGCTGAATAGCGATCCGATTACGGCGCAAGACGAAAAGGCATTCGGCGAACTGGGCATCTAGCTTTTGAGCGTTCTGCATACGCCGGTTCTGATGGACGAAGTCATTGAATGGCTTCGCATCCGGCCCGATGGAATTTATGCGGACGTGACAACCGGCACGGGCGGTCATGCGCTTGAAATCGCGCGACGCCTGACGACGGGCCGGCTGGTGGGTTTGGATCGCGATCCGCGGGCGCTTGAAATTGCCCGCGAACGCTTGAAGCCGCACGAGAGGCAGGTGGTTCTGGTGCACGCAGAGTTTTCACAGATCGGCGAGGTCGCGAGGGAGCTGGCACTCCCGCCGCTGGACGGGGTGCTCGCCGATCTCGGGGTTTCAAGCCTCGAGCTGGACAGCCCGGAACGAGGATTTTCGTTCCGCTGGGCTGCCGCTCTGGACATGAGGATGAATCCTGATTCCGTGTTGATGGCTGACGAGATTGTGAATCGATGGTCGGAGAGAGATTTGGCCGACCTCCTCTATAAGAATGCGGACGAGAGGGATTCACGCAGAATCGCCAGAGCAATCGTTCGGGCGCGGCCGATCCGCGACACCGAACATCTGGCAACGGTTGTGGCAGGGGGCCGAAAAGCAAGGGGAAGGCAGAAACTGCATCCCGCGACAAAAACGTTTCTGGCGCTGCGGATAGCGGTGAATCGAGAAGAGGAGGAACTCGGGCAGTTTCTTTCGCGGACCCCTGCCACTTTGAATTCAGGAGGACGGTGGATCGTCCTCAGTTACCACTCGTTGGAAGATCGTCTCGTGAAGCACGCGTTTCAGCGGCTGGCGCGAGAGGGAAGTTTGCGGCTGCTCACCAAAAAGGTGATTCAGCCCGGCGCGGACGAGGTTCGCGCGAATCCGCGCGCTCGAAGCGCGAAGATGCGAGTGGCGGAAAAGATTTAGCCGGCGCGAGGTTGCGCCGCAAGGCAACTGGGAGTTCATTATGACTGAATATCACACAGTAAAGCGCATTGATAATTCGCGGCTCGTGCGTCCGGCGGCTCCGGCCCGGCTCCGCGATTTCTGGCGCCGATTGGCGGCGGGAAGCGCGCTGGCTTGCTGCCTGCTCGTCTACGTGTGGCAGCACTTCGAGTGCATCCAGCTCCGCTACCAGATCGAGTCGCTCGAACAGCAGCGCGTTCAAGCGGGACAATTGAATCAGCAGTTGCATGTCGAGGTGGCGACGCTCCGCTCGCCAGGCCGCGTGGATTCGATTGCGCGGAACGAGTTGGGCTTGACGATTTCCGTTCCGGGACAGGTGGCTCCGGTGGACGCTTCCGCCGACGCAGTAGTGGCGCAGGCACGCGCCGTGGCTCTGACGTCGCGGCCGTAAATTTTTTTAGGCCCGGAATCCCGGGCCATTTTCCGGCGACGCAACTCCATGGGCCGCCGGGCTAAGCTCCAGATCGGATAGTCCGGAGTCCAGGGGTTTCGGGGTTTGTGCGCCGCGGCGGACAACCCTGAGTTCAAAATGTACCAGCGCAATTCGCGTCTCCGCTGGCTTGTCGTTTGGGTTCTTGCGGTGGTTTGGATGGCCGTGGTTCTTGGCCGCCTGAGTTACCTCCAGCTGTTCAGCTATGGCGAGTACTTCGTCAAGGCCCAGCGTCAACAGCAGCGCATCTTTGAAATCAGCCCGAAGCGCGGCGCGATCTATGACCGCAAAGGGCGCGAGCTTGCGGTCAGCCTTCCCATGGATTCGGTTTTCGCCGACCCGGCTGAAATCACCGACGCGGAGATGGTAGCGCGGCTGCTCTCCCGAGTTCTCGACCTTTCCCCCGAAGACATCGAAACGAAAATTCGCGAAGCGCGCACGCCCGTGCGCCTGGCAAAGAAGCTTTCGCCTGCCACCGTGCAGCGAATCGATGACATGAATTTGAAGGGCGTCTTCTTTCAAAAGGAGAACCGCCGCGATTATCCCGAACGGGAGCTGGCAGCCCATCTGCTTGGTTACGTCGACGTCGACGAAAAGGGAATCGGCGGAATCGAACATTTTCTCGACAAGGAAATCCGCGGCCGGCCGGGGAAGATGATGGTCATGGCCGACGGCCGGCGCCGCTGGTACGACCGCACGGAAGCGGCTGCGGATCCCGGCGCGAGCGTCACTCTGACGATCGACCAAACGATTCAGTACATCGCCGAGAAGGAACTCGCGCGCGCGATTGCGGAAACTCACGCGATGAACGGCACGGTGGTAATTCAAGATCCGAACACAGGCGAGCTTCTCGCGGTTGCGAACTGGCCGCCGTTTGATCCGAATAACGCAGGCTCCTATTCAGATGATGACCGCATGGATCGCGCCGTCAGCGCGGCTTACGAACCCGGATCGACATTCAAGATAATCACGCTCACAGGGGCCATCGAAAACGGCGTCGTGAGTCCAGATGAGCTGATTGATTGCCAGATGGGTCAGATCATGGTGGCCGGTCGGCTAATTCACGACCACGAGAAATTCGGGATTTTAAGCGTGCGCCAAATCCTAGAGCATTCCAGCGACGTGGGCGCCATCAAGATTGCGTTGCGGCTGGGCGCGCCGAAATTTTACGACACAATTCGCGCCTTCGGAATCGGACAGCCCACGGGAATCGAACTGCCGGGCGAGAACCGTGGCCTGCTGAGGCCGGTGGAGAACTGGTCGGCAAACTCGATCGGTTCGCTCGCGATGGGCCAGGAAGTGAGCGTTACGCCGGTTCAGATTATCTCGGCGATTTCAGCGATCGCCAACGGCGGCACGCTGTATCGGCCTCGGATTGTCCGCGAGATTCACGGCGGGGTGCAGACGATGGCTCTGCCCGGCAGTGAACCGTCGCAAGCGACGGACCCAAGAACCGCGGCGACGATGCGCGAGTTGATGGAAGACGTGATGATTGAGGGCACTGGCAAGCTTTCGCAGCTGACCGGTTATACGTCCGGCGGGAAATCGGGCACGGCGCAAATGATCGACCCGGCCACGGGGCGCTATTCGGCAAGTCGGTACAACGCGTCGTTTGCGGGATTCGCGCCCGTGAACGATCCTGCTGTCACGATTCTGGTGGTGCTCGATTCGCCGGTCGGAAAGCATATGGGAGCGGAAGTGAGCGCTCCCGTGTTCAAAAGCATCGCCGAGCAGGTGCTCGCGCACCTGGATGTGCCGCACGACGTGCCTTCGCCCTCGGACACCGAGACAGCCAAGAATCTGCATCTAAATCAAGAGATATCCGCGCGGAAAGCTTCGTCCACCGACGCGACCATAGCCCGCTTCGAATCGGCGATTGCGAAGGAAGGCCAGCAGAAGCCCGCTCAAACGGTTGCGTTCGGGAGTCCAGGCTCGATCGTCATTCCGAATCTCGCGGGTCAGTCCGTCCGAGACGTGACGGAAGCGTGCCTGCGTCTCGGTCTCGTACCCTCGCTGATTGGCAGTGGTGTTGCTCTGCAAGAGTTCCCGGAAGCGGGAACGAACGTCCTGCGCGGCAGCCGCCTTACCGTGTGGTTCGGCCGGCCGGGCGAGCAAGCGGCGCGAGGGGATGGAAATTGAGTGTGCACGTGAAGGATCACTGGATGGTCACGCACGACAACGCGAGGCCCACAGACGGCAGCATGATGCTTACCGAACTGCTCTCGGGCAGTGAGATTGGAAAGGTCACCGGCCCCATCGAGTTGAAGATCCGGTCGATCGCATACGACAGCCGAAAGGTGACGCCGGGCGGGATGTTCTTCGCGCTTCACGGTGAGAAGCTCGACGGGGTCAAGTTCGTGTCTGACGCCCTGGGCCGCGGCGCCACCGTTGTGGCGAGCGAGGAAGCGCGGCTGGTGGGATTTCCGAAGGAGCTCACCTGGGTGGAATTGCTCCCGGGTTCGGAGCGGCGCGACCTGGCGCGCGCTGCGGCGAGTTTCTACCATCGACCCGCAACGGCGCTGAAGCTCGTGGGAGTCACCGGGACCAACGGCAAGACGACGACTACATTCCTCGTCGACTCGATTTTGAAAGCGGCGGGACTCACGGGCGGCCTCATTGGGACGATCGGCTATCGCACGCCGCAAGGCAGCCGTCCGGCGCTGAACACGACTCCCGAGTCCCTCGACTTGCAGCAGATGTTCGCCGAGATACGCGATGCCGGCGGCACGCATGCCGTGCTCGAGGCGAGTTCGCACGCGCTCGCGATGGACCGCCTGTGGGGTTGCCAGTTTGCCGCGGCGGTTTTCACGAACCTCACGCGCGATCACCTCGACTACCACAAGACCTTCGAAGAGTACTTTGCCGCGAAACGCCTCCTGTTTGAAGGCACGGGCGCGGGCGCGCCCGCCGTAGCGGTGCTCAACGCGGACGATGACTACGCCACTCGCCTGGAGGGGCTTGCGCGCCGAACGCTTACCTACGGACTGAAAAACGCGGCTGACTTGACGCCCAAAAAGCTCAATCTCAGCTCGGACGGCCTTGAATTCACAGTGCAAACTCCCGCGGGAAAAATCGAAGTGAAGTCTTCGCTGGTGGGCCGGATCAACGCTTACAACATCCTGGCTGCGATCGGAGCCGGGATCGCGCTCGACATTCCGACGGCAAGAATCGAAGAGGGTATAGCGAGTCTTGAGCTGGTTCCCGGCCGCTTTCAGCGAATCGACGAAGGCCAGCCGTTTCTCGTCATCGTCGACTACGCACACACGGATGACGCTTTGCGCAACTTGATTTCAACGGCGCGCGAATTGAACGCGTCCGGACGGATTATCACGGTGTTCGGCGCGGGCGGCGAACGTGACCGAACGAAGCGTCCGCTGATGGGCGAAGC
>Ga0181538_10006008_pt1 | contig 10654 bp, 5 predicted proteins | sample PEATcosm2014_Bin_40_FD_119773 | JGI IMG/M metagenome (GOLD analysis project Ga0181538, IMG submission 119773) | Peatland microbial communities from MTU Mesocosm Facility, Houghton, MI, USA - PEATcosm2014_Bin23_30_metaG | ecosystem: Environmental > Terrestrial > Soil > Wetlands > Peat | place...
GCCGGACAACGAAATTACCGGCGAGATGGGGGCATTACTGGTAATTGAGATATAACCCGACGCGGCCCCAATCGCCGTTGGATCGAAGATGGCTTCCAGCACGGCCGACTGTCCTGGTTTCAAAACCGAGCCGCCGGCAATCCCACTGGCCGAGAATCCAAAGCCTGCGACGGTGACGCCGGAGATCGTCACGTTCAAGTTCCCGCCGTTTGTCAGCGTCACCGGCGTTGAAGTCTTAGTTCCTACGCCGACATTGCCGAAACCGAGGATTAAGGTACTCGCCGAGAGCGAGACCTCGGGAGGAACCCCGGCGCCACTGAGAGGAATCGAAGCGACCGAGACGTTCTCCGTCGTAACCAGGGCGACCGATGCGGAGTATTTTGAGGCGGAACGCGGGTTGAATACGACGTTTAGAGTGATGCTGCCGGCGGGGGCCAGACTGAGATCCGCGGGAACGTCCGCAAGCGTGAATCCCTCTCCGGAGACCGCCAGTCGGTTGAGCTCGACCGGAACGCTTCCGTTGTTCTTAATCCGAATCGTCTGGGAATTGCTCGTGCCGACCGGCACGTTTCCAAAACTAGCGCCGGAAGGAGTGATCGCAATACTTATGGACGATCCACGCGGCGGGAACCGCGCCGAAGTGGTTGTCGTTATATTCAAGATTGCGAGTAGAAAGGTGGAAACGAGAAAGAGCCCGTGGCCGAGTTTCATAAGGCCAACAGTCTAGAAACGCGGCGGAGAGTAATCTACTGGCCTGGGGAACCGCGGGGGTACAGCGAGGCGTCCTGTCCCGGTTCTGACCACGGACTGGCCTCTACTCGTCAGATATACATGGGACCAGGGCATCGTCGCTCACATCCACTTGCTGCAGACCACACGAAGCCATTTGTCGATCCCCATTATGGATATAATGAACCAGTCCGACGGGGAACGGAGAGCTGTGAATCCAGCGCTAACAGTTGCGAGGCGCGTCCTGGTCGCAGGCGTTGCGTTGCTAGGCGTTGTGTATGCGGCGGACTACGTCTCCGCGAAGTATAGAATCTCGAAAAATACGCCCGGCGATCCGCTGGAGGCCGTGAAGATTCAGCCGATGTACGTGATCCCGCACAAAGACGGCCAGGCCGAATACGTTTTTGGCGATCCCCAGACGCAAATGTGCCTGCACTCGCTCTTCCCGCACCTCGGTTACAGCCCTTGCTGGTACGTGAAGAAGCACACTCAACAGACACTCCCGATGATGATATTTCTGGCGCCGTAGGCCGTCGGATTATGGTTGGGACGGGGACTTCGCGGGCGACGGGCCGGAGGTCGCTGGTGTTCCAGCCACCAACTCTGCGGGCGACGGCAACTGCGATCGATTCCAGCCTCCTCCAAGGGCTTCGACGAGTTGCACGCTGGAATTCATCTGCTGGATGCGCAGAGTGACGGCTGTTTGCTTGTTCGTGAGAAGCGTCGTTTGCGCCGTGATCACGTTGAGGTAGGGATCGATCCCAAGCTTGTAGCGATCCGTGGCGATGTCGAGGTTCCGCTGGGCGGAATTGACCGCGCTGTCCTGCTGGTGAATTTCCTGCGAGAGGATTCTGAGCGACGAAAGATTATCCTCGACTTGCTGAAATGCGGTGAGCACGGTGTTCCGGTAATTGGCTACAGTTTCGTCGTACTGAGCCTCGAACTGCTGCACCGTCGCCCGGCGCAAACCAGCGTCGAAAATCGTTTCGGCCGCCGCCGCACCTATCGACCAAAACCTGCTCGGCCACGTGAACCAATCGGTGAAGGAGGAGCTCTCAAGTCCTGCCGAGGCGCTCAGCGTAACCGTTGGATAGTAAGCAGATTTCGCGATGCCAATTTGCGCATTGGCTTGCGCTACCAGCCGTTCGGACGACGCGATGTCGGGCCTTCGCTCGAGAAGCTGCGAAGGAAGGCCTATCGGAATCGGCGGCGGGGGCGTCTTGAGGGGCTCCACGGCAATCGAGAACGTGGATGCAGGCTGCCCGACCAGTGCCGCGATTGCGTGTTCGAACTGCGCGCGCGCGATCCCGATATTCGTGTCCTGCGCTTCGGTGGTCTCGAGCTGGGTTTGTGCTTGCGCGACAGCTTCATCCGAGTCGATCCCCGTCTCGTACAGAACCTGGGTCAGCCGGAGCGATTCCCGATAGGCCGTGACGGTCGAGTCCAGCAACTCCTTCAAGGCATCCTGCCCGCGGAGCTGGAAATAGTCGGAGGCGACTTCCGAGTGCATGGTCAGCCGAACATTCTCGAGGTCGGCAGCGCTTGATTGCGCGCTGTAGGCGTTGCTGCGAATGTTGTTGCGGACACGTCCCCAGAGGTCCGGGACCCAAGTCGCATCGAAAGGAAGCGAGTATTCAGAGAAGGTAGTCGAAGAACTTGACCCGGAACCTCCCGAACCGCCGCCGCTTGCTAAATTCGCCGACGAGCGCTGCTTGGTGATCGATGGGTTCGTGGTAAGCGTGGGAAACAATTGCGCGCGGGCTTCCCGCACCAGCGCTCGAGCGGCCATGAAACTGGCGTAGGACGCCGCGATGCTCTGGTTGGAGGCGTCCACCTGCTCTTCGAGCTTGTTCAACTCGGGATCGTTGAATATTTCCCACCACTTGCCGCGCATCTCCGTGTCGCTGGGCTCCGCGACCTTCCAATTGTCGATTTCCTTCATATTTTCGGGCGTGACTTCCTTGTACGCCCCGGGAGTTTGCGCCGTGGGAGTGTGGTACTTCGGCCCGATCATGCATCCACCCAAAGCAAGAGTTCCTGCCGCGGAAACCAGAAGTGCGAGTCTCCCGCATGCGCGTGTGGGTTGTATGAGTCTCTTCAACATTTTTCAGTCTGCCTCTTGCGCTGCCGGGCTCGGATGCCGTCCGTGCGTCCGCTGCCACCAGCCACTGAAACGGTCCATGTACAAGTAAACGACGGGAGTGGTGAACAGAGTGAGCATCTGGCTGAAAATCAGGCCACCGACAATGGTGATGCCAAGCGGACGTCTGAGTTCCGAACCTGCGCCGGTGCCCAGCGCAAGCGGCAAAGCCCCGAACAGGGCGGCCATGGTCGTCATTAGAATCGGCCGGAAGCGCAGCAAGCACGCCTGGTAAATTGCTTCCTTCGAGCTTTTTCCCTCGTTTCGCTCGGCAGCGAGCGCGAAGTCGATCATCAGGATCGCGTTCTTCTTCACGATTCCAATGAGCAGGATCATGCCGATGATCGCAATTACGTTCAGGTCTGCGCCGAACAGCATCAGCGCCAGAACGGCGCCGACTCCAGCCGACGGAATCGTCGAGAGAATCGTAATCGGATGAATGTAGCTCTCGTAGAGAATGCCGAGCACGATATAGACGGCCAGCACCGCGGTAATGATCAGCATCGGCTCCGTCTGAAGCGACGCCTGGAACGCCAGCAGAGTCCCTGAAAACATTCCACGGATCGACGACGGCATCCCCATGCTTTGTTCGAGAGAATTGATTTGCTCGGCCGCCTGGCTAAGCGCCACGCCCGGCGCCAGGTTGAACGAGACGGTCACGGAAGGGAACTGACCCTGATGGTTAACGGCCAGCGCAGCCGTCTTCGCCCCGGATTGGGCCACAGCGCCTAGCGGAACCACACCGCCCTGACCCGTGCGAATGTAGATGTCGTTCAATCCCTCCGGGCTTTGCCAGAATTGCGGCGCCGCCTCCATCACCACGTGGTATTGGTTGAGCGAGGTGTACATCGTCGAGACCTGCGCCTGGCCGAAAGCCTCGTACAAAGACGTGTCCAGGCTTTGTGGCGTCAATCCCAGTCTCGCGGCCGTCTCTCGATCGTAGTTGAGATACATCTGCAATCCGTTGTTTTGCTGGTCGCTATTCACCTCGGTGAAACCGGGCAGCTTCTTGATTTTCTGGAGAAGAACGGGCCCCCACTTGACGAGGTCGTCGATGGTGTCGCTTTGAATCGTGTATTGGTACTGCGCGTTGCTGCCCCTTCCACCGATGCGTAGATCCTGGCCGGCGTTCAGGAACACGGAAGCTCCCACAATGGACGAGAGCTTTGGCCGGAGGCGATTGATCACGTCGCTCGAGCTGATCTTTCGCTGGTTGAGCGGTTTCAACCCGGCAAACATGAAGGCGCCATTTGTGGAGCCTCCTCCGCCCGTGAAAGCCATGATGTTGTCGATCGCCGGATCCGATTTGACGATATTGACGGCTTGCAACGTAATGGTTTGCATCGCCTGGAAGGAAATGTCCTGAGCGCCCTGAACCCCGCCGCCAATGACGCCATTGTCCTGCTGCGGAAAAAAGCCCTTGGGCACAATGATCAACAGATAGACGTTCACCGCGATTGTGATGATGAGTACGCTGAGGGTCAACGCCGGGCGCTCAAGGACCCACTTCAACGCCTCGTCATAGGTGCCGAGCAACCAATTGAAGAACCGCTCGCTGGCCCGATACAGAGCGCCGTGACCCTCCGGGTTTTCGTGCTTGAGGAGACGCGAACACATCATGGGAGTGGTGGTGAGGGAGACAAACAACGAAACGAGGATCGCCACCGAAAGCGTGACGGCAAATTCGCGGAAGAGACGGCCGACAATGCCGCCCATCAGCAGGATCGGAATGAACACCGCAACGAGGGAGAGGCTGATCGAGAGCACCGTAAAACCGATCTCCTTCGCGCCCTCGAGCGACGCCTTCATTGGAGACATCCCCTGCTCGAGATACCGCGAAATGTTTTCGATCACCACGATCGCGTCATCCACCACGAATCCGGTGGAGATGGTGAGAGCCATAAGCGACAGGTTATCGACGCTGTAGCCGAGCAGATACATCGCGCCAAAGGTTCCGATAATGGAAACGGGAACCGCCACGCTTGGAATCAGCGTCGCACGGCCATTTCGAAGAAACAGAAAGACGACGACGACGACGAGCGAAACTGAAATAGCGAGAGTCCGTTCGACGTCGCTGACGGAAGCCCGGATCGTCATCGTTCGATCGAGGGCCACTGCCAAATTGATCGCCGAGGGAATTGAAGCTTTCAGTGACGGCAGGTCATCTTTAATCCGATCGACTGTGTCGATAATGTTTGCGCCCGGCTGGCGAGAAATAATCACCAAAATCCCGGGCTTCCCGTTCACGAAGCCCGCGGCCCGAATGTTTTCAACCGAATCCGAAACGGTTGCGATGTCGGAGAGTTTGATTGCCGCCCCGTGGTGATAGCCGACGATCAGATTTTGGTAATCGCTAGCCTTCAGCAGCTGGTCGTTCGTGCTGATGTCCTCGAGGTAATCGCCCTCCTTGATTTGGCCCTTCGCTAAATTTGCGTTCTGACTTCTCAGCATCGCCGCCACGTCCTGGAGTCCGAGGCCGTAGCTGTTCAACTGAGTGGGGTTCAACTCGACGCGCACCCCGGGAAGGGAACTGCCGCCGACGCTAACTTGGCCGACGCCTTCAATTTGGGAAAGCTTCTGCGAAATGATCGTGGAAGCCGCGTCGTAAAGTGTTCCTTTCGGGTACACATCCGAAGTGAGCGCCAGGATCAAAATCGGCGAGTCGGCTGGATTGACCTTGCGGTAGGTCGGATTGCTCGGCAAGTTTGCTGGCAGATAGCTTCGCGCAGCGTTGATGGCGGCTTGCACATCTCTGGCCGCGCCGTTGATGTCGCGATTCAAGTCGAACTGCAAAGTGATCGACGTCGTCCCGAGGTTGCTCGAAGACGTCATTTCCGTGACGTTGGCGATCCTGCCGAATTGCCGCTCGAGGGGCGTAGCCACGGAGGACGCCATAATTTCAGGGCTGGCTCCAGGCAGGCTTGCGCCCACCGAGATCGTGGGGAAATCCACTTGCGGAAGCGGGGACACAGGCAATTGCTTGAATGCGACGGCTCCGGCCAGCGCGATCGCCGCCGTCAGGAGCGTGGTGGCGACAGGCCGATGAATGAATGGAGACGAGAGATTCATAGCTAGTCCGCGGGCACCGGCTGAGGACCTTCGTCGGTCGCGCGAGCGCCGGACATTTTGGTCGCGAGACGGTCGAAGAAAATGTAGATAACGGGCGTCGTGTAGAGCGTCAGCACCTGGCTGATCAGGAGTCCGCCGACGATGGATATTCCCAGCGGCCGGCGCAACTCCGATCCGATTCCCGTGCCCAAAGCGAGGGGCAGCGCGCCGAGCAGCGCCGCCATTGTGGTCATCATGATCGGGCGAAAACGCAGCAGGCAGGCCTGATAGATCGCGTCGACGCTGCTCTTGCCCTCTTTTCGTTCGGCTTCCAGCGCGAAGTCGATCATCATGATGGCGTTCTTTTTCACGATGCCGATCAGCAGGATGATGCCGATCAGAGCCACCACGCTCAGTTCCTGACCGCAAATGATGAGCGCGAGAATCGCACCTACGCCCGCCGACGGCAGCGTGGACAATATCGTGATCGGATGGATGTAACTCTCATACAGAACACCGAGTACGATGTAGACCGTGATGATGGCCGCCAGAATCAGCAGCGGTTCGTTCGCCAGCGACGCCTGAAACGAAGCCGCGGTTCCCTGGAAGGCCGCCTGAATGCTGAGCGGCATACCGATGGCTTTTTGAGCCTGATCGATGGCTTTGGTGGCATCGCCGAGAGACGCGTCGGGCGCCAGGTTGAACGAAATCGTAACGACCGGGAATTGTCCTTGATGGTTGACGGTTAACGGAGCCGTTGCCGGTTCGAAGTGTGAAATCGCGCTGAGCGGCACGGCGGCTCCATTCGTTGACGACGTTACAGGCGCGGGATTGATCGTGCCGCTGCTGGGGCTCGCGGCAGGACCCGCCGCTCCCGATCCGCTGGAAGATGTTCCCGCGCCCGAGCTGGCGGTGACCACTCCCGTGGGATTGGCCGCGAGCGCCGACCGCACGTAGATGTCGTGCAGCTTGTTCGGATTGCTTTGAAAGTCGGGCATCGTTTCAAGGACGACGTGGTACTGATTCAGCTGCGTATAGAGGGTGGTCACCTGGCGCTGCCCGAAGGCGTCGTACAAAGTCTCGTCGATCATTTGTGGCGTGATTCCCATCCTCGAAGCAGTCACGCGATCGATCAAGAGCGCTTCGGAGAGAGCGCTGTTCTGCTGATCGGTGGCAACATCTCGAAGTTCGGGGATCGCCTTCAGCTTCTGCATGAGCCGATTCGTCCAAAGATTCAGCTCATTCGCATCAGGGTCTTCCAGGGTGTATTGATATTGCGTTCGGCTGACGCGGTCCTCCACCGTCAGGTCCTGCACGGGTTGCATGTAGAGCGTGATGCCGTCCACTTTTTCAACTTCCGGTTGCAATCGCCGGATCACATCGGAGGCGCTGATTTTGCGTTGATCGAGCGGCTTCAGATCGATCAGCATGCGCCCGTTGTTCAGAGTGGTGTTGGTGCCGTCGACGCCAATGAAAGAGGAGAGGTCTTGAACGGCTGAGTCCTTGAGGATCACGTTGGCGAGCTGCTGCTGCCGCTGCGACATGGCAGTAAAAGAAGTGGAGGGCGGCGCCTCTGAAATCCCCTGAATGATTCCGGTGTCTTGCACTGGGAAAAAGCCCTTGGGAGCGACGATGTAAAGCCAGATGGTGAGAACGAGGGTGGCCACCGCGACGAGCAAAGTCCCCGTCTGATGCTTCAGGACCCATGTTAGAGTCCGCGCATAGAAGTGAATGACGTCTTCGAACACTCGTTCGGAGGCTTTATAAAACCTGCTCTGTTCCGCCTCCGGCTTGTGACGGAGCAGCTTCGAGCACATCATCGGCGTAAGCGTCAGCGAAACCACCGCCGAAACCAGAATCGTGACCGAGAGAGTAATCGCGAACTCGCGGAACAGGCGTCCCACGATATCACCCATGAAGAGCAGCGGGATCAGCACCGCGATCAGGGAAATGGTCAAAGAAACGATCGTGAACCCGATTTGATCGGAACCCTTCAACGCGGCCTGAAGGGGAGTATCGCCTTCCTCGAGGTACCGGACGATATTCTCGATCATGACGATCGCGTCATCCACCACGAAGCCCGTGGAAATCGTGAGCGCCATGAGCGTGAGATTGTTCAGGCTGTAACCGGCGAGGTACATCACTCCGAAAGTGCCAATTAGGGATAGGGGCACAGCCACGCTCGGGATGATCGTAGCGGATATATTCCTCAAGAAAAGGAAGATGACCATGACCACGAGGGCCACGGTCAGCATCAATTCGAATTCCACGTCTTTCACGGAGGCGCGAATCGTAACGGTGCGGTCTGTTAGAGGCGTCACCTTGATGGAAGCCGGAATATTCGCTTCCAGGAGCGGCAAGAGGGCCTGGATGCGGTCCACGACCTGAATGATGTTGGCGCCCGGCTGGCGCTGGATATTCATGATGATCGCCGGAGTGCTGTTCATCCAGGCGGCCTGGCGCAGATTCTCCGCGCTATCAACAACGTTGGCGACGTCGGAAAGTCTGACGGGATTCCCGTTCCGGTAGGCAATGACGACGGGCTTGAAGTCCGCGCTCGTCAGAAGCTGATCGTTCGCGTCGATCTGATAGTCTTGCCGCGGTCCGTCGAAGTTGCCCTTTGCCGAGTCGAGGCTGGTCTGTTGAATCGCCGTGCGAACGTCCTCCAGGTTGATGCCGTACGACGAGAGGGCCGCCGGGTTCACCTGGATGCGCACCGCGGGTTTTTCACCACCGCTGATGCTCACAAGTCCAACGCCGGGAAGCTGCGAGATCTTCTGAGCAAGACGCGTGTCCGCCATATCTTCCACTTGCGTTAGCGGAATCGTGCTGGAAGTCAGCGCCAGCGTCAGAATGGGAGTGTCGGCGGGATTCGTCTTGCTGTAGATGGGCGGAACGGGCAAGTCGGACGGCAAGTAGGTTTGCGCTGAATTGATCGATGCCTGCACCTCTTGTTCCGCGACGTCAATGCTCAGGTTCAGCGCAAACTGCAAGACGATGATCGAGCTTCCGGCCGAGCTCGTGGACGTCATCTGGTTCAGGCCGGGCACCTGGCCGAACTGCCGCTCGAGCGGGGCCGTTACCGCCGATGCCATCACATCCGGGCTCGCACCCGGATAGAAAGTGACTACTTGAATTGTGGGATAGTCCACTTCCGGCAGCGCCGAAACAGGCAACTGTGTGAACGCGACAATGCCAGCTAGTAGAATCGCGGCCATCAACAGCGATGTGGCAACCGGCCGCAGAATAAATGGACGAGACGGACTCAAGGTTTCGATGTTCCTCCGCTCTTCGGTGTCTGCGCACCCGAACTTGCAGCTGCCCCGCCGTTCCCCGGTCCCCTACCAGAGCCGCTGACCACTTTAATTCCGTCTTGCAGTTTGTCGAAGCCGCTGACGACGATCACCTGTCCGGCGTTGACGCCCGTCACTTGAGTGTTGTCCCCGTCAGCCGTGCCTACGGTCACGTTCTGCATGGACGCTGTTTGGTCAGGTTTCACGACATATACGAAAGCCGATTGCGCATTGCGCTGGATCGCCGCCGCCGGCACCACATTCACTCCTTGCAAGGTGTTTATGAGCAGCTTCGCGTTCACGAATTGGTTGGGGAATAGGGAGCTATCCGTGTTCGGGAAAATTGCGCGCAACTTCACTGTGCCGGTGGTTGTGTCGATTTGGTTGTCAATCGTCAGCAATGTCCCTTCCGCAATCTGGGTTTCGTCTGTCCGGTCCAGCGCATAGACCACGAGCTTGTGGCCCTGGTGCAATTGCAGTTGGATTTGCGGCAAATAATCTTCGGCAATGCTGAAAATCACGGTAATCGGCTGGAGTTGTGCCACCACCACCAGCCCAGTGGTACTGTTCGCTTGCACCATGTTTCCGATGTCCACTAGCCGGAGACCCACGCGGCCACTGATAGGCGACGTGATATGGCAATACACCAGATTCACTTTGGCGTTGTCGACCAAGCCTTGGTCGTTCTTGACGGTGCCTTCGTACTGCTTCACCAGCTGTTCCTGGTCGTACACTTGCTGCTGGGCAATTGCGTTCCTGCTGAAAGCCGCCTGATAGCGGTCCAGGTCGATTCGCGACTGTGCCAACAGTGCTTCGTCGTGCGCCAGCTGGCCTTGCGCTTGATCCAACTGGGCTTGGTATGGTCGCGGGTCAATGTCGATCAGCGGGTCGCCCTTGTGGACCATTTGTCCTTCACGGTAATGAATCTGAATGATCTCGCCCTGCACGCGGCTCGTTACGGTCACGGTCGCCAGGGGCGTCACGATGCCCAGGCCCTCTTGGTAGACTCCGATATTTCCGGTGCGCACGGTTGTGGTGGTCACCGGCACCGCACGATTTGCCTGCGCCGCCCTTGCTTGAGCGGCTTGCAGCGCCGCTTGATGCTGGTGGTACATCCAGTACGCGGCGGCCAGGATCACCACAGCCAGGACCACCCATATCCACCAGTGGTGCCGCTTTTTAGTGCCAACCTCAAAAGGCGACTTGGGCGATTGTTCCGGAGGTGCATTGGTCGGTCGTCCTGTAGTAGTGGTAGACGTATCCATTGTGATGTAGGACTTTAGCTCTCCTCTAGGGCATGCTCGAGTTGCATCCTTACTTCGACGAAAACGGCGACCTGCTCGTTACATTGCGATACGCGCAGACGGAAGCAGAACCGGTATTGTACGGCGTAAGTGCTGTAGGCTCAATGCAGCCGCTGATTTTGATGGAAAATTGTCGGCGC
>Ga0181538_10006012_pt1 | contig 10649 bp, 7 predicted proteins | sample PEATcosm2014_Bin_40_FD_119773 | JGI IMG/M metagenome (GOLD analysis project Ga0181538, IMG submission 119773) | Peatland microbial communities from MTU Mesocosm Facility, Houghton, MI, USA - PEATcosm2014_Bin23_30_metaG | ecosystem: Environmental > Terrestrial > Soil > Wetlands > Peat | place...
ATGCGGCGGCTCTCTTTGATCGCATCGATGATTACGGATAGGCCGGGCGCCAGCAGCACGATGGACGCCGCTGCACGGGCCGCATCTTGCGCGCCGGAAACCGCGATGCCGCAGTCTGCTTTTTTCAGGGCGGGTGCGTCGTTCACCCCATCGCCGGTCATACCGACCATGTGGCCGTGCTTCTGCAGAATGTCGACAATGTTGTATTTGTCTTCGGGGAATACTTGAGCGAAGCCGTCCGCTTTTTCGATGGATTCTGCCAATTGCGGCGACTGTATATTCTTCGAATCGCGCAAAACGGTGGCGTCAAGGATGTTCGTGCCCATCCCAAGTTGACGCGCCGTTTCCTCGGCAATGGCCAATTGGTCGCCGGTGACCATTTTGACTTTCACACCCATGTGCTCGGCGCTCGCGATGGTTGCTTTGGCCTGCTCGCGTGGCGGATCGAACATGGGCAACACGCCAACAAACTGCCAGTTATTTTCCTGATCCGCCCGGGCCACGCCCAAGGACCGGAAGCCGCGCCCTGCAAATTCATTGACGGCTTTCTCGACGGCGGGCTTTACTTCGCCGGCGTTGGTCGCCATTGCCAGAATCACCTGGGGCGCGCCTTTGGCCACGAAAAACTGCTTTCCATCCGCGCCTTTTACGGTGGCTTCCGTGCGCTTATGCACCGGGTCAAACGGCACGAAATGGAGGACCTGATAGCTCTTCAACGCTTTGTCGTCCTTCACGCCGCCGATCACGGCCAGGTCAATGGTGTCCTTATCTTCGGCGCGAGAGGCCAGTGCCGCCCAGAGAATGACCTTGTCGGCAAGGACAGCGTTTACAGTGAATGGATCGCCCAACGTCAGCTTGTTCTGAGTCAGCGTGCCAGTCTTGTCTGAGCACAGCACATCCACGCCAGCCAGTTCCTCGATCGCCGACAGTTTGGTCACAATGGCTTGTTTTTTCGCCAGCAGACGCGCGCCGACTGCCATCGTCACTGACAGGACCGTGGGCATCGCCACAGGGATCGCGGCGACTAGAAGCACCAAGGCGAACTCCAACGTGCTGAGGAATGGATCGTGGCGGAAGATCGCCACGGTAACAATCACGGCCACCAGGCCTACTGCTAGGATGATCAGGTAATCGCCAATCTTCAGCACTGCACGCTGGAAATGGCTGACGGTATGAGCGCCCTGTACCAGTTCCGCGGTCTTGCCGAAGTAGGTGTTCGCGCCGGTGGCATACACCATCGCGTCGGTTTCGCCCCGCTTGATAATCGAACCCGAAAACACCGCGGCGCCGGGTTGGGCGGTGACTGGCAAGGATTCGCCGGTTAACGCAGACTGATCCACTTGCACTGGATCGCCCGCCAACAAGCGCGCATCCGCGGGCACGATGTCGCCCAGTTTCAGACGGATCACATCGCCGGGAACCAGTTCAGCTACTTTGGGTTCGACCCACTTTCCATCTCGCAGCGCTTTGGCCGTGGTCGCCAGCTTGGCCTTCAACGCCGCAATTTCGTTGCCCGCCTGGTGTTCCTCCCAGAATGCCACCACAGCGTTGGAGAAAAGCAGAAAGAGAATGATGAAAAAATCCAGCCAGTGCCGGACAATCCCCGACAGAATGATGGCCGCTTCAATCATCCACGGGATGGGGCCCCAGAAATAGCTAAGGAACTTCAGAAATAGATTGGTTTTCTTTTCCGCGATCTCATTCGGCCCGTATTGCGTCAGCCGTTTCTGCGCCTCGGCTTGGCTCAAGCCTTTCGGCGATGACGCCAATTTCTTCTCCACTTCCTGCATGGGAAGCGTTTTCAGATCGTTTTTCGGATCAGGCTTCGCATCGGGCTTCGACACTGGTTTCGATTCCGAAGTCTTTGCGTTTGGTCCCGGCTTCGATGCGGAAGCTCTTGGCTCGTCGGCCGTCGATTTCGCGGCGTCCGTAGATTCTGGCGTGTTCATTTGGTGTTGCTCCACTTCCAGTTCCGAATTTCCGGCATGTCTTCACCGTGCTCGTCGATGTATTGCTTGTGTTCGATGAGCTTGTCTTGCACCATCTGCTTCAAGTACGCCCCCTTAGCGCCCAAGTGCGGGAGCCGATCGACCACGTCTTGGACAAGGTGGAACCTGTCCAAGTCGTTCTGCACTCGCATGTCAAAAGCGGTCGTGATGGTGCCTTCTTCCTTGTAGCCCCGGACGTGGAGGTTGCGGTTGGCGCGACGGTAGGTCAGCCGGTGGACTAGCCACGGATATCCATGAAAGCCGAAGATGATGTGTTTATCTCGGGTGAAAAGCGAATCGTAGTCCGTTTCGGTCAATCCATGCGGGTGCTCACTCGAAGACTGTAGCTTCATCAGGTCGACGACATTGATCACCCGGATTTTCAGACCAGGCAGGTGTTTGCGAAGGATGGACACGGCAGCCAAAACCTCAAGCGTGGGCGTGTCGCCGCAGCAGGCCATTACTACATCCGGCTCAGAGCCTTGGTCGTTGCTGGCCCATTGCCAGATGCCAATTCCTTCCGTGCAATGGACGACCGCGGCGTCCATGCTCAGCCATTGCGGCAGGGCGTGCTTGCCCGCGACGACCACGTTGACGTAGTTCCGGCTGCGCAGGCAGTGATCGAAGACCGATAACAGGCAGTTGGCGTCGGGCGGAAGGTAAACGCGCACGATATCGGCCTTCTTGTTGACGACATGGTCGAGAAATCCGGGATCCTGGTGCGTGAAGCCGTTGTGATCTTGTTGCCAGACATGGGAGGCGAGCAAATAGTTCAGCGAAGAAATCTTCCGACGCCAGGGCAGTTCCAGGCACACCTTCAGCCACTTGGCGTGCTGGCTGAACATCGAATCGATGATGCGAATGAAGGCCTCATAGCTATTAAAAAGTCCGTGCCGCCCGGTGAGTAGATATCCTTCGAGCCAGCCCTCGCACTGGTTTTCGCTGAGCATCGAGTCCAGCACGCGTCCGGCGGGTGCGAGGAATTGGTCATTCTTTACTTCCCGGGCGTCCCACTGACGATTGGTGACTTCAAAGACCGCGCCCAGCAGGTTCGATAAGGTTTCATCAGGGCCGAAGACTCGGAAATTATGCTGATCCTCATTTAGCTTAGATACATCGCGCAGGAAATTGCCCAGCACGAGCGTATCTTGGCCGTTAACCGCGCCCGGCGAAGGCACATTCACCGCGTGAACGTGGAAGTCCGGCATGCGCAGATCCCGCAGCAGAATTCCGCCGTTGGCGTGCGGATTGGCGCCCATGCGCCGGTCGCCCTTCGGCGCCAGATCCTGCAATTCGGGGATAAGTCGCCCGCTCTCATCGAATAACTCCTCGGGTTTGTAGCTTTTCATCCAGCTTTCAAGCTGTTTGACATGATCGGGATGGTCGGAATCCACCAGGAGCGGCACTTGGTGCGCCCGAAAAGTCCCCTCGATTTGCAGGCCGTCGACGAATTTCGGCCCGGTCCAGCCTTTGGGCGATTTGAGGACGATCATTGGCCAGCGCGGCCGAGTGGTGTCGTTCTTGGTCCGCGCATTGTTTTGGATTTGCCGGATGTCCTCGATGACCTTTTCCATCGTAGTGGCCATGAGTTCGTGCATCTTTTCCGGCTCATCGCCTTCCACAAAGTAGGGGGTCCAACCGCAACCTCGCAAAAATTGCTCCAATTCCTCATGCTCTACGCGAGCCAGGAGTGTTGGATTGCTGATCTTGTAGCCATTGAGGTGCAGTATCGGCAGCACTGCTCCGTCGGTAATCGGGTCAAGAAACTTGTTGGACTGCCATGAGGTCGCCAAGGAGGCCGTTTCCGCTTCACCATCGCCGATGATGCAGGCGACGATGAGATCGGGATTGTCGAAGGCCGCTCCAAACGCATGGCTGAGCGAATACCCGAGCTCGCCACCTTCGTGAATCGACCCCGGCGTCGTCGGCGCGACATGACTCGAAATTCCGCCGGGAAATGAGAACTGCTTGAACAGCTTCTTCATTCCGGCTTCGTCCTGGGTAACGTTCGGGTAGACGTCCGTCCAGGTGCCTTCGAGGTAGACGTTGCCCACAATCGCCGGGCCGCCGTGCCCGGGACCCGCGATGTAGAACATATCCAGGTCATACTTCTTGATGACTCGGTTCAGGTGCACGTAGATGAAGTTCTGGCCAGGTGTCGTGCCCCAGTGTCCGACCACCAACGGCTTCACGTGCAAGAGTTTCAACGGCTCCTTCAGGAGTGGATTATCGTAGAGATAAATCTGCCCGACCGACAGATAGTTGGCCGCGCGCCAGTAGGCATTCATCTTGTGGAACAGTTCCGGGGAAAGAGTTGCGGAATCAGTCAGAGTAAGAGTTTGTGTGTTCACGATTCAATTCTCCTTTTTTGAGCCAAGGCCGAGAACGCAGCAAACCGTCTTGGCAATCATGTGTTCTTCATCCGTGTGAATGACGCGGACAGCAACCCGGCTGGCCGCCGAGGAAACCACACCCTCATTCGCCGCGTTTTGCTTTTCTTCGAGTTCGACTCCCAGAAATCCCAGCCCATCACAAATGCGGGCACGGACCGTGGGCGCGTTCTCGCCGATGCCACCCGCGAAGACCAGTGTGTCCAATCCGCCCAACGCCGCCGCGAATGCGCCGATCCATTTCTTTGCCTGGTAGCAAAACAGCGCTACCGCCTCAGCAGCGCGTATGTCCTGCGTTTCGCCCGCGAGCAAGTCGCGCATGTCGGAACTGGTCTCGGATATCCCAAGCAAGCCCGAATGGGAATTGACCATCTCGTTGAATTGCTTCGCGCTCATTTTTTCAGTGCGCGCCAGATACCAAACCAGTCCGGGATCGAGATCGCCTGAGCGTGTGCTCATTGGCACTCCGGCTGTCGGCGTGAAACTCATGCTTGTGTCCACGGACTTGCCGTCGCGCACCGCCGCCAAACTCGCGCCGTTTCCGAGATGCGCGAGGACGACCCTCCCGGTCGCCGCCGCCGGGTCGCCGAGTCGCACGAGTTCTTCCATTAAAAAGGCATACGACAGCCCATGAAACCCGTACCGCCGCACGCCCTGCGCTTCGTACCGGCGCGGGATCGGCAACATCTGCGCCACGCGCGGCATATCGTGGTGAAAAGCCGTGTCGAAACACGCCACTTGGGGCAGGTCAGGAAATCGGCGATGAAACGCCTCGGTCAACAGGATCTCCTCCGGCAGGTGGTCAGGGTCGAATGGACTCAGCTGGTGCAACTCTTCAATCATCTCCGGAGTGATTCGCCGCGGTTTGTAATACTTCGGTCCGCCATTCAAGATGCGATGCCCCACCGCGGTCAATGCATCACGCCTGCTGCGTTCCTCAATCCAATCCATCAAAGCGCCCACCGCCGCGGTGTGATCCGGCGCCTTCACTCGCCGTGAAAAGCTGTCCGCCCGATTCGATCCTTTCACACGAAAGACGGCCTCCGGCAGTCCAATCCGCTCAATCCCACCGCCCAGAAGTCGCCGTAGCGAGCCGCCGACCTCAAACAGAGCGAACTTGATGCTCGACGAGCCCCCGTTGATCGTCAGAATGCGTGGCCTCACACCGAACCGTTCCAGGGGACACATTCCTGATTCCGTGCCAGAAGTATCGAGCTGGTGCGGGCCTCTAAGCGACACGTCTTCGAATTATCCACGAGGGCTTCCTCTCCCGTGGCCAACAGGTCTTGCGGCGCGCGAAACGAGATGTGTCGACGGCCAGATGCCACCGGAACTCCGGCTGCGGCCGGCTCTCCGCATAAGGCTCACTTTCATGACGCTTTCGTCAAATGCCGCTGTGATCTTTGCGCCAGTGTCTCCATCAGCTTGTCGAACGGCTGGTTGAATTTCTCGACTCCTTCGTCCTCAAGATTCTGCGTCACGTCGTCGATCTTAATGCCCACGTTCGGCAGTTCCGCCAGTACCCAGCGGGCTTGCTCGACATCTTGTTCGAGCCGGGCTTTCGGTTCACCGTGATCGCGGTAGGCGTTGAGGGTTTCGAGAGGAACCGTGTTGACTGTGTCCGGTCCGATAAGGGCTTCAACGTATTTCACGTCGCTATAGTCCGGGTTTTTGGTGCTGGTGCTGGCCCAGAGCACCCGTTGGACACGCGCACCCTCAGCGGCTAACTTCCTGAACCGGTCGCCGCCGAAGATCTCCTTGAAGATCTGATAGGCCATCTTCGCGCTGGCGACGGCAACTTGTCCGTGCACCTTTTTGTCGAGATATGCTTCCTGGCCACCTTGCGCTGCCGGTTTTTCCAGCAGCGGATCCACCAGCGCATCGATGCGGCTCACAAAGAAGCTGGCCACCGAGGCGATATGCTTCACGGGCTTCGCTTGAGCCACCCGCGATTCGATGCCGGCGATGTAGGCCTCCGCCACTTGCCGATAACGAGGCAACCCGAAGAGCAGCGTCACGTTGACGCTGATTCCTTCGCTGATAAGTTGCTGGATGGCGGGCAACCCTTCCGGCGTCCCGGGGACCTTGATCAGGACATTGGGTCGGTCTAGCGCAGCCCACAACCGGCGGGCTTCCTTGATCGTTCCGTTGGTGTCGTGCGCCAGATGGGGATTGACCTCCAGGCTGACATATCCATCTTTGCCGTCAGTCCTGTCGTAGAGCGGCCGGAACTCGTCGTCGGCGCTCTGCACGTCGCGCTGACTGAGCGCTTCATAGATTGTTTGGGTGTTCTTTCCCTCGCGAACCATAGCTCGAATGTCTTCGTCGTAGTCGTGGCTCTCGACAATCGCCTTTTCAAAGATAGATGGATTCGAGGTCATGCCCCGAAGTCCATCCTCGTCGATCAGACGCCGGAGCCCACCGCTGGCGATCAGATCGCGTCGGATGTAATCCAGCCAGATAGACTGCCCGAGCTTTTCCAGTTGTTTCAAAGGATTGCTTTTCATTCGCCCCCTCTTAACTTTACTGTCCCGTGCATTCGGCCCGACGACACCAGCGACCCCTAGGTGCTCAGAATCGTGCGTTGGGAAAACTTGTGGCAAGACGCGAGAGATTCGGGCCCATTTAATTCGATGGGATGTTAAGCGGCGGCCGCAGCTAGTGCTTCGCTTCCATGAATTGAAAAGGAAACTGGATGAGTGGTTTCGAGGATGTCTTTTGCCTTCGCAACCTCTTCAGCCGTTCCGTTCGCGATCAGCAGAAACTGATCCGTCTTAAGAGCGATTTCGTACTTCACGATGCTGTCCTTGGGAATTCCCATGCTGAAGAGGCCAGCTCCCAGAACGCCCAGTGCTCCCACCTCCACCGCACCTTCCAACCCTGCCACGATCCATGCCACTACTGGTCCCGCGGCCAGGATTGGGCCCAGACCGGGAATCACGAAAATGGCCGAGCCGAACAAGAGGGCCCAGAAACCTCCCCAGAACGCCCCAACTTTGCCCCAATACTTCATGCGGTCGCCGGCATTGTAGTAGCCCACCGCGTGCTCTTCCGTGTGGTAGCCTTTGCCAACGATCGACAACTTGTGCATGTCGACTCCGCCGCTCTGAAGCTCCTTTAGTGCTTGATCCGCTTCCGTATGGCTGCGATACACCGCTACAACCGAATTTTGCGTGGACATTTCATACTCTCCTTCGGTGCTCGGTATCAGGCCATCAAACCAAATTCCAAACAAAACTATCGCACCGGGCTAGCAAGGAAACTGTTCCATTTCAGACAGTTTATGTTGAGAGTCCCATGCCACTCCCTTCTAGTGCGCGGTTTGAATTCCGGTTTTCTGCCTTCGGCTGCGACCCAAAATTGAAGTGAAATGTGTGCCTTATTGAACAGAAACGATTTTGTTCGCTGTTTAGCATGCTGTTTCAGATCGCTACGGACCCGAAACCAGGAGGTAAGAAAATGGCTGCCGCGAAAGGCGAGAAATGCGCGCACCCCGTCTGTTCCTGCACAACAACGTCCGGCAAATACTGCAGCACGCAATGCGAGGCTATGGAAAAGACGGCGGACATCGATTGTTCGTGCGGACACGCCGGCTGTAAAGGCAAAACGTCCTAGTTGGAAGTGTGCTCAGCAAGTGGTGAACGAGTCGCAGGTTAAGAACCAAAGCCCAGTTCGCCCGCGATTCTATTGATGATTTGAACCTGACGGGTCCGGTCCCGGAATCATTGATAGTCCGATTCCATTAGTGACTGCGAATTTGAAAAGGGAGATTAAAAAATGTTGAAACGTATTCTGATCGTCACAACGCTAGCTCTGTTTGCAACGCTTACTGCTGTCGCCTCGGACCGCGAGGATGATGTTAACCGCGCTCACAAAGCTGCCCAAGTCTTCCAGGAGATCATGAACGCTCCAGATCAGGGCATTCCCCATGATCTGCTGGAATCGGCGAAATGTGTCGCCATCATTCCAGGGGACGTGAAGTTCGCCTTCATTTTCGGTGGCAGCTACGGCCGGGGACTAGCAACCTGTCGCACCGGGCATGGCTGGAGCGCCCCGATGTTTGTGGCTATTGACGGCGGGAGTGTGGGTTATCAGATCGGCGGCTCTTCCACCGACCTGGTGATGCTCTTTATGAACGATCACGCGTTGCATAGCCTGCTCAGCGATAAATTCAAGCTCGGAGCCGACGCCTCTGTAGCAGCCGGTCCGGTGGGCCGGAATGCCGCCGCGGGCACCGACCTGAAGCTGACTGCGGAGATTCTCTCTTATTCGCGTACCAAGGGCGTTTTTGCCGGTGTGAGCCTGGACGGTGCCGTGGTGCAAGCCGATAAGAGTGGAGACAAAGCGATGTATGGCGACGACGTGGACCGTCATGAAATACTCAGCGGCAAGGTTCCGGTTCCTGAATCGGCGCGACCCTTGTTGCAGGAACTTCACGCCTACGTGCAGGAGGCCAAAGCGGGATCCTGAACTTCCGACGGCCGGGTGGTAAATGGAGCGACGACTTACCCGGCCGTTCCCAAGTCGCGGGCGAATAGGCGAACTGATTGCTCTCTTCGGTGGCGGAGACTCGGCTGTGATGAAGACTGATTCGAACACGCCGGGCCCTGCAGGGCGCAGGCCAGCCCGGTTCGGAATTGGCGGCTTGCTGTTAGTCGTCTTGGCAGTCTTAGTTTTTCTGCTCGCCGAGGACATGGTGCGCCACCGCTTCTTTAGAGGCGGCTGGGTCAACCAGAACGGTTCCGTCAGCCCATAGCGGAGACTCCACGGTGAGGCCCGTTTTGCACCGTCCGCCGTTTGCATCCGAGCAACCCCAAATGAACTGTCAGTATCGGGGGACCTGGGAAATGACACGCCTTTGCTTTCTGCTAATCACTTGATTACGCCTGCGAACCGCAAGACTTCCATAAGCTCATGCGATGTCGTGCGGTGCCAGCCCTTATCTGTCGAACTCTGGCGAACAGGTATGGGTAGCAGTGCCCACGAAGTTTCATCGCGATATTCCAAGATGCAAGCATCCGTAACCACGAACCACCCAATCACCGCGTCCCGCACCGCGATTTCGAGTCCACCTTCAGGCGCACATTGAACGCGAACCTCAGGGATGATCACACCGTTCAGTCGCACACGGAACAACTCTGGCTTCGTTTGCATTAATCGAGTACCTCCAATTCGCTTCCCCTACCTAAGAATACAGAGCCCCCCACGAATTCGACTACTTTTCCGGAAGGTTTTTTCGACCAGGGAGGCAGTTTCTAGTCGATTTCCGGGGCCACTCTGTATATTGAGGATGGAGGGAGCTTTGGAGCACCTGTCACCAGAAAGGCTTTCCGTTGAGGAGTTGTTCGAGTACCACCGGAAGCTGGCGGGATCGCGCGATCTTCTCGAGCGACTCAAGGTGCTTGGGGCGCGGCGCAACTGGCGGCGCGTCTGGAATGGTGCTCTGATGCCGAGATCGCCGATCTGCTGTCCAGGGTTCAGGAGGGGCTCGGGCTCTTCAGCCCGGACTTTGGGGCCTGCGAGCACGCCAAACGAAGATTGCTCAGATCTTCAGCGGAGAACCATGAGCCACCGTCATTATTGTGATTTCGCCGGGCACGACTGGGAGTGCAGCGGTGCAGGCTGTCCTCGGCAACAGAAACGTACTGCGGATCGAGCGCAAGGAAGTTGTTGTTTGGGACGAGCAGAACATGCGGTGGGAAACGATAGTCGGCGCAGGCATAAGATTGACGGCGCGCAGGGGGTAAAGCGTACGAACTGACGACCCGAACAATAGCACTGAGGGACTGTCTTGAAAAAGGAACTGGAGCAAACGCTAATTGAGCGTTGGCCATCGTGGTTCGACGCCACAGGTGATCCACGCGAGACCCGGATGGCGGACGGCTTTGCCCACGGCGACGGCTGGTTCGACATCGTATGGCGGCTTTGCGAGGACTTGGAGCCACTTGCTAGAGAAGGGGAGAAGGCGACTGGACGACCGTTGGAGGTGCTGCAAGTCAAAGAGAAATTCGGCGGGCTGCGCTTCTATCCTTTCGTGCGCCGCCTGGACTGCGCGGACGCCGCAGCCTATCGCCAATCCACAGACGAGGGCTGGGCGTTCGCCGCCGCCTATCCGCATCTGACGCCGCTGGCCTGGATGGATTACCTCTGCCGCCCGGTCTCTTTTGCGCCCCCCTACCAACCAATTCCCAATCCCCATTGCAACGAATGGACGGCGCACAACCCTTTGCCCGGAACCGCCTACGATGCGGATGCGCGTCTGAACTATCCG
>Ga0181538_10006013_pt1 | contig 10649 bp, 11 predicted proteins | sample PEATcosm2014_Bin_40_FD_119773 | JGI IMG/M metagenome (GOLD analysis project Ga0181538, IMG submission 119773) | Peatland microbial communities from MTU Mesocosm Facility, Houghton, MI, USA - PEATcosm2014_Bin23_30_metaG | ecosystem: Environmental > Terrestrial > Soil > Wetlands > Peat | place...
ACCGCCGTGCCGGTGTCTCCCAAGCGGCTTGACCAACAATTGGAGATCGTCCGACAGGCGTCATAGCACGCGTGAGGGCTCGAGCAGAGGCTTGCCGCGGCAAAGAGGCGCCGGCACGATTTTTCGATTGCCCTGCCATAACCAATGATAGAGGATCGGCAGCATGACGGCTCGAACTCGTCACAGGTTAGCTGTCGGTTGGCGGTTGACCATGCGACCGTGGCTGCATGGCCAGGGAGTGATCACAATCCGCCATCAGTCGTTCGAGTTTTGGTCTGTTAACTAAAAGTGGTTTTCCAGCATGCTGCGACTTGTTCCAGTTCTTGGCCTCGCGCTGTTGGCCCAAGTGGTCAATGGCCTTGCAGCGACGACGTCGCATATGCTGTCGTGCATGAGTGTGGTGGAATCCCAAGTCGGAGAGGCCGAGCGCGAGTACGTTTGGGAGCCGTCGATTGGGCCGGGGCCGGGCCGGCGCTTGGCGTTGACTTTGGAGGCGGACACCGCAGCCAGGGCGGTGGTGATCCCTTGGGACGCTGACCGGGGCGGCCTGGTGAATGGGTGGCTTCCCTTATGGACGACTTTGAAGGCCGGCGAAGCGGTTAGGTTTCCTCCGACTCTGTGGCTTTGGAGCACCAATGCCAGACCCTTTCTGATCCAGGCCCTTGCTCTCGATCAGGATGACCCGGCAGTCAGCGAACTTCATGACCTGGTGGTGGCGATGCACCGGCCGGGTCTTGGGCCGAAGGTGCTTGAGGCCCAGGCGAAGAAGCTCCGCGCGCTGGTAGATCGTTTCACGGTGTCGAAAAGGCCGGCGGCCGGGGCTACAAGCATGCCGGCGTCTTTTGCGGGAGTGTTTCGAGGCCAATTTGACTGGCGCAATCACGCGACGACGTCCTCATTTAGCGTTGGCCAGCCCGCCCTGGTGGATTTCGCTGCCCGGACAAGGCCGCCCGAGTAAATGCCCTTCAAGCCGCTGAGCTGGCCCGCAGCACTCTGGAAGCGCGATTCTCCTGTGTTCCATTGTCTGGTGCTGGGCGTGGTGTCCGGCTTGTGGTTACTGTTCCTGCCCAATCCTCTGGCGTCCTGGGAGCGCCGCTATCTGGACGAGACCTTCCGGTGGCGGCTGGCTCTGAAGCAAGCTCCTGCGGTGGATCCACGAATCGTCTATCTGATGATTACGGATAAAGAGGCGGCCGAGTTCCGTAGCGTCAGCGAGGAATATGCCGGCATCGCCAGGCTGGTGGACGAGGCTACCGCCCTGGGCGCCGAGATGCTGGTCTTCGATGTCGTCTTTCAGCGAGCCAAAGAAGCCGACGCCCTGACATTGTATCAGGCGGTGGTGCGGAGTCGCAAAGTCGTCCTGGCTGAGGGGTGGCAGGGAACCGCCGGTCCGCCCGACGCCGGCAGGCGCGTCCGCTCCCTGCCATTCAGGGAACGGCTGCTGCCCGCTGGCCTGATCAACGTCGAACCCGATCCCGACGGCGTTTACCGCCACTATGCTTATGTTCAACGGGACGGGGAGGGTCTCGAACCGTCGTTGGCCCTGGCGGCTTATTGTGCCTGCCAGCAAATCCGGTGGCCCGAGGGCTTCAAGTTCTCAAAGCAGGGCCGAATCCGCTGGGAAGAACTTGCGCCCGACAATGTGTCTATGGCGGTTCGCACGCTCGACTCGAAGCCGCAGTTGCTCAATTTCCGCAGCGGCTGGCTCCACTCCGATCCGACCTCCTTTGGCCGAATCACCCCGGCTGAACTGCACGCTCAATACGCTCAACAGCAAAGCTCAACGAATCAGACCCGGCCAACCCCCTTGGCGGGATCGGTCCTGCTTGTCAACTATGTGGCTACTGGCATCGCCGACACCGGGCCAACTCCCTTCGGGTCGCGCGAACCATTGGTGCAGTTGCACGCCACTGCTTTGAACGATTTGTTCCAGGACCGCGTCCTCCGGACGCTGCCCGGCCCATTGGAGTCGCTATTGGTCCTTTCGGTGGTCGGGTTCGGATGGGGAGCGGGATTTTGCACCCGGAAGCGGTGGCTGGGCCTTTTCTGGTTGGGGATGACGGCGCTTTGGGCGGGTGCAGGCCTGTTTGTCTTTTGCCGCTACGGGCTGACTTTGCCGGTTGTCACCGTCGGCGCGGTCTGGACCGGCGCCTGCGTCTTGGAACTGGTCCGCCGCCACAGCCGCGAATGGTTCGAGCGCTTCAAGCTCAGAAGAACCATGGAGTTGTACTTTTCTCCCGGCGTTATCGAACACGTCCTGGCCAAACCGGGCGCGTTGGAACCGCAGCAGGCAGACTTGGCGGTGCTGCTGTCCGATCTGCGCAATTACACCTCCATCACTGAACGGAGCCGGCCCCAAGAGGTTTATGATCTGCTAAACCGGGTTTACAGCATCGACACCCGTGCGGTGCACCAGCGGAGTGGCAACCTAATCCATTACGTGGGCGACCAGTTTGCCGCCTATTGGGGCGCGCCGCGGCCAGAGCCGCTGGCGGCGGACCTGGCGCTCGCGGCAGCTTTAAAGATGATCGTCGGGCTGGAGGTCTTGCGCCTGGAATTGCCGCCCGCCTGGCAGGGATTGTTCGATTACGGCATTGGCATTCATTTCGGCCCCGCCCTGGTGGGCAACGTCGGCGGCACCGAACGCCTGGATTACATGGTTCTGGGTGACGTCATTAACACCACCGCCAGAATAGAGTCCCTCACCAAACTTTACGGCGTCAGGCTGCTGATCACGCGCCAGGTAAGGAGCAAGCTGAGCCGGCCGCCGCCCGCGCGCATGTTGGATCGGGTCATTCCGAAGGGAAAGACGGAGGCCCTGGAGCTATGGGAACCCGCCCACAGCCTTTCCACTCCTGATTTTGCGTCCCTGGCAGACCACTATGCCGGGGCCTGGGGGCTCTACGAAGCAGGGAAGTTCCCGGAAGCGAGCGCGGCCTTCGCGGCGCTGGCCAGGGATTTCTCGGACCCTCCCAGCCGGACGATGGCGGCCCGATGCCAGGAATTCATGCATGCGCCGCCGCCTGACTGGCAAGGCATCTACAAGCTGGAAGCCAAGTAGCAAACCTATCCCGGCGACGCGCTTGCCGCGTTTCGCGGACTTTGGGCGGCTTTGTCCGGCTTTTCGGGCTTGGATGTTGGATGTTGGATGTTGGATGTTCGGTTCCCCTTTACGCGACCCCCTTCCAACGAAGTAGCTGGCAGTGTCAAACTCCTATGACCAGATTCGCCGGGACTGGGTGCTCGGTTCCGAGGCGTACTGCCGTTGTGGCAATGGAGGACCGAGGACTTACACATGTTCGGTCGATCGCTCCAGCCCGGATTGGCTCCCCCAAGTGGCCAGCCTCTGGCCCCTCAGCCACCACCACCCTCCCGGCCCATTCCCGCGGATAGGCAAGCAGTCCCTCCGGAGCCTCAAGGGAGCCTCGCCGTAGCACCTCTGATCGGCGATCAGAGGTGCTACGGCGAGGCAACGGCGACACCCGCACGCGCAACAGGGGTGGTGAGCGAGGGCATCCCGGGCGGCCTGATTATTGTCATCTGGCAGTCGCATCACAGAGGTCTCATCGCATCCCATTGGTACCTAGGCACTTCCGTGGATGACGATTCTCGGCGCCTCGATGGCGCGCAATCGTTGCCGGGGGTCCACATCCGTATCCCGGGTTCAGCTAGTCGGAGTGGAGCAGGGACAACTGTGCTTCCCGCCAGGCTTTCGCTCGGGGCTCGCCGGAGTGCCAGCGTCCGATGAATTCCGTCATCAACCGGCTGGTGGCCTCGTCGTTCACCTTCCAGTGGCTCGCCAGGACCGTCTGTGCGCCGGCGATGGCCGCTTTCTCGCCTTCCTTCGGTTTAGAAATGCACTCCCAACCCGACGACCAGGCTAAAATCATCCGGCTTGGGTTGAACGCCGTCCGCGCCAACCTTGGGATCAGAGATGCGATCCCAAATGCCCGAAAGATCGAGCGTGAGGCGTTTGTTGAGGTCAACCGACAGGGTGCTGACGCCATGATGAGTGGTTTCGCCGACCTCACGGCTGGTGTATTGGCCGCGGTATTGCAGCATCCACTTGATGCGAGAAGTGATGTTCCATTTGAAGCGGCTGCCAAACGTGAGCGCGGCGGTGCCTTTCTCCGTCGGTTCTCCCGGCTCGGTAGAGTCAAACCAGGCATACTGGTAGGCCGGACCGGTGGTGATGTTCCATTCCAGCTTACGGCGGTCGATGACGTCGTAGCCGATGCCGCCCCCGGCGGTGACCCGATGGGCGAGGTTCTGAAATGGGTCTTTGTAATACTCGGCCGACGGCAGGACGAGATAGAACCGCCGCGAGAGCCACAGATCGAACTCGGTGTTCACGCGGTGATTGTCGGCGCTCTCGATGTCGTTGATGCTGCTGACATTGCCGATGTAATCGAGACTGAGGCGCGTGGCCGGGGTGCGGCGCTGCAGATCGACCTGGGCATTGTATTGGACCGCCCGGGTGTTGCCGGCCTGCAAGGTCAGCCCGGCTGACAGGTCGATCGACCAGTAATCCCGCTCCTTGGCCCCCCCCGGCGTGAGGCTTTGTAGCTCGTCCCGGGGAAGGACAGACGGTAGTGCGCCGCCAACGGTGACCTGTTCTGGTGTCACTGTAACGGGACCTGACACCTTCTTGCCGCTTACGAACAATACGTCAATAGTGCGGGGGGAACGCACTTGCCGGATGTCTTTCCAGTCGAAGGTGACGTCACTCAACTTTTCGCTGAAGAACTCGATCTGGCGCTCCTGCATGGCCTTGATGCGACCCTTGAGCCATTCGCCGGTGTTGAGTTGAATCCAGTCATAGCTGTCCTCCGGTGGGACCCAGCTCAGGTCGGGCAGCCGGGAATTGGTAAGGCCGAAGGCGAGGCTGCGGGGACTGGGAGCAGCGTTCGAGACGGTGACGTAGTTGGTTACGACGATCATGTTCGTGACCACCACGTAATTGGTGGTGAGGACGGGTTGGAGGAAAATGGCGGGCTCAGCCCCGAAGGCTGGAAAGGCCGCCACGGCGAGACTCAGGCAAGTGGCGGCGCGCACGGAGTGAGGCGCCCATCCCAGCGGCCAATGGTCAGTAAACAATGAACAGTAATTCGTGGACCGGGGTGAGGGACTACTGGCGAGTGTCGGGTGACGAGAGGGAAGCTGACGGTGACGGATAGGCTTGGTCATGGCGGGTTTGATTTTGAGACCTTCGCTGGCATCAGGCGCGCGGCGAGAAAGCGGTAGATCAGGGCGGCTGCCAGCGCGAGGGCGACTAACAGGATGCCTCTGTAGAAAGCGTAGTCCACGATTTCCTTCCCGCCAGTTTGCGCTTGCTGGACCACCGGGCTGACTTTCGCCGCGAGGCTCGCGAGGTTGGTCGAGTCAACAATCTGGTCGAGCGTCTGGAGCAGCTCCGTCAACTGGCGCGCCGCTCCTTCGAGTTGCACCGCTGTCTGCCCGTAGTCCTGGATGCGGAACGGCGGCGAGTTGGTGTCCGGCGGTGCGGCATTGTTCGTGTCGCCGACGCCGAACCGTTTCATCACTGTGTCGAAAGTGGTCAGCGTCGTGTTCAACGACGTGGACATCTGCGATCCGGCCATGAGTGTCTGGCGCACCTCGTTGACCAGAGGCGTCAGATTGCTTTCCTGCGACTGGAGCGCCTTGAGGATTTCCTCGCGCTCAGCGCTCACTTGAGCTGGCAACTGCTCGGCTACGCGGGCGAAGCGATCCACAGAAGCTGCGATCTGTGTGGAGTTCGTCACCAACTGTTGCATGGCGGGCATCTCCACCGCGTTGACACTCAGAAGCTCCGTTTGCCACCGCAGCAACATCGGCATCTTCTGGGTTACGTAGAGAGCGCGTTCGGCAAACAATCGCGTCTGGGCAATCTCGCGCACGGCTGGGTCCAGGCCAGAGAGCGGGTCAATCTGGAGCAGGCTGAACACGCTGTCGCCTTTGGTGTCGGCCTGATTGGCCTTCGCCACCTCCGAGGCAAATCCCATCGCGCGCGCCGCCAGCACGTTTTCCGGGTTTGGATTCTGCCGCTGCCAGGCCTCGATCGACTGGCGCAATTCCGCCTGCTGCTGCGGTTGGAGCACGGTACCGGCGTACCGCCAGATTTCCGCCTCAACATTCCGGCAACTTTCCAGCACGGGTTGCGCGGAATCGCCGAAGACCTTGGGCTGCCAATGTTCCTCCAGGGCCATCCGTGTCAGGGTGACGAAGACGGTCAGGTCGAGCAGATCGGCGACGGCGTTCGGTCCGGAGGCAATGGAACAAGTTTCGGTGCCTAGCGCAATTTTCCACTTCAGGACTTCCGCAGGTTCTAGCGCGTTGGTGCCGCGCCGGAGACTGTCCACCCCGACGACCATTCGCGTCAAATATTCGTCTGCGAACCGCAACACGGTTTGCTGCACTTCGACCGGGTCCACGTTATGTTTGTCCTTGTTGCCCGGCGTGACAGCGCGGACGGCTTTTCCGGGCATGTTGGTTGCGGTCTGCACCAAGTGGCAGCCCACGCAAAAGGTGATGAGCAGAAGGCTCAAGTAAAGGAACAAGTGATCGGTGATCAGTGACCAGTAATCAGTGGCCAGGGACCAGTGCTCAGTGATTCGTGGCGAGGAGCAAGTGGCGGGTTTAGTGCGCATAGGGCATCCTTTCTTTTGCCTGGTAGGGCACGGACGCACTCGCCTCGGCTGAAACTCGGTACGTGGCGGCTTCATCGTTGCTAAACCTGGTGCGGCGGCCGTACCGGCCATAGGCCGTGCCGCCAACGCTGGTTTGCTTGGTTTGCACCGTGGTTTCCCCGGCCTCGGTCAACTGCACGCGAACCGGTGTGATCATGCCGTCCTTGACCTCGACTTCAACGAGTCCCGGCTCGCGCACGACGCAATTCATAAACGTGACCCGGATACGGTAATAGCCCGGCTGAAAGGCCAAGCGCAACACCCGGCCCGGCGGTGGCTCGAATTCCGAGAAGACGCTTCGGAAGCTCCGAGTGCGGTCATCGAAGCGCGCCACCTGCCAGCTCAATTCTCCGGATGAGTCGGCGTAGAAATCGACGTAGCCCGTTTTCGCGCGGGCCTGGGGTGGGTTGACGTTTGGGCTGGCACACCCAGTGACAAACAGGCCAACCACGGCGAGGGCGGTGAGAGGGGTTAGGATCTTGAAATGTTTCATAGGTTCGAGCGTTGGCGTCCAAATCATTTCATCCGGCGTGCCACCTCGTCCAGCAACTTTTGGTAGGGGCGCCGGTTCAGCAGAATATTGCGGCGCTCGGTTCGAAAGAACTCATCGTCCGAGTTCTGCACCGCAAAGGCATCGGCTTCCAGGAGCTGAACGCCGTCGAGCATTTGGCTTAGTCGGACTTTGACACGCATGGTGACACCCTCCCCCAACCAACCGCCCCATTTGGCCGCGTCCCGACGACTGCCTGGCCGGTCGAAAACCATTTCTTCCGGAGAGGCGGCGGTCAGCGAATAACCCGCCTCACGGAATACTAGCGTCGTGGTCTGGCGAATATCCTCCAGAGGATGGCCCTGCACCTGGACCGATGCGTGACTCATGCTGCCCGGCTGTTTGGCGGACTGGCAGCCGACGAAGCTGACGGCGCCAAGGGCGAGCAGGCCGGCAACGAGGGGGCGAAGCTGAGCGGGCAGCTTGTCTGACTGTTTGCGGAAGCTGGCTTTTTTCTCCGCGTTGCTGCCGCCCTTGAGGCCGACCAGGAAAGCCTCGCCTCTGGGCGCCGGCGCATGGGAAAGTGCCCGGCAAAGAATTCGCTTCATGTACACGAGGTTGGGTGTTGTTGGAGCGGCAGCAGAACAGGGCGCGCTTGGGCCAGCAAAGGAAAGGCGTTGGGCTGGACCGGGATCATCGGCGGCGGAGGGCTGTTTTGCATGAGGCCAGGCAGGAGAAAGTCAATCGGCGAAACAGACTTACTAGCGTTGATCCCACTGCAGCCCGTCACCAACACGGCGATCAGCACGAAGACGAGTGCATAGAGACCGAGGGCCTGGTTGTGTTTCATATCAGTCGGGGTTGGGTTCAATCAGCCAGCCATATTCGGTTAGAAATGAAGCGTGAACCCGACCTGTGGCCCGGAGGTGAGCATATCGTATTTGAACCGGTTCAAGCCGCTGCCGGTTTCGTAATCGGTGTAGAGGAGGCGATAGCCCGCTTGCACCGAGGCGAGCTTGGAAATCTGCCAGTTGAGGTAAGGATACGCCTGCCAGGTCAGGTCCGAGCCGGCACCAAACCCGCCGATGTCCCCCTTGACATGGAGACTGATTGATTTCCAGATGGGCAGGCTGACCAGCCCGCCAACGATCGGATCCCACCATTCGTGCGTGCCCGAAGGATTCACGCCGAGAGGCCCATTCAATTCCAAAGCAATGTTGTTGTAGCGTGTGCCGGCGTAGGCCACGAAATTTGGGCAGACGCGGTATTCGAGCGCCGGTTGCACCAACCATTGTTGGGCGGTGGCGGCAAACGGCCCTTTGCTCGACTCCAAGTCCATGTAGATCACTTCTGTGGACAAGCCCCAAGGGCCATAGCCCACGCGGGCGCTACCCATCGCGCCGAATTTGAGGTTCTCCCAAACCTTGTCGAAACCGACATCCACATCGGCCGGGACGCCTTTGACGGCGACGTTTCCAGACATGCCGGCGGCCAGGCCGAAGAGCGACATGTCGATCGTCCACTGGTTGGTTTCCTCAGCGCGCAAGGCCGAGGGCAGCAGAGCGGCGGCGAGGGTTAGTATGATCAAGAGTTTCTTTCTCATAGAGTTGTTTGATGTTGAGGTCGATTTCCTGGCGTGGTTCTTGTCGATTGCTTGTTATTGGTGTGTTGAATCGGAATAAGATCTCCATTCAGAATTGGAATCGCATGTCCAGGCCGGCCGACCAGCCTTCGAAGTCGTGGCCCCAGAAGTAAGAAGCTCCCAATCCCAGCCACTTGACTTTCCATAGCTTGCCCAGGAAATCGAGCACTAGCCGCCCGTTGATCGTGTAAACGTAATCGGTGTTCAGGCCATGGTTCGCATCACCGAATACCTCCGTCCGCGAAAAGAAGCCACCGGTATGGAGTTCGCGGCCGAATAGCATCAGACCCAGCGGGACATCCGCTTCCAGTTTGTTCTGCCACGTCGTCGAATTGCCCTTCACGCCCAGGATGGGGGAGGAACACTCAAAGCTTTCGGTGTGGAAGAACGTGTAAGAGGAGCTGAACTCGAATGACGTCCGCCCCCACATCCACTCGTAGTCCATTTCAAGGCCGGGCACTACCGACCAGGTGTCTAGAGTCCAGTTCACAAGAGTCCCGTTGCCTGCGGTCTCGACGAGATTGCCGTTAGCGTTCTGCGCGTCGAACTTGTTTTCCACGCGCCCATACATGCCGCTGAGGGTGGGGGACAGGCTGAGACGCTCTGTGAAATAGATGGCCACGCCGCCGCCCGCCGCGAGGGCCAGGGTGTCATAGGTCATGTCGTTTCCGGCCAGGAAGCCCGTCTTAAACTGGTTCCTGGCGGAGACCATGCCCACGTTGCCCAGGAGCACTGGCGCCCATTCGAGACTGCCCAACCCGAGCGGCCTGGTCGAGGCCACGTCGCCGCCGCCACCGATTTTGCTGATGCTCAGGTCGGCCAGGTTGCCCCCCCGGAAGGTATAGATCCCCCCGGCGGCGGCATAGTCGCCCCCCAGGATGCTGACTGCCTCGATTCGGTTGCCGACGACCTGCTGAAGCTGCTCGACCGCCTGTGGGGGCACTGCCTGGGCCAGGCCAGAGAGGCAAACCAGCGCCAGCAGAACCGAACCACGAACCACGCACAGCACAACTCTGTGCCGCGTCAGAGCAAGCGGCTCCGGGGAATCTGAAGATTTCGGGCTGGCGCTTGGCTTGCTCATCTCAGTGGTCAGTGATCAGCAAACGGTATCAGTGTCGGGGTGGCTCCAGTTGACGGGGTTGGCTGACTCGTGCCTTGTGAGCCTTGCGGATCTCAAGCAAGTAACCCAGGGCGATCAGGCTCAACCCGAGGCCGCCGCTATAGGGGAGGAACCACGCAATCCGCTTGGCCAGTTCGACCCCCGCCCAAAGCAGGAGACTCGCCATCAGCACCACAATGCCCCAGTAGATCAGGCCGTTCTGGATTCCAAAGCGATGCGGCCGGGCTTGCGCCTGGTTTCCGGCTTGAGGGGGTGCGGCTGTTGGATTGCTGGATTGGTTCATGGTCAGTACACCCATTGTATCCGCGTGAGGAAACTATCGGTGACACCGGTCTTGCCGAGACGGTCCAGCCAGGTGTGGCCCCAGCCGAAGCCAATTTTCCAGCGGCGGGTCGCCCACCAGTTAATGCCGAGATAGGTCTTGTCGAACTTGCCGCCCTGGACCGCGCCGTCGTCGAGGTCCACGTGCGAAAACCGCGCCACCAGTTCGGGCGCGCCCCAGGGCCCCTCGGGCATGACCCGGCGGGCGTAGCCCACGGTGCGGTCGTAAGGCCGCGTTTCGCCAGTAAGAATCCAACTAGCGGTGACGTAATAGCCGGAGAATTCGGGGTTGCCCGCCGCCGGCGAATCCACCCAGGCGCGATTGTATTCGGCAAGCACCGAGAACGGCCCTTCATTCCACAACGCTTCGAGGCCGAGATGCCACGCGTG
>Ga0181538_10006014_pt1 | contig 10647 bp, 7 predicted proteins | sample PEATcosm2014_Bin_40_FD_119773 | JGI IMG/M metagenome (GOLD analysis project Ga0181538, IMG submission 119773) | Peatland microbial communities from MTU Mesocosm Facility, Houghton, MI, USA - PEATcosm2014_Bin23_30_metaG | ecosystem: Environmental > Terrestrial > Soil > Wetlands > Peat | place...
CATCCCGCCGTCACCGCGGCGATCGCCGACCAGGCGCAACGCGGCACCAGCTTTGGCGTAACCACGGAGTTGGAGATTGAACTCGCCTCACTCATCATCAAAGCGATTCCGTTCCTGGAAAAGATACGCTTCGTTTCGAGCGGCACGGAAGCAACCATGAGCGCGGTGCGGCTCGCCCGCGGCGTTATGAAGCGCGATTACATCATCAAGTTCGAGGGCTGCTATCACGGACATGCCGATAGTTTCCTCTCCCAGGCGGGCTCCGGCTTGGCGACGCTCGGAATTGCCGAATGCCCGGGAGTGCCGCAGGCACTGGCCGCACTGACACTCAATGTCCCTTACAATGACCTAAACGGGGTTGAACAGCTTTTCCTCCAGCGCAAGGATAAGATCGCGGCCGTGATCGTTGAGCCAGTTGCTGCCAACATGGGAGTTGTCCTTCCGGCGGATGGATTTCTGAAGGGGCTGAGGGAAATCACGCGTAAGCATGGCGCGCTGCTGATCATCGACGAAGTGATTACTGGATTCCGCCTGCACAATGGCTCGGCGCAGCAATTGTTCGGCGTGCAGGGTGACCTGACCACCATGGGGAAAATCATCGGCGGGGGCGTACCGGTGGCTGCTTATGGAGGCGGCGCAGAATTGATGAACCATGTTGCACCGCTTGGCCCGGTGTATCAGGCGGGCACGTTAGCGGGCAATCCGTTGGCCATGCGGGCGGGCATTGCCACACTAAAGGAGTTGAGCAAGCCTGGGCTTTACGATGGAATCAACGCGCTGGCGAAAGAACTCGTTGCCGGTCTGCAGAAGGCAGTGAAAGATGCCGGGATCGCCGCGCAGGTCAACAGCATCGGTTCGCTTTCCACGATCTTTTTTGCGCCACAGAAGGTGAACAATTACACGGACGCCAAGCGCTCGGATACGAAAATCTACGCGCGCTTCTTCCGTGATATGCTGCAGCGCGGCATTTTCCTGGCGCCTTCGCAATTCGAAGCCGCTTTTGTTTCCGCAGCACATACGTCCGCGGATATCGAGCGCACCATTTCCGCAGCCGGCGATGTGTTGCACGCGATCGCTACATAGCCGTCTGCCTAAATCCAACTGGAGGAGAAGCAAGCAATGCACGAAATTCTGGAAGCTCGGGAAGAACACGGCGGGCACGATGAAGGGCCGCTCACCATCCCCGTCTCGGTCACGCTCTCGATCCTCGCTGTTTTTGTGGCCATTTCCACCCTGATGGGCCATCGTTCCTCGAAGGAAGAGCTCCTTTTGCAAACGCAGGAGGCCGACCAGTGGGCCTATTACCAGGCCAAGAACAACGGGCAGCACAACTCCAAGAACTTCGCGGTCGGCCTCGGTATCTTCACCGTTGTGGACAAGGAAAAAGCCGAACAGACGCGCGAGCAGTATTTGAAGGAAGAGGAGCGTTACACCAAAGAGAAGGAAGAAGCCAAGGAGAAAGCCGAAGAACTAAAGAACGAAAGAATGGTGATCGGGCGGAGGGGAGACCGTTACGAGGGAGCGGAAGTGCTGCTCGAGATCGCCCTGATTCTCACCTCTTTCACATTGCTTACAAAGAAGAAGTTCTTCTGGTTTGCCGGATCGCTGCTCGGTCTGGCCGGGATCGCGTTGGCCCTTAGCGGTTTCCTGGTCCACTGAGGGGCGGATTGCGAATTCAGTTTTGCCCTCAGGCCCGTCGCTCAGGCGTTCTGGCCTGAGGGTTTTCGCTGATATGGCCGGGTCCTTCGTGCTCACGCTGTGGCTGGTGGGCGCACACCCCTCAGCAGGGCAACCTCCGATTTGAGGCGATCAATTCGCTCGAGCAACTCCCGGTGGCGTTTATCCTCCGCATCGGGCTTCTTGCCGATGAACGACAGAGTTCCTCCCGGCTCCAAGATGCATTGATCCACTTCCGCCAACGAGGAAAAGCCCTGTTTTCGCGCCGCCGCCTCCAGTTGCGCCATGGTGATCAATTCGCTCTTCAAGTGTTCCGTGCGCACGCGGCCCCCTTCCATCAGTACATCCGCCTTGCCTTCCACCAGTTGATCGAGTTTCCTGTGGTTGTAAAGGAAGCGCACGGTGAGATAGTTGATGGCGAGCAGGGAAGTGGCGCCCAACAATCCGCCGGAAACGGAATTATCGTCGCCAATGATGGCGTTCTGCACGGTGTTCGAGAGTGTCAACAACACCACCAGGTCGAATGGGTTCAACTGCACGAGCTCGCGCTTTCCGGATAGACGCAGCATCACCACCAGGAATATGTACACGATCACCGGCCGCAGGATCTTTTCCAGGACCGGAAGTGTCATGACAAACATATCTTTCCAGATTTCGTGCATCGCGCGGCAACCTCCTCGGGCTGAACTTGAGCGCATCTTTGCCTTTCCTTTGCGCCCCGGACGTATGGCAGGGTAACATGCCCGCCGCTGAGTCCGAAGCGTGGCGCTCCCGGGCTGTCCCTTCGGGCAGTCATACTTTGGCGACCTGATTCATCGAGAACGTTTACGTCCCCATGTGTTATGGTTAATCTGCTAGTGAGACGCTCTGTCTTCCCGCACTGCTTGGCACGTCGCACGCAAACCTACGGAGGCTTGGGCTACTCCGGCCGGGAATAAAAGGTTCGCTCTGACCGGCTCGCGAAGCGGCTATTTCATGTCACAGAAAACGTTTACGGAGCCCGGTATCCGGCTTGGCGCGCAACCCCTTGCGGCGCTGCTCGATTCAACTCAGGAACTTATCGCCGTCCTCGGTCCGGAGGGCGCGATTCATTTTGTCAATGATGCCTTCCGCCGTTTCCTGGGTTATGAGCCCGATGAACTGATCGGTCGCAGCATTCAGGGTATGGTTCACGCCACTGATGTGGAGCATCTCCGAGAACGTCTGAAGGAAATTGCCGCGCAGCCGGGTGCCAGCGCTCGCGACCGCTGCCGCCTGCGCACGCGTGATGACTCTTGGCGCTGGTTTGAGGTCGTCTGGAGCAATCACCTCAGCGAAAGAGGCCTGGAAGGAATTCTTTTCCACGCCCAGGATGTGACCGAACTTCAGCGCATGGAGTCCGAGCGCCAGGTTATTTCCGATGTTGTGCACGCGCTCAACCAAACCTCCAACCTCGATCAGCTTCTGACCGGGATCCACGAGGCCTTGCAGCGCATCGTCTCCGCAGAAAACTGCTTTGTCGCGCTGCACGATCCCGAGCATGACAGGTTTGAGTTCCCCTTTTTCGCGGACGAGTACGATACCGCCCCGGCGCCGCAGAAAGTCGGCCGCAGTTGCACGGCTTATGTCTTTCGCACCGGGCGCGCCATGCTCATCCCGCAATCGGATTTTGACCGCCTCGTCGCGCTAGGAGAAGTCGAACTCGTCGGTTCTCCGGCCCCGGCCTGGCTTGGCGTTCCGCTGAAGACGCCCACCGCCACGATTGGCGTTCTGGTCGTGCAGCATTATCAGAACGAAAACGCCTACGATATCCGCGACCTCGAATTCCTGGATTCCGTTGGCGCCCACATTGCGCTGGCCATCGAGCGGCGGCGCGCCGAGGAAGAGCTTCGCAAGAATGAATCCATTCTGCGGCTGCTGTTCGAGCATAACCCGTTGCCCACGTGGCTTCACGAGGCCGATTCACTGAAATTTCTGCGCGTCAATCAGGCTGCAGTCAAGCTCTACGGCTTTTCCCATGAGGAATTTGAGAACATGACTGCGCTCGACATTCGGCCCGTCACCGAGCGCGAAAAGACCCTCGCGTATCTCCACCAGATCGAAGACAACGCCGCCGACCACGGTTTTTGGTTGCACCAATCCAAGGATGGCAGGGCTTTCGAGGTGGAGGTTATTTCGCACGCTCTGATTTATGCCGGCAAGCGTGTGCGGCTGGTCGTGGCACAGGACATCAGCGAGCGGCGCAACCTGGAGCACCAGCTTCGCCAGGCGCAGAAAATGGAAGCGATTGGGCGGCTGGCAGGCGGCGTGGCGCACGACTTCAACAACTTGCTGATGGTGATCAAGGGGCACACCGAGCTGCTCCTGAATGTGTTGTCGCCATCGGATCACGTTGCGCACAAGATCGAGCAGATTGACCGTTCCGCCGATCGCGCCGCGACGTTGACGCGCCAGTTGCTGGCGTTCAGCCGCATGCAGGTCTTGCAGCCGCAGGTGATCAACCTGAATTCCGTCGTGGAGGAAATGGGCAAGCTTCTTCCGCGGTTGATTGGCGAAGACATCGAGTTGGTAGTTCACGCTGACGAGGAATTGGGCACGATCCGCGCGGACGCCAGCCAGATGGAACAGGTCATCATGAATCTGGCGGTCAACGCACGCGACGCCATGCCCAATGGCGGCAAGTTCGTCCTCGAGACCCGGAACGTTGATCTCGATCAGACCTACACGGCCAGCCATCCATTAATGAAGCCCGGTCCTTACGTGCAAATGACCATCAGCGACAGTGGCACGGGCATGGATACGGAGACACAATCGCACATCTTCGAGCCGTTTTTCACGACCAAGGAAAAAGGGAAGGGCACGGGGCTCGGGCTTGCGACGGTCTACGGTATCGTCAAACAGAGCGGCGGATTTATCTGGGTGTACAGCGAACTTGGCAAAGGCACTTCCTTCAAAATCTATCTTCCCCGCGTGGATCAGGCCGAAGAATTCTCCGGCGTTCCAAGTTCAACCGGGGAAGTGCCCACGGGCACGGAGACTGTTCTACTGACGGAAGACGAGCAGGACGTGCGCGAGATCGCCCGGGAATTTCTGGAGTCCGGCGGCTATAAAGTCATCGAAGCCAAGGATGCCGCCGAAGCCATCAAACTCGCCCGCGAGCACGGTGGCGCGATCGATCTTCTGGTCACGGACATGGTGATGCCCGGAATGACCGGCCAGGAACTCGCCGTTCAACTGCAGCACGAATATTCGGGATTGCGTATTGTTTTCATGTCTGGCTATAGCGAACATGCCGCCACGGAAATGGCCAATGCGGACCCCAGCGTACGCCTCCTCAATAAGCCCTTCAGCCGCGGGGCGCTGCTACGCGCCGTGCGCGAAATCCTGCACGCCAAGAAACATTCCTGATTGTCCTGTCGCGAAATGGTGGATTAAGACAAGTTGGGATGTTTGCGGTGCCACTCGGTGGCGTGTTGAAATGTCTGGCCTGCCTGCAGGACCGAAGCATCGTCTCCCGCGCGTCCCACAAATTGCAGCCCCACCGGCAGATTTTTCTCCGTGAACCCGCAGGGCACGGAAATAGCGGGCAAACCGCAGAGATTTCCAATGGCGCCGAGTGGATCGGGAAAGGAGAGGCCTTTAGAGAGGTCCAACGTCAACGGAGTGGCCGGCGCCGGCAATGTAGCGGCCGCCAGGACATCATAGCTTTCAAACAACGCGTCCATTTTCTTTTGCAGAATCTCGCGCACGCGCTGCGCCGTCGTGAAGTCGCCGCCGCTCACCGAAAGGTTCGCGTAGCCGCCGATTCGTCCTTGCGGATCCCGTAACTCCTTCACGCGCCCCGAGCGGATCAGATCCCCGAACGAAGACGCCACCTCTGCCTGCAGAATTACGCCCGCCGCATCCTCCCACGGTCCCTCAGGCAGGACCGTATCCTTTACCAGAGCAAAATGCTTGGGCAGTACTTTGTGCGCTGCTTGAATGGCCTTCGCGACACCCGGCTCATATTCTTTCCACAAGTTCGCCAGCCAGCCGACCCGCAAGCTGTGCTTCTTCAAATCCGAGGCGGGTGAATAAGTAAACGCCGCTCGATCGACCGCCAGGGTGCTGCGGTCCAACGGATCGTGGCCCGCGATTGCGGCGAAAATGCGCGTGCAATCCTCGGCGCTGCGCGCCATTGGTCCGATCTTGTCCAGCGAATAAGAGAGCGCCATGGCGCCGCGACGGCTGACGCGCCCGTACGTTGGCCGGAATCCGCTGACGCCACAAAAGGCCGATGGGCACAGTATGGAGCCCCACGTCTCCGTGCCAATCGCAAAGCCCGCCAGCCCCGCGGCCACGATCGCGCCCGACCCCGAAGATGAGCCGCACGTCCAGCAACTGGTATCCCAGGGGTTTCTCGTTTCGCCTTCTAGCGACGCCGAAGCGGAGTTGTACCCAAGCCCGCCCGCCAATTCGATCATTGCGGCTTTGCCGAGCAGCACCGCGCCTACGTTTTTCAAGTGTTCAATCACCGTGGCGTTGTAGTCGAAAACCTGCTCGGCGAAAGGCTTTGCTCCCCAGGTGGTTTGCACGCCCTTCACGGCCAGCAAATCTTTTGCGGCATAGGGAATTCCGTGCAGCGGCCCGCGGTAATGCCCCCGGTGAATGTCTTTTTCCGCAGCGCGGGCCTGGTCCAGCGCTTCCACCGGCATCAGCCGGGCGTAGGCATTCAGGCGCGGACCAAATTTCTGGCTGCGCTCGAGGTAGGCTTCCGTCAATTCGACAGGGGAAAGCTGCTTCGATTCGATGCGCTTCGCAAGTTCGCCAACCGATTCGTACAGAATGGATTCCTTTAGCATTGGGGCTCCGCTCATGGCTTCTTGGGTGCTGCGGTGGGCGCAGCGCCGGCCGCAGGAGCGCTCTGCGGCTTCTTCTCTCGTTCCACCAGCGGCTTCAGGTAGACGGCGGGAGCATCGCCATTCTCGAGCTGGAACGCACGCAGCTTCTCCAAGGAACGCTGAAGGCTATAACAGCTATTGCGAATACTCTTTTGTTCTCCGGCGTCGAAGCGAGTGCCGTACTGGCTCATCAACTGCTGAAAGCGTGCTTCGGCTTCCACGCGGCTCTCGGCGGTGAGTTTTTCAGCGCCTTCCGGCAATTGTGCGTCGCCTGCTGTCACTGCAGCGGCCGGCTTGCTGAAAACGATTCCGCCCGGAACGATTGCCGCGGAGAGTAGTGCCGCGCGCTGCGCAAACTCTCGCCGGTTGATCTTTTGCACTTTGCTTTTGTTCATCCGCAATACCCCTGACTACTCCCCCACGCTGTACACAGAGCCCATTTTCGATGTAAACCGAGGCTACTCAATTCAGGCGGGGGGCGTCAACTGGACGAAGGACTAGGCGGAAGAAACGGGACAGGTGCGGTCGAGAAGGCGACGCCCACTTATTGATGGATAGATTAACGTAACCGCCAACACAGCGCGTGCGTCCTACGGAATGAACAGGGTAAGTTGCTCGTTCTGGAGGTTCCTCATGCGCTACACCCAGTCGTTCGCGCTCCTCCTTCTGTTTTTCGGTTCAACCAGCCTGGCAGGTCAAGTCCCCATACCTCAAATCTCAGGACCTCAATTGATAGCACATGAAACAGAAATGTACGGCCCGCAAATCGTGCGGGTGAGCTACGTCCAGGGAGAGGTGAAGCTGTCAACGGGAATAAAAGGCAGTCCCGACCTGGGCAAGGACTGGATTGCCGCAGGCGTGAACTTCCCCATCGAAGAGGGAGTCACGCTTGCGACGGAAGATGGAAGAGCCGAGGTGGAGTTTGAGAATGGCTCCATGGCCTATTTGGCCGAGCATTCTGTATTGCAGTTCGATGAGTTGACCAGCAATTCCGAGGGCACAACCACCAAGGTCACGTTGTTGACCGGGCGTGCGACGTTTGCCATCGAGTCCAATGGGCACGATGATTTCAAGGTTGACGCGCTAAAGACAGAGTTGCACACGAACGAGGCGAGAATCGTGCGCATGGAGAGTGCGCTGGATGGCGCGACATTTCGAGTGCTGGAAGGCTCCTTTAAGCTGAACGAAGAAGTGCCCACCAAAACTTTCACGGTCGGGCCCGGAGATGCCTTCCAGTATATGAATGAGGAACTGTCCCCCGTAAAGGACTTGCAAGACGATCCCGACCAGCAGAAGTGGGACCAATGGGTCAGCGCGGAACGCACCGCGCAGAAAGCGGATATCGCCGAGGGGCTGAAACAGTCGGGCCTCGCGGCGCCTATCCCGGGACTTGTGGACCTGGTCAGAAGCGGCACGTTTTCCGATTGCGCGCCTTACGGGAAGTGCTGGGAGCCCAGGGAAGAATCCGCGCAGGGAAGCGCACCGCAAGCCCCAAGTGCGAGCCCCATCCCCCAACAACAGAATCTTGGGCCGCAATCGGCCGCGGGTTGCTTCCCAAATCCGGCTGCCGGGGTGCGTTGTGAATGGGTGAGAGAAGATCGTTTTGCTTTTCACTATTATGACGGCCCATGCGGATGGGGCCAGCAGCGTATGGGGAAGTATTACGTCGACAAACTTCTTCGGTATTCGCCCCAACATCCGAATGGCGAAGTTATACAAGAGTACTCCGGCACAGATTGGGATAACTGGGCCGGCATTGGAGGGATGGGCTTTCACCATATCGGCTGGTGGGGCTTTCCGTGGGCCACATGTCACGCGGGAAGCTGGGTGCCACTGCCCCGAGTTGTGGGAACAGGAAAAGGAACGGGACCCGGCTGCAAACCAGGGAAATGGACCAAGTGCGGACCGCCGAAAAGGAAGTGGGTGGTGGGGCGGAAGAGGAAGGGCGGCTCATTTTTGCGCGTGAAGGTTGGGAGAAGAGAAGGTTTCATCCCGAGGCATCCTCTGGATGTTAAGGGCAAGCGGCCGCTGAACGCGCAGGACGGCGTTTTGACGTTCCACGGGAAAGGCCAGGAAGAAGTCGCGGAGATCAAGTCGGCGCCGAAGGATCTACAGATCGGGAAGAGTTTGCCAACTGGTTACGACGGCAACTGGGTGAAGAATTTGCCGAAAGTGCAGCAGCCCGTGATCGAAGGCAGGCTCTTGCAGAGCGGAATTCCCTCCGCGAACTCTGACACGCAAAAGGCCGGAACGCAGAAAGTTCAGCCCGTTATCCGTTACGACTATAAGACGGGCAACTTCGTGGCGCTCTCCAATTCTGTAGGCGGCGCTTTGGGGAAAGAGCCGCCGGTGGTCATTGCGCATCTTGGAGCGAGCCCGGGGAGCAGTGGCGCTTCCCACGTGGGCAACTCTGGCGGGAAGCCGGGGAGCAGCGGCGGATCGCAAGGCAAGAGCGGGGGACCGCAAGCCAAAGGCGGCGGATCGGGAGGGTCCTCGCACGGAAAATCGGGAAGCAGCGGAGGCGGATCGTCGCACTCTTCGGGAGGTGGTTCGTCGCATACCTCTTCCGGTGGTGGCGGAGGAGGCGGTTCATCGCATGCCTCTTCGGGCGGAGGCGGTGGTGGCGGCGGACATCCGCACTGAGAAGAAGGCCGGGTTGCTGAAGGATCATCGTCATGCGGCGCTGAGTTTAGGTGTATACATTCGTGGAGGACTTGGAAAGCATGAGAAATGAGGTGCGTCGAACCATGAGAATCCAGCGAACGCTGTTCGTCCTTGCAGTTCCACTCCTGATCATCGCTTTCGATCATGTCGCCAAAGGACAGGAATCCAAGCCAGCCACAAACTGGGAAGTGAAGAAACTCGTATATCATGTGCAGTCAAGTGGACACAGCGATGTCTACGTGCAGGACGATCCGAAGATGGAGGTCAGACAATTGGTGCCAGGGGGCCAGGACCCGGCATGGTCATCGGATGGAGAGAAGATCGCTTTTCTCGGTTCATGGTATTCCCACGTCGGACAGCATGCCATGCTCGCAGAGAACGAAATAGGGCCCTCGGAATGGACAGTTGGAGGATTGTCCCTCGCCGCGAGGCAGATCCAAGTGATAAACCCTGACGGTTCCGGGACTAAGCAAATTACAAATCTCTCCAACGGAGTATGGGATTTTGCCTGGTCTCCGGTTGAGAATAAGATCGCCTACTGCGAACTCGGGAAGGATGGCAAAACCGCGATCGTGGTGATCAACGCGGATGGCTCTGGACGGCAAGAGCTTTCAAAGATGGGAGAGATACGGTGCGCGGTCGGAATGCCGGTGCTCCAGCGAACACTTGACAAAAATAAATTCATGGTTCCCGGCAGAGTTGCGGGAGGCAAAGCCCTTATCAAGCTCGTTGGTCCGCAAGAAAACACACCAGCATCAGAGACCGCTTCGGGCGAACTCATCGGTGTACCCACGCTGGCTTGGTCCCCCGACGGAGAGAGAATCGCCTTCACTAGCGCGTTGAATGGAAAACCGGTGATTGGAGTGGTTGGGAAAAATGGAGGGAATGCGAAACCGGTCGTGCTGGGCTATACGGCACGCTGGTCCCCCGATGGGAAGCAACTACTGTTTCGCCACGATTCAGATACCACCCCAGCTGTGACCTCGATCTGGATTATAAACGCTGACGGAACGCAACCGAGAAAAATCCTGGACAAGGAAGACGCCGAGTTCGGACTAACGTGGTTCCCCGACGGAAAAAGAATCGTGTTCGGTTCCGAACGCGAGAATAAGAAAATGAGCGAGATTTTCCAGATCAACGCGGACGGAACGGGTCTGGAAAAGTTAGCCTCCCAGGACCATTTTTCGCTTTCATCGCCTGCTTTTTCTACGGATGGGACGAAACTAATTGTTGATGTTGTTCCTTCCGCGGGTGCTCTGACTAAGACGCACGACTCCAACATTTGGGTCGTGGATCTGGCCAGCCATCGCCAAGAAAAACTGGTTAAAGGCAGCGGCGCAGCGATTATCTGGGAGAAGAAGTAACAGGGCAGCATCCTCACTGCTCATCCGCCCTGAATCTCGCGCAGCAGGCCGGTGGTGACGTCGTAGACGAAGCCTCGGACGGC
>Ga0181538_10006018_pt1 | contig 10644 bp, 6 predicted proteins | sample PEATcosm2014_Bin_40_FD_119773 | JGI IMG/M metagenome (GOLD analysis project Ga0181538, IMG submission 119773) | Peatland microbial communities from MTU Mesocosm Facility, Houghton, MI, USA - PEATcosm2014_Bin23_30_metaG | ecosystem: Environmental > Terrestrial > Soil > Wetlands > Peat | place...
ACAAATCCGAAACTCCTGGCTCAAGGACTTTGGGCCAGCGATGCTCATGGTCGCCAGCCTAGTCGTGCTGAGCACCGCCCTGCCGGCTGCACCTGCAGCATGCACGCAGAACTACAAATTCACAACAGTGGACGCGCCCGACAAAGACCTCACAAATCCTGCCCTGTGGACATATATTAACGACAGCGGGCTGATCATTCAGGATTACTATGATACGGCTTATGTCATGCATACGGCCGCACTCTTAAGCAGCGGATGGACCCTCATAGATGTACCCGGAGCCGCAGGCACAGGTGGCACGAACCCGAATTCGCAGGGACAGGTCGCGTTGAACTATTGGGGAACGGACGGGATCATCCATCTCGCTATCTGGCAAAGGGGCCATTACACCTACATCCCGGACTTCTGGCCAGGCTATGTTCTTGTGGGTGCAAATGCCTTCAATGACCTGGGCCAGATAACCGCTGCTGTCGCCAATTCCGCAGGAACCTGGCTCGGCTTTGTGGGAGATAGCCGGCACCACACGGTTTTCGGATATCCTGGTTCGGAGCTCACGATAGCCTTCATGACCAGCGACTTCGGAATCACGGTCGGTGTTTATGAAGATCCGGACGGCACCGATGCCCATGGTTTCGTTTACGACAACGGGCACCTCGTCACCCTTGACGTTCCCGAGTACTGGGTTAACGCCCTAGCTATCAACAACGAGGGCGAGATTGTGGGAAGTTATCAGGGAGTTTATACGGATGACAGCAGCTCCCCATGGCATGGCTTTCTGCTTCAGCATGGGAATCTGACGGATTTCGACGTCCCAGAGGCGTTGCAGACCACTCCTTGGATGATCACCGACAACCATAAACTGGCGGGCCAATATCAGGCGGCTGATGGAACCTGGCACGGTTTTGTAGCGACACCTGTTGGCTGCGAATAGGCGCCTGCTTCTCTGGCCTTGACCTGGGAGCCTCGGCGCTGTTCACCCCGCTGGCCTGGGGTTCTCAGGCCGAGCTAGCACGACGAAGTTACACGGACATCACCGCCACGAACGCCGGCCCGCACTTCTACCGCTTGGGCGTGGGAAACTGAGGCGGGCTGGCCCTGGTATTTCACACCCTTGGACTATTGGGGAACAGGCCGTTGCGCGGCAGCTCTGTTAGGAGCGGCAAGTCTATAGCCCGGTTGCAGCCAAGGAACCAAGCTCCGTCAGGAGCGGCATGTGTTCCCCTGCCCCAACGCGGATCCGACATGCCGCTCCTAACGGAGCTGGAGAAGGTCCTTGTGGGGCCGTGTCACTATAGACATGCCGCTCCTGACGGAGCTATCCGAGGCGGACGGGGATATGAAATTCTCAGGCCAGGAGCTTGGAACAGAAGGCCGAAGGGAGAAGAAAATGCAGAAGGCAGAAGGGAGAATGCGGAAAATGAGCGCGGAATCGGCTAATGCGACATCAAAGCCACACCAAAGCGTGTTGATAGCCAACCGATTGCGACCCTAAAGCCACTTCAAAGCCACCACCAAACGAAAGCAGAAAGCAGAAAGCAGAAAGGCGGGGCAAAGCCTCCCAGAGCCGGCGGAGAGCAAGGTGAAAGTGTGGGAAACGGCCCGCTTTGGGGATGTAGGTCCGACGCTCTTGGGCTCAGGTCAGTTGAGGCTATTCCGGCAGGCTGTGGCCCTCGTGGCTGCATTCGGGCCGTTGGGAGACGGGGTTGATGGTATAGTTCCCGCCGGCAGGGCAGACGGGGAATTGTTTGTTGGAAAGGAGAGGCGTCAGGTCCTCGCGGGTGGGCGTGTCGGTGTCAGTCTTCTTGTTCTCCAAGGCCCACTGCTTCTTGGCGGCGTCAATCTGGCGGAGGTTATTGATGCAGGCGTTCTGCTGCGCGGTCTGGCGCGCCTTGACGAAGTTGGGAATGGCGATGCCAGCAACGATGCCAATGGGCACAGCGGCGGCAACAGCCAGCATCCGCGTCGGCGGTTGGGTGCCGTTGGCCACGGTCAGCCAGCCTTCGTCGGTATTGGCGGCGACGGTGTAGGAGTCAGTGGCTTTGCCCGACCCGAGGAAGGATTGCAGCCAGGCGGTCGGGTTATCCGGCGAATTGGCCGTCATCTGGATGGCCTGCTGCTGGACCTTCAGCATGGTTTGGCCGAAGCGCAGGCTCACGAAGCTGAAGCTATTGCCCTGGGCCGGGACATCCTTGGACAGGCGCTGGAATTCCTGGGTTGATTTCAGCCCGGAGTGCTGGCTGGCTTTCACCGCGAGGACTTCCTGTATAAGGGCATCAGTGGTGGCGATGAACAGGTAACCATCAGCGAGAGCAACGGTGGGACGGAGTTGAATGGGAAGCGGCACGGGCAAAGGCCAGGTGCGCATCTTCAGGCCAGGTTTGTCGGCCTTGATGATCTGTTGCCCGGCGCTCTGGGTCAGGGCCGCATCGATGCGGTTGAAGATGGTATCGTCCTTGACTTTCGCCACCAGCAGCAAGGCGGGCTCGGGAATTTGGAGCGGGTCGCCGTTCGTGGGCAGCGGGATGGTGATCATTTTCGTGTCGTCAAGACAGACCGCAAAGCCGAACTCGCCACCGAGCGAGGCGAGGACCTGCTCCCACTTGAGGCCGGTGGCCTTCTCGAAGTTATCGGGCAGTTGCTTGAGCAACTCCTCGGCTTGAGGGAAGCCAGATTCGGCAACCTGCTTTTGGACGACCGACCATACCATGGGGGCGTCGAGGTCGATGAACGTCGCCAGCGCGGTGCTGGCGGGGAGTAAGCTAAGGCCGTCAAGCGCATGGGGCTTCTGGCCGAACATGTTCCACAGGAAGCCTGATCCCTTGCCCGGGTAGTGGTGCAGGAAGGCTTTCGTGTGGTAGAAGTTGGTCTCCCGAGCGATGGCGCTCATGCCGAACCCGCTGACGTCCTCTGTACCGCTCTTCTGGATGAGGTTCGTGACGATGTCGAAGGCCTTGTTGAGGTTGTCGCGATCCTCGGCCTTCATGTCAGGAATGGCCCCGAGCAATCCGCGCAAGGCGGAGGCCTTGCCGGACAGGCCCGCGAGGCATTGCTCAGTGCTAAGGTACAGGTAAAGGCTGCCACCCGGGTCGAGCTGCGAGGTGACCTGCGCGAAGCTAGTCTTTTCCGCGGACACAATGGCTGCCGAGGTGACCGCGTGGGGTGTGGCCGGCGGCGCTTCCTCTTTCTTGCAGCCGGTGAAGGCGAGGAGGGTGAGCAGGGCCAGTGCGAGCGCAGAGGTGAGTGAGCAGGGTCGTTTCATAGTCGAGTTTAGTTGCCGTCCATAGCTGAACTTTACAATTATCCGCGAATTCCTCGAACCAAGGCAAACTATTTCTGGCCTGAGGCGGGCCGCGCCGTCTCAGGTTGCTGTTGAAAGTCACGGGTTCCCGCAAATTCGCCAACTTAACGGATCACACCATCTTCCAGGGCTGCCGGTAAGGGCGCGTCAGGAGTTTGCTCGCCTCGGCGTCGCCCACAATGACTTCCTTGGCGACGTCCCACTTGATCTTCCGACCGACCAGCATCGAGATAAGCCCGAGGTGACCGGGAATGGCCGAGTGGTGGGCGACCTCGATCGGGGTAATCGTCGGCTTGCGGGACTTGACGCACTCAATGAAGTTGCGCTGGTGGTTGTCCGATTTGTAGAGCTTCACGGTGTATTTGTCGGCGGGGATCTGCTGGAACCAGTCGGTGTTGGTGGCATCAAAGCCGCCGCGATCCACCCAGACCCAGCCGTCGGTGCCGATCCACTTCGTGCCGCTGCGGATGTCGTCATGTCCTCCCGCAATGATCATGGTGATGTCCTTGGGGTACTTCAGCTCGATGCGGTACTTGGTGCAGGTGTTCCAGATGGCATCGGCCGGGGGGAACTCGCCCTTGCCTTCGATCTCCGAGGGGCCGCCGGTGTCCATGTCCATGCCCCAATGGGCGATGTCGCAGTGGTGGCCGATCCAGTCGAGTAACTGGCCGCCGCCGGTGTTGTAGTTCCAGCGCCAGTCCATGTGCACGCGAGCCTGGATGTAAGGCTCCTTCCGGGAGGGGCCGAGCCACATCTCGTAGTCGAGATCGGGCGAAGGGGGCGTGACCGCGATGTTCCATTCCGGGCTACCGGGCACGATCTTGGCCAGGATCTCGGGGTCCTTGGGCGCACCGGGTAACCTTGCCAGCAGGGCAGGGGCGGTTCCAGCGAAGTCGTAATGGCCGCTGGGCAGCCCAACTTCAACGCGGGTGATCTTGCCGATTAGGCCGTTACGGACGATCTCCGCCGCCCTGCGGAACGGTCCCTGCGACCGCTGCCAGGAACCCGTTTGCCAGATGCGCTTATTCTTTTGGACGGCTTTGACCATTGCCTGCTGTTCTGCGACAGTGCGCGCGAGAGGTTTCTCACCGTAGATGTCCTTCTTGTTCTTGGCGGCTTCAACCGCTACCAGGGCATGCCAATGATCCGGCACGGCCAACATGACGGCATCGATGTCCTTGCGGGCCATCATCTCGCGGTAATCGTGGTAGGGCTTGCAATCCTGGTTCTTGTAGTGGCCGTTGACTGTGTCCACCGCCTGCTTGAGATGTTGCTTGTCCAAGTCGCAGGCGGCGACCACCTGGCAGTCTTTCACGTTCAGCAGCTCACCGGTATTGCCGGGTCCCTGCATGCCCCAGCCGACCACGCCCAACGTGACCCGCGCGGATGGGGCGGTTGTGTCTTGCCGACCCAGGGCGCTGGCAGGGATGATCGTCGGTGCGGCAAGCGCTAAACCGGCAGTGGCGAGAAAGTGGCGGCGGCTGATTCCTGAACTGAAAGAAGATTTCGTCATAAGGCAATGACAGCAAAAGCTGCGGCGGGTGGCCAGAAGAAAATAGGGGATAATGACCAGTGATCAGTGGTCAGTGACCAGTAACCGGAGAGCGGTAATCGGGCTTGGTGCTTGACGCCTGACGCATCACGCGCCATGCATCACGATGAGGTCGCCCACACGGACTTTGCCGGAGCGGACGACTTCGGCAAGCACCCCCTGCCGCTGGTCCATCATCCGCGCGCGCAAGCCCTGGCAGATGGCATCCATTTTGGCGCAAGGATCGCGTGGCGCATACAGCCGCAAGACGGCTTCGCCGATCTCAATTTCGCGGCCTAGCAGGGTAATGAGGTTGATGCCGGCGGTCTCAATGTTGGAGCGGACTGCGCCCGGGGCGATGGCGGGCAGGCCAAGGCCGGCGGCGTGTTCGGCGATTTGTTCACGCTCAATCAAGGTCACCTGTCGGCGGCTGGGCTGGCCGGAGTCGCGACTGAGCCGGCCGAAGTAGCGCGCGTCGCCTGCAACGCCTTGGCCTTCGACCACTTCAAACGACTCAACGGGGTGCAAGGGCTGGCCGGACTCCGCCGGATGCAAGTGTAGCGAGGCGACGTGACCCAGCGGGGCAAGGGAGCATTCAGCATTCATAGGATTTATAGGATGAGCTTAGCCCAACTGCCCAATCGCGCAAACACGCAAGCGGGTGGCGCTGACTGGCCACGCTTAGGGGAAGCTCGGCGGGCAGTGGACCGTAGTGTGCTCGCATGCAGGGCAGGGCGGAGAAGCATGTCTCCGCCGCGAAGCGCTGCTGCGGCAATTGCCGCTCAGCATGTGTGCGTTACCGGCGATGGCCTTCCAGGCCGTTCAGGCGAATGAAGGCTTCGAGAGCTGGGGTGGGCCGGGCCTGGTATTCGTCCAGAAGCAGGGCATTCCGAAAGCGCCCGAGCTTGAGGTAAGCCGGTGGCATGGCGCCTCGCATGATTGCGCGGTCTCCATTCATTTCGTACTCGGCCCACGGTTTGGTGGGAACCGGCGCATTGGCCAACTCCCGCAAGAGAACGCGTTGCTCCGGAGTGATCAGCTCAAGCCGCCCAACCATTGCGCGTTTGATTTCGGAGGGCACCGAGATGTCCAGCGGCAGATAAGAATCGGTCCAGGCCCTCGGCACCATGAAGAATAGCCGCAGGCCGGCGCTTTTGAAATAGGACAGCTCCCAAGTATTCAGCAGCGCCTCCGCTTCATCGTGGAACAGTCCTTCTTCTTGCAGGGCCAAGCGCATATCCGCCCGGAGTTGGCTCAGATTCGCGGCGGAGTATTCATTCTGGGCGAATCGGGCTGGGACAGCGAACAGGGCGGCCTGGCCCGGGTTGGCGGTCTTGCCGTCGAGGGTCACCGGTGCCAGTGAACGAAAAGCACAAGCGCCATCCGAAAGGAAGGATGTCAGCCAAAGATGTTGAACGGTCATCGGCTGGCAGTTCGCCAAGGCTGGCCCGATCTGACTGCGGCATTCCAGTGACTTCGCGTCCGCCGAACGCCTGAGTTGCAGAGGACAAGCCAGATGCCCGACGCCTCGATAGAACAGGAATCTCTCGCTTTCTCCGTTGGCGGCGGATACGGCGGCGGCCTTGACGTCGCGGGGCGCCGTCCAAACGCGCTCGGTTGATTCCGGGCCACTGGCATCGACACCGATCTTCAGATCATTCCAGGCGAGCGTGCCAGCGGTCTCTTCGGTCAATCGTTCGGAGCGCGAGTAACCGGCGGTCTCGGCTGCCGGGTAAAACTGCGTGAGCCAGCCACCACGGAACGCGACCTTGACGGAAGCCGTCAGCGGACTGGCCGTGCCGCTTGGCAGATGGAAATAGAGGACGGGCGTTTCCAGCCGCATCGTGACATCCGGCTGGCAACTCGCCACTCCTTTGTATAGCACCGGAGGCAATTCGCCAGGGCGGGTGATGAGCAATGAATCCAGATCATGGCAGAAGGAGGGCACCGGCTCGTCATCGGTGTTGATGCCGCCGAGGTCGTGCCCGGCCTCATCCTGCAAGGAAGTGAACGTGCCCCACTCGTGAACAACCAGCGGCTGGGCATGCGTGTTGATAATCGTCGCGGCAACGCAAACCGCGATGCCGTTCATGCATACAATTCGTGTTTTCATATTGAAGTATTATAGGCGCATTAACTCTGGCCAGTTGTAAAAGTAATGTAAAAAGTAAGTGAGCTTTCCGTGTGCACGGTCGGGACAATAAACACCTTCTATTTCCTCGTCGGCTGCATCACGGACGTGGCCGTTATCTCTTTGCCGCTCACTGTGAGCGCCAGTTCGACCGTGGTCTTTTGCTCCACGTCGGGCAGGGGGATGTTGAACTCATTGTGCCCGAAATGCAGGTCCAGCTTTTCCTCGCCGGAACGGGTGCACGCCTTCCAGGCAATCGACGCAGGTTCATGCCCTCCAGCGCAAATTCCTGGTAATCCCCATCGGCCACGCCGATCTGAAACACTGTGGCTGCGGGCGCCGCCGCCTTATTCTGGGCGTGAAGGGGGTAATTCGAGCCAAGGAGAACCAAACCAAAGCAAGTAAGCGTCTTCATGCGTCTCGCGCCTTTCTGCCAGTGATGCCGGATTAAGCAAGCCGCACTTGGCTTGCGTGTCCGGGGCAGGGGCGCACTAAGTTCTGGACCGGACCGCGAGCCGTCTCGGCCCGCGGCGCCGAGTGACGCGCCTAAGCGACCGAAATGGAATGAACTCTGAGAGCCGTCGGAGCCGCTGCGAGCCGGGACGGCTCGCGGTCCTCTAAGCATGATCCAGCTCGGTGTGCGGCAGGAGGAAGCATTTGCTCGTTCGTCGTTCTTATGATATGGGTAAAGAACTCAAATGCACGCCGAGGATCGGCATCAAGCATGAACCAAAGACAAACGATCTATGAAGTCATCCGCAATTCTCACTCAAGGGCGGCCGCGGGGAGCGGCGCAGCTTCAACCCAGGTCCAAGCGCCGGTTTGCGGCAAGCCGCAGGCGCGCGCCCCGGAGCCAATCGCCCACCCCCGAGCGGTTGATGCAAATCGCCTGGGGCTACGCCCCGCCGCTCATCCTGGAGGCGGCGCTGAATTGGCGGGTATTCGACTTGCTGGACCAGGGACCGCAGACGCTTGGGCTGCTGGCTGCCCAGTCCGGGGCTTCGGAGCGCGGGTTGACCGCCATCCTCAACGCCCTGGTCGGCCTGGAATTTCTGGCGCGGAAGGGGAATCGCTACGCGCTGACTCCGGAGAGCGCGGCCTTCTTAGTATCCACCAAGCCGACATACCGCGGTGGGTTCTTCCGCCACATGACACAGCAAGTCTTGCCGAGCTGGTTGCAGTTGAGTGAAGCGGTGCGCACCGGCCGCCCTGTGGTCGCGGCCAATGCTCAGGAGGAGGGGCAGCAGTTCTTTGCGGAGTTTGTCGAGGGACTCTTCCCGGTGAGCTATAAGGCGGCGCAGGTTGTGGGCGAGCACTTGGGCATCCCCAAAGCCGTCTCGCCGTTCAGCGTATTGGATATTGGCGCCGGGTCTGGCGTGTGGGGGATTGCCCTGGCGCAACAGTCTCCGCACGTGACCATCCACGCGGTTGACTGGCCGGCGGTGCTGGAGGTGACCAGCCGGATGGCCCAACGGCACGGTGTCGGAGACCGGCTTCGGACGGTGGCGGGTGATCTCCTGGAAGCGGATTTCGGGGTCGGCCACCGCGTCGCCACAATTGGCCACATTCTCCACAGCGAAGGGCGCGAGCGGAGCAGGAAACTTCTGCGCAAGACCTTTGCCGCGCTCGCACCCGGTGGAACCACCGTCATCAGCGAGTTCCTGCCAAACGACGAGCGAACCGGTCCGCCTACGTCCCTGATCTTCGCCGTCAACATGCTCCTTCATTCGGCGGCGGGGGATACCTTCACCTTTGCGGAGATAGCCGGCTGGCTGAGGGAGGCGGGTTTTGCGAATGCCCGGTTGCTCGAAGCCCCGGCCCCGTCGCCGCTAGTGTTGGCGACCCGTCCTTGAGAGTGCCGGGAATACCGTTCATTCTGACGCTAAAGCAATGCCCCAATCCCCCGGCACCTCTTTGGGAGTGAGCCGGTCGTAGGCGTGCTGGCTGCGAGTTGCTAGCGTGTTGCCAGGGTATTGCTAGCGCGTTGTCACGACGGGATTACGACGGGATTACGACGGAGTTACGATGGGGTTACGACGGGATTAGGGGGTTTTTACGATCGGCTGAGCCCTTTGGCTCGGACAAATCCTCGGGGCCCGGTGGCAGCATTGCGATATTTCCGGCATGTCCGTGCGGCGTATCGCGGGTGGCAGCAGGGGCCTGCGCTAACCTATAGGTGAAGCGCCTGCGGCGCATTCGGCCTTGACCCCTATTCCCAGTCTCCGCAGGATGCGGGCCTGCAACCGTTATGCAACTCCGCATCAACCGCACGTGTTCCCGCTGCTCTGTCGTCTATTGGCATGCGCTTGTTTACCTGCTCCTACTGGCCGTTGTGCCAGCCGTGACCGGCCGCGCCGCCGTGGCGGGTTCTGAAATGGAACAGGGATTTCGCCGCCCGCCGGAATCAGCGCGGCCCTGGGTTTATTGGTTTGTCATGGATGGCAACCTGACCCGCGAGGGTATCACGGCAGACTTCGAAGCGCTGAAGCGAGCCGGCATTGGCGGGGTGATCTTCATGGAGGTGGATGTCGGTATTCCGCGCGGGCCGGTCAAGTTCATGAGTCCCGAATGGCGCGCGCTCTTCAAGCACGCGGTGGCCGAGGCGGAGCGGTTAGGATTGCAGATCACGCTGAATGCGGGGCCGGGCTGGACCGGGAGTGGCGGGCCGTGGGTGAAGCCGGAACAGTCGATGCAGCACATCGTGGCGAGCGCGGTTGATATCACAGGGCCGAGGCATTTCGACGAAGTGCTGCCGCGTCCGCAGCGGCGGCCGGCTTTCTTCGGCGACGGCCAGTTGCCGCCGGAACTGGAGAAGGCGAAGAACGACTTCTATCGCGACGTGATGGTGCTTGCCTTTCCGACACCGGCAGGCAACGAGCGAATCAGCGACATCGATGAGAAAGCGCTGTATGTGCGAGCGCCGTATTCTTCGGCGCCAAATGTGAAGGCTCGACTGCCGTCCGCAGCGAGTTATCCGGCCTTGCCGGCTGACGCGGTGGTGGCTGCGGACCGGGTGGTGGACTTGACGGCGAAGTTGGATGCCAGTGGCCGGCTGGCCTGGGAGGCGCCGGCAGGAAAGTGGACGATTCTGCGTTTCGGACGCACGAGCAACGGCGCCGGCACCCGACCCGCGCCGCTGCCGGGGCTGGGCCTGGAAAGCGACAAGTTCGACAAGGCCGCCCTGGACGCGCATTTCGATGCGTTCATCGGCGCGTTGCTGCGCGAGATCGGGACGCCCACCAACAGCGCCGGGGCCGGCTGGACCATGCTCCACATTGACAGTTGGGAAATGGGCGCGCAGAACTGGACGGGCAGCTTTCGCGCGGAGTTCCTTCGCCGGCGGGGCTATGACCCGATGCGCTATTTGCCGGCGGTGACCGGCCGGGTGGTGGACAGCCTCGAAGTGTCGGAGCGTTTCCTTTGGGATTTGCGCCAGACGGCCCAGGAGTTGGTCATCGAGAATCATGTGAAGCATCTTAAGGCCCTCGGTCACCAGCACGGCTTGGGACTTTCCATGGAGCCTTATGACATGATGCCGTGCGCCGACCTGAGCATCGGCGCGGTAGTGGATGTGCCGATGTGCGAGTTCTGGCTCTACGGCTTCGATACGACTTATAGCGTCATCGAAGCGGCTTCTATCGGGCACACTTGCGGTCGGAAAGTGGTGGCGGCTGAGTCCTTCAC
>Ga0181538_10006019_pt1 | contig 10643 bp, 10 predicted proteins | sample PEATcosm2014_Bin_40_FD_119773 | JGI IMG/M metagenome (GOLD analysis project Ga0181538, IMG submission 119773) | Peatland microbial communities from MTU Mesocosm Facility, Houghton, MI, USA - PEATcosm2014_Bin23_30_metaG | ecosystem: Environmental > Terrestrial > Soil > Wetlands > Peat | place...
CGCCAAGTGCGAAAAGCACGGGCTTTCGACTTCCGTTATCGAAAGCCTTTTCACCCGTCCGCTTGCCCTTCTCCCCGACGCTGCCCATTCGCAACGCGAGCGCCGCTTCCGGGCCATAGGCCGAACGGATAAGGGGCGGGGCGTATTCATCGTGTTCACGCACCGGCGGAAAGGCGATCAACTGCTCATCCGGCCCATTAGCGCCCGTTACATGCACAAGAAGGAGATCGATGCGTATGAAAAAGAAAATCCCGACCTTTAAGAGCGACCGTGCGGCGGCGGCGTTCGTTGACAAGGCCGACCTTACCCAATACGACCTTTCAGGAGCGACGTTGACCCGCTTTGAGATCAAGCCGAAAGACAAATCAATCAACCTGCGTCTCTCCGGCGAGCTTTACCACGCAGTACGCAAACGCGCCGCCCGCGCGGGTGTTCCCTATCAGCGTTTCATTCGCTTGACGCTTGAACAGGCTATCGGCGCACCGAAATAAACACCGTTGCGAAAAGGGTCCTTTGCGCAACGCCGTCGGCAGTGGCAGCGTTGAGGATGGGATGTCCGAGGCTGCCTTGTCGAATTCCTGAGTCTTGGGGGCCGCAGAGGTTCGCTCTGTGCCAACCGGGGAGTGTCATTCCGAGCGCAGCGAGGAATCTCGCTCTGTGCTCTTGAGTTTGTGTAGGCAACAGAACAGCGCGAGATTCCTCGCTGCGCTCGGAATGACACCGGTTTATGCGTACGCGTGCAATCCCGGCAATAGATATGTAACACCGAAAAACGTGAACATCACAATGGCGAATCCGACAATCGCGAAGTAAGCGGATCGACGCCCCCGCCAACCTCGGGTTAGCCGCATGTGCAGATAACCTGCGTAAGTCAGCCAAGTGATCAGCGCCCAATCTTCCTTGGGGTCCCAGCTCCAATAGGTGCCCCACGTCCGGTTCGCCCAGTAGGCGCCCGCAATGATCATGAGGGTTAGCAAGGGGAACGAAACGGCAACGGTTTTGTAGATCAGCGCGTCGAGCGTATCCCGCTGGGGCAGGGAATTGGCGATCGAGTCGTATTTCCCGTTCAGCACCTCCCACGCCACGGAAGCAAACAGCCCGCAGACAATCCCCGCCAGCAGGAACGGGCTGGCCGCCATGTGCACGCCAAAACTCTGCCCCACTTGCGGAACGAAGTAGGGTCCGGAGTTGACCTTCAGCAAAAGCAGCACAAAAGCCAGAGCCTGCCCAAAGATCGAGGCCAGGAAAAGCCGCTTGGCCCAGTTTTCCCACTGGCCCGGCTTCTCTCCATATGAGCCGGCCAAGTTGAAGATCAGGGCGGCTGTCGCCAACGCCAGCACCACTACAAACGGCCAACCCAGGGCCGAAATGGAAACCAGCAGCGGCTCCTTAGGCGCCACCATCACCTTCTCCTGAGCCGCAGCATCCCAAGCGGGGAGAAGAAAGGCAAAGCTGCTGTCGACCGAACTCAGGACCACCGCTCCGTAAATCGCTGCGATCAGTCCGCAAGTCCAACTGAGGAACGCGCGCGCGCTGACCCTGTCTTTGATGAGGAACAGCAGCGCCAGGGCGAAAGAAATCGTGAAGCCTGCGTAACTCAGCATCGCAAGGGTAACGTGAATCTGCAACCAAGTGCTCTGCAGCGCCGGAACCAGGGGCCGGATTTCGCCCGGCAGCACTTGCAGCAGAATTATCGCCAGGGTGGCTACCGGCATAGTTATCGCGCCCAGAAACGGGATGTCGAACTTCCACTCCGCCACCTCGTGCAACACCACCACAGCCCAGGAGAAGACCAGCACCATTTCGTAGATGCCCGAAAGCGGGGCATGCCCCGCGGTGACCCACCGCGCCGCGATGGCCACGGTGTGCAACAGAAGGCTGCCGCGTGTCAAGGCTTCGGCGCCCGCCTGCAGGTTCGATTGGCGAACGGCCAAAGAAGCAATATGCAGCGCCGTGGCCCCCAGATATCCAACCAAGGCGAGATAGAGAAACTTCTCGCCGCCTGCCCACCCCGCGCGCCCAATCAGATGCGGAACGGAAACGGCTATCACGACCAGTACCGCCACGCTGACGCTCAGAAGGATCCAACTGCCGGCGTTACTGCTGCCGTGGTCATCGACATATGCTGTCAGAACTTTCGACATGGCTCATCTCCTCTTGCTGTAACTCAGCCCGGCGTGCTCATTGGGAACAGGCCTCTCCCTTGGGGAGAGGCCTGTCTCTCCGACTCCTCATGGCGAGAAGTATTCAGGCAGAAATCGCCTCCCTAGCCTCAGCCGGGGCTACGCTAAGAGCGATTTCCAACTCTCCCGCCAATTCGTTAAAACGCCTTTCAAAGCTCTCGCGATACTTGCTGGGTTGTCCGCCCAACAAGAGGGCAGGCTGCCCCTTTCGATCGCGTCCTACGACGCCCCAGATGCGCACGTGCGACATATAGAGGGCCATCATCAGGCCTACGGTCAGCAACAAGCACCCGCCCCAGATCAGGTTCTGGCCGGGCTGGCGCGCGACTTGCAGCCCGGTCATGTACTCCATTTCCAGATCCCGAAGCTGGAAGTTGATCCCTGATTGATTAGGCGGAGCCATTTGCGGAGCTTTGGGAAAGATCCACACTTCCGTCTGCTTCCTGCCCGGTGACGTCACCGACAACTGGATCGCGGGGTTGCGAGGCTCGTCGGATCGAGAAGATATCTGATTCCCGTCCAGGACGAAATCGGGGACGAACTCCGTCAAGTCCACCGTCGCGCCCGAATCATCCAGGTGAGCCGGTTTGCCGGGTTGCAGGCTGATCCGCTGCGCTGGGTGCTGGATTCCATCCTGCCCGGCCCAACTGGCGTCGAAGACCAGCTTGTCAGGCGTACCGGTTGGAGCATAGCTCGCTTGGAAGAACCGCACCCCTTTAAAGGTGAGCGGATCATTGACATAGATTGTCTTCCGGACGACCTCTCGGCCGCTTTCTTCCACAGCCAATTGGCTCCAGTACTGCTTTGGCGAGCCGTCGCTATACCGTTCCATGCCCACGCCGTCGCACCGCAGAGTGAATCCCAGGTTATGTGGTGCGCCTGGGGTGGTCATGGCTTCCACGGACTGTGTCCGCGCTCCGGGAGTCAGGTTAACGAACCCTTTAAAACCCCACATCCCATCAGTGATAGCTCCCGCGAAAATAATCAGCAGGCTGGCGTGGACGATATAGGGCGCCAAACGGGCTGCACGGTGCTTTTCCACATAGAGCGTGCCCTTCTCCAGGCTTTTCGGCTTTGGCGGGTAGCCCAGATCGCCGAGTTTTGACTTGGCGAGGGCAAGGGCCTCGGCAGGCGTATGGAAGCCCAGAGGTATTTCCTTCCGAAAAGGCAGTTGGCGCACATACCATTCGTCGGCCAGGATGTGCGGCCGCACGAACAATCTCCAGACTTGGGGAAAACGCTCCAGAGATGCAAGCGTGATATTGGCCCCCAGTAAGCCCAAGAGCAGAATGAACCACCAGGTATGGAACACGTCGAACAAGCCCAAGGCATTTAAAAGCCGGACGGTCTGGGGAGCATAAACCTGCTCGATTTGCCCTTCTTGAGTCATGGGTCGCTGCAGGATCATGGTTCCGATAATGACGGCCGTTCCCAGTGACCCCAGTAAGACCAAGCCGCATTCCAAAGAACTGAGGAATCTCAAAAGCTTGTCGAGCATTGTCTGTTGCTTTGCCACTATTTACTCCTGCCGAAAGCCCATTCAATTCGCGGATAGCCTGCCGCTGAGAACAAAGGGAAGGGCACTTGGGGTGCCAGTGAGGAAGAAAATGTCCTAATTACCTAAGCGACTGATAATACGTTAGGACTTCGCGCGCAGTTGCGGGGTTCGGGAGTCCTTCGTCGGCTATCCCTATGGAAACTTGGGGCAAAAGTCGCACGAGGATGCGTGAACAAACTCAATTTGTCACTTTTTTCGGAATCATGAGACGGCGACGCCTAAATTCGTCAACAACTTCGGAAATCTCCCCGAGGGCATCAAAAATGCAGACAAAAAGGACAGTCACCGTTTTGGTGCTTATATTCGAGGAGGCGTTAATGAAGACCATTCCGATCAATCGCAGTGCAAACGAAATTGTTGTTAAAGAAGTGACCTCAGCGTCCAAAGCCGGCGAGGGTGTGCCGGTGGAAGTTCAGCCGACCTTTACGATCGCGTTCGCGCTCGGCACGCGCATGAAGGATCTGCACGACACCATCATCCGCACTGTCCTACAGCAGACGAGGGGCAATCGGCTGCGCGCAGCTCAATTGCTGCACATTAACCCCCGCACGATCCGTCGCAGACTGGGCAAGAAAGAGACTATCGGTTCCGTGATTCGCGCCGCATAATACTGTTCCAAGCAATGGCCGTGGGAGCTCTCCACGAGGTGGAGCGCAGATTCCCCGGTCCATGTGGCGAAGATCTTCGTGCGTGATTACAGCTTCTGGAATTGGAAGCAAGGTTTGCGGCTTTGGCCGCGTTGTCTCGCATTCAGTCAGCCTCTTCTCGCCCCCCGAAGAGGAACCCTGCCAACTCATCGTGTCTCCCCGGCGAGGCACGAATAACCCGCTGCCTGCGGGTGCAGCGCTGTCTGACCCGTTACTCGGGTTACCGGCACCGCTGGCTGCCTCCACACGCTTAGCATAGCTAGGGCATTCGTCCCTCCGGCGCGGGCGGCCAGAGAGGCGCACTCACCCTCTCGCCGTGCGCCTGGACAGGAGGCCTATCTCCAGTGCAAGGATGCCGGGAATGGGGTGACAGACTGTCGTTCAAGTACTTCGTTTTCACCACGCTGCAAACTGAGTTGAGATTGGCGCGCTACGTGCTCGTTTTAACGACGAGTCGTAAGGCATCTCCGTCTCGCAGTTTTCGAGATTCGTTGGAGTCCAGGCTTACATGTTGAAACAGGCCAACGACCAAGATCGGATTCAGATTACACGAGATGGCCAGAATTCTCCGGGTGTGGAACTCTCCGGGCGAATACTCGTCGTCGATGACGACCCGCACTTTTTGAGGGTGCTGGCACGCATCCTTTCGGGTGAAAATTTCCTGGTCACCTCAGCGGCAGGGGCATGCGACGCATTGGAACTACTGAAAAGCGCACAGTTTGACTTGGTCATCTCCGACCTCCGGATGCCGGAATGCGACGGCCTGAATTTCCTTGAATCGCTCCGCGGGAGCGGAAACACCGTCCCCGTCATCATCCTCACAGCCTATGGGGAAGTTGATACGTACCTGGCGGCCATGAACGCCGGGGCCACCGAGTATCTGAATAAGCCGATCCAATCGGATGAGCTGCTGAAAACTGTGCGCGCCTGCCTGCGCTCGGGGAAGGACCGGCGAAACAGGGCCTAGGGGCTGGCAAAACCTCGCATTTCAGCTTGTCTGATTTGTTCCGCGGTCCACCCGTAACCGTCAGCCGCCCGTCCCTATTGCCCAGTCCTCAGTTTCCAGTCCCCAGACCCTAGTCCCCAGTCCCTAGCTTTTAAGTTCCACGATCGTGGCGCCTGCGCCGCCTTCGTGGGGGGGAGCGAGGTAGAACTTCTCGACGTGCGGGTGCGAAGCGAACATCTCGTGCAGGGTCTTGCGGAGGATGCCTTTGCCGAACCCGTGGATGACGCGCAGACGGAAGCGTGCCCCCAGGTAGGCTTCGTCAAGGAACTTGTCGACACGTTCGCAGGCCAATTCTGCCGTGTCGCCGATCACGTTGAGTTCCGCAGGGCCCTCGTCGCCACGCCGGGCGGCCATGGCCGGTATCGCCGCGCCGGTTCCGCCATGGACGATCCGCCGCACCTCGTGGCGCTCGAGGCGCATGTGCAAGTGCCCGACGGCAATGTCGACAAGTTCGTCATCGGGAAAGGCCATGACCGTGCCGGGAGAGGATAGGTTGGCCACTTGCACCTGGTCGCCCACGGCAAGGGGCCTGTCCGAGGCGGGCTCGACGGTCGCCGGGGCGGCGCCGCCGATTGCTTCCAGGACCTGGGTGTTCCACTCTTCCCGGACATCGCGCTTGAGCGCAGCCACCTTGCGTTCCAGACCCTTCGACGCCTTGGGGCCTTTGGCGGCTTCGAGTTGGCGACGAAGCAGATCGATCATGTCCTCCCAACGCTTCTCGTTGTCGCGCAGAGTCTGCTCGAGCCGCGCGTCCAAGTCTTTCATTTTCTGGCGGTGTTCCGCCTCGAGGCGGTTCTCCAGTTCGCGTTGCCGTACCTCTTGATCGCTCCGTTGCTGAGCCAACTCCCCGCTTTGCTTTTCGAGTTCCTCTCTCTGCTGGTGCAGACCCGCGATCAGGGCTGCGGCTTCCGCATCCGCCGGGTGCAGCAGGGTCCGAGCCTTTTCCACGATGCTGGTTTCGAGGCCGAGGCGTTGCGCAATGTCGAGCGCGCTGGATTTTCCCGGCAGCCCGCTCAACAGCCGGTAAGTGGGCTGGAGAGTCAGCTCATCGAACTCCATGGCCGCATTGAGCGCTTCCGGCGTTTCCGCGGCGTAGGCCTTCAGCCGCGAGTGGTGCGTGGTCACGAGCGTCATCGAGCCGCGCTCGCGAAAGTGCTCGAGAATGGCCACGGCCAGCGCCGCGCCTTCGTTCGGCTCCGTGCTGGTCCCCAGCTCATCCATCAGCACCATGTCCTGATCGCCCGCCACCTCGGCCATCCTCTGGATGTTCTGGACGTGCGCCGAAAACGTGCTCAGGTTGGCTTCGATGGACTGCTGGTCCCCGATATCCGCCAGCACGCGCCGGAACACCGGCAGCTCGAACTCGGCCGCCGGCACAGGGATGCCCGCCTGCGCCATGAGCACCGCGCTTCCCAGTGTTTTCAGGGCCACGGTCTTTCCACCAGTGTTCGGCCCGCTGACGATCATCATGATCTTGGGCGGCTTGAGTTCGATGCTCAGCGGCACGGGGCTTTTTCCCTGCGCGCGTAGCGTCTTTTCGAGCAGCGGATGCCGGGCGTCTACGAGCGCGAGCGCCCGCTCGGCGCCGAACTCGGGGATGCAGGCGTCGTACTGGCGGGCAAATTCCGCCTTGGCAAAAGCGAGGTCAAGTTCGCTCAAAATCTCGGTGGCCCGGGTCAAGTCGTCGCGCCGCTCCCGGAGCTTGCGGCTGAATTCACCCAGGATGCGTTGGATTTCGGCGAACTCCCGGTCCTGGAGTTCCACCAGTTCGTTGTTTAGGGGCAAAGTCTCCATGGGCTCAAGAAACACGGTTGCCCCGGACGAACTCGCTCCGTGCACCACGCCCTGCACGCGGCGCTTTTCCTCCGCCCGGACGGGAATGACGAAGCGGTCGTTGCGCAGCGTCACCACCGCATCCTGAAGCACGCCCTCGCGGCTGAGGTGGCGCAGCATGCGCTCCAGCACGACTTGCACTTCGACGCGCAGCCGCTCAATGGCGCGGCGAATCCGCGCCAACTCCGGGCTGGCGGAGGAATCCACCGAGCCGTCGGGATTGATCTTTCCTTCCAGCTCCGTGACCAGATTGCGGAAGTCCGGCAGGCTGCGTGCCCACTCGTCGAGGCGTGCCAACGGGCACTTGGAGAACAGCCGCTGCATCTCCAGCGCCGCGCGCGCCAGTTCCGTCAGCGCCAAGATTTCGAGCGCCGCCAGGGACGCGCCCTCAATGCGCAGCTTTTCGAGCAGCGGCCGCGGGTCGCGCAGGCTCCCCAGGCTCGGACGCGGACTCTCCCGCAGGTATTCGCGCGCTTCCTTCGCCTGCTCCAGTAGGCGGCGAATCAGATCGAGGCGCGTGTGGGGCTCGACCGCATCCAGAATCGGCGCGCTGAGCGGCCCGGACAAATACCCGCCCAGCAGTTCCAGCACGGAGGGGAACTCGAGTACGTCTTGGGAAAAGCGATCTGCGGCGTCGGCCATGGGAAACCAGAAAGCAGAAATTAGAAGTCAGAAAATCGAAAATCGAAGAGCGCAAAACGAAAATCGAAGAGCGAAACTCGAAAAGTGGGTTGAGCGTAGTGCCGGGTCACCCCTTCTCATGAAAATGCCCTCTCCCCCTTGGGGGAGAGGGTGGACCGCGACGGCGCCTTCATCAGCCGTCGCGGGCCGGGTGAGGGGGTCCTGGTTCGCTGAAACCGAAAACCGAAAGCCGGTACAGCCGATTGCTTATCGCGGTCCTAGCCTTACCTAGCCACCCGGAAGTTCCGCTTCATTTTGCGCGCAACGAGCGTTTTTTGCCGGTTTTGCGCTCCGATTTGCACGTTTCCGCGCACAATAACTGCCAAATCTGCAACCTTCAACAGCGACATGTCATTTGTTTTCACGTACTTACTAGCTTCTGTCCCGTTATTCTCGAATAAATCCTTTGTTTTCAGCTACTTCTTAGCTTCGTTTCAACAGGCATCATTTGTTTTCAATAACATACTGGCTTCGTTCGTAGTATATTTTGTTATTTTTCGACTCCCGTTTCCCGCGCGCGCCTGCTCCGAACCGCTTTCCCCTGGGCACCCTCGTGCCCAGCGCCCGGCTACGACAAAATGTCTTCAATCCGACCATGATGATAGGCTATCATACCTTCGTCGGCTTGTCAAGCGGAAAATGCTTCGAATGCGGGTAAGTCAGCCGGCAGCGCAACTGGAACTGGCGGGGGGATTTTGGTTGACATGTGTTGTCAAATCTGACAACATGGCCCGTTGCGCGGTTCAGACGAAGGCGAGGGCAGGTGATAAGAACCAGGCGACCCATTTCGTGGATCAAGGCGGCGCTTGGAGAGTTCCAGACGTTCCCTGAGGGTGCAAGGTCAATATGCCTCGCGGCACTGACCATCGCAGCAGAGGGTGGCAAGGCGGATATTGCAAAGCCGATGCGCGGCATGGGCTCGGGATTGTTCGAGATTGCACTGCCGTTCAGAGGCGACGCGTTCCGTGTGGTCTACGCGGTTCAACTTGCTGAGGAAATCTGGGTTGTCCATGCGTTTCAGAAGAAATCGACTCGGGGCGTCAAAACGCCCAAACACGAGATTGAGTTAATTCAAGAGCGGTTGAAGAGGCTGAAGGAGATTTTGCAATGAAAGGTGAAAAGCTGGAAGTGGTGCGTGGGAGCGGGAACGTTTTTCGCGATCTCGGGCAGGCGAACGCGGATACCGAGCAGTTCAAAGCGATCCTCGCGGCCGAGATCATTAAGGTGCTCGATCGGGAACGCCTGAGCGTCCGTGCGGCGCAGGGCCGCACCGGGATTGCGGCGGCCGACTTCTCGCGGATCCGCAACGCCAAGCTGGGCCGCTTCACCGTCGATCGCCTGATGTCAATTCTCAATAGGCTCGGAGCGCGCGTGGACGTCGAAGTCCGCGTGCGGCGCGTCGAACCGATTGAGCAGGCGGTCCCCGTATAGCGGGGAAAGCGCGGGTGGAGCAGGCGTGCGGCTCTTGGCATGTCTGCTCCTCTCCGACCGAGATGTGGTGCATAGATCCCGACAACCATCGTCGGGACGTACGCGCCATCCGCGAAGTGAGTGCATATGGTCGGATCGCATATTGTTCCCAGGTTTTATCTGGAACAGTTCGCCGTCAAAAAGAGGAAGTCCGCAAGGACAGGGCACCTATGGGTATATTCGAAAGAGTTGCAACCCCGGCAGGGCACAGCTCGGAGCGAGGGTGTCGAGAACGGGTATTTCGCCTACCCGCTCCCGACCGGGGGAATGGATGAATCGGTCGAGAACCGCCTCGCCATCCTGGAGAACAGCGCCAATGACGTGCTCGTTATGGCCCCGAGCGAATGCTTTGTTTGGAGCCCCCAGTACCGAACGATCATGGCTGATTACGTCGGCCTGATGTTCGCGAGAAGTCGGGGCAGGCTGGAGGGATCCTCCTGGGTGCACGCGAAGGTCTCCGAGCTAATGGGTCGCCTTCAACAAGAGGGTTTTTACAGGGAGATCGCATCTGAGTACGGCAGCAAGCACTCCCAGAATATCAGCGCAGAGGGGGTAAGGCGGGTAGGGGAGAGGCTCGCCGACTCGAATACGAGCAGAAACGCAGTAAAGAGGGGATTCATCCAGAATCTGCTTTCAAACGCTCGACTGGTGACTGACCAAATCTTGCGGGAGCCCTGGCAGGTGTGGTCCGCGAGGGATACGACCCACTTCGTCACGTCAGACACCCCGGTTGTCACGGCGATGCCCTCCAGTGGGGAATTGACACCGGGACTCGGGTTCGCCGTGCCCGGCGTTGTGGCCTTCTTTCCGCTCAATCCCCGTGCCTGTCTTGTGATGGGAGGGCGCGGGCCGGAGCACCGGCATGTCGTTGCGGAGAAAGTAAACAAGGTCAACGATCTCGTGATCAAACTCATGAGGAAACACGTTTACTCGCAGGTCGAATCCCCCAGGATCGAGCAAGGGATGAAGCGATACGGCGGTCAAGTCCAGTTTGGGAAGACCGCCTTCGTTCCGCAAGGCGACAATTTGATGCTTTTCAAACGAATCATCAGAATAAGTCTAGGATTGCGAACCACCTGATGGCCCTTAAGCGCGTTCCCCGGCGACCAAGGCGGGTGCCGCGGGACAGTGCGCAGTGGTCCGTCGAGGGTGGCAGACATTGGTCTTGTATGTCTGTGCCCGACGGGCAGGGATATCGAACCGTGTGCCGACGGCGGCATGCTGGAGTAGGCGACTCGTGCTTATCCGGTTGTTTCAGCAAACCC
>Ga0181538_10006026_pt1 | contig 10630 bp, 10 predicted proteins | sample PEATcosm2014_Bin_40_FD_119773 | JGI IMG/M metagenome (GOLD analysis project Ga0181538, IMG submission 119773) | Peatland microbial communities from MTU Mesocosm Facility, Houghton, MI, USA - PEATcosm2014_Bin23_30_metaG | ecosystem: Environmental > Terrestrial > Soil > Wetlands > Peat | place...
GCGTGGAAAAGGTCTACCTGGCGTTGGTGCACGGCGCGGTGAAGCAGGAAAGCGGCGTCATCGACCGGCCGATTGCGCGCGACCCCATCCACCGCACCCGCATGACGGCGCGCCTTCGCGAGGGACGCTCCGCGCACACCGAGTACCGCGTCGCCGCGCGCCCGCCCGGCTTCACCTTTCTCGAAGTGAAGATCGGCACCGGCCGCACCCACCAGATCCGCGTTCACTTGGCCAGCATCGGCCACCCCGTCGCCGGCGACACGCTATACGGAGCGCCCGCCCAAGTCCCCGGCCACGCCGCGCTAGGCCGCTATTTCCTGCACGCCCACCGCATCCGCTTCTTCCGCCCCGAAGATGGAGAGTCCGTCACGGTAGTCTCGCCGCTGCCGCTAGAGTTGGAAGACTGGATGGCAGGAGGCAGCAGTGCGCCGCACCCGAAGTCGTGGCGCGGCCTGTCAGGCTGCTGAGCCGAGAGTCATCTCGGCTTTTCTTTCCGGCGTCAGGCGGGCCGCGTGGAATACCCCCAAACCAGAAATAACACTGCGGCCGCTGCCACGCCGAGAAACACGGCCACCGCTCCGGGAATCTGCAGTCCGCCTTCGATTAAGAGCACACCACCGACGGATCCCGCGAGAACGGCGAGGTCAATCACCGGCCACGCCGATGGCCGCAGCATCAACGCCGCGCCATAAGTGAGAAGTAAGGCGAATGCGAGCAGCCTTCTCCGCGAAGGCGAGATAGCGCCGGCCAGGCGCGCGGCCCATACGACAGCCGCGAGCCCGCCCACGGTCACCGCCGCAGCCACCACTGAGAAGAGTGAACGAGACATGCGCCTCCACGACCTCAGGCCGGTTGCGAAGCCTACATCTGAATTGTAACTGGTCGAAAAACGGATGGCGCCGGTGGTACGGCGCGAATAGACGAGTTACTCCGTCCTCGAGAGCTTACTGTCCGAACATCTCCACCAACACGCGGCCTACCGAGCCGCTGGGGGTTTCCACGCGCAGGATGGTGGCCAGCGTGGGAGCGATGTCGTTCGGCGTGATGTTGTTATCGTACTCGCCGGCGCGAATGCCGGGGCCCAGGAAGATCACCGGCACGTGGGTGTCGTAGCCAAATGGCAGGCCGTGGGTGGTGACCGTATCACCGATAATCCAGAAAGGATCGAGGAGCACTTCCAGGTCGGCGCCGCGGCGCGGGAAATAGCCGTTCATCGCCATGCGTCCTACCGAGTCTTCCATCGCCTGGCCGGTTGCCAGTTGCACGCCGGTATAGACGCGGAAGACATGCGGCACTTCGCGCAACGCCTCGGCCGCCGTGCGCTCCACCTCGGCGAGGTCAAGCTTCTTGAAGGCTATCAGCTCGTGATTGAGATAGACCACCCCTTCCAACGTGGCCGTGATCCAATCGAACTTACCGTACTTCTTGCTAAGCGTGTCCTCGACTGTCTTAGCGATGACTCCGTCCGCCATGCGGCCGCCCGGCATATGTCGAGCCGTGTTCACTTCGGGCACGGGAGCCACGCCGTGATCCGCTGTGAGCACCACCAGCACGTTATCGAGGCCCACCGCGCGGTCCAGCGCGGCGAAGAACTTTGCCAGTAACTCGTCGGTGGCTGCCGAAACGGCGCGCGCTTCGGGTGAATCCGGGCCATAGGCGTGCCCGACATAATCGTTGGAAGAGAAACTGACTGCTAACAAGTCAGTGACGCCGCGCTGACCCAGTTGCTCGCCGGCCAGCGCGCGTTCGGCGAAGGCTTCTACTATCTCATTGCCGTATGGCGTGGCTTCAATCGCGCTATACAACTGGCCGGGTTCCGGCATTTCGTGGCCCAGCCAGGTCCGGCGTGCGTAACGGTCGGCGGGGTGCGCGGCGTCCGCTTCTTTGACCCAAGCCGGCACATCTTCAAAATAGTAAGTACTGGAGACGAAGCTGCCGCTCCTGCCATCGAACCAATACGCCGCGTTGGCCATATGACCGGCAGGTAAGATGGCGGCCCGGTCCTTGAGCGAGATACCGATCACGCGCGACTGGTTATTGTCCGCGATCTTCAGTTCGTCGCCCACTGTGTCCACCAGCATGCGTCGCGGCGAGGAGCCCACGCCAGGCAGCCCCCCTACCAGCGAAGTCTGCGGATCGGAGACACTGGTGACCTGCATGCCTGCCTCGCGGTCGTACCACGAGTTGGCGACAATGCCGCTGAGCGCGGGCATGGCGCCCGAGAGGAAGATGCTGTGCCCCACCGCGGTCACGGTGGGGAAGTGCTGGTAGCGGGCGTTGGTGAAAACGGCGCCCTTGCTTAGCAGGAGGTCGAACCCGCCGTGATAGTCCGAGCGGTAGCGGGTGAGGTAGTCATAGCGGAACTGATCGATGACGATTGCCACCACCAGTTTCGGCTTCTTGGGAGCGGCGCTCAACAGGCTGCCCGCCATCAGGATTAAGGCCAGGAATTTGCTCATGACCACTTAGGCTATCACTCGAATGTGACAAAGAAATGATCAATGGCCACGCGCAGAACGGCGCTGCGAAGCAGTTACTTCTCGACGCTGGCGGCGGGAGCGGGTTTGCTCTCGGACTTGGTCTCGGATTTGGTATCGGGCTTCGACTCCGGCTTGTCGCCGGTCTTGTTCGCGTGTCCGTTCTTGGAATCCGGCGCAGAAGCCTTGCCGCTTCCGTAGTCGTTAATGTACCAACCGGGCCCCTTGAATTTCAGCGAAGGAGCCGACACCAGCCGTTCCACTTCGCCGCCGCACTCCGGGTGCTGAGTCAGAGCTTCGTCGGCGAACTTTTGGAGAACCTCGAAGTTTTTCCCGCAACGGTGACAGAGATATTCGTAAAGGGGCATAAAGACAGGATAATTCCCCCACAACCTGCTTCTATTATAGCCCACCCTGTTAGCGCCGGCTGGCGGCATTCGGCAGGCTCGCGGGCGGCGCAGGGAATGGGTCACGGGGCACTCGGGAATTGGGGGACGGAATCACATGACCGAAGAACGCCCGACCCGCGGATGTGCGCCAGTCGACGCGCCCCATATGTCCGGTTGGGGGAAGTTCGGCGCGTCGATACATCCCCTGAAACGCCTTCAGGCTGTCGCGTTCGATGTGGTTTTCTTTGTCCTGTGCGCGATCCTGAAAGTAGGCTACCCGCGTAGGGGGCACCAGACCGCGCTCGCATTGCCCTGAAGGAAAAGTCCGGCGTGGGGCGACTCGCCCCACAAACCGCAGATGCCGTTAAATAAAATCAGTAACTTATAGATGTTTCGTGGGAACAAATTGCCCCACGAAGGCGATTTTCGCCTCGGAAGCCCACGCCATGGCGCTCAGATCACCCGCAGCTCTTTGGGCGTTGGCGTGAGTATCTTGCAGCCGGTTGCGGTCACCTCTACCGTGTCTTCGATGCGGATGCCGCCGAAGTCTTCGAGGTAGACGCCGGGCTCGATGGTGACAGCCATGCCGGACTGGAGGATGGTCTTGTCGCGCTTGCCCAGGCGCGGGGGTTCGTGGATTTCCAGGCCCAGTCCGTGGCCGGTGGAATGGACGAAGGCGCGGTCGTAGCCGTAAGCGCGCAGCACGCGGCGGGCAGCGGCATCCACCTGGAAAGCGGCCACGCCGGCGCGCACAGCATCAATGCCGGCCAGTTGCGCTTCGAGCACGGCGCGGTAGACGCGCTTGACGCGGGCGCCGGGCGTGCCCAGGAACAACATGCGCGTCATGTCGCTCGCGTAGCCATCGCAAAACGCGCCCATGTCTACCACCACCAGATCGCCGTCGCGGAGTCGCGCGGTGGTGGGCTCGGCATGGGGAAGCGCGGAACGGCGGCCGGCGGCGACGATGGTTTCAAAGCTGGGTTTTTCGGCGCCCAGGCGGCGCATGCCGTATTCGATCTCCGCCGCCAGGTCCCGCTCGGTCATACCGGCGCGCACGCGGGCGACGGCAAGCTCGAAGGCGCGCGAGTTGAGTTCGACGGAGCGGCGGATCAGATCGAGCTCACCCGCCGACTTGATCATGCGCAGATCTTCCACCATGCCAGGGAGCGGCTCGAGCGAAGCTCTCATCGGCAAGTGCGACTGGAGCGCCTGGAACGCGGCGCAGGTGATGCGGCCAGGATCATAGCCGATGCGCACGGCTCCCAGCTTGCGCAGCGCGGCGGCAACGCCATCCATCAGCGGGCCTTTGCAGATCTTCACCCGGCAAGAGACCAGCTGCGCGGCCTGGATGGCGTAACGCGGATCGGTAAAGAGAACGGCCTTGCCGGGGCGCACCAGCAGGGCGGCGTTGTCGCCGGTGAAGCCGGAGAGATAGCGCACGTTGGGCGCGACCGAGACCAACAGCGCGCCGGCTCCGCGCGCGGCCAGGGCGCCGGCCAGCCGCTGGCGGCGGGCATGGAACTCGTTAGCGTTCACTGTCGAGATCCTTGGCGAGCACCAGGGCGCGCTCGGCCAACGCATCGGCTTCGCGCATGTCGCCCTTGGCCTCGGCGTCGTCGGAGAGCCTGACCATGCCTTCGATGCGTGCGATGGCGCTGAGCTCGTGAGCGTTCAAGCGGCGGAGGCGAGCTTGTTCCACCAGGTGGCGGATGTCGCGCTTGCATTGGGCGGCGGATTCCTGCAAGCGTTTGCTCTCTTCCGCGGAGAGCACCTGCTGAATGGGAGCGCGCGCCGGCTCTTCGGCAGCGGCGGGGGGCGCGGGTGTCTCGGGACGAGCCGGGCTGGCGGCTGGAGGCCCCGGGCTGCGCCGCACGGGCCGCGGCGGAGCAGCCGGCTCCGCAGTATCCTGGGATACCTCGCCTGCGGCCAACGCTGCCTCCGAAACCGGCTGCGGCGGTGGCAGCTCCACCTGCGTTTGCGGAGTGGAAAGCGGTTGCGGCGGAGCAGCAGATTTGGCGGCGGGCACCGGGGCCGCCGGAGTGGCCGGCGCCACCGGCTTCTTACCTTGCAGCACGCAACCGGCGAGCAAGACCGCGAGAGCCGCGACTAGAACGAACTTAGCGCTACGCATCGACCGCCTAAAAGGGTGCGAAGAAGCGCGCCCGCAAGCGGGCGTTGGCAGGTTGAAACCTGCCCCACCTCGCGGGCTCGCACACGTCGCTATCATTTGAAGAACATCGGCACTCAGGCCGCTATCGGCAGGCGTATAAAAAATGCCGTGCCTTTGCCGGGCTCGCTGGTGAAATCGATTGTACCATCGTGGAGCTGCACGACCCGGAAAGCCATCGCCAAGCCGATGCCGGAGCCTTTCTGCTTGGTGGTGAAGTAGAGGCGGAAAATCTTCTCCCGCAGGTCGGGCGGGATGCCCGGTCCGGTATCGGACACGCGGATTTCGGCGGTGTCGCCCGCGGCCGAGGATTCCAGGCGCAATTCGCCGCCGGCGGGCATGGCCTCGATCGCGTTGACGACGATGTTGAGCACGGCCTGTTTCAAGAGATCGCGATCGATACGCACCTCGACGCCCTCGGCCTTCCGCTCATCCACCACGCGGATTCCGGAGGCGTCGGCTTGCGGGCGGGCCAGATCGACGAGGCCGCGCACGAAATCGTCGAGTGGCACGTTAGCGAGGTTCAGTTCCACTGGCCGGGTGAAATCGAGGAAGGTTTTCACCACGCGGTCGAGGCGCAGTATTTCGCTCGAGATGATGTCCATCTGCGGCTCGAGCGCCGTGTCGCCGTGGGCGAGCTTGGCGCGCGCCACCTCCACGTGCAGGAGTATGGCGTTGAGCGGGTTCTTGACTTCGTGGGCCACGCCGCCGGAGACGCGGCTGAGAGCGGCCAGCCGGTCGGCGGTTTGCAACTCGCGGCCGAGCTTGCGCTGGGCTTCCGGATCGCGCAGGCGGATGAGCGTACCCGAGCCGGCGCCGCCGGGCGCAGTCAGCGGATCCACCGAAAGCAGCGCGGAGGCGGCGCTCGGAGACGAGTCGCCTGGCCTGACCTCAACCCGGCGCTTGCCGATCGACAGGCCGGCGGCGGTGGCCTGCGCGATCACCTGGCCCAACAGCGTTTCCGGGGAAAAGATTTGGGCGATGGTCTTGCCGGTGAGCGCTGCGGCATCGAGACCGGTGAACTTATCCACCGTGCCGGAAGCGAATACCAGCCTGCCTTCGCGATTGAACAGGAACACGGCGTCTTCCAGATCGCGCAGCAGCCGGCCGAGATTGCCGCGCAGGTCGGAAACTTCGAACTGCGCGCCGCGCAATTGGAGGCCGAGTTGGGCGACACGGGAAGAAATGACGGAAAGGTCGTCGGTGGCGGCCTTGGCAACCGTCGCTTCGGGTGGGTTCTCGCCGCTAGTCATCGACTCGACCTGCCGGCGCAGGCGGCTCAAGGGGCGGAAGGCGATGGCGGAAACCAGCATGGTGACCAGCGCGGCGCCCAGCACGGAGAACAAGGCGACGATGGCGTTTTCCTTGAGCCGCGGCATCATCTCGGCGCTGATGAGCTCGGGGGCCACCACCACGCGCACAAACAGAATCGGCGGCCCGTTGCGCGGCCCCAAAGGCTGCTGCAACTGGTAGTATTTTTTCACCCGCAGCATGCGCCATTTGCCGTACCAGCCATTGTCCGTAACCACCGGACGGAAATCGTCGTAGGGGAGCAGAACTTTGCCGATCTCGTCGGGAATGGAATCGGCGAGAATTTCGTTTTCGGGGCTCAGCACAGCGATTTCAACGATAGCGTGCGAAGCCAGCATGGTGTCGCGCAGCAGGGTCGAAACCTCGGGGTCGCGCACGGCCTCGCCCAGCGGCTTGGTGCGCTGGCGATTCAAGGAGAGTCCCACCAGGTCGGAAGCCAGCGTGCGCAGGTTTTCGGCGCGCTCCAGCGTGGCGGCGAATTGCTGGTTGATCTCGCCGGCGAGATCGACGCACGAGATGGTGCCGGCCAGCAGAACGGCCAGCAGAACGAACGATAGCGTCAGCCGGGCCTTCAGGTTCATGGATGCGTCACGGCACGGTGAGAACGAGCTTGCCGGTGGTCTGGCGGCTTTCCAGGTCGCGGTGAGCTTGCGCGGCCTGGGCGAGCGGATAGGTTGCGCCGATGCGCAGATGCAGCCTGCCGGCGGCAATCCAGCCGAGCACGTCGCCGGCGCGCCAGAGCAGTTCGTCGTGGGTCAACAGGTAGTGGCCGAGGCTGGGACGCGTGAGGTAGAGCGAGCCCTTGGCGTTGAGGACGGAAGGATCGAAGGGTGGAATCGGGCCGCTCGATTGCCCGAACAGCGCCAGCAGGCCGCGCGGGCGAAGCGAATTGAGGCTTTGCTCGAAGGTGGTCCGCGCCACCGAATCGTAGACGACGTCCACACCGCGGCCGGCGGTGAGGCGCTTGACCTCGGCCGCGAAATCCTGCTGGGTATAAAGGATGGCTTCGTCGCAGCCGTTTGCGCGGGCGACGCGCGCTTTCTCCTCGGTGGATACGGTGCCGAAAACGCGCGCGCCGAGCATTTTCGCCATCTGCGCGATGAGCCCGCCGGCGCCGCCGGCCGCCGCGTGCACCAGGCACGTGTCGCCGCTCTTCAATGGAAAAGTTGAGTGCGTGAGGTAATGCGCGGTCATGCCTTGCAGCATGGCCGCGGCGGCTGTACTGAAATCCACATGATCCGGGATTTTGACGAGCTGCGCGGCGGGGACAGCGGCGTATTCCGCATAAGCGCCGCGGGTGGTGCAGTAGGCGACGCGGTCGCCGGGAGCGGCCTCGGTGACGTCGGAGCCCACCGCCTCGACTGTGCCGGCGGCCTCCTGGCCGAGCGTCATCGGAAAATCGGCTTTATAGTGCCCGGTGCGGAAATAAATATCGATGAAATTGACGCCGCTGGCGGCGATGCGCACCAGGGCCTGGTTGGCGGCGGGTCGCGGAATGGGAATGTCCATCAATTCCAGTTTTTCCGGGCCACCGGCTTCTTTGACTTGAATGGCTTTCATGATTCGACTCACTTTCAATCCATGTCCGACCACGACGCGCTTTTAAGACGCCGGACTGGCGCGCCGGAAGAGCAGGCGCAGCCCCCGCCGGGCATGCACAACCGCCGCATAGAGCAGCAAATAGAATAACGCAAACGGGAACGAGAACAGGCGGGCCAGCGTGCGCACGGCGCCGGAGCCAGCCAAGCCTGCGCGAGCGAACGCAAACTCGCGGATGATTTTGAGGTGCTTGCGGTCCAGCCAGAAGTAGTCCGCGTTTTCATTGATGATGAAAATCTTGGCCGGCACGCGCAAGGCGAGCGCCCATTTCCACTTCATCATGAGCGGCTCTTCGGAGCAGACGATCCCCATCATCGGGTAATTCCGCGCGCGCAGTTCGCGGTAGAGTTGCGCGCGCCCGTGGCGGCCGCGATAGTCCGAAACGCGGAATACGCGCGTGTTGCGGGCATCCAGGCCGAGCGGCAGGTTGGCGAAACAGGAGACCAGGTCGATGGGAACGTCGGCGCCCCAGGAGCGGCGCAATCCGGCGATCACCTTTTCCAGAATGGCGCGCGAGCCGCTCTCCACCAGCAGGATGGAAGAGGCTTCGGGAAGGCAGCCACTCAACAGGTAACGCACTGTTCCGACTATAGCGCGGGTGCTAGGCTGGTGTTGGTAGGGCACGCTTTGGCTTGCCCGTGCTTGCTTCATAGGTCATGCTGGACCACCTTCTCACCGAACAAGCGAACCCGGCTTCGGCGGCCATCGATACCGTCGGCACGGAAGCGGCGCTGCGGATCATCAACCGCGAGGACGCGAAAGCAGCGGAAGCGGTGGAACGCGAGATACCGGCGATTGCGCGCGCGGTGGACGCTATTGCGGACGCGATGGAGCGCGGCGGCAAGTTGTTTTATATCGGCGCCGGAACCAGCGGGCGGCTGGGAGTGCTGGACGCGGCGGAGATCCCACCTACGTTCGGCGCGCCGCCGGATCTCGTCATCGGCATCATCGCCGGCGGCGAAGCAGCCGTAAACCGAGCGACCGAAGCCAGCGAAGACGATCCGGCCAACGGCGCGCGCGATTTGGCGAAGCACGGATTCACCGCGCGCGATGTCCTGGTTGGGCTGGCCGCGAGCGGCCGCACACCTTACGTGCTGGGTGCGATCGCCGAAGCGCGGCGGCTGGGCGCGGTTACGGTGGGCGTCAGTTGCATCCCCAATTCGGAATTGGCTCGCGCGGCCGATATCGCCATCACGCCGCTGGTGGGGCCGGAGGTGATTGCCGGCTCGACGCGCCTGAAGGCTGGCACGGCTCAGAAGTTGGTCCTCAACATGCTCTCCACGGCGGTGTGCATCCGGCTCGGCTACGTTTACGGCAACCTGATGGTGAACGTGCAGCCGAAGAACAGCAAGCTGGCCGACCGGGCGCGGCGGATCATCGCCGCGGCTGCCGAAGTGAGCCAGGAGCGCGCCGACGAGCTGCTAGAAGCAAGCGGCGGACAGGTCGCCGTAGCCATCGTGATGAGCCGGAAAGGTTGTGTGCGCGGCGAGGCCGAGCGGCTGCTGGCCGAATCTGGCGGGCGCGTGTCGAAGGCGCTGGCTGGATGACTAGGAGATTGGGCATTACCGCGACACCGCTCCCTCACGGTCGCGGCTCCGATGCGCTCTTTTCGGAGCCGCCACCGTGAGGGAGCGGTCGGGCGTGTTGTTGCTTAAGACAATTTCGGGCAAGCTAAAGCATGCCCCACCTAGAGATATATGGACAAATTCGTAATTAACGGCGGGAACGCACTGCGGGGCGAGATCCCGGTCAATGGTTCGAAGAATTCGGCGCTGCCCGCGCTGGCGGCGGCTCTGCTCACCGCGGAGCCGGTGACGCTCCGCCGCGTCCCGCGCGTGCGCGACATACGCACCATGCAGCGGCTGCTGGTGGACGTCGGCGCCCGCGTGGATATCGACGATGGCGTGGTGCGCCTGGAGGCATCGAAGATCGTCTCGCCGGAAGCGCCGTATGAGCTGGTGAAGACCATGCGCGCTTCCAGCCTGGTGCTGGGCCCGCTGGTGGCGCGCGCGGGGCGGGCGCGTGTGTCGCTGCCCGGCGGCTGCGCCATCGGCGCGCGGCCCATCAACCTGCACATTTTCGGCCTGGAACAACTGGGCGCGCGCATTCACCAATCGCACGGTTACATCGAAGCCACTGCGCCGGATGGCCTGCGCGGCGCCACCGTCCATTTCGACCGCATCACCGTCACCGGCACCGAGGACCTGTTGATGGCGGCCGTGCTGGCCAAGGGCGAAACCGTGCTGCGCAACGCCGCGCGCGAGCCCGAGGTGGTGGACCTCGCCGAACTGTTGAGCAAGATGGGCGCCAAAATCGAAGGCGCGGGCACTTCCACCATCCGCATCCAGGGCGTCGAGCAACTGGGCGGCGCCGAGCACACCATCATCCCCGACCGCATTGAAGCAGGCACGTTCCTGGTGGCCGGCGCCATCACGGGCGGCGACGTCACGGTGACCGACTGCAATCCCGAGCACGTCGGCGCGCTCGTGGCGAAATTGCAACAGGCCGGAGCGGACGTGACACAACCCACCGCCGATAGCGTGCGCGTACGCGCCGGCGGCAAACTGCGCTCGGTGGATATGACCACCGAAGAGTATCCCGGCTTCGCCACCGATTTGCAGGCGCAATACATGGCTCTCATGACGCAGGCGGAAGGCATCGCGATCATCGTCGAGACGATTTTCGAA
>Ga0181538_10006029_pt1 | contig 10627 bp, 20 predicted proteins | sample PEATcosm2014_Bin_40_FD_119773 | JGI IMG/M metagenome (GOLD analysis project Ga0181538, IMG submission 119773) | Peatland microbial communities from MTU Mesocosm Facility, Houghton, MI, USA - PEATcosm2014_Bin23_30_metaG | ecosystem: Environmental > Terrestrial > Soil > Wetlands > Peat | place...
CTGAATGGTCACAGGCGACCTTCGGCACGGACGCAGAGCGCGGGCCTGTTGGTGCGCTGAAACATCTGGAGAAAGAAGCACGCGAGGCACAGGCGAAGCCGACTGATCTCGAAGAGTACGCTGACTGCCTCTTCCTCACGTTCGATGCGGCACGCCGTGCGGGGCTCACGCTGGATACGTTGCTCGACCAAGCCTTCATGAAGTTGGAGAAGAACAAGAAACGTATCTGGCAGAAGCCAACGACTTCGGATGAGCCTATTGAGCATGTTCGGGGCATCCATGACTAGGGCGTTACAGTTCGAACAGGTGAAGGGGATGATTTTGATATTCCATCCCTACACCACAAAGTTCGAAGCGAGAAAGACGCTGCGATGACTAGTCAAGAGCGTGCGAAAGAGAAGCGACTGAATCTGATTTACAACCAGAGTCTGGAGGAACACAATGCACTCAGAAAATCCCAACTCAATGCCTGTGCTATCTGTCGTCGCCCATTCTCCCAATTTCAACCCTACCAAGATCACGACCATGCGTGCTGTCCCCGGCGACAGAAACGCTACTGTGGTAAGTGCAACCGAGGGCTGCTGTGTTTTCTATGCAACAAGAAAGTCGTTGCATGGATCGAATACGCCCGTAAAGTCGGCATAGACCCGAAGACGGCGATCAAGTATATCGATGACTGGACCGTGGTGATTCGTGCGAGAGGCGGCTATGAACCGAAAGAAAAAAGTCCCAAACTTCGCAAAGCAAAAAAGAGCGTTTGATCAGGTGATGGAGGCTTATCGCAAAAGTCAAATTCACATCACCGGCCTCGGGTGTATCAACCTTGCACCCACGAAGGGAGCGAGTATCCCCCACGATCCGGCACGTCCTCTCTCAGCAGAGTTTCGAGCCGATGTGGAACGGATTGTAGAATCAGTCGTTGCTGCGAAGTATCATCAATGGTTCTGGGCTGCGTACCGTTGGTTTGACAGTGGCGAGGCCCTAGAGCACGAGTTGTTTGCTCAACGATTGCTCGGAGATAGACGGCACTCATGGGAGCAACGTCTCGGCGGAAAGTTTGTTGAGATGGGCTTGTTCCCGCCGAAGAAATATTTTTGTCACCAGAGGATGAGATGAGAATCCATAAGACAAAGTGGGGAGACTACGAACATCAGATCAAGTTTCCTGTGTTTGCGGATTACACCATTCACGTCATTTTCACGGACAGCATCGCCCGATCCCGCAAAGGCCGGTACGGCACGGAGGGTGCAGCAGAGGGTGCGGCTGCGATGTCGTCAGTCGCGGTTGGTGGGCACGGGCATTTATTTTTCAAGCGGGAGAACTCAGCAGGGATCATCGCCCACGAGGCGTGGCATGCGATTTACCGCATGTTTGAGTACCTCGGCTCGGAACTGGATAACGAGATGGTCGCGTATCATTTGACCTATCTCGTGGACAAAATCCTGTCGTTCCTTGCACACATCGAATTTTGGGAGTCAAATCAAAGCAGTAGAAAGCAGGCAACAAATGAACGTCAAAGTTCACAAGGGGTCGTGGCTGGAGTGCAAGACGTGTCCGCACACAGCCGAGGAGCTACAGTGGCGGCGGGAGAAGCGGGATCGGGAGCCTCGCCACAAGCGGATGGCTGCGGGTACATTGGACTTGGCTGTTAGGCGTCAAGTCGCTTACGAACTCGGACCCGATGCGGAGCCGACAAGCGATCAGAAGTTTCAGTTGCTCCAGAAGTACGGCATCGCAGCACCGCGAATTGATCGAGCAGTAACAAAGCCGAATTGGATGAAGGAGGGTGTATGGCGGGAGATGAAGCAAGCATGGTTTCAGTTGACGAAGGGGCTAGTGCCGAAGGAGCAGTTCAAGCGAACATACCAGCCGGGACGCACGTCGAATACTGCGACCCCAAAGACTACGCAGTACACCCAGTTTCCGGGGAAGGCGTGGAACAGTCACCCGAACAACCCCCGCAACTCACAGCCGAGGAACTCCAGCGTATCCCGCCCGAACTTCGCCCCGATGCCGCTGGTAATCCGCCAGTCATAACGGAGAAGTTGCTACGCCAACTTCGGAATCGATACTTCACTGTCAAGCACGTGGTGCTCACCAACTGCAACCACAGGCTCGACATGATCAACCAGCCGAAGAACAACTGCGAGAACTGTTGGTTTCAATGGTTTAATACTCATCCGCAACTCGTCGAGACGACTGATCAGTTCTTTCGAACTCACGGAAAAGGGCCACTCATCGGCATGAGAGGCGAGAAGTACTGCAAGATGTTTGTTCGCTACATGGCGACGATCATCCACTTCATGAACGAAGAGAAAGCAAAGAAAGAAGCACAGGAGAAAGTAAATGAGTCTGCAAGTGAAAGTCAATCCATCGGAAACACAGTCAGCCCCGCCGTCAGTCAAGAAGGAGAAGTTGCCGCCAGTAGCTCCAGCGTTGTCGAAGGCTGACAAACTGAAGGCACTTGAGGGCGTCACCAAATCCTTCAATGCTGAATACGAGACACAGTTGATCCAGAAGCTAGGCAAGAAGACGGGCGTCCGTCTCCCTTGCCTCGCTTCAGGGATGCCGACGTTCGACGAGACGGCGATGTCCTGCGGTGGACTGCCAGATGGTCGCGTCATCGAAATTTACGGGCCTGAGTCTTCAGGCAAGACAACTCTCGCGTTGCACTTCATCGCGATGGCGCAGCGGGAAGGCGGCTTCGCAGCATTCATTGACCCGGAGCATGCGCTCGATCCAAATTATGCTAAGAAGCTGGGCGTCGATGTGGACAACCTGCTGATCAGCCAGCCGGACTATGGCGAGCAGGCGCTCGAAGTTCTCGATGCGCTCATCGACACGCGGGCGCTTCGCATCATCGTCGTTGATTCCGTCTCGGCTCTGGTGCCGAAGGCGGAACTCGATGGCGACATGGGCGACTCGCACATGGGTCTGCAAGCACGACTCATGTCGCAGGCGATGCGCAAGATCGTGGCGAAGGCGCACCGGGCAAATGTTCTTGTCATTTTCATCAACCAAGTGCGCGAGAAAATCGGGGTGGTGTTTGGCAACCCAGAGGTTACGACGGGCGGACGGGCATTGAAGTTCTGGTCGTCGGTACGGCTGGAGACGAGACGCCTGTCAAAGACTGACGGCGGCGAGATCAAGGACGAGCAGGGTGTGCATATCGGGCACCGCATGCGGATCAAGAACGTGAAGAACAAGGTGGGTCCGCCGTATCGAGAGACAATAGTCAACCTGATGTATGCAACGGGCTTCGATCTGCGGTTGGATGTGGTCGAGTATGCGCTGCAAGTTGGCGCAGTCGTAGAGGGCGATGCCACGAAAGACGATATGAAGAATGGCACAGGGAACGGCATCCCCAAGGGCTGGTTTGGGTTTAAGGGCGAAAATTATCGAAGATTGGACTTGACACAGAGCCCACTCTTTGAGAATATAAAGATAGAGGCAATGGCCCGCCGTGATGCTGTGTTGTCTGCAGCAGCACAGACCGATGCGGCGGTTCCAGCCTCTTGAGTTTACGGGGACGCTGCGCTTCGCAAGAGCGTGGGGTGAACGCTGAAAACTAGGACTCGGGGCCGATACCTGAAGGTCCGCCTCAGCCACTTGGTCACGTCCTCACAGTTTGCGCAAGCGGGGGCAGGTTTGAGAAGCAGGAAGTGTCATGACACCCTGACTTACTCCGCGACGGTGGGGGAAACTGCATAGCCCACCGAAATATGGAGGCGTATGAAATTACCGAACTGGCGGTTGCTCCGAGCAGAGCGTTTTCTGCACAAGCGATACGCGGATGGAACAATCACGTGTTCACTGCCTGAGTTACTCGTGCAGTTTGAGGAATTTCTGCACAAAGAGGAACAGGAGCGGATGGATAAGGACTAGGAGGCACCATGAAGAAAGTCAAGAATGTGAAGTCTGCTGGGCCGGTACGCGATCCTATGGCGGATGCCAAGTTTGCCTACTTCTCCGTGTGCTGCAACGAGGTGGCGAAGAAAACGCCATGCGTGGCAGCGAATCGCATCACCCAGCCGTACATCGGTGCGAAGCCCGAAGCCGAAGGAACGCTTGGCTCGTGGCGCTGTTCGAAGTGTTCCAAGCCGTGCAAGTGCAATCGGCAATCTCGTAAGGTGGAGGCTCTATGACAAAAGCGAGGTTTAAGGTCGGGCAAGTTGTGCGAATGAATACAGAGTGGTATCGCACACGGGAGAGGCGGGGGGAACAATACCAACGCATCACGCGAGTCTGGGAGTGGCCTACTTTCCATCGTCAGACGGAAATTGGCGGGTTTGGTTATACTCTGCTGAATGGCGACGAGGCTCATGAGAAATTTCTTGCAGCCTTAACGTCTGCGGAAAGAGGGCCTAATGAGTAAAAGTCTACTTCCTAGTGCGCCGCTCGAACGGCTCATCTTCAGTGAAGACACATCCGATGGACTGAAGGGTCTGCGTCTGTTGCGTGACCGCTACCTGAAGTTGGATATGCCGAATGCTGCGTCTGCGGTCGATGCACTCATCGGCACCACAGCAGTTGATCAGACCGAATCTATTCTCAGTGAGGACGACAATGGAACCGAAAAAGTCTAATCATCAGGCCAATGTCGTGCGAGTCGGCGCAATCCGACCCCACCCAGACCCGGAGACGACGAAACTGGAACTCACTGACGTGGGCGGCTATCAACTCGTCATCGGCAAAGGCCAATACAAGGAGGGCGATCTGGCGGTTTACATCCAGCCGGACTCCGTCGTTCCGCAGACTGAACCGTTCCGTTTCATCTGGAATGATCATGTTGGCGTTGATGGCATCGTGCCCGAAGCACGCCGTCGCATCACCGTGCGCCGCTTCCGTAAGGAATGGAGCGAGGGTCTGCTCATGCCTATCGCGGAAGTACTCCCTGCCAACGACCGTTGCGCTGGTTGGGACTATGAAGTGGGCACAGATGTCAGCGACTTGCTGGGCATCACCCACTGGGTTCCCGCGTTCGATAAGGAATCGACTGTCGCAGATACAGCAGCGGCCCCGAAGCGAAAATATCCTCGCAGTCTCAAGGGCTGGTGCTTCTGGACCCTGCACAAACTCGGCCTCGGTTGGGGATGGTGCGGACGTGCTCTGGCACAGGAGGTCGCATTCGACTACCCAGTGTACGATGTAGACGCGTACAAGAATCATAAGAACTGGATGCCGATGGGCACGCCTGTACAGGCGACCGAGAAGATACACGGCAGCAATATGCGTGCCACTTTCACCGAGGGGGTCTTCTATGTTGGCTCGCACGAGCAGTGGAAAAAGCAAGGCGACAACGTCTGGTGGAAGGCGACTGTCCAGCATCCCGAGATCGAAGTGTGGTGTCGTGAGCATCCGGGCTGGGTGCTCTATGGCGAAGTCGGGCCGACCCAGAAGGACCGCAAGAACAAAGAGCAATGGCGATACGGCTGCGGTGATGGAGAGGTTTTCTTCTTTGCCTATCACACCTACGACCAGAGTACGAACGTATGGGAGTGGGCTGGCACAAGTGGTTTTGGGCTGTTGGTCCCTGTTCTGTACACTGGTCCTCTCAGTCCCGAGGTCTTGGCTCTTGCTGATGGAGTCACGACTGTGCCCGGAGCTAAGGGAATCCGCGAGGGCATCGTCATCCGCAAGATCGGGGACACAACGCAGCGTAACAACCTGAAGGTCGTGAGCAACGAGTTTTTGGCGAAGGATGCGAAATGACTTGGCTTTCTGCGTTCGGGAGCATAGCGTCTATTCTGGGGCTGTGCATCAGTCTCTATATCTGGTGGCGTGAGTTGAAGATCAGCAGGGATGTGGCCGAACTGAAACAAGAAGAGGAGAAATGGCATGATGGATAAGAAAACGGTAGACACACTCATCAAGGCGGGGTTCTGGGCAAGCGTCATTGTGAGTCTGCTCCTGCTCGTCCACTACGGCGTTGCGGAGGACTGTGTCGTATCCGTACAGTCCAAGTCCTGTTGGATACCCGAGGGCTGTAGCGCCCCCGTCATCAAGACTTACACTCCGTACACAGGTGACAAACCGGGGATAGCTTACTCGCTCACGAGCAAAGGCAATTTTGTGATGGGGCTGATGCCGGACCCGAACGCTGATGTCCTCTTTGACGATGTCATGCTGTGCGAGGGCAACGCAGCGGACAACATCTTTGACGCCTGTCACGATGCCATCCTACTGCCCGAGCCTCTGGAACTACGCCACGAGGAGGCATTATGAAACCAGCAGGGCTAGTGACGAAGACCAAGGACAACTCCCGCAAGAAGCACAGGGAGAACGCCGAGTGGATAAAGGGCAAGAAGATCGGACGCCCTAAGCAGCAGTGGGTGCCCCCCGTGATAGTAAGCAGAGATGGGTGGCAAGTGCCCGCGCACTGGGAGAAGATATGAAACTCGGCTTCGAGATCGAATACCAAAAGGCGTACCTCACGCCGGTCAACGGCTGGTGTGGTCCGTGCTGGAGTTTTTATCTCGCCCTGCCGTGGTACGTGCGGGGACAATGGGGCTGGAAGTGCAGAGTGTGGAGGTTCTATGGCACTGTTTGATCTGTCAATTCCGACCGTCCTGCGGCGTGAGGGCGGATTCGTGAACGATCCGAACGATCCCGGCGGCGCAACCAATTATGGCGTCTCGCTGCGCTGGCTGAAGGCACAGGGTCTGTTCGATGAGTTGGTCATCGAGGAGGGCGATCTCACGCACGATCAGGTGATGGTCATCCGAAAGATGACTCAGTCCGATGCAATGGCATTCTACAGGCAGTACTGGTGGGACAAGTACAACTACGGTGCGATCCTGCCGCAGATGGTCGCTACGAAAATCCTTGACATGGCGGTCAACCTCGGTGCGCCGCGTGCTCACCGCATGGTGCAGGATGCGTTGCAGAACGTCCGCATCGACGGTATTCTCGGACCTGTGTCGATGGCACTCATCAACGGGATGAATAGCCTGACGCTCATCCTCGACCTTCAGACGTTGCAGGCGCAGTTCTACAGGAACCTTGTGTTGGCAAACCCAGCCCGCCAAAAGTTCCTTGTAGGCTGGCTGAATCGGGCGTACGATAGGAACTGACATGATACAGCCTCCTGACTGGCGACATCGCAGAGACGCAAGAAAGTGGGTAGACCCGATGATAGAACACGAGGAACACTCGAAGCCCGATCTGTTGGAGATGGGCACTCGATGGCAGCATTACGTCGAATTGCGTGACCTCTTTGCTGATGGCATCGAGATCATCAAGCGTATGACGATCAAGAGTTCTGCCGACGCTGTGAAACGTGTGAAGCTGGAGGCGGCAGTCGAGTTGCTGAATGCCCGACTCAACCTGCTCTCGGACTTCATATACAACACGACCAGCGGCAGCAAGCTGCGTAGCGTCATTGAGAATGACGTTGATACCATTTACCGCAGGCTGAAAATGGAGCGACTCAATGCTGAAAAAGCCAAGCCAACAAATGACGACGACGAAAGCCCTTCGTCTTATACGACAAAATAAGCCCGTCTCGCCTGCTGACTGGAAGGCACTCGGATTCAAGTTCGAGGTGGTCGGTCACGGAGTCTTTCGTGAGGTGTGTCGCATCAAGGGGACCGACCTCGTTGTGAAATCACCTCTCTATGAGGGATTCCTGAAGCCGGGGCAGCAACCGGACTACAGTGAAGGCATCGCTCACTCGAAGGCTGAGATGAATCGGCTCGGGCGGTTGGCACGGATTGACGTGCTGAAGCCTTACCTGCCAACCGTCTATTACTATGATGCGAAGCACGGGCAGACTGTGATGAAATACTATCCGCCCATCGCGGAAAAGCAGAAGGTGGAGTTGCTCGGCAAGGTCGTGAAATCACTCGTCTCAAAGTTGGCGGGTGTGACGATGGGAGATATTCACGAAGGCAACATCAGACAGAAGCGTGGAGACTGGCAAGTCTGTGTCTTCACCGATCTAGGATACTAGGAGGAAACATGTTATCAGCAACCAGCAAGAGTCATCGACCATCCCTTGGCGTTTGTGGTTTCACCGAAACCGAACGCGAAATTTTCAGAACGATGTTCACCCAGAAGCTGGACACAGACATACCGGCACTGTTGTTCGATCTGTGGGACGACAGCCGCTTCGTAGTCCACGTCATCCCCCACGATGAGTACGTGGAGACGTTACAACTCATGGAGCCGTCAGTGGCTCTTCCTACTCCAAGCGTCGTGCTCGTGCGTGTGGAGGAGTTCGCAGACTATACCAGTCTGCCAGATGCGAGTATCGAGAAGACTTTCAAGGCCGTCGCGGCGCTGGCAGAAAGTGCCGCAAAGAGTTATGCGTGGAACGTCCGCAATGCCTACCTGAAGGGTGGGAGGCTGCGACAGGGAGAGAAACTCCATGTCACCGCATGGCACGATGCGTTCATGATGAATCTCGCCCGCAACGAAGATGCATGGGAAGGCATCCACAGTTCCGATATCCCCGGCTGGGTATCGTACCGCTATCGCTTCGCCGCCGCAAAAGTCTAACCCGAATGAACGCAGAAAAAGCCCCACTGCCAATATAGTTCCATGATGGAACGATGTTGACAGTGGGGCTTTTGTTTATTGGATACCGAGTTTGGGAAGTTGACGATGTTTGGGCACGTGCTTCTTGCCCTTTTTGAACTTCGCTTTGGCGTAGCGAACCGCAGGCGGATGAACGCGGAAAACGCGATCATGGTGTGCCTGACGTTCTGCTGCCTTGCGAAGTTTTGTCGCCAGCCGTTGTTCTGGTGTACGCATGTTGACTCCTTTCTATAGAGTCATGCGGCACCTCCTTTCATCGAAACCCCCTCAAAGGAGGGGTTTGGTTACAATTTATGCGTGTGCGAATGAGGCTAGAATTTCCGAAGGGGTTCCCGTGGTGCCTGCAAACACCGGCTGACAGTAACTGCCGGGAGCGAAGGGAGCCCACCATCCGCTGCCAACAAGGGCGTGCCCGACGTTGCTGCCATATAATGCTATATAGTAGTTTCCAGCGCCATCGTTGACAACCGTACCTTCGCCGTAAGTAACAGTCGGGTCGTACAGTAGAACCGTTGTCGCTGACGTGCCGTCAAAGATTGCATAACCCATAGAGGTGTGATTCTCAGAGAAAGAAACAGGGTCGAGAGCATCTGTGACGGTGAAGCCGCTCGGAAGCACTGTGATGTTCGCTACGGTTACGCTAGAGTTGCCGCCAACAGCAAAGACTACCAAGTCTCCGATATTCGGGGTGAGAGGCGCAGGAGGTTGAGAGACTCCGTTACTGTCGATGTAACTACCGGAGAAAGGTGTTAGGCTGATTCCGCTCCACGCCTGTACTGCGATGCTTGTGCAATACTGCGTGGTTGTGTTCGTGAATGTGTGCGTGGAACTGACATTCGGATTGACACAGTAATAAAACTCAGGGGAGCCGTTGCCTATGTTTGTCGTTCCGGGGATGTGAGTCCAGATGTTATGCTCACTGTCTGATATGGTGTTATCCGCAGCGGTGTAGGTATCTACGCCCGCAGCAATGACGATGAAGTTCGCAAGCCGCGTGTCAATCGCCGCAGTAGTAGAGGAGGGCGGATAGCCAACCCCGCCTGCCGCCGCGTGAGCAATCAGCATCGGACCAGCCGCCGTATACGTAAAGCTGACTGCATCTGTTGCGTCTTGTCCATCGGTATTCGTGACAACAACGACCGCCCCGCCAACGACACTAGCGTTCGGCGTGATGCATGTGATAACTACATCGCTGACAACCACGACTGATGTTGCAGGAACTCCTGCGAAGGTCACAGTCGCACCTGTCCGGAATCCTGAACCGTCAATGGTGACTGATGTGCCGCCTGTTGTGACTCCTGTGTTTGGAGAAATACCGTACGGCGTGATAGTCGGTGCCGCCCAGTACGTGAATGCAGACGGCAGTGAACCGCTTTGAAGATCGGTGTTGACCACAGTGACCGAAACAACCGCACCCGTCGTTCCTGCGGGTGTGACGCACGTGATCGAAGTCGAAGACACAACAACGACACTCGTGGCGTCGTTCGCCCCGAAGAGAACGGTTGCGCCTGTGAGGAAGCCTATGCCAGTAATGGTCACGGCTGTGCCGCCAAGGATGCCGCCCGTGGCGACGTTGATGCTGGCGACGGTCGGTGCTGGATTCACAGGAGTCGGCGGGGCGATGATATTGCCGAAGTGCGCAGGATTCGGGAGCCACGTGACCGGGTTACCGAAATCCTTCGGCTCAGTGATGTCGTTGCCGAAATCGTGTGGCTCTGTGATATCCGTCCCGAAGTCGTGCGGTAGAGTGATAGGCGTTCCGTTGCGGAAGTCGCCACTGCGATTCAAGCCTAGAGGCATAGTGACCTTTCTAAATTGGTGGACCGTGAGGGACTCGAACCCCCGTTCCCGGCTTGCAAAGCCAGTGTACTCCCACTATACGAACGGCCCGTGCTGGTGATACCGACGAGCGAAGTCACAGAACGAAGCGCCAGCATTCAGTCCTGCGTAATCCTTCTCGTCATCTCAGATTGTTGTCCGTTTTTGCCGCAAGAGAGTTCGGACATCTCGGATGTAACGGCGATTTCCCCGTTTCTTGCTACCTCACTAGCCTAGTTCGCTTTCAGCCGGAAAGGTGGGGCACAGCGAC
>Ga0181538_10006030_pt1 | contig 10626 bp, 9 predicted proteins | sample PEATcosm2014_Bin_40_FD_119773 | JGI IMG/M metagenome (GOLD analysis project Ga0181538, IMG submission 119773) | Peatland microbial communities from MTU Mesocosm Facility, Houghton, MI, USA - PEATcosm2014_Bin23_30_metaG | ecosystem: Environmental > Terrestrial > Soil > Wetlands > Peat | place...
CAGGCACCATTCTACGACATCCGGCGTTTCTGACCAGTAGAAAGTTGGGTGCGACCTGCTACTTTCGCGGTAGCCGCTCCTTTCGGGCATCGGTCGAGGACTTCGGGCCGTTACGCTCGAAGCGGTGCTCAAATTCGCGCATATTCACCTTCCGGCCACGGAAGCGGACGCCCTCGGCCTCCAGCAGGAAGCGCTGTTCCACGGCCAGCTCGCCGCGCAGCGAAATCCGCCCACCCGAGCCCAATACGCGCTGCCAAGGCAGCCCGTCCGCCTGTTTCAGGACCCGCCCCACATGGCGCGCGCAGCGCGGATATCCAGCCGCCTTAGCGATTGCGCCATAGGTGCTGACACGGCCCGCGCGGTATCCGCCGAATCGCGTCACAGATTGCTGTGACCATAGGTGGATTGCGGTTGCGTTCCGGCGTCATCGGTCACGCTAAGATAGCACCTATGGCTCACCCAGGTCGCGATCCCGCGGCGCGCTTTTCCGACCGCGCGGAGGATTACGTCAAGTATCGTCCTCACTACTCACCCGAAGTCGCGCAAGCTTTGCAGAAAGCCTGCGGCTTGCTGCCGGAACACCTCATCGCTGACGCCGGCTGCGGCACTGGGCTGCTGGCAAAGATTTTTCTGGAGAACGGCAATCGTGTGATCGGAGTAGAGCCCAATCGCGAGATGCGCCTCGCGGGGGAAGAGTATCTCGCCGACTATCCCAGCTTCAGCATGGTGGATGGCAGCGCCGAGGTCACAACCTTGCCCGATGCGAGCGTTGACTTCGTTGTCGCCGGGCAGGCGTTCCACTGGTTCCGTCCGCCCGAGGCGCGCATCGAGTTCGCGCGCATCCTGAAGCCGCAAGGCTGGGCCGTTCTGGTGTGGCACGACCGCGACACCAAATCCACGCCGTTCCTGCGTGCGTATGAAGACTTCGTGCGTCGCCATTCCACCGACTACGAACAAGTCACCCACAAGTACCTCGCCAGCTACGCCGCACTCGAAGGCTTCTTCGCTCCCAACGAGATGAAGCTGATCCAGCAAAACAATCAGCAGCGGCTCGACTTCGACGGACTGCGCGGGCGGCTACTCTCGTCGTCCTACATCCCCAAGGCCGGCGAGAAGTATGAGGCGATGTCGCGCGAGGTCCCGCAGCTGTTCTCTTCCCACGCCACAGACGGCCGCGTCGTCTTGGAGTACGACACCAAGATCTACTACGGGCGCCTCGACCGATGAGCGCCACGCACGCCTCTGCGCAGGACGCCGTCGTTCTGCGCACCAAGCATCTCAGCCGGCGCGTGGGCAACGCCGCCATCGTCAACGACATCTCGCTCGACGTGCAGCGCGCAGAACTGCTGGGCATCGTCGGCGCGAGCGGCTCCGGCAAGAGTTCCTTTCTGCGATTGCTGAATCGCCTCGATGAACCGACCAGCGGCGCTGTATTCCTCGAGGGCCAGGACTATCGCCAATTCTCGCCGCGCGAACTGCGCCGCCGCGTTGGCATGGTCACGCAGCGTCCGTTCCTGTTTCCTGGCAACGTGGCATCCAACCTGCGATTCGGGCCACTACAGCGCGGCGAGACGCTGTCCGATAGCGCAGTTTCCGAACTGCTGGAGCGGGTCGGCTTGCCCGGATTCGCCACCCGCGACGTCACCAATCTTTCCGGCGGCGAGCAGCAACGGGTCTCGCTCGCTCGCGCGATGGCCAACCGTCCGGAAGTCTTGCTACTCGATGAACCAACTTCGGCGCTCGACGAGCACGCGAAGCTGGGCATCGAGGAACTCATCTGCAACCTCGTTCACCAAACTTCGCTGACCTGTGTCCTCGTAACCCACGACCGCGATCAGGCGCGCCGAACGTGCGACCGCGTCGCGCTCCTGGAGGCAGGACGCCTCATCCAAACCGGAACTCCTGCGGAGGTGCTGCATGCTTAAGTCGCTCTTCCATTCACAAACCTCTCTCGGCTTTGCGCAAGCCGCCATCGCCGCCGCGCTCGCTCTACTGGTGATACTGCTCGCGCGCCGCCGCAACATCCATCTCGAAAGCGACACCGCCGTCGCCCTGCTGCGCGGCATCGTGCAGATCGTCGCCGTCGGCTCCATCCTGATGTTGCTGCTGAAAGGCCCGCGCTGGACCAGCGTCTTTCTGCTGACCGCGATGATCATCGCCGCCGGTTCCATCTCGGCCCGGCGCGCGAAGAACATTCCCGGCGCGCAAAAGGTCTCGACCTATTCCATCGCCGCCGGAGCCGGGCTGGTGACCGCGATCATGACCTGGGCCGGCGTCATTGATACCGCCATCACCACGCTCATTCCCGTGGGGAGCATGATCATCGCCAACGCCATGAACACCAACGGGCTGGCGCTGAACCGCTTCCGCTCCGAGGTCCTGTCGCACGCGGGTGAGATCGAAACCGCGCTCGCGCTCGGCGCTGCGCCTCCGGAAACCGTGGCGCGCTATGCCGAATCGAGCATTCACGCCTCGCTGATTCCCGCCATCGACAATCTGCGCTCGTTGGGCATCGTCTGGATTCCCGGCCTGATGACCGGCATGTTGCTCTCCGGCTCAAGCCCGCTGTACGCGGCCATCTACCAGTTTGTGGTGATCGCTATGATCCTAGCGTCGTCGGGGCTCACTTCCCTGCTGAGCACGATGATGATCCGCAACCACGCCTTCTCGCCGGCGGAGCAGTTGATGCTGAGGGGCGACGCGTAGTTACTGCGGGATGTGATGGGCTATGCAGGCGCAGCGGATCGACCACCGCGGTTAGCGGACCCGTCAACCATGCGTTGAACCGCAGCCCGCGCAGCGGGCGGCATAGTTTAGCCCAGGACGGAAGTCCTGGGTACGCGGCAACAACAAAGCCCGAGCCGGCTTTAGCCGGCGACACGCCCGCGCACACTTTTTCTGACCACTCTGTCACACCCATTAGCGTCAAACGTCACTGACATAAATGGTTGCATATCTTAAGATTTCTTTGAGGACTGGAGGTGTTCCGACTGGCCCGGACACCAAAAAACGGTCCGCTGAACCCGCCCGCTAAGCATCTGGGAAATTCCTGTGACAGAAGAGCTGTAATACCTGGGCGCCAGTCTGCGCGACCGTGCAGCTCAACCTGGCTGAGGAGACCAGCCCCGGCGCAAGACGCCCAATTGCGTCACTGCAACCGCATCCTTGCGGGGCTACCCAACAAAGAATTACATCAACTGAAGCCGCATCTCCAGCGTGTTTCCTGGCACAGCGGGCAAATCCTCATTGATGTTGCCGCCCATCCCGATTCCTTCTATTTTCCCGAGTCAGGGATGGTTTGTACCTTCGCCGTTAAGGCTCTGACAAACCATCGAGTCGAGGGCAATTCGTGCTCGTAAGTGACGCAAATAAAGAAGTTACCAGTAACTCGCTGGGAGTCAAGAGGTTGCAAAGAAAAGGTCCGTAATCTGATGATTCTAAAGAATGAGGGGGAGGGGGGTTGGCAGTTGGATAACAGGAAGGCCGAAGAGGGTTGAGGTGCCAGGGGTCAGGGGATAGTTAACGGCAGTAGCCAGTAGCCAGTTGCCAGAAGTTCGCCGTGCAGCGTTGGCTAAATGCCAAGTGCTAAATGCGAACCGCAGATCCCTCGACTCCGCTGCGCTCCGCTCGGGATGACACGAATGAAGAGGGTTCCTTCCGCTTCGGATTGCCACCCCGGTTAGCCCTCGGTCGGATGACAGCAGAAGGGCGCGATCTCGGCGAACAGCGATCGGCGAACAGCGAAGAGCGGGTTCTACGCTTCCAGCGTATAGCGCGTTCCGGCTAGCCGATACATCCGCCGCCAGACCAGGCGATTGATGGTCACCACCACGATGGACATGACGATCGTCGAAGCCAGCAGCAGATCGAAATTGCCGGAATCGCTGGCACGCGAGATGGTAGCGCCCAAACCAACCGTGGTGTACGTTTGGTCCTTCAGCCGGAAGTACTCGGCGATGATGCTGGCGTTCCATGCCCCGCCCGATGCGGTGACCAGACCGGTGACGAGATAAGGGAAGATTCCTGGGAGAATGAGTTTGCGCCAGCGTTGTCCGCTCTTGAACTTGAACACGTCCGACGCTTCTTCCAAATCGGTGGGAATCGCCATGGCCCCCGCGATTACGTTGAACAGGATGTACCATTGCGTTCCCAGCAGCAGGAGCACGATGGAACCGAGCCCCAAACCTCCGCCAATGCGGATGAGCACGAGCAGCACAATGGGAAACAGCGCTGTCGCCGGGACCGACGCCGCAATTTGCGCCAGTGGCTGCGCAATGCGCGCCAACTTGGGATTGAATCCAATGGCAACACCTGCGGGAATTGTCCAGGCTGCTCCGATGGCAAGCGCCGCAATTACGCGGAGAAACGTCGCTCCAGCGCCGATCAGCACTTCGCTGTACTCCGAGACGTTCAGGCCGGTGAGCATCACGATGGCTCGCGTGACCGCGTACAGCACGGCGAGCACGGCAATGACGGCAATCGCGCGACCGATCCAGACCTTCCAGGGAGCTGGCGGCGCGTCTTCGTCGGCGGCGTGATGCAGGCGGGCGAAATGGAGCGCGAGCCGCTCCTGTAACGGCCTGATAGTTTTCTTGCGCAGCCGTCGCAATCCGCGCGAATGTTCAATGACGTTGAGAAACCACGAGCGCGGCGCGTCGGCGCTCTCCACCTGTTCCATCTTGAATTTTTCGGCCCACGCGATTACTGGTCGCCACACAATTTGATCGAGCAGCACGATGACCGCGATCATGGTTCCTACACCCCACAAGATCGCTTCGGTGTCGCCTGCGCTCGCGGCGGTTTGCAGATACGAACCGAGTCCTGGCAGACGAAAGTCGCGGTCGCCCAGCACGAACATTTCGCACGCCATCAGGAAAAACCAGCCTCCCGCGACCGACATCATTGAGTTCCACACCAGCCCAATCGCAGCGTATGGCAACTCGAACTGCGTGAAGCGCTGATACCAGTTGAAGCGATATATCTTGGCGGCCTCGCGCATGTCGCGCGGAATACTCTTCAGCGACGAGTAGAAGCTGAAGGCCATGTTCCAGACTTGCCCGGTGAAGATGAGTAGGATTGCGCCCATCTCGACGCCGATCTGGTGATGCGGGAAAAGCGCGACCATCGCGAGCATCACGCCGGGCAGAAAGCTGAGGACCGGAATCGACTGCAGAATGTCGAGCAGCGGAATCATGATGCGCTCGGCGTTCGCGTTATAGGCAGCAACGTAGCCGTAAACCAGCGTGAAGGCGAGCGAAAGCACGTAGGCGACGGTGATCCGCAGCAGCGAGTAAGCCGCGTACATGGGAAGTTTGGTGGGATCGCGCGAGATCTCGATGTGAGGATTGAACGGGCCAAACCATGAGCGCCCGAGAACCAGCACCGCGTAGAAAAGCGAAAGGCCGGCAGCAAAGATGACGAAGTCGGTCAGCACCGACCAGGTTTGCGCAGGCAGCAGCGACCACGGTCCCTTGCCGAGAATGCGAATCGGTTGCCAGCTTGGACGTGCCATCAAGCCTCGCCCAGAATCGATGCCGCGTCGCTGTCTGCTTCTTCGCGATGGAACAAGCGGCCGGTCTCGGAGTCGTAGTCGAAGATCTCGGCGTAGCGTCCCCAGTTCAATGCGGTCTCGAACTGGCGCTCGACTTCATCCGAGCTGAAGTGCTCGTCGAGGATGTCGCGGAAGAACTCCTCGCCGATGGCGTGATCGCGCTTGGCGTGAAGCGTGTTCTCGATGAGGCGCAGGATAGCGACGTTGTTCAGGGCAGCGTCCCGGAAGAGCTGCTTCTGCGTCTGGATATCGGCTTCGCCGAAGCGTCGGCCTTCCGGCGTGATCTCGACATCACCCTCGTGCACCACGGCGAATCCCAGCATCACGGAAGCGTCCACGATGGGAAGCAAGTCATCGACATCCATCGCGAGTTCGTCAGCCAGCTTGTACAGGTCGTCGCGACCCCCGCGGTCCGCTAGCAGTTCCATGAACCCGGCGATTCCGCCGGGCCGCGCGTGTGGCAGCATCTGGAACTTGGCGCGCTCCCGCGGTTGGCTGTCGCCTGAGGCTTGCACGGCCTGTCCCGGAACCGAAGCTTCCTCTTCGGGGCGAGTCAGCGTCTTGTAAATGGCATCCACGTAAGCCAGAAAGCGCGGCGACTTGCGATCGCGATACTGCGGAATGCCGATCTCGAAGTCGGAGCGAATGCGTGCCGGATTACGTCCCAGCACGATGACGCGGTCCGCCAGCAGCACGGCTTCTTCGATATTGTGGGTCACGATGAAAATGCTGGTGGTAGGCATCTTCTTGGAGATCCACAATTCCAGCAGCTCGGAGCGAAGGTTCTCCGCGGTGAGGACATCGAGCGCCGAGAAAGGCTCGTCCATGAAGAGCACTTCCGGCTCGACCACCAGCGCGCGGGCAAAACCTACCCGCTGCTTCATTCCGCCGGAAAGTTCCTTGGGATATGCCGTCTCGAAGCCATCAAGACCGACGGTGTCGATCATCTTCAGGGCCCGCTTGTGGCGCTCGATGGCGCCCATGCCCTTGGCGATCAGCGGCGCTTCCACGTTGTCCAGAACCGTGAGCCAGGGAAACAGCGCAAAGCTTTGGAAGACAATGGAGACATTTGGAATCTGGCCGTCCATCGGCTTGCCGTGCCACAAAATTTGCCCGGACGACGGCTTCGAAAGGCCTGTCAGCATACGCAGCAGCGTGGATTTTCCCGAGCCGGAGGGACCGAGCAGAGCGACAATCTTCCCCGGACAGACGTCGAGGTCGGTAGGCGCAATCACCTCGATCTTGTTGCCGTCGGGCTGCGGATAGTATTTCTCAACCGCACGGGCTTGAATGATCGCCTCAGCCAAAATCGTCTCCTAATGGTTTTGTGCTTTTAGTCTATGGGCATTCTGTAGTCATGGACAATGGCAATGTACAAATTGTATGAAAGGAGTGTGAATTTGGACCTGACTTGAGCGCCTCTCCCGGCCACAGAGGTGTCTTTCGGTTATACCAAAGCGGACTTCTTGCCTTCCAGCCAATTTGGTTGGAGGCGTAGCCGCAGCGCCTTTTCCGACCGAACTACACTCCCCACCTGCTGTTCTAATCTGCAAGCTGCAAGGTCGCGGTGAACCTCTCCAGCGCGGTCTGGCGAACGCGCAACTCTCTCAGCTCCTCCTCTCCGAGCTTTTCGGCGCAGCCTGCCACTACCCGCATTCCGTGCACGACGAGTATCCGGCGGAGCTCCGGATCGGGCGTCGAAGCCGCGATGTCACCGAGGGCCCGCAGCAACAGTAAACCGACGGCCACGTCCGTCTTCGAACACATGCGGATCTGCTCAAAGGCTGCCTCCAACAGGCGCTCGAAGTGGATCCATCCAATGCTGGCGCGAACGATGCCCGGTGGATCGTAGAGCAGGTCCTCGGGCGGCTCTCGGGACGCGAAGCGGATCAGAATGCGGCTCAACTGATCGACGCAGGTAATGGCGGTGGTGGGGTCGTTGACGGCAGGCGAAATCGCTTTCAAGGCAACATCGACAATCTGCAAAACGCCAAATTCCACGTCCTGCTGCAACGTTCTGGTCGGGCCGATGTCGAGAGCGGCAAGGAGTTCTCCGGCACCTGCGGGTGGCAAGCGGTTGCCTTTCGAGACCATTGCCAGCGGAATTCCTGCGGGAACGAATTGGCCGACACGCCGCAAGACACGGATGCTCACGTGATAGTGCTTGGCTACGGCAATCACGCGTTTCTTGTCGATGTAGCGGATGTAGCCTGAATCAGTGCTCATGACGGCCACATCACTGGCATCAGGTCTAAGAGGCGCAGCACGATGGAGTCGGTCTGGGTGCCGCGGCCGGGGCATCAGTTCATCAATTATGGCCTCCGTCTCCTCCGCGATTCTGTCGACGATGTGATTGACACTGATGGCCTGCGAGATATGGTGAATGAAGAAGAGCAGCAAACCGACGCAGACCAGCGCCAGCACCATCGCGCCCAGGACGGTGGCTACTGGCGCGAAGGGGTGAGGGAGCGAGTGCGCCGTGGGAAGCGCTGCCATGCAGTACGAGAAAGTGCCCAGGAAGATACCCAGCGTCCATTGCGTCACGCGGTCCCGAGAAAAGCTGACGATAATGCGTGGGGAGAACTGCATGGACGCAAGGGTGAGCGTCATAAGCAGGATAGCGAATACGATTGACACCACCGTCATGATGGAGGCGGCGATGCCGGCCAGAATGACCTGGGCGACCTGCGGGTCGGCGTGCGAAGGGAATAGAACCGTGGGCACCCAGCCGCTGGCGGCCGGAAACCCCTCTTCCAACCACGACATGAATGCGCCCGTGCAACCCAGCGCCAGCGCGATCGTCAGGGGGCGGATCAGGAAGCCGCCACGCAGGTTGTACATAGCGTGGCGAAGCAACAACGGTAGGCTCTTGCTCACGGCTTTCTCTGTTCAAGTGTAGTGGGTCAGACCCGGCGGGTACAAAGAAAAAGCGGAGACCGTCGTGCTGCACTTCACCGGCCCGGCTTTAGCCGCTGAGGAGACTGGCTCTTGCGATTAAAACCCGAGTTCCCTCAGGGGCTGAAGCCGTGCCGCTTCAAAACTCCCGCGCATCCCTGTTCCCTACCACGGTCCCTGTTTGCGGCCAAACCACCAGATAACTCCAACGGTTGCTGTGTTCTGGTCTTTGGAAAACACGTTCTGCGCGCTGGTCAAAAAGATCGGTTCATTCGACCAATCGCGCCGGTATTCATATTTCATTTCAAATCCATTCGCCACCGTAAAGTCATAGGTCGCCGTGACTTCCTTCAGCGCCTCGGTGACTCCGCTGAAGAGGCCGCCGCGATCGGAGAGATACTCCGTGCGCCCGGCGATGTAGGTCCTCGGCGTCAGTTGATACTTGGCGTAAGCAGCGCCGCCCGATGTGTGCGAGGGCGCAGACGACTGGCCGGGCGCGGCGTTGGCCCACAAGCGTTGGATAACGTAGTCGCCTTCCAACTGAAGCAGAAGCTTGGGTGTTGTCTGCCAGCTTACGTAGCTGTCGAAGATATCCAGTTTGCCATCCGGCGCGGGGCTGATCTTCTCGAAACACAATCCCGGCTGGACCGGCACAGGGCCGCACGTGGAAACCGGCGTGGCATCGGGATGTTCCTGACCAAGGTAGTAATTCATGGTCCACGAGATGTTCTTGTTCGGTGTCAGCACGAAGCCGAATAACTCATCCTTGAAGCCGTTCGTGGGTTCGGTCTGGTTGGTGCCGTTGACGACCCAGTAATTCAGCGCCAGCTTCTTGTTCACACTGTATTGGGCCTGGATTCCCATGTGATAGAAAGGCAGGAAGTCGAACCAGTAGGAGCGGGAGTAGTCGATCTGGAACTGGGTATAGTTACCTTCCGCGCCCAGCGAACTGGCCCATTTGCCGAAGTTCACAGTGAGACCGCTGCCGAGCGGAACAACATACGTCCCATAGGCCTGAAAGATATTGCGATAGATGTCGGGACGCGGTTCGTTTAAGGGATTGCCCTGGGTACTTGCAGTAGCCTGTCCGAATTGCAGATCGAGACGGGCGCCATAGCGACGCCCGGCGTCAACATCGGGCGCACGCTCGAGAATCACCGCCGCCTGGTTCAGACTGAAAGCGTTGCTGCTCACATCGTAGGCGCGCAGCAGATTCACCCGTCCCACAGGATCGTTGAAATTGTAGGCGTAATAGCCGTCCACGGAGACGTTAATCGTCGTCCCTTTCAGGTAATTGAGGACGCTGCGATCGTCAGCGGAGAGCAAAGCGTCTCCATGCGGCGCTTGCCCGCTACTGGAAAGAACAGCGCTTTCCAACGGACGCCCGTCAGCTGTATCGTGCGTCAGCGCGACGTTCGTACCAGACACCGGCCCTGACGACGCTGCAGACCGCATTTCCTTCATCTGCGCCTTCAACTCCGTCATCTCGGCTTCCAGTTCCGCGATATGTTGCTGCAGCCGTTCCATGGTTTGTGCCGAAACTGCTACCGTTCCGGGGGATGGCGCCGCTGTTTCCGGTTGTTGCGCTTGCATTGGCAGGATCCATGTCAAGGCTATCCCCGTGGTAATCATCGCCAATGCTGCTTCTCGAATGAGTTTTCCAATTGCTCCGAACATCTCGTCACCTCGAGCTTGCTGCTGTAACTCCGTACACTGTACATCCAGGGAGTTGAGCAAGGCTGTGACGAGGTCCTTTGGCTTCTCGGACCTAGAACATCACCATGATGGCGTCCTCTGCCCGTAGGCGCACAGCGGAATTGAGACCCACATCATCACAATCACCTAGAGGGCAGTGGTCCGATGATGGGCGGAAATAAACTCCGCCACCTGTTGCTCGAGATGCACGAAAAGCCGGCGCCCCGTCGCCGCGTCTATGACGGCGGCTTCCGTGGATTTCCGCACAACTGGCGCTTTCTTCGACTTATGCAACGGCCTTGAGCACTCCAACAGGAACACGACAAAGAAAACCGGGCTCAGGCTGCAGATCACGAGAAACAGAGTGTTCATGCCACCCTTCCAACCCGCGTAGTACGTACGCGCGGTTTCCAGCTAGTGTGGTGTCCTAGATAATTCTTTACAGCGGCGTACCTTGTCAAGAATGACGTCGGCAGTGGCTTTCC
>Ga0181538_10006031_pt1 | contig 10625 bp, 12 predicted proteins | sample PEATcosm2014_Bin_40_FD_119773 | JGI IMG/M metagenome (GOLD analysis project Ga0181538, IMG submission 119773) | Peatland microbial communities from MTU Mesocosm Facility, Houghton, MI, USA - PEATcosm2014_Bin23_30_metaG | ecosystem: Environmental > Terrestrial > Soil > Wetlands > Peat | place...
CTCGAGCAGTTGCACGCACAGCTTGCGGCGGGCGACGTCAAGGAATTACCGCTCATCATCAAGGCGGATGTGCAGGGGTCGGTGGAAGTCCTTTCCGACACGCTGAACAAATTGAGCACCGACAGGGTCAAGGTGAAGGTGATTCACGCCGGCGTGGGCGCCATCACCGAGACCGACGTGCTGCTGGCTTCGGCGTCCAATGCGGTGGTGATCGGCTTCAACGTTCGGCCGGAGCGCAAGGCTACAGATCTTGCCCAGTTGGAGCAGGTCGACATCCGCATGCACACCATCATTTACAACGTCACCGACGAAATCAAGAAGGCCATGACGGGACTCCTGGCCGTGGTTTTCAAGGAAACGATCTTGGGCCGCGCGGAGGTGCGGGAGGTTTTCCGGATCTCCAACGTCGGAATGGTGGCGGGCTGTTACCTTCAGGACGGCAAGATCACCCGGGAGGCGCTCGTCCGCCTGCTCCGTGATAGCGTGGTGGTCCACCAGGGCAAACTCAAATCCTTGCGGCGATTTAAAGACGACGTCACGGAAGTGAGGACCGGGATGGAATGCGGCATCGCGCTTGAGAATTTCAGCGACGTCAAGATCGGCGACCTGATCGAGGCCTTCGTGAAGGAGAGAGTTCCCGAGCCTGTGATGGCGTGATGCCCTCAGGCTGGTCATTCTGAATCCATCACTTGTCATTCTGAGCGAAGCGAAGAATCCCGGCAGTGGGCTCAGAGCAAACTCAGCGAAGTTACTCGGCGATGCCGAGCGTCGCAGCTGCAGAGATTCTTCGCTCCGCTCAGAATGACAAGGCGCCGTCGCCCCCGCGAAAGTGGGGGCCCATTGTCGGGCCTGAGCGCAATGGATTCCCGCTTGCGCGGGAATGACGTGATTCGCCGGGTGCGAACGCAATGCCCGTTGGTCTGCTTACCCTGGAGATCCAGCTTCCCTACGCTCACTCCCTCAAGGAAAAGCGGGCCGTGCTGCGCAAGATGCGCGATCGGCTGCGCTCGCGCTTTAACGTCGCCGTCGCCGAGTTGAGTCACGAGGACGTCTGGCAGCACGCCACGCTGGGAGTGGCCTCGGTCTCCGATAGCCAGCCGTTGCTGGAATCCGTGTTCCGGCAGGTCTTGGCCGAGACCGAAAAAATCCTGGGCGACGACGTGGCGAATTATTTTGTGGAGTTTTATTGAGAGTCGACAGTTGACAGTCGACAGTTGACTGTCAGAAAGAGGGAACATTAGGGCTCTCGACTTTTGACTGTCGACTGTAAACTGTCGACTGTCAACTCGTGTCTCATGACTGATGCCGCTGTGGAAATCTCGGGAGTCCTCGTCATTGACAAACCGCCGGGGCTCACCTCGCATGATGTCGTGGCGCAGGTGCGCCGCATTCTGGGCATTCGCCAGGTTGGGCACTTCGGCACACTGGACCCCTTCGCTACCGGCGTGCTGCCTGTTTCCGTGGGTAAGGCGACGCGCTTTGCGCAATTCTATCTGAAGTCGCGAAAGTCCTATTCGGGTGTCATCCGCTTCGGCCATTCAACCGACACCTACGACTCGACCGGCCGAGCGACCTCAGAAGATCAGCCCGTAACACTCGAGACGGCGAGTCTGGAGAAGCTCTTCCAAGAGTTTACCGGCCGATTAATGCAGACCCCGCCGCCTTTTTCGGCGAAACACGTGGGCGGGGTGCGCGCCTATGAATTGGCCCGGCAGCATAAACCTGTTTCGCTCGCGCCGGTGGAAGTGGAGATTTATGCGCTCGAGTTGCTGGAAATCGCGGGGCCGGACGTGCGGTTTGCCGTCGAGTGTTCCGGCGGGACGTACGTGCGGTCGCTCGCGCACGACTTCGGCCAGCGACTTCGTTCGGGAGCTTATCTCGCCGATTTGCGGCGCACGGCTGTGGCGGAGTTCAAGGAGAGCCAAGCCGTCACACTGGAGCGGCTCGCCGACGCGTGCGGGCAGAAGAAGGTAGAAAGCTGCCTGGTGCCGCTGGAAGCGCTGCTGCCGGAATTCCCGGAACTGATCGTTCGCGGACGCCAGGAGGTGGGCGTACGCCACGGACACGCTTTCGAATTGGCGCAATCCATGCGCGCCGGGCGCGGCGGCACGGCCCTTTCGCCTGTCGCCGCTTTGTTGAAGATCCTGAATCCCGAGCGGCGGCTCATCGCCGTGGCCCGGCATGTTCAGGGAAGCGTTTACCATCCGCATCTGGTGCTGGTGTAGCGGAAGAAGGCAGTGGGCAGTCGGCAGTAGGCAGTCGGCAGTAGGCAGTTAGGGACGGCTGTCATTCTGAGCGAAGCGAAGAATCTGGCCCGGCCGCTTCGCTGCCAACTCGGCCCCAGAGCGAGATTCCTCGTCGCCTGCGGCTCCTCGGAATGACGCCCCAAGACGGTGTTTCATCAACCGGTGTAGGCTAATGTAAGGACTCGAATTGATTCACATCTGGATCATCGCAATCTGCGCAATTCTCTTGGGCGGTGTATTCGGCCTGTATGTCTACGCGTGGAGCATTCCCACCTTGCAATTGTTCACGCCAGCCATTTTGCGCGGCCCTGCCGACGGCAAGCGTATCGCCCTGACCTTCGACGACGGTCCCTGCGCCGGCTACACGGAGCCCATTCTCGAAATACTTCGCGAGCGGGGAGTGAAGGCCACGTTTTTCGTTTGCGGCCGGAACATCGAGCGCAGTCCGGAGCTTCTGCGGCGTATTCACTCTGACGGGCACACCATCGGGAACCACGGTTATTCGCACCCCTTTCCTTTCTTTCACAGGCGCAAGTTCTTTGCGCGCGAGGTCGACCGCACGCAGGAGGCGATCGAGAAAGTGACGGGGAAGCGTGCGAAGTTTTTTCGGCCTCCGTTCGGGGCGCGATGGCTGGGGCTTCGGCCCGTGCTCGAGGCGCGCGGCCTGAGATTGGTGAACTGGTCGGACACGGGCTACGATTGGAAGCTCGACCGGGACGGGATTGTGCGTGAAACCCTCAAGTCCCTGGGCCCTGGCTCCATCGTTCTGCTTCACGACGGCGGCAGGGCCTATGCGCGGGAACGAGTCGACCGTTCGGCGACCGTGCAGGCCTTGCCTGCGATTCTTGACGGCGCCGCGAAAGCCGGTCTCGCTTTTGTCAGCTTGGACGAATTGTTGGCGTAGGGCAGGTACTGACCATGACTGAGAATGTGTGGGTCGGATTAGACGTGGGTGGAACTAAGACAGCGATCGTGATATCCGCGGAGCCGCCCGCAGTTCTGGGGCGAACGGAATTCGCCACGCTTCCGGCGAAGGGAGCGGACCGCGCTCTCGAGCTTGCCAAGGAAGGGATTCGTGAGCTGCTGGCGCAGCGGGGGCTTGATGCAAGCGCTATCCAGCGGATTGGCGTCAGTTGCGGCGGTCCCTTGGACCGAATCGCGGGGATGATCCAGTCACCGCCCAATCTTCCCACCTGGGATAACGTTCCCATCAAGGCAATCATGGAGAAGGAATTCGGGGTGGAGTGCCAGGTGGAGAATGACGCCAACGCCGGAGCGGTCGCGGAGCACCGATTTGGCGCCGGCCAGGGGACGCAAAACATGGTCTTCCTGACCATGGGCACAGGCCTCGGCGCGGGCATCATCACGGACGGCCGCCTTTATCACGGCACGAATGATCTGGCGGGCGAGGTCGGACACATCCGGCTGACGCCGATCGGACCGGTGGGCCATAACAAGGCGGGCTCAGCGGAAGGATGGGCGAGCGGCGGCGGTATGGCCCAGGTGGCGGTCCAAGCCGTCTTGAGGGCCGGCAAGAACAAACAGAAGACAGTCCTCCGTAAAATCCTGCAATCCGGCAAGACATTAACCGCCAAAGACGTTGGCTTGGCGGCCAGAAATGGCGACGCCGTGGCTATCCGGATTCTGGAATCGACAGGCCGGCGGCTGGGCGCGGTGCTTGCCATTCTCGTGGACTTACTGAACCCGGAACGAATCGTGATCGGGGGTCTGGCCATGCGGCTGGGCGATTTGCTGCTCGACCCGGCGCGTTCAGTCATGCAGCGGGAAGCGCTGGCTCCTGCGGTCGCACGCTGCGAGGTGGTGCCCGCGGCGCTCGACGAACGCATCGGCGATGTCGCGGCGCTTTGCGTAGCAGTGGGTTTCTGAGCTTGGTTTCAGATGTAGGGCTGAATTGCTGGACTTCTAAATGGTCGGGATATCCGTTTGCGCGAAGTCGTTGCCTTTGGCGAGCAACGGTTCCCCTGAAGCCTTTGCGAGCGCATACGCGAAACAATCGCCAAAATTGAGAGCTGCCGGGTGGCGACCCTTGCCGTACTTGCGCCATGCCAGGCGGGCAATTTCAACTTGGTCCGCGTCTACGGGAACCACGTCTATCTTCGCTTGACGTAAGAACAGATCGAACTCCCGCCCGGCAGATTCTCCTCGGCGCGCCTCCAGCACAATGCCGGTCTCGAGGCTGTTGGCCGCCGAGATCGAACGCGTTTCAGCCTGGATCATCGCATCCAGAAACCTCCGGCGTTCCGGTTCGCCGAGAAAAATAGCGAGCAAAGCGGATGTGTCGATGATCATCAGTCAGGGAGCCCCCGTTCATCATAGCCTAGAATTTCGTCGAGGGGCCGTGTGTCCAAGGTGGGAAGGGCATCCACACGCCGCAGTAAGTCCTCGAGTCTTGCGGACATGATACGGCCGCGCCGGCGATCAGGCAGGCGCTGCAGGCTTTCTTTGAGAGAGTGCTGAATCGCTAGGGTAATGGATTGGCCTGTTTCCTTCGCGAGTTGCCTCGCCAGGCGTTCAGTCACAGGGTTCTTTATACTCAGGGGCATTGTCTCCGACCCTTCGCCGTTTCTATACAGCAGTATAGAATTATATAATCGGCAACCTGAGATTGCAAACGCTGGCCTGGACCATGCCCGATCTCCAAATCACATCGAGGTGGAAGCGGCCCGGACTGCGGCCTCCGGACCCGTGCCTGAATTCGGCCATTGGATGGCCGAGATCGGCCATGGACCCGCCCGGTTTCTCGTCCATCCGCTGTCAATCGTCCTAACCTGCACAAAATACACGTGATAGATTTCCGAATGAGAGTCCTGATTGGCAACTGACTTGCCCTACAGATTGGCGAGTCGTTCGAAGCGCTCGGTTTAACAGTCGCGAACCATGAAGAGACGACGCCAATTGAAATCCGCTGTTCACTGCCGATGGGCGGCTTGTTTGGTTGGAATTTTAGGAGCCGCAGCTTTTGCTTTTGCCGTTCCTCAGGCGCAGACGAACACCACGCCCGAGGAGGCGAAGCCGACGAACACGACCCACGGAACCCCGAGCGCGCCGAAGCGCGAATTCCCGACCGGGGGCGTGTGGCATCATTTCGGCGAGAAGGGCAATGCCGCAACTTCGCGGGGCAGTCAAACCGGCGGTGCTTACTCGACCGGGGCTGACCGTACCGTGCAGAAGGCGAGTCCCGGGGCAACATGGCAAGGCTCTGGTGCTGGGCGTACAGGCGGATTGGAGAAGCAGATGTGGGCGCTCGTCAACCAGGACCGGTTGAGACCCGAGGCACTCGCTGAAACGGGCGGGCAAGCGCGTCCGCTGAAGTGGAACGAGCGTCTGGCCGCGGTGGCGCGAGCGCATTCGCTCAACATGCTCAAGCAGCAGTCCTTCTCGCATAACGACCCCGACGGCACGACGTTCGCGGTGCGCATCAAGAGGGCGGGGATTCCCTGGGAGGCTTCAGGAGAGAACATCGCCATCTATGATACGGTGCAGAGAGCGGAATCCGCCTTCATGAACGAGCCGCGCTTTCAAAGCAATCATCGAGGCAACATCTTGAACGCGAGTTATACCGACGTGGGAATCGGAGTCGTGCAAGGCCCAGACGGCAGTCTTTACATCACGCAAGACTTTATAGCGAGTCCACCCGAGGGCGCCCGAAGCGATGAGTAGGCTACGCAGGCGCGAGGGCAAGCTGAGAAGTGTAACCCCTGGGCCCAAAAGCTCAGAAAAGGAGATTTAAAATGCCGAACCTAAGAATCAAAGAAGCCAGAGTCGTCACGCGATTAATGGCCGCCTTGTTGGGGCTTGTGTTTGCATCGCAACTGTTCAGCAGCACCTTGTTTGCGCAGGCGCCGCTCCCGCAGCCTCCGCCTGATCAAGGGCCGCCGCCGGAACAAGGACCGCCGCCGGAAGCGCCGCCCTCCTTCGCGCCGGAGGAGTTGCAGAGGATCGTGTCTCCCATTGCTCTGTATCCGGACCCTCTGCTGGCGCAGGTTCTCACCGCTGCGACTTTTTCTAACGACATCCCCGCCGCCGCGCAGTGGGCGGACCAGCACCACTACCTGAGCGGAGACGCGCTGGCGCAAGCCATCACCGCCGACCAGCTACCCTGGGATCCAAGCGTGCAGGCGCTGCTACCCTTTCCCTCGGTTCTCGATATGATGGCCTCTGCCATGCAATGGACAGAGGAACTGGGCAACGCCGTCCTGGCGCAGCGGCCGGACGTGATGGATGCGGTGCAGGTGATGCGCCGGCGAGCCTACAACTACGGCTATCTTAGGACCAATCAGGCGGTCGTGGTGGCGCCTGGGCCGTATATCACGATCATGCCCGTGAACCCGGGATTCATTGTGGTTCCCGCGTACAGCCCGGGGATCGTGTTTGCGGCTCCGCGCCTCGGCTTCGTCGTGGGCGCCGCCATCCGCTTTGGCTTTGGCGTAGCCATTGGCCTGGCGTTTCGTCCTTGGGGATGGGGCTTCGGCTGGACCCACTTCGATTGGGGCCATCACGCCATGATCGTCAACAACCATCCGTGGGGCAGGACTTGGGCGAATCGCGCAACCTACGTCCACCCGTATGCCGTTCAGCGCTATGCGCGCTCGGCGCCGCGCCCGGCGGAACACCATGAACTGGAACGCCGCTCGCAGCAGGAACGGTCAGATGCCAAGGCCGGACGGGCGGTCAAGGAAGAACACCGTAACGAGGCCAAGCACGCAGAGAAACACGACGAGCATCACCGGTAAGAACAAATGGCCGGAGCGTCTTGACCCTCTCCCCGTACGAAATATCCGCGCACTCAGCATGCGGGGAGAGGGTGGTCCGCCGCCGGCGCCTTGAGTCGCCGGCATGGGCCGGGCGAGGAGGTCTTCAGCACCGCATCCTACCTTTACATGAAGCGCAGACGGTTCCGTCCTTCCTCCTTCCCAGCATCAGGTGTCCCAATTTGAGTTGTAGCGCTGGCCTTCAGGCCAGCATCTGCCGACCCGTCGCTTCGCTCAGGGCAGTCTCTAAAGGTCGGCGCTGCTTTCGAACTGGGATCCTACACGCCATCATGTGAGTTTGCCTTATCACTCCAACTTCACGTATGCTCTCCGCCAGCTATGGTAGAGCCCCTGAATTGAGCGGAGGTGGAAACTTGAAGAATACACTTTGCATTTTCGCCTGCGCGGTATTCTTGTGGAGCCCGCCCGCTTGGGCAGGCTCCGATGCTGACACCGCGCGCGAACTCCTGGCACTCGAGAAGCAGGCGATGGACGGATGGCTCAAAGGAGATCCCGAACCACAGTTGGCCATCTCCGATCCCGAAATCACTTACATTCATGAGGCGGTGGGGAAGCGCCTGGACGGGCTCGCAGCGGTGAAAGAACTCTACGCCGCGTATCGTGGTGTGCCGTTGTTTGACAGTTATGAGATTCTGAGTCCCAAGGTTCGAGTAAGCGGCGACATGGCCGTACTGACCTACCAGCTCGCGCAGCACCGGGGTTCCGCGACGAAATACTGGAATGGAACTCTAGTTTATTGGAAGAAGCCGGAAGGATGGCGGATCATCCACGCCCATTGGTCTGGCGCTGCACAGCCGCAGCCTTGACCGGCAAGGACGCGAACGCGTTCAGGCCGCGGAACTACTCGTGAGACCGCAGCGCGTCGCGCCCCTCGTCCTTGGCGCGGAAGAGGGCGTTATCGGAGGCACGCAGAAGGTCTTTCAGACTTCTGCCGTTGTCGGGAAAGGTGGCGACGCCAAACGACAGAACCATGGGTTCCAGAGGGCGTCCCTGGTATTGAATGTCCGTGCGGGCAACGGCCTTACTTAATTCCTCCGCCCGTTGCGTGGCAAGCTCCGCCGTAGTGTCGGGAAGCACCAGCACAAATTCGTCTCCTCCCAAACGGCAGGCAACATCTTCGCTTCGGATGTGGCTCTTCAGCGTCTCGCACAAATTCTGCAGGGCCAGGTCGCCGGCCTCGTGCCCATAGGTGTCATTGAATTGCTTGAAATTGTCCACGTCGAGCATGATGACTGCCAGGGGCCGGCGGTTTCGAGCCGCGCGGGAAATCTCCCGCTCCAGCGTCTCTTCCATGTAACGGCGATTAAACCAGCCGGTGAGCGGGTCACGAATGGACTGCGCACGCAGGGCCTCGCTCAAGTTCATGTTGGCCACAGCCAATGCCAACTGCTCCGCGATGGAGGTGGCGGGCCAGGGGAGTTCCACGGACCCTGCGGACGGTTCCCCGGCTGAGCCTTGCGGTGCTTGGCCCAGCCGCAGGTGAAGAAGTCCATAGGTTTCACCGTGAGCAATCATGGGGACGCAGAGGTAACAGGCCGGCGGAGGATTCGGCAAGTGACGGCACAGTAGGCTAGTCTGAGAGTCTTCCACGAAATGCACCCGCCCGGTTCGAAGTCCCCAGCACTGATCGAGAGTCAGGAACTCGGGATCGTCCGGCTGCAATTCTCCCCACCGGCTGACAATCTCCAGATCCTTGGTCTGAGGGGAATAGACGTACAGGGCGCCGGCGGTGGCGGGAATGAGCGTCTGGGTAAATCGGGCGGTGACTGCATAAGCATCCGCGGGAGTCGAGCTAGCCTGCAGGAGGTGGCCCATCTCCGTGAGCAGCCGGAGTTGATGAGTTCGGCGCTCCAGCTTGTCAAGCGACTCGCGCAAAGCCTCATCGGCCTGCTTGCGTTGAGTGATGTCTCTGGAGATGGTGGACATGGCGACGATTTTTCCGGAACGATCCTGAACCGGTGAAATCGTCAGGGAGACGTCAAGGCGCGTGCCGTCCTTTCTAACCCGGACCGTTTCAAAGTCCTGGACGGCGCCCCCTTGCAGCACGCGCTCCGCCAGGCGCTGCCGTTCCTCCTTGCGATCGGGCGGGACTATCAGTGAGATGGACTGGCCTATCGCCTCTTTGACAGTGTATCCATAAGCATGTTCCGCCGCTTTGTTCCAGCTCAAGATGGTTCCGTCCAGACTGGCTCGAATGATGCTGTCGGCTGAAGATTCAATGACCGCGGCCTCGGCGCGAGCCTCCTCTTCGGACCGGGATAAGCGATGCGTAACCCAAGTGATCACAACGCCCACGCCGCAGAATGCCAACATGGGGATGAAGATTGCGGGGTTGGAAGTGTCGAAGAGACGGTCCATCAGGAAGTAATAGGTCAGGGCCATGCTCAACAGCGTAGCGAAAATCCCGGGCCAGAATCCCCCTGAGGCGCTGACGAAGACGGCGAGAATGAAGAGCAGAAACCTGAACTGCTCCCGGATGGGAGGGATGACCAACGTGAGGAGCAAAGCGATAGTGACGCTTAGGACTGCGAGTGCATAGGCTTTGAGGGCTCTCATCTCGCTCCCCCCACTCTATGGCTGCCGGTGAGTGGCTTCAACCCAACCTCACTCCAACTTACTCCAAAAGGGGTGCGGAATCAACGTAGTGTGCCAAAAGGCCACCATCCGTCGATAAGATGCGGCGACCCGACCGGAGATCAGATCGGCGCCGATGGATTTCCCGAGTTTGTCTAGCCGACTACTTGAAAGCTCGAATTCTACACGTGAGGCGCGTATTTCGGCACTCAATTGCGGCTCATTTGGGGTTCGTTTTAGCTTCGTTTTGCACACGCCTTCGTTTGTTTTCAATAACATACTGGCTTCGATCGTATTGTTTTTGTTGTTTCGAACCCCAGTTTCCCCGGCTCGCCCGGACGACCCCGCTTTTCCTTCCCTTCCGAGCATGCCGGCGCTCCCTTAGCGACAAAACGTCAAGAACTAGACAACCACAGTAGGCTATCATAGGCGGGCGAGTTTGTCAAGCGAAAAGTGCAAACCTGGGGCGGTCGTTCCTGACCAGGCTGCTGAAAAATCCTTCTGGTGGTCATTTTGTCATTCCGGGTCAGAGATGGTGTCCCTGATCCGGCGGTAACGGCGGGCGAGTGTGGTAAGGAAGCCAGGGCGAGATTCTTCGCTGCGCTCAGAATGACAGTGGGCGGGGCCGAGTTGGCAGCGAAGGGGCAGAGCGAGATTCTTCGCTGCGCTCAGAATGACACCCATTCCTAACTGCCGATTGCCTGCTGCCTACTTCCCACCGCGCTTGTCCCACTGCCGACTGCCTACTGCCCACTGGCTACTGCCGAAAGTGGTCCTTCAGAGCTGCCTGGGCAGCGAAGTAACCACACATGCCGTGGACTCCTCCGCCGGGCGGTGTGGAAGCGGAGCACAAATAGAGCTGCGGCGATGAAGTGCGATAAAGCCGGAGAGTGGGTCTCGCGAACAGTTGTGCCAGGTCATTTGCGCCGCCGCTGATATCTCCGCCCACCAGATTGGGATTATGGCGCTCCAGATCGGCGGGGCTCAGGACGCTGCGGGCGAGCACGAGTTC
>Ga0181538_10006035_pt1 | contig 10622 bp, 9 predicted proteins | sample PEATcosm2014_Bin_40_FD_119773 | JGI IMG/M metagenome (GOLD analysis project Ga0181538, IMG submission 119773) | Peatland microbial communities from MTU Mesocosm Facility, Houghton, MI, USA - PEATcosm2014_Bin23_30_metaG | ecosystem: Environmental > Terrestrial > Soil > Wetlands > Peat | place...
GAACTATCTGGTGAGCAACACGGCGCACCGCAGCGACGGAGTCCACGTCCGAGTGGTGGCGGACCATACTCCGGCCGCGTCGGCACGCCCTGTCGAACCATCGCTCGAGGACGCATATCTTAGCACTTTGGCGGCCCACCGCAGCCAGACAGCCTCCCCTGGAGGCGCGCCGTGAATTTCCGCGCCATCTACCATATTGCCCGAGCCGATTTCCTCGAGCGGGTACGGCGGTACAGTTTCCTCGTGACGCTGCTCTTCGCCGTCTATCTGGGCTACGCCGCGGCCACGGGGAAGATTGCCTTGCGCCTCGGCGATTACCGGGGCGTTTACACCTCGGCCTGGATCGGCGCCAACATGGCCATGGTGGCCTCCTGCTTTATTTCGCTCGTGGGCTTCTACGTGGTGAAGAACGCTATCGAGCGGGACCGCTCAACCCGTGTGGGCGAAATCCTCGCTGCCACGCCCCTTACACGCGCCGTCTATTTGCTGGGAAAATGGCTCAGTAATTCCGCAGTCCTCAGTGTCCAGGTTGGAGTGCTGGCCTTGGCCTCTATCGTCATGCAGTTCGTGGTGGCGGAAGACCCGCACCTTGACCTCTGGGCGCTGCTCTCGCCTTTCCTCTTGCTGGCGCTGCCGGCGATGGCGGTAACGGGGGCCCTGGCGGCGCTTTTCGAGTCTGTGCCGGTCCTGCGCGGCGGCGTCGGCAATGTCGTCTGGTTCTTTACCTGGAGCTTCCTGATCACACTGCCGGTCATCACCGGCCACGAAGGGCTCGACGTCTCGGGCCTGTTTGCGGTGATGGCAAGCGTCACGCGCGCGGCAAGCGCAGCCATCCCGAACTATAAAGGGGAATTCGGACTACAGCTTGAATTCAGCCGCAAAACGATTGTCGCCGGCGGCCTTCGTTGGCCCGGGATCCACTGGGACCTGGCGCACCTATTATTGCGGCTGGCATGGATTGGGGCGGCGGCGGGGCTGGCGCTATGTGCCGCTCTGTTCTTCGACCGCTTCGATCCGGCGCGCGGCCGCAGGTTAACTCCTACCAAGCGGCGGGGACGGCAGAAGGCCACACCACCCCTTAGTCCACTCCTCAGCGAAAAGGGGAGCAAGGCTGCATCCGGTGGGATCTCTCGCAGTTATGCGGTCACTCACTTGACCCCGCTCGCCGCCGCACGGAGCTGGGGTTTCCCCGAGATGCTCATGGCGGAGTTAAAGCTTGCGTTGAAGGGATACTCCTGGTGGTGGTATGCGGTGGCCGGCGGGCTGCTTGTGGCGCAGTGCGCCACCCCCCTGGAGATTTCGCGGGGCCCGCTGCTGACCGCAGCGTGGATTTGGCCCGTACTCGTGTGGTCGGCCATGGGCGCGCGCGAAGCTCGACACGGCACGGAGCAGATCGTCTTCTCCTGCCCGGGAGTTCTGCCTCGGCAACTTCCCGCCGCGTGGCTTGCCGGAGCGCTCATTGCGGTGGTGACGGGCGGGGGAGTTGCCTCGAGACTTCTGATCGCCGCCAACTACCAGGGCGCTTTAGGTTGGCTCGCCGGCGCACTCTTTATCCCAAGTCTGGCGCTGGCTCTTGGGGTTTGGACAAAATCCAGCCGCCCGTTCGAAGGGATCTTCACGGCGCTGTGGTACGGCGGGCCGCTGAACCGAGTTCCGGGTTTCGATTTCACCGGTGGCGCCAACGGCCGGCATACCGTCGAGTACGGTTGCATTTACCTTGCCCTTGCCGCCGTCCTTCTCGCCGCGGCCTTTTGGCGCCGTGGGTGGCAGTTAGGCCATTCCTAATCTCAAACTCGATCGCAGTGCGGTACCGCCAGCTACCGCCGTTTGCTCGAATTCCATGGCGGCAACTGGCGCTGCCGCACTCCAAGGCGCCCGCTCGGAATGACAGCATGGACTTGAACCGCGAGATTTTGTAGCATCGGAGGCATGAAGAAAACCCCGACCGACAAGCACAACCCTACGCCCAAAAGGCAGGCCCCGCCGCAAGATGTGGATGAGTACCTTGCAGGTGTCACCGAACCCGCCCGCGGTATGTTGATCAAGATGCGCGACGCTATCCGCTCCGTCGCGCCGCCGGAAGCGACTGAGACGATCAGTTACAAGATGCCGGCCTTCAAGTACAACGGAGTACTGGTTTGGTATGCAGCGTTTTCAAAGCACTGCAGCTTATTCCCCACCGCGTCTGTTATGGATGTGTTCAAGAACGAACTTAAGAGCTTTGCCACCTCCAAAGGCACCATCAAGTTCCCCTTGCACAAGCCTCTTCCCGTCGCCCTGATTAAGAGGCTCGTAAAGGAACGGATTCGGCAGATCAAAAGCAAGGAACGGCGATGATGCACTAGCAGGCTGCGGAAAAAACCTTGGACCCTGTCATTCTGAGCGGAGCGAAGAATCTCCGTAGTTGCAGTTTCAACGAACTACAGAGTTCCTTCGTCGTCCGTCGGCTGACGGACTCCTCAGGATGACAGTTCAATCTGGTTTTTCCGCACCCTGCTAGCCACCTCTTCCAAGGCTCTTGCCAATCCCTTGCGAGTGAGTTAACGTTGCGAGTGCAATGAGAAGAGCTTGGATGTTTTGGGTGGCCGATTATGCCGCCGGCATCGTCGCCGCGCTCATCGTGTTGCTGCTGTTGTTGCTGATTGCGGGGTGGGTGAACGTGTTCAACTCGCACGTTATTCTGGGCGTCTTGAGCACCGCGTTGGCCGCTCTTATCATTGCGACGCTGGTGCGTGCCGTCCCTTACGTTCGCGGACGAGCAGACGATCTGCGGCTGGAGGCCCCCGATGAGTCCCTTTCCGGACTGCTCCGGGAGCTGAAGGAGGCGCGCACAGAACGCGAGCTGCGAGAGAAACGGCAGGCTCGGAGAAGGTAGAGTGATGAAGAGACCGTTCGTCGTATGGCCTGTGTTTCTTGCGCTGGCTGGCTCGCTCGCGGCGCAACAGCCGGCGACGAATCCCGGCGAGGCCGCGGCTCCAAATCCCGCAGAGAATATCAAGGTGCGGGTGGACCTGGTCAACGTCCTGATGACGGTCACCAACAAGAGGAATCGCCTGGAAAACGGTCTGTCCAAGGAGGACTTCCAAGTCTTTGAGGACAACAAGCCGCAGACGATCCGGTATTTCAGCCGCGAAACAGACCTTCCGCTACGCATCGGCGTACTGGTTGACACCAGCGCCAGCATTCGCGATCGGCTGCGTTTCGAGCAAGAGGCCGCCATCGATTTCCTTGAGACCACGCTGCGCCCCGGCAAGGACCTGGCTTTCGTAGAAGCGTTTGACGTGCAACCGCAAACGGTGCAGGACTACACCGACGATATGGAGAAGCTCTCTGCGGCGATTCGGAGCATGATGGCGGGTGGCGTAACCACTCTGTTCGACGCTATTCATTCCGCCTGCCAACAGAAAATGCTGGTCTTTCCGCCTCCCGAGCCCTACCTTCGCCGCGTGATGATCGTGATCAGCGACGGCGAGGACAACCAGAGCGAACACACGCGCGAGGAAGCGCTTAAGATGGCGCAACACGCCGAGGTAACCCTCTACGCGGTCAGTACCAGCGAACCCGGCGCGCAGACGCACGGAGACAAGGTTTTGAAACGCCTGGCCGAGCAGACAGGAGGCCGGGCTTTTTTCCCCTTCAAGGCCGATGAGACTGCCGCGGATTTCCGGGAGATCGCACGAGAACTTCGCGGCCAGTACAGCTTGGCGTACGTCTCCACGAACCGGGCTCACGACGGAACCTTCCGCAACATCACCATCGAACCCTTGCAAAAGGGCTTGCAGGTACGCGCCAGGCCAGGGTATTTCGCACCTTCCGAATAGCCTAAGAGCCGAAATTCCCGAACTTCCCAAGAGACCATGAGTTGGTGTATGGTGTTTTGTTCCCGGGAACGAGTTAAGGCACCCCGCTTGCAAGTGGAAATTCTAGATTTGAGGTTTCAGATTAGAGAATCCGCAGAAATCGAAGGAGACTATTTGCCATGCCACTAGTATCAATGCGTCAACTACTCGACGAAGCCGCGCGGGGCGGGTATGGAGTTGGCGCTTTTAACGTCAATAATATGGAGCAAATCCAAGCGATTATGGAGGCGGCGCGGGAAACCAAGTCGCCTGTGATCATCCAGGCCAGCCGCGGGGCGCGCAGTTATTCACAGGATCGGTTCCTCTATCACCTGATGTTGGCTGCCACAGAACTTTACCCTGAGATTCCCACCGTATTGCACCTTGACCACGGCAACAGCGTGGAAACCTGCAAGTCTGCGATTGCCATGGGGTTCACCAGCGTGATGATGGACGGCTCGCTGATGCCGGACGGCAAAACGCCCTCAACCTTTGAGTACAACGTCTCGGCGACGCGTGAAGTCGTGGAGTTGGCGCATGCCAAAGGCGTCACCGTAGAAGGCGAGATCGGCTGCCTGGGCGGCATTGAAGACGGTCACGGCGCCGGCCTTGACGGACTGAGCCACCTTACCGACCCCGATCAGGCCGTCGAGTTCGTCAAGCAGACCGGACTGGACGCCCTGGCCATCGCCATCGGCACCAGCCACGGCGCCTACAAGTTCACCAAGAAACCCACGGGGGAAACGCTCAAGATGCAGCGCCTCATCGAAATCCATAACAAGCTGCCCGGCACCCACCTCGTCATGCACGGGTCATCCAGCGTCCCGAAAGACCTGCAGGACATCATCAACCAGTACGGCGGCAAGCTGAAGCCCACCTGGGGCGTCCCCGTCGAGGAAATCCAACTCGGCATCAAGAACGGCGTGCGCAAGATCAACGTGGATACGGACAACCGGCTTGCCATCACCGGCGCTATCCGTAAGGTCTTTTTCGAGAAGCCAGAAGAGTTCGATCCTCGCAGCTACATGAAGCCCGCACGCGAAGCGATGAAGAAGGTCGTGGCGACGCGCATGACCCAATTCGGCCAAGCGGGCCACGTCGGCGACTATGCTCCCATCCCGCTTGAAGAGATGGCCAAGCGCTATCAGGGGAACGGCAACCCGGCGGTCAAGAGTGGATCATAGCGGCAGGCTTCTAGCGCGGACGCGCTTTCTCGAGGTCGCGAGAATAACTCCCCTCCTCAGCGGGAGGAGGGGCAGGGGTGGTGGGTAGTGGCGCGTGAGCGGCATCCACCCCTAACCCCTCCTTACCGAAGGAGGGGAATCATTTTCGTGCCAAGTGGTGAGGCGAACGATCATGAAGTCTTCGCCCGAATGACAGTGTTCAAGCATTTTCGCGCGGGCGGCGCATACACGCAATTCCGTGCCTGCGCCGCGCACCCGTCTTACTGCTGAGGCGGAGGGGGCGCCTCCCCGCCCGGCCCGTGACCCTGCATGCGGCCACGCATGTGTTGTTGCATCTCGTCGAACTGTTTCTTCTGGTCGTCTTTGAGCACATCGCGAATCTTGCCGTTGCTTTCGTCCATGATACTCTTCATCTTGCTCATTCTGTCTTCTCGGGAAAGAGACGTATCGGAATGGAGGCTTTCCATTTTCTTCTGACGGTCCTCCAGGATGGGCTTGATCAAGGCTTTCTGATCGTCAGTCAGCTTCAGCGACTTGTCCAGTCTCTGAAGTTGTTCATCCGGAGTCATGCGATGGCCCCGGCCCATAGCCCCGCCCGGTGGCGGCCCGGGTTCTTGCGCGCTCGCGCCCAACGCTACCCCTAAAACTAGCAATCCACTTGCTGCAACGGCTAGTAACCGTTTGTACATTGTTACTCCTCCTGTCAAAATGATCCCACATGGTAAGAGGACGTATTGTCGCCCGATAAGGTTGCACCCTACTTGGGGTTCCCCGAAATGCCTGAGTGTAGCGCCGGCCTTCAGGTCGGCACTCCTGTTTTAGCGACATGCTGACCTGAAGGTCAGCGCTACGGGTCAAATTAGGACACTTCCCGGACGGCATCGTGCTTGACAACATTCGACTTGGCAAAGTTCGGCAGGCACAGCAACCCTGGTTGAAGATAAGCAATCTAATAGACTTAATGTCCGCCGCGGCGCGGACTTCTGTGTTCGACTTGCAAGACGGCAAACAGGGCTGCCTAATACGTTCATTAGAAAAGGAAAACGCCTATGAGACCTGCGGATCTGTTTCCGGCGTGGGGACGTGTTCTACGCGGGTACAAGCCTTTCCTGTCAATCGAGATCACACGAGAGTGCCCTCTAAGGTGCCCCGGTTGTTACGCTTACGAGCCAGGCCATCTCGGCAGCGCCGGACCTCTCCGGCAACTCAGCGACTTTCGGGGAGAAGCGTTGGTGCGAGGCGTCTTGCGTCTGGTTAGACGCTTCCGGCCCTTGCATGTATCCATCGTAGGGGGCGAACCTCTGGTCCGGTACCGAGAATTGGACGTCATCCTCGCCAAACTGGCCGACATGGGCATCGAGGTCCTGCTCGTCACCAGCGCGGTGCGGCCCATCCCCGCCGCCTGGAACGATCTGCCCAATCTGTACCTCGCAGTCTCAATTGACGGCCTTCAGCCCGAACACGACCGCCGCCGCGCGCCCGCAACCTACGACCGCATCCTGAAGCACATCGCGGGGCACAGAATCATCGTCCACTGCACCATCACGAGGCAGTTGCTCCAGCGCCCGGGTTACCTGCGGGAGTTCGCGGAGTTCTGGTCAAAGCGCCTCGAAGTACGCAGACTCTGGTTCAGCCTTTATACGCCGCAGGAAGGCGAACAAAGCGCGGAACGGCTGACTCCGCAAGACCGGGCGACGGCGCTCGAGGAACTCGCGCGACTGCGCCTCAGCTTCCCGCTCATGGAACTGGGGGATCGCGTGCTGGCAGGGTTCCTGCATCCACCCGAATCGCCGCAGCAGTGCCTGTTCGCGCAAGCCACGGCGTGCGTCTCCGCCGACCTCACCACTCGCATCTTACCCTGCCAGTTTGGCGGCCGGCCGGTTTGCAAGGAATGCGGCTGCGTCGCTTCCGCCGGCCTTGCTTCATTCTCGAACTATAAGCTGGCGGGGTTGGTCCAGATCGGGGACCTCTTCTCGCTTTCGAAGAGAGTGGGCGACCAATGGGCCGCCTTCGCAAACCGCGACCGAGCGGCGCAATTGCCGATTGCCGATGGACGATTAACGGTGGATTGACGATCGTCGATTGCGGCTGTCATTCTGAGCGCAGCGAAGAATCTCAGCAGTTCGTCATGACCTCATCGAACTGCGGGGATTCTTCGCTGCGCTCAGAATGACAGAGATCTTCGGTGGGCAATCATCAATCCCTCTTGAGTGCCGCGCGGTTTGCTGCCGGATGAGCCGTGCGCCGTCGACGCTGGGGTTGGGGCCGTTCTTTCGGAAACGTCAGACTCCAGAATGCGGGGTCCTCGACACCCAGTTTCCACGCGGCAAAGCCTCGCAGGTGGAATTCCTCCATGAGTCCCAATTTAGCTTCCAGGCTCCGGCTGTTCTCATACCAGCCGGTATGGACGCCGTCGGCGTCGCTGTACTCGAACCAGGGGGTGCGCCAGCGCTCATCCCAAACTCCATCGAGGCTGAAATGGTCCATGCGATTCCGGGCATCGGAAAAGCTGAGGGTGTGGGCTGAGGTTTCCTCCCCGCTTTTTACCCATTCCCTGCCGTAGAAGGGAATGCCGAGCAGGATCTTCTGGCGGGGCACTCGCTGGGTGGCGTATTCGACCGCGGCTTTCACCCAGTCATAGCCGGCCACTGGCCCGGGAGGCGTGGCGATGCTGTGGTGGTCATAGGTCATCAAGGTCATGAAGTCGACCGCTCGGCCGAGGGCTCGAAAGTCGAAGGGAGCGCCCCACTCGCCGCCGTGAAATTCGCGCCTGGGATTAACGTCGGGATAGACATCGGAGAAACGAGGAACCACGGCAATGCTGAGCAGGCGTCCTTCGCTGTGCAGCCGAGCCGCCACGCGCTGCACAAACCGCGTGTAATAAGGCTTGTCTGCGGGTGCGATGTACTCGAGGTCAAGCTGCCAGCCGACGAAATCATAACGCTCGGCCAGGCGGGCCAGATTAACCGCGGCCCGTTGCTGCGCGCGGAGGCTGCGCAAGAGCGCCCTGGCCGTGTCCCGGTCAAAGCCCGGGTTGACGACCAGGGGCATCACGGGAACTCCGGCCCGCCGCGCAGCTTCCAGAACCGCGGGAGGGACTTCGCCCTCCACCCCGCCCTCTTCATCCACCGCAAACGACTGGGGAGCAACCACGGTCATTTGCGCAACATGCTCCACGAGCGACTCGATACCCACTGGGCCGGGCGCGTAGTAGTACATCGCCAAAGGACGGGCCGCCAGCACGTGCCAGCGGGCCTTGACCAGCTCCGGATCAAGCTTGACGGCAGGCTTCGCGGCCGTACGCGACGGCTGGGTCGCTATGAGGTTGGGTAATATCACAATGGTCAATATTATGATTCCAGTAAGGCGCGTTAGAATCAATCGCATATCTCGGAATTCCTTATCAGTTGGGCACGGCGCCCAAGCCGTGAATGGTTCCAGGCCATACGTAGCCAAACGAATTCTATCACAGTCCTGGAGCGGCACAATTCCAAATTCGGACGGAGCGCGGGCATCTTGCCCGCAGTCGCGGGCAGGATGCCCGCGAGAAAGTGCGAAGAAATTCGTAACATGTCATCCTGAGCGCAGCGAAGGATCCCTGCAGTTGTCCGTAAATCGTTGGACCCGTGCAAACTGCCGAGATCCTTCGCTTCGCTCAGGATGACAAGCGGCAGATTTTTCGCACGTTTTGAACTCTCAGTCATTCCTTCGACCCGCTCACGACAGGCTCTCTCCGCGAGCGGGAGCGGGACGCTCCCGCGACTGCGGGCGAGACGCCCGCACCACAGGCGGGCAGGATGCCCGCGCTCCATCAGCGGGATTGTCGCTGGCGGCGTTTCCAGATGCTCCAAACGAAGTACGCGGGAATGCCGCTGCCCACCAGGCCAATACTCCACACTGCGTCCGACCATTGGGTATGCACAGTATTCGCCAGCACCACCACAGACAGAATCACAAAAATCGCAGGGACGACCGGGTATCCCCAGGTGCGATAAGGCCGCTTGAGGCCGGGTTCCCGGCGCCGCAAGATGAAGATCCCGGCGGTGACCAGAGCGTAAAAGAGGTACTCGGCGAAGATCACTTTGGTGAAGAGCCCTTCGTACTGGCCGGTCAGGGCGAAAAGCCCGGCGATGACGCTTTGAGCGGCGATAGCTGCGGCCGGGGTACGGTAGCGAGGGTGCACACCGGCCAGGAACTGCGGGAAGAGTCCGTCGCGGGCCTGCGCAAACGGAACTCGCGACCCCGATAGAATCGAACCATTCAGCGCCGCAAAGCTCGAAATCATGACGCCGATGGCGATGAACGCGCCGCCGGCTCTGCCCATGAACTGCCGCGCGGTATCGGCGGCAACGGTATTAGTAGAGGCAATATGCTCCGGCGTCAAAACATAGAAATAGGCAATGTTCACCAATATGTAAACAGCGATTACCAGCAGCGTGCCCAGGATAAGAGCGATGGGCATATTGCGCTGGGGGCGCTCGACCTCCCCCGCCACCATGCTCAGGTTGTTCCAGCCGTCGTAAGCCCAGAGCGCGGCGACAGTGGCCGCGCCGAAAGCGGCGAGCAGGCCGCCCTGCGCCCCAAGCTCGACGTGGGCGCGGAAGTGCCCGAACGAGCCGTGGCCAAGCGCCAGGCCAAACACGATGATGATGAAAAGCACGAGCAGTTTGGCGGCCGTGAAGAACGTCTGGGTGCGTCCGCTGCGGCGCACTCCCAGAACGTTCAACCCGGAAAGTAGCAGCACCAGAATCGCCGCGCCCACCTGCCCGCCCGTCAATTGCAGCCTTATGGAATGACTTGCGATTTCGACCGGCGCTTGCCAAAGCACTTCTTTCAGGCCGGGGAAGAAGTACGCCAGATAGAGAAAGAAGCCGGCGGCAATGGTAGCAATCGATCCGCTCTTGGCCACCACAAACTGCGACCAGCCGTAAAGGAAGCCCATTGCCGGCCCGTAACCGCGATGCATGTAGACGTATTCCCCGCCCGCCTCCGGAAGCGCCGCCCCCAGCTCCGCGTATCCCAGCGCCCCGAACAGGCTGAGCGCTCCTGCCAGAACGTAGACCAGAAGAACGAGCATGGGCGCGCCCACCTGCCGGAGCATCAGGCTGGGCACGACGAAAACTCCCCCGCCGATCATCGTCCCGGCCACGACCGAGATGGCGCCGTAGACGGTCAGCCCCTTGACGAGTTCCGGCCGTCGTTCCATTCAGTCGACTTCCTTTGTTTTCATAGACATTCTCGCTTTGTTCCGTCGAAAAACAGCAGTCAGCCGTCAGCTTTCAGCTCTCAGCCAAGCCATTCGGGCTGGCGCAGACCCCGTGGTGTGGGGTCTCGGATGCCCCGAAGGGACAGGTCAGAGCCGGCGGCGCAGTCTGACCGAACTGCGCCTTCGGCGCATCGCAGACCCCGACAAGTCGGGGTCTGCGCCAACCCACGGTCCTTTGTTTTCATAGACATTCTCGCTTTGTTCCCGAAATTCGTGTATGCATCGTGTTCCCGGCCGGCTTTCACCGCCGACACAACCCCGTGATCATACTCTAGCCTATAAATCTGCGTTTGTCAAGAGACAAGAAGTCCGGCCGCGAGACGGTAAGAAAGA
>Ga0181538_10006044_pt1 | contig 10616 bp, 6 predicted proteins | sample PEATcosm2014_Bin_40_FD_119773 | JGI IMG/M metagenome (GOLD analysis project Ga0181538, IMG submission 119773) | Peatland microbial communities from MTU Mesocosm Facility, Houghton, MI, USA - PEATcosm2014_Bin23_30_metaG | ecosystem: Environmental > Terrestrial > Soil > Wetlands > Peat | place...
GCGCCATCCAGTTGGCCGCCATTCAAAAGCATTTGTGCGAACCGCAGATAATCCTGCGCCGTCGCGAGCAGACCGCCCCCGCCGCTCGGCATGGCGGGTGGCTTGGAAAGATCAGGGGCCAGATCGTTTGCGGGGGAGGCGGGAGTCCACTCGTTCTTGTCACTCACCCGATAGAGAGTGGCCAACCGATTCATCTTTTCCTTCGGTACGTAGAAGCCCGTGTCCTTCATGACCAGCGGCTCAAATATCCGTTCGCGCATGAAATCCGCGAGCGACTTGCCGGAGAGCTTTTCCACCAAGTACCCCTGTATGTCCACCGAAATGCTATAGACCCAGCGCGTCCCAGGCTGATAAAGCAACGGCAGCTTGGCAAGCTTGTTGATCATTTCCTGGAGGTTGGCGGAATGCAGAACTTGCTGATCGTGGTACATCTTATCCACGAGATCGCTGCCAAAGCCGTAAGTGAAACCCGCCGTGTGTGTCATCAATTGAAGCATTGTGGGTGGATGGACGGGATCTTCCAGAACCGGCTCGCCGCTGTTGTCGACGCCTTTGAAAACCTTCAGGTTGGCGAACTCTGGAATGTATTTTGAAATAGGATCGTCCGGCTGCCATTTGCCTTCTTCATAAAGCATCATCATGGCGGCGCCTGTGACCGGTTTGCTCATGGAATATATGCGAAATATCGTGTCCTTATCCATCGGCGCGCCAGTGGCGAGATCCTTTTTGCCGTAGGTTTTGAATTCCACCACCTTGCCGTGGCGCGCCAGGACGGTCACCATCCCCGCGAATTGTTTCTCATCCACCTTTTGCTGCATTGCCGCGTCGAGGCGCTCGAGCCGCTCTGACGAGAAGCCTACTTGTTCCGGCTTCGCATTGGGCAAGCCTTGCCCCGAAATCGTCTGAGCCATCGAAGCCATGATTAAAACGACGACAAAGTTACAAAGCCAAATCACGGTACTTTGCGACACGCGGCCGGAGCCTTGGTTTTTCATCGTGCCTTCTCCTGTTCTGCGACATTTCCCCCGCGCGCAGCGGCGCAGGTTAGAGTGAAATCAGCCACGCAGTGCGTGGTCGTAGCCGGTTCGGATGATCGAATCGGCTGAGGTCGAAACTCCCAGAAGAGCCGTGCTGTTCATTATTCAGTCCTCACAGAGTAGGTTAGGCGAAGACAGCTCTCGAAACAACGGTTTGCCGGGAAGCCCTGTTCTCCTGGCGCCCGCTCATGGTGATGGCCACAGTTGTTTCAATTCTGTCCCCTCCACCCGGAACAGCCAAGTCGTGTATTCCGGATGGTCCGCCATCCCCTCGTCCGGCGGGGGGGGCTGCTCCGTGGTGGCGGCGAAATAGAGCTCGTCGTCCAATTGAAAGAAGTTCCAACTGCCCGTGCAATAGGGAAGGACAACCTGCACATTCTTGAGGTCGTGAATACTGATGAGGAGAGCTGGGTCCGAACACTGAAACTCCTTGGGAGGCGTCCGGATAGGCTTAAGAGCCGCGATGAAGAGAATCGTCTGCCGCAGGCCGATGGCTCGGCTCAGCTCCGCTTTTGATAAGTCGAAGTCACTTGGACCGTAGCGAAACTCCTCGAAGGCCCGGCGGACGACAGGATGGGCAAGGACCTGCCGATCCAGCCCCCCTGGGAACGGCTGAAAGGGAATCGCCTGGTAGTTTGCGACGCTCCGCTCAAGGGCTGCTATGCCGCGCGTCCAGTTCTTGCTGCAACCTACCAAACCCGCGACTTCCGTGACATTTCCCAATTCCGCCGGATCCTTTACCGGAGGCCAATAGGCGGACGCCGCTCCCGTGCAAAATTGCGGCTGGAAGGAGCGGGTAAAAGGATCGGTCAAGAGGACAACGTGGGTTGCTTCGGGAACATGGCCCAGAAGGAGAACTCTTTCGGGTCGGAGGCGGTACTCACGCCACCACCGCACAAGACTGGTCCCCGTCCGAGGGCTCAGCGGCCGCACGGCTTGACGATACGCCTTCGCATCGCGCTCTTTTCTTTCCACAAATTCGCTCCGAAAAGAAATAAGGGACAGCGACATCAGAACCAGTATTCCCAAACCCCATAACCATCGACGCCGGGATTGCGTGAGAACCAGAATGAATAGAAACGGCGGAGTCAGAAAGATAAAAACGCACGAGGCGATGTTCATCCCTGGTGGGAATCGGCTTGACGTCCAGTTAATCAGATTGTAAATATAGTTGCCGCTCCCCGCCAGGATTGCCATGCTCCAGGTGACGGCCAGGATCGCCAGCCATTCGCGATACCGCAACCAATTTAACGCCATCAAGAGCCCGATCAGGAGCGGGGTTGCCACGATGAAAAGTAAGGCTGCAGTGATGCACCACCCCAAGAATGGAGCGGCGATCGATACGAAAGTGTTGATCATATGAACTGTTCAAATTCCGTCATGTGAGCCGGAAGTCCCGTTTTGAATTTCCGGTCAAGTGGCAACATACCCCTGAACGCTTCGCAATACAATGGTTCGTTAGGGTTCGAGCGTGCCGCGGTGTTGCCGCGACGGCCAGTCCGGACGGTCTGCTAATCTAATGCGTGATACCCACGGGTCAGAATCTCAACGGAGGATGTTATGCGCATCGCAAGATTCATGTTCTGTCTTATGCTTTTCGGGTGCCTGACTTCGCTGCTCTGGGCGGCGGATGTCACCGGGAAGTGGGCTGCCCACTCGGAGGACGGCCCGTCTTGGATGTTCAACCTGAAATCCGACGGCAACAAGGTGACCGGCACGATACAAGGCAACGATGGCAAGGACCGTCCCATCAATGAAGGCAAGCTGGAAGGGAGCGACATCTCCTTTTCGGTTGACTCTGAGTGGCAGGGCAGCCCCATTACGCTGGTGTTCAAGGGAAAAGTCTCCGGTGACGAGATGCAGCTTCGCGTGGATACCAAAGACGGGAATTGGGGCACTGACCTCGTCGCCAAACGCTCTGCGGGCAAGTGATCAGCAGCCTGGAGCGGCCTTCGTTCCTGCCAGGTCGTTGTCGAGGCCGCTGCCACTTTGCGCCCATCCTACTACCAACGCGTGACGGATTGCGGCTTGAAACAGTCGTCGCAGCGAAAGACGGCGCAGTGGCGAGTAATAGTCTAAAACGCCGCGGCTCGATGGTTGGTGTCAGAATGCTTCCTATTTCCGGGAATCCGCCAGCACGGTTTCGAGCGCGAGTTGCAGCACCTCGGCCAGATGGTAAGCGCGCCGTCCGGTGCTTTGCAGGATCTGTTCGCGGCAACTGAACCCATCCGTCACAATCAGGGTATCGGCTGCGGCGGCGCGGACGGCAGGCAACAACACGCGCTCCCCGATCGCCTGGGCCACCTCGTATTTGTCGATGTCAAATCCAAACGGGCCGGCCATCCCGCAGCAACCCGTGTCCGGAACGCTCAGTTCGATTCCCATTTTGCGCAGCAAAGACCCAGCGTCCGCCGACTTCATGAGCGCTTTCTGGTGACAGTGACCGTGCAGCACGGCTCGGCGTCCGAGCCACGGTGGAGCGTATCCCGGCGCCTGACGGTCGAGGAATTCACTCAGCAGAAACGTTTGGCGGCGAAGTTGGTCGGCCCGCGGATCTTCGGGAAACAAGTTGCAGAGTTCGTCGCGGAACACCGAGGCGCAACTGGGTTCGAGAACGATCACGGGGGTGCCCGCTTGGATCTCGGCCTCCAGGGCGCCCAGGACCCGGCGCAAGTAGCGCTTGGCATCATCCAGCATTCCGAAATCGTACAAGGGGCGGCCACAGCACAGTTGTCGCGAGAGAATGCACGGCTCAAATCCGGCGTGTCTTAGCACTTCCACCGTGGCTTGGCCGGCCTCTGGATGAAAATAATTGGTAAAGGTATCCGTCCAAAGCAGAACCCTCCTTCCTGAGGATGCTCCCGATGCAGGCGGCGGGCGCAGGGTTTGGTCTGTCACCGTGATCCCATGACCCTGGGCCCAACTTCGGAAAGTTTTGGGAGCCAGCCGGGGAAACTGGCGCGCCTCTGGAATGCTCAAGAGCTTCTTGAACGCCTGCCTCAAGCCGGGCGCATTGATGAGCGCATTCAAGATCTCCGGTGCGATCGATCCCAGTCGCGCCCACTTGTCGATCCAGCCAAAAGCGTAGGCGCGGAGCGGCCGCAGCCGGTTGTCGTAGTAGTGGGAGAGGAACTCGGCCTTATACGTGGCAATATCCACGTTAACGGGGCATTCGCCCTTGCACGCTTTGCAGGAGAGGCACAGTTCGAGCGACTCCTTCACGTGTTCATCCTTCCAGCCGCCTTTCACGACCTCTCCCTGAAGTAACTCGAAAAGCATGCGCGCTCGGCCTCGCGTACTGTGTGCTTCTTCGAGAGTCGCACGGTAGCTGGGGCACATCGTACCGGCGTCGCCCTTTCGACACGCACCGATGCCGATACAGCGCAGCATGGCCCTTGAAAACGAGCCCTCATCAGTGGGAAACTTGAAGTGCGTGCTGGTTTGCATGGGATCGTAGTCCGCGCCGAGCCGCAGGTTCTCAGCGGGCAGATAGGCATCCACGACTTTGTGCGGATTCATCTTTCCGTCCGGATCCCACAAGGTTTTGAACTTGCGAAAGGCCTGTACCAATTCGGGACCGAACATTTTCGGCAGCAGACTCGCACGGGCCTGTCCATCTCCATGCTCTCCCGAGAGCGAGCCGCCATAACTTATAACCAGGTCGGCAGCGCGGCCGAGGAAATCGGTGAACTGACGGACGCCCGGCTCACTGAGCAGATCGAAGCTCACTTGCATGTGGATGCAACCATGTCCAAAGTGGCCGTAAAAGCCGGCCTGGTAGCCGAATGCTTTAAGAAGCTTGCGGAGGTCGCGCAGATAAGCGCCCAGTCTTTCCGGCGCCACCGCAGCGTCCTCCCAGCCTTCCCACAACAAGGGCGCTCCGGGCATGAATTGCGCGCCGCGCGGCCCAGCTTCACGCACCTGCCAAACGGCTTTGGCTTCGGCTTTGCTATAGAGCCGCAGGTTGGGTGCACCCGCCCCGCGGCGAAGGCCTTCCATCATCCGGCGAGCGCGGCTTTCTGCTTCCCCTGCGTCGTTCGAGCCGAACTCGGCGAGCAGAATCCCACCTCCTTTCGGCATCAGCTCGACGCCCGCCACGCCTTTCTTGGCCAGAGTATCCACCATCTTGCCCTCGAGTCCTTCCAGGGCGATGGGGCCGAACTCGAGAATTTGCGGAACATCGTCCGCGGCGATGTAGGGGTCGTCATAGCCGAGCCCCACGAGCTGGCGCTCTTGGGGACTGTCGATAAGCTTCAGGCGGGCGGTAAGGACCGTAACGCACGTGCCTTCCGTCCCCACTAGCGCGCGCGCCACATGAAATCCATTCTCGGGTAAGAGCTCATCGAGATTGTACCCGGAGACCCGGCGTGGAATTCGAGGATACCGTTCACGCACCAGCGGTGCGTAGGCGTCTCGAATCTCCCTGAGGCCCCGGTAAATCTCAGCGCGACGGCCGCCCGCGGTGAGAATCGACTGGAGATCGCTCTCGCTCGTGCGACCCACCTTCATCCGGGTGCCATCATAAAGCAAGATGTCGAGTTCCTCGACGTTGTCGACGGTCTTTCCTCCCATGATCGAGTGCGTACCACAGGAGTTGTTCCCGATCATGCCGCCCAGGGTGCATCGGCTGTGCGTCGCAGGGTCGGGCGCGAAGGTGAGCCGATGCGTTTCGGCCTGGTTGCGCAAGACGTCGAGCACCACCCCGGGCTCGACGCGGGCGGATCGCTCGTCCGGATCGAACTCCAGGACCTTATTCATGTACTTGCTGAAGTCGAGTACTACGGCGACGTTGCAACACTGTCCGGCCAAGCTCGTCCCGGCTCCCCGTGGCAAGACGGGCGCCCGGAACTTTCGGGAGGCTGCAACCGTTGAGATAACGTCGTCGGCGTCTCGGGGTACAACCAGGCCAATGGGTATTTGACGGTAGTTCGACGAGTCGGTCGAGTAGAGCGCCCGGCTCCCGGCATCGAAGCGGACTTCTCCACGAACGCTTTTGCGCAGCTCGTTTTCGAGAGCGCGAGCTTCTCGAAATGCGTCAACCGGCTTTCCATGTGAGCTCGGCGGTAGTTTGTCCATAGTGGAAATTAGCAAGACCCCCTCGCTCCAGTCCGAGGCCGGCGCTTCTTGCCGTTACGGAGCTTAAGAAGCTTTATGACGTTTGGATCCACGCCGCGTGCCGTCCTGTGAGAATGGGCCTTAACATAATACTAAAATCCACTCGGGGATGTGTTCCTTTGCAGGAAATTCAGCCATCACCAACTCTGAGGCGATGTGTGGTTTTGTGCTGCGTGGGGCGCGGCGCCAGGGCTTATTTCCACCGATCACCATGTTTCAGTACGTAATGCGAGAATACATAGTGCCATGGGATCAAGGGAACAAAAATAACCACCATCAGGATAGCTTTGATGTCTTCTGCCACCGCCGCACTGACCTGATGGGCGGACCATAACGGCAGTGCAAAGGCCGCGAGGTAGATCGCCTTCCAGACCATCTCGAACAGCAATACAGGCAACATCTGCACGGGGTATCGGAGTCCTAATGCGGCGGTCGCGCCGAGGCCCGCCAGCAGGGCAACTCGGACGCCGTGGGCTGCCGCGAACTCATTGGTGTGGTGGATGACGGTGGGCCAGATAAACACGGCGAGCCCAGCGGCCATCACAAAGTATGCGGCCCGCAGTGTGTAGAGGCGAAACAGGGACACCTCGCATAGGCCGGCTCGTGATGTCACCTCATCGGATGGACCGGACGGCTCGACAACCGAGTTCATAGTGACGCCTCCTATGGCAGAGCAGCGCGACACTAGCATGACGATGAGCATGCGTCAAGGTACGGTTTGTGCCTCGATTTGTCAGGGTGTATTTGGGAAAAGGAACTAGTTGGAAGCGAATACGAGCACAGAACGCAAAGGCCGCCTCAGTCCGCGAGCGGACTGCCTGATCAAGAGTTCTTCCTAACTAGTCCGTTTTCCCCCTATAGGTCTGTCAAAGGCGAAATCCGGAATTATAAGCACTACCCCATGGTGACCACGACTGCGCCGGCTGACGAAGCATCCTCATGATGTAAGATCATGAGGTACCAGCCGACCGAGACCAGCAAGGGCAGTTCTTCAAGCCGACTGGCCGATGGATCAATCTCAACGAGCGCCTGAAACTTGAATAGATCCGACCAGTTGCTCTCTTCCGCCCCCGCTTTGAAAGCGACCAGTGCCTTCCCCGCAGTGTCCACAAAGTTGAACTTGGTCGTCCAGAAGTTTGCGGGCTTCCATGCGTATATGCGGCCGCCCGCAAACTGCAGTTCGCCTTCCGATCCCCAGCCCTTGGGCTCATAAACGGCGAGATCCGTCTCCTGCCCCCGCCGGCGCACCGTAACGCGGGGACGGAAGTAACCGACTCGCTTGAAAGTCCAGTCTCCAGCCGCTAGGGAAGCCTCGGCGAGCGAACCGAACGACTTCACAAAGCGGAGACTGCCAAACAGCCGGCTGCCGTCACGCAATTCAAAAGTGCGTTGCAACGCTTTCGGCTGAGACCAACAAAGACGATTCCCAGGCGTGATGTCCAGCGGTTCCACCATAATAACTCGTATTATAGATTTGAACTCCCTGCGAAAGAAGCGTTGCCTGGATGGAGCACGCCTGCCGGCCCACATCGACCCCGCTTAAACGGCCTGGCGTTCACCTATAACAGACGACTTGGCTGGCAAAGAACTCGGACTGGCGAGGAGAGAGCCAGTCCGAGTCTAAGCAGGCCGCTAGTTGGGGTTCGTCTTAGGCCTGGGATTGAAATCGTTGGGAACTGGGTTGGTGATGCCTAAGGTGCGGTCGGTGGTGGTGATTCCCAGGTATGAGCACCCGCCGGTCCCCCATGCCGGGGGCAGAGTTGTAATCATCGATTCAGGCACCGTTACGTAGGACGGCGGCAGCGGCGGGGCCGCTCCGCTCAGTCGTGCAGTACTGAAAGCGTCTGTCAGGTCTGAGATACCCTGCACAAACAGATCTTCCGGCCCCAGATCCGGTTGTCCGAATTCCCGCTCGCCTAATACCCGGCCTTTGATTTCGTCGGGAAGCAGCGCGAGCCGGATCAGGTTAAACGTGATGTCAACGAATTTAACCACGGAGGACTGGCTGCCCTGGTTGTGAGAAACATAGTGGGTTTTCGCATAAGGCGAAATCACCAGGAACGGAACGCGCGGGCCATTGCTGATCAGTGAGTTATCCGGGCCGAATCGCCGGACCGGCGGTTGAACGTGGTCGTAGTCGCCCTCGGAATCGTCCCAGGTAATGACGATCGCGCATTGGGACCAGTAGGGGCTTGCGGCGATCTTATTGATAGCTTCAGCCACCATCGCTTCGCTGATTTGAGCGTCCGAGTACGCCGGATGGTCATCGTCACCGAGATAGTTCTTCTGCACCGTCTTGTCCGGGTTAGTAGGCGTCAGGTTGAAGAGGTTCGTGTAGCCACCTTTGACGAAGAACAACCCGCCCTGCGTCGGAAGGGTTTGGTTATCGAGCGCGCTGAAGAAATCGCCCAGCCCGTGAAGTTGCTGCCGCATTTGAGGGTTGTTCGCGATATAGCCAAAGTACTGCGGCCCGTTGTGATGCGTAATGTAAGACGCGTGCGTCCCGTTGGCGTCCACCGCATCGGAGTCCGTGGGTTCTTTGTCGTAGCCCTCTTCATACCAGCCGAACGGTACGGACGCCTTGCGCAGGTCGGTGATGACTTTGACGTCGTCTTTCACGTCAGCGAGGTCGTCGTCCGGGTCGGTGTCTCGCGTCACGATGTTCCCCAGGTTTCCGCCCGCCAACGTCAGAGGAAGTGTCGCATACGTGAGGTTGATCTCAGTCCCATATCCGGGGAAGTCGCCGGGATTGACGGGCATCTTATTTGCCACCGGCGTGGGATCAGACGGCGAGCCCCAGAAGGGATCGCTGTCGTTCAATACAGGCACACCCGGAAGGGACCCGCCGTTGTCCGTATAGCCTTCGAGCGGATGCAGCGCCCACTGCGTTTGGCCGGCCTGCGCACCGATAATCGCCAGGTTGCCGGGTGTGGAAGGTCCCGTCATGGTTTGGAAGATGTTGTCGAAGAGAACGAACTCGTCGGCATATCCCCAAAGCAGCGGAACAGTGTCGCAATCTTCATAAGCCATGGCGAGTTCGCCCATCTGCTTTGCCTTAAGGCTGGGAGTGGGAGTGGAGTCGGAGGGGGTCCAATACTTGAGTTCTTCGACGGAGGCAAACTGGTCCATCAGAGGAACTTCATTCTGGAGGTCCATCTTTGCCACGATGCGCGGGTGTGAGTGGTCGATATCGTCGGTGTCGGCGGCGTAGCATGTAGAGGGTGAGAGCGTGCCGTTAACCGTGGATTTGGGGCACGTGTCGTTAGGTCCGATACGGAACGGGCTGATGGCGATCGTTTTGCCGTTAGTATCCACCAGGTTCTGACTGAAGCCGGGCGTCTGCGCCGCCGCTTGGCTGAAGAGCCCGTTGGCGCCGGGAAACGTGCCGAAATACGAGTCGAAGGAACGGTTCTCCTGGTAGAAAACGAAAACGTACTTTATTTTGCCCCGGACCAAATTGAGTAGTTCGGGGTACGAAATATTGGGCTCGGCTTTGGGTGGGATGTAGTATTTGTTGACGAGATCGCGATGGCTGCTTCGCCCTTCTTGGGCGCGCAACATTACCGTGGGTTGCAGCAAAAACAGTCCCGCGATGACCACTGCGATTCTCTGCCGCATAGTTGAAGTCATGAGCAACCTCCTCTCAGATTTGAAAGTGACATGCCGGCAAGCCACACTCCGGGGCTGTGAGCACAGGTGCCTGCACAGGGAACAGCAAATCGAACTGAGCACGGGCATGGCTCGAGAAGCCACTTGGGCGGACGGCTGACTATCCGAAACCGTCTCTTGCCCTCCAGTGGTTGTACGTGGGTTACGTGACGGAAGTGTGAAGGGGGCTTAAAGAGTGTGTGAATCCGTGTGTCATGGAGGGCGGCAGCGAAGTTGCCGCCCTGGAACCCGAGCCAACGGCGGTAGCCGGCGCTACCGCACTCCACGATGCCTTCGGCACAAGCATTCTTGACGACTGAGTCGAGTGCGCGTTCACTGCGCGGCAGACGCCAGCGCCGCTGGCCGATCAAAGGTTATTTCAATGTTTGTATAGCGCGGGAGGGTTACGTCCCGTCCATGGCGCGTGAGCATGTAGACTCCGGAAAAGACCGCCGCGACAATCCGCGCGCTGCCCGCCGTCGATGCGTCCGTCGCGGTGGAGATCAGGGCCTCGGCGACGAGTTGAAACGAATCGTCACTGATCTTGGAAATCCCTCCGGTCACCCCGAGATCCATAAGAAGACGTACCTTGCCCGGCCTTGCGCCCTTCAATTCACCCTCGCTGTCCATCCGCAGTCCGGAAGTGCGGTCGACCACGACGCTCGACGGCGAAGCTGAGATCACAGTTTTCCCTCCGGAAGGAAGCATCAATTCTGTGAAGGACACCGCGAGGGACCCCGATCGGCAGAGGCGACGGGGCGCAACGCTCTTGAGGACTTTTCCCCGTACCAACAAGCCTTCCGGCAGGACCACTCC